>ENA-OROQ01000009-OROQ01000009.1-human-gut-metagenome-genome-assembly--contig:-NODE-9-length-332218-cov-106.792_pt1 | contig 332218 bp, 260 predicted proteins | sample MGYA00242136_ERZ509062 | MGnify/ENA primary metagenome ERZ509062 (study PRJEB26280, sample SAMEA2338735) | human gut metagenome | biome: human gut; feature: human-associated habitat; material: faeces...
TTCACACAAAGATAGGATTTTATCGGATATACCCCTCAGGATTTTACGTTGACCCCCATTTTTTCCATAGCCGAAACAGATTCTGTTTATTTGTGGGTGGGTACAGATAAAGGATTATGGAGACTTGATAGGAAAACAGACCAAGTGAAATTGGTCACTTTGGATACAAAGTCGTTGGAAGTTAGATCAGTATTTGTAAGCCAGACAGGGCGATTACTGGTTGGAACAACTCACGGACTTTTTATCTATCAGGAGAATACTTTCAGGAAGGTGCTTTTCGGATCAAATGCTTTGTCTTCTACTAATTTTCTCACTGGCATTGTTGAAGGACATAAAGATACTTTTTGGCTGACTTCACAAGGTGGTTTGATAGAATATAATATTGTAACTGGTCAATCGGAAGTCTATACATATCAGGGTGATGAGAGGTTTGTTAATTATTTTTCTTGTCTGACTCTTTTAAAAGAAAAGCTATATTTAGGAACAGCCGGCAATGGTATGCTTGTTTTTGATATCGGTAAGACGGCTTTTTCTATTTGTCCTGAAGTGGAAAATGGATATATAAAAAGTATCATTGCTGTTAATGATGAGATATGGGTGGGAACAAATGGAAGCGGTATTAGAATAATCAGTGCGTCTACAGGAAAAGAGTTGTCGGCTATAGAGCATACTTCGAATGCGGATGCTATTTGTTCTAATGCAGTTTATTCTTTGTTGAAAGAGGATGATATGCTTTTTGTAGGTACTTACATGGGCGGATTAAGTTATACTCCGGCTCATGGAAGTTTCTTTTCTGTTTATTCTTATCCAGAGCTTTTTAATTCTTATAATATGAATGTACGTGCTTTTTGGGTGGATGCAGATGGGAAAAAAGTAATAGGCACGCGTGACGGACTTTATTATATTTCTGAAATGGAACGAAGGATAAGGCATTATACACACCGGAATTCCATTTTGCGTTCGGATATAATTTTGTCTGTAAAACCTTTCAATCGGGATTTTTTTATTGGAACTTATGGAGGGGGCTTGTACTTGCTTCACAGGAATACGGGTGAACTTTCCTTTCTTCAATCAGATCAATGTTTTATGCAAGGGTCATTTAATGGATATGAAAGGGATGTAAATAATAAATTATGGATCGGCAGTTCCAAAGGTGTGTATGTATATGATCATTTGACAGGGGAATATGAGGTTTATAACAGTCGTAATTCTTCTTTGTCGGTTAATTCTGTTTTTTCATTGAAGGCAGATTCGAAGGGCAGGATGTGGCTGGGCACGGGAGGAGCCGTTTTTATGTATGATAGGGATGATGGAGTATTTAAATCGGATGTTTTTCCGGAACATGTTTTGCCATATACTAAAAGTGTACGGTTCATTTATGAGGATAAAAAGAAGAATTTGTGGTTTTGTGATGATAAGGAGGGGGTGGTTAAGGTAGATGAGTCTTTTACGACATTTGAACACATCACGATCGATGATTTCTTACCGAATAATTCTGTGATGAGCATAGTGGAAGATCCTAAGAATGGCGGATTATGGTTTGCTACTCAGAGGGGGTTACTATATATAAAGGAAGAGGAAAATTATCATAAGATTTTTTCGTTATACGATGGCATTCCCGGATATATTTTTAATTTTCCGGTACAGATAACGGATGATAATACGGTTTGGTGGGGAAATGAACGAGGATTGGTCTGTTATGATGCAGTAAAGAGCTGGAGTGAGATAGGAACAAAAAGGTCCAGCCTCCCGTGATTACTTCCATTTCAGTCGCAGGCAGACCTTTGTGCCCGGGAGAGACATTAATGCCCGTTTCTGCTCCATTTATAGATGAGGTGTTTCTGTCTGTAAATGATAATAATATTTCATTCACTTTCTCAGCCTTGAATTATGCAGTGGAGAATACGGATTTATACGAGTATTGTTTGGAAGAATATGATAAGGAATGGAAAACTTTGATGAAAGGAAATCAGGTTTCTTATACAGAACTTCCTGTTGGCGATTATATGTTTAGGGTCAGGGCGGCTTCCAATCCTGCAGCAATAAAAGCGGTAAGGGTGGTTGTTGCCGGAAATACGCCTTTTATAAGATGGATTGTGGTGTTAAGTGTAGTCGTTTGTTGTATTCTTATTTATTTTTACTCCGGGTTATTGGGGAAGTATCGCACAATGAAGGAATATATAAATAAAAAGACGGAACCATCCGAAGAAAACCGGAAAGAAAAATATCAAAAATCAAGGATGGAAGAGAAAACGGCCATGCTCATTATTGGGAAACTGAATGAGTGTATGGAAAAAGATCGGTTATATTTGAATCCTGATTTAAAGTTGCAGGATGTGGCAAAAGTGGTGAAATGTAATACTGGAGAGTTGTCCCAAGTGCTGAATATGTTTATGAATATTGGTTTCACGGATTATGTTAATAAATATAGGATAGACGAATTCATAAAAAGAATACAGGATAAGTCTGCCTCCAGATATACCTTGGTTTCTTTGTCGGAACAATGTGGTTTCAGTTCCCGTACTTCTTTTTTTCGTTCGTTTAAGAAGTTTAAGGGAATGTCACCTGCCGAATATATAAAGGAACATGGGATATTTATAAAGTAGCGTTTGGAATAGGGGTGTTACTCTAGTGATTGGATAGAAGAAGAGAGTTTCATATTTTTTTGAAACTCTCTTTCTTGTTGTGTAATTTGTTGATTCATAGTGCTGTATGGTCTTTTTGTTTCATCTAGTAGGTTGGGATTAATCCTACTTTACAAGATGGTTGAAAAGACATTTCAGTTTCTAATTTTGCTGATAGAAAAATATTTTTATCCATTAAAGAAACTGATACGATTATGAAAAGCAGAACTTTTTTTACTCTTGTTTTTATCTTTTTAGTTAGCATAGGATGTTTTTCGTGTAAAACGACTGCTACTGATGATTTTCCTGTTGATTCGGAAATTGCGTATTGCCGGTCTCAGGCTATGCGGACGCTGGTTTCTATTCCTTCGTTAGATAAAATTCCTAATTCTATGGATTTAGATAGTATTAAATGGCGTTATACACAGGCAGGCTCTTGGACTTGTGGATTTTGGCCTGGTATCCTTTGGTATTTATATGAGGATACTAAGGATAATATGTGGAGGGAAGCAGCAGGAAAAGTAACCGATATGATTGCTCCCTTGGCTTACAGGAAAGCAAAGAGTCATGATTCCGGTTTTATTATGATGTGTAGTTTGGGCAACGGTTATCGTTTGACAGGAAAACCGGAATATAAGGAAGGATTGCTGCATGCCGCAGATTCTTTGGCTATGCTTTATAATCCTGTTGTGGGTACTATTTTATCTTGGCCTGGAATGGTGAAAAAGGAAAACTGGCCGCACAATACTATTATTGATAATATGATGAATTTGGAACTTTTGTTTTGGGCTGCGCGGAATGGAGGGGGGGGCAGTATTTGTATGACATTGCCTGTAAACATGCGGAAACGACTATGAAACATCAATTCCGTAAAGATTATTCATGTTATCATGTAGCGGTGTATGATACGCTGGATGGTCATTTTATAAAAGGAGTTACCCATCAAGGATTGAGTGATGATTCTATGTGGGCCCGTGGACAGGCATGGGCTATTTATGGATATACCATGGTATATCGTGAAACACATGATGTGCGTTTTTTGGATTTTGCTCGGAAGGTATCGGATGTCTATTTGTCCCGTCTTCCTGAGGACATGATTCCTTATTGGGATTTTAATGCTCCGGAATTATCCTCAGGTGAACCGAAAGATGCATCGGCTTCTGCCATAACAGCCTCTGCTTTATTGGAACTTTCTACCTATATAAATGATAGTGATTCTGCATTTTTCTATCGGAATAAGGCTGTGGAAATGCTTCAGATACTATCCTCTCCGGCATACCAGGCTCGAAATAAAAAAGATGCTTTTTTATTGCATTCGGTTGGGCACATGAACAAGGGATGGGAAGTTGATGCTTCTATTAGTTATGCAGATTACTATTATTTGGAAGCATTGGTACGATTGAAACGTTTGAAAGAGAAACAATCTGTTTTGGCTAATTTATAAAACCATTGTTAATCCATCTATATTATGAATACACAATCTGTTAATACCAGTCTTTATCAAAAAGGGGATATCTCCTTGGAGAGAATTTATGGAAAATATAGGAATAGTTTTATTAGATATGCCGGAAAAGTGCTATCTGATGAATTTTATGCGGAAGATGTAGTGCAGGATGTATTTACAGGATTGTTTCAGCAAACAAATTATTTTGTGTCTGAAATGGCTGCATTAAAATGTATTTATATTGCTATCTATAATCGTAGTATTGATATGTTGCGTCATAAACAGATTGTGCAGCATTATGAAACTGCACATAGTGATAAAAAAAGGGAAGAAGTCAGTATTGGTGAATATAATGAGTTGCTTACTAAAGAATTTTTTATAATAGTTGAAAATGGAATAGATACTTTACCACCTAAATGTAAACAGATATTTGTAATGAAAAGTAGAAAATCACTTTCGAATTCAGAAATAAGTAATCTTTTAGGTCTGTCTCTTCGTACGGTTGAAAACTAGGTTTATATTGCCCGTAATGTATTACGAAAATATATTGACTCTTATTTATGCTCTTAAATTGATGATAATATGAAAAGACTATTTTTAGGAATTTTAGCAATATGTTGGGTTATTGGTGTGAAGGCGCAAGAAGTGTTCTCACCTGATGGTAAAATTAATGTGCGATTCTTCTTGTCGGAAAAAGTATCTTTAATAATACAAGTGACTGACGGGCTGCTTCCAATGATACAGCCTGATGTTCCTTGCTATGGACGATTTGTTCCGCTTGTTTACCATTACCCCGATAGGGATTGTCAAATAATCCCAGCCAGAATTTGACACGAAGTATCTCGGCTACCCGTTTGTCAAGAGTTTCCTGAGAGATTTTACCGTCGGAAACAGCTTTACGAAGAGGCAAGATAAAATCAGCAGGCGGAGTGAAATGGGTACGGATATTCAGTCCTGCATTGACAGCCTGCGCTATTCCGTCTTCGTATGTATTCGCCACTTTATGTTTACTGGAGATAAATTCCACAGCTTCACTGTCCGATACGACATATCCTTTAAATCCCCATTCCTGACGTAATATTTCAGTCAGGAAATGATAACTTCCCGTAATGGGCTCTCCGTCATAGTCATTATAAGAACTCATCACTCCCAATGTTCCGGCTTCTTGAAATGCCATCCGGAAAGGTTCTATATATAAGGTACGCATTTCTCGTGGAGCTACGTGTGGATCAGTCCGCGTCTTTCCGTCACGCCCACCTACCGGAATGCTATAAACTGCAAAATGCTTTGGAGTAGCCACCAGGTTATGTTTTTGCAGACTGGTAATCATTTGTTTTCCCAGTTCTCCTACTAAATAAGGATCTTCTCCGTATGTTTCCACGCATCTTCCCCAGCGAGGATCTTGGGCGATATCAAGGATAGGAGAATAGATATTGGTATACCCCAGCGCTACAGCTTCTTTGGCTTCCACTTCACCGATACGGGCTATCAGCTCTTTATTCCAAGTAGCGCCCTGTCCGCATTGGGCGGGGAAATAAGTTGCCCGGTCATGACATAATCCGCGAATACCTTCATTGGTGAAATCTACGGGGATGCCTAAACGTGTTTCTTCTACAAACCAGCGTTGAATGGCATGCTTGGCATCCACATGTTTGGTGTAGGGAAAAGAATATTCGGACTTGAAAGTTCCCAGTCTGTTATGTTCTTCATCTATGTTCCCTATTCCGTCTTTCCATACCTCTGTTTTCCAATTGTCTTGGGGCAGGGCATCTTTCAGTACACGTCCTGAACCATAGAGGGTAGCCATCTGGCAACTTTTTTCTTCCAATGTCATTTGTGAGAGCAAGTCTTGTACCCTCTCTTCCAGTGGGGCTTTAGGATTTTCATATAGATCCATTTTTCCATTCTTGTTGAAATCTATCCATCCTTTGTGATAAATTCCATCCGGCGTATCTCCTGATACTTGTGTACAAAACAGGAAAGAGGCTACTGTAAATAAAGTGTGTTTATTCATGTTATCTAGGTTTTGTATATATGCTTAATACGTACAAAGATAGAATTTTACTCATCTCCCCGGAAGATATTCATAACTAAAGTTGAGTGTTTCTTGATTGTGATTCGTCTTTGTAATAAAAGTGAAGATAACTATGAAACATGTATTTTTATTTGGAATATTCGGTTGGTTCTTATCATTTACGCTTGTCGCACAAACAGGAATCTGGCAATGGTCTGTACCCGTTCATAATTTTAGCACTCATCCCAAGAATCCTGAGTCAAGGGCTTACTTGTGGATTCCCAGTCAGTGTGAACAAGTAAAAGCAATCTTGGTTGCCCAACACAATATGGAGGAAATTTCTATCCTTGAAGATGAGGTTTTCCGGCAGCGTATGGCTGAACTTGATGTTGCTCAAATATGGGTATGTCCTTCTTTCAATCACGGATTTGATTTTACGGATGGGGCATGGGAAACTTTGGATGGTCTTTTGGCAGATCTTGCTGAAGAATCTGGATATAAAGAGTTGTCTACAGCTCCTTTAATAGCTATAGGACATTCGGCAGCTGCTAGTTGGCCTTATTATCTTGCAGCCTATAAACCGGAACGTACATTGGCATGTATTTCTGTCAGTGGTCAATGGCCATATCATCGTGATAAGTGGTTATGTCCAGATATTTGGGGTGAGCGTAACATCAATAAAATCCCTTGTCTGGAAACCATGGGAGGATATGAATCAGCACATACATGGAGCAATGAGGGTTTGAAAGAACGTAAGGAACATCCATTGCTACCTTTAAGTATGTTGGCCTGTCCTGCTGAAGGCCACTTTGCCTATACCCCGGAAAAAGCACAATATATAGCTCTTTATATTAAAAAGGCAATGCACTATGGACATGTGGATCCGACAAAGGAAGGATGGTTGATGGAGCGATGGAAAAAAAATGAAAAACCTTCTTGTATTCCGGCACCGGTAAATCAATTTAAAGGTGATCCTGCACAAGCTTTTTGGTTTTTTGATCGTGAGATGATAGAGGCTACTTTGGCGTATCAATCCCGATATTACGATATGAAGCCACAATTGGTAAGTGTGTCTCAAAACGGAAAAACAGTATCCCAACAGAATACTCATTTACAAGTTCACCCGGCTTTTATGCCACAGGAAGATGGTATCACATTTCAATTGACTCCTGTTTTTCTGGATACTGTTCCAGGAGAAAGCCCCCGACTTTCCAATTGGACTGATTTACCTGTCGGAGCATCTATTGGTCATGCCGGAAAATCCCCTGTCTTGCAGATGATTACCGGTCCGGCTGTTTTAGTTGATTCTGTGACATTTCGAATTCAATGGAATCGGGGAACTTTATGGACGGACAAAAAATCGGATATTGTTTTTTCAATAACTCATCCAGGAGATAAAGAATATAAACCGGCTGTTCAGCAAGCTCAGATTACAATTCCGGTTAAAAATAGGGAAGGACAGCCGCAACATATTGAATTTGCAACGTTACCGGACATAAAGCGTGGTACTAAGTACGTTTCTTTATCTGCTGTTTCCAGTTGTGGCTTGCCGGTTGATTTTTATGTAGAATCGGGACCGGCTTATGTGGATGGTAATCGATTGATATTAACTGCTATTCCTCCTAAGGCTGCTTATCCGGTGAAAGTGACTGTGATAGCTTGGCAATACGGAAAAAACTCATATCCAAAGATAAAGACAGCAGAGCCGGTAAAGCAAACATTTTATATTCGTTGACTTTAAATAATGAATTAAATAGGCGGATCATAAAATAATTCATTCGAATTGAGTGGAATAGCTCTATGATACGTATTTTTGTGAAAGAGAATGAATAGAATTATGAAAAAGACTATTTTATTGATATGCTTGCTGATAACAGGTGTATTATATGCACAAGAGAATTTTTTGTCGATAAAACTGTCACAAGGTCATCCCCGATATCTGACGGATAACAAGGGTAAAGCCGAAACGCAGAAGTTGATAAAGGAAGAACCATGGGCACAGGAAGTGTTTGAAAAGTTAAAGCAACGGACTGACCGGTATGCTGACCGAGGGCCTGAATGGCTTACTTCCCGCTTGCAAATGTATTGGAAAACTCATGCAACGGAGGTATATATTAAAGGAGAATATTATGATCATGCAGGAGGAGAGAAGGCGCCGGCTCCTACGGTGATGTATACCGGTGCACGCAGTCATGCAACTAACTATGTACGTCCCAAGCTGGAAGATTTGAAGCCTTATCAGGAAGATGCTCGGGGAATGTATCTGGCAAATGGGACGTTGGAAGGCAGACCATACGAATGGGTGAATATCAGTAAAACCGGAAATATCATCCAAAGTATTAATGTAGAGATACTGGGTATCGCCCGTGATGCCGCTTTTCTTTGGTGGATGACCGGAGAGAAGAAATATGCTGATTTGGCAGCTTCGGTATTTGATACTTATATGACGGGGATCTATTACCGAAATCTTCCCAAGGATTTGAACTATGGACATCAGCAGACTTTGGTGGGTATGAGTAGTTTTGAAGTCATTCATGAGGATGCAGTGAATGCTTTGGTTCCATTGTATGATTTTTTATATGATTATTTAAAAACCGATAAGGCTGATAAGATGGACATCTATGCCGGAGCATTCAAGAAATGGGCGGATAATATCATTGATAATGGAGTGCCGCATAATAACTGGAATCTGATGCAGGCGCGTTATATCATGAGCATCGGCATGATTTTGGAACCTGATGCTTCTTATCCGGACAAAAAGGGAGGCGAATATTATATTGATTATGTGTTGAATCGTTCTTCCATCCGTCAATGGTCACTGAAGCAGCTTGCTGATTATGGTTATGATACAGAAACCGGTATTTGGGCTGAATGTCCGGGGTATAGCCAAGTGGTTATCGGAGATTATACGGATATGGTTACTATCTTTGACCGTAATTTGGGTATGGACCTGACCGGAGAGATTCCCGTCATAAAAAAAGCGGTGGCCGCCGACCCGCAATATTTGTTTCCGGATTGTATGACAATGGGCTTTGGCGATACACATCCCGGTAAATTGAATCCTGCTATCTTTGCCCGTATGGTAACTAATGCGCAAAAGCATGGTAAAAAAGATCAGGAAAGGCAATTTACTGCTATGTTGAAGTTATTTGATCCCGATGCGTCCAAATCGGCGGCTGAAAAGAAAAACGTGAAGGTGGCGGTAACTTCTTTCTTCAGTGACAAGCCTTTGGTGATTGATGATAAGATACCTGCCGGTGATATCAATGATTATGTGACTCCTACTTTTTATGCTCCCAATGCCAGTTGGCTGGTGCAACGCAATGGCATGGACAAACGCCATAGTCTGATGATTGCTCAAAACGCCAGTGAAGGGAACCACATGCATGCCAATGGCATCAGCATGGAACTTTATGGAAAAGGATATCGTCTGGCGCCGGACGGCGGCATCGGCTTGACCCTTTATTCCGGTTTGGATTATTTGGAGTATTACAGTCAGTTCCCTGCACACAATACGGTTTGTGTAGATGGAATCTCTTCTTATCCGGTTATGAAAAGCAATCATGCTTTCAAATTATTGAACTGCTATCCCGAAACGGGGGTGAAAGTGGATTATCAGCCTGTGAGTTATAGTGAAGTCTTTTTCCGTGAACCTGAATCACAGGCTGATCAAAACCGTATGATGAGTATTGTGACTACAGGAGAAAAGAACGGATATTATGTCGATATTTTCCGTAGCAGGAAAGTGGAGGGAGGAGATAAAATGCATGATTATTTTTATCATAATATGGGACAAACCATGAACTTGACTGCTGCTGACGGGAGTAGCTTGTTTCTTCAACCAACGGAGGAACTGGCTTTTGCAGGGGCACATATATATGCCTATTCTTATTTGTTTGATAAGAAAAGTGCCGAGACCTCCAAAGATATTAAAACAACGTTTACTATACAGATGCCGGATGAGGATAATATCAGTATGAATATGTGGATGAAAGGTGCTCCTGAACGTAAAGTGTTCTCGGCTTTGAGCCCGATGACTGAAGGGTTGAGCCGGATTCCGGATATGCCTTATGCTATCAAAGAGCAACCTACGTTGACTTTTGTAGCCCGCCAACAAGGTGAAGCTTGGAATCGTCCGTTTGTAGCTGTTTATGAACCTTCTTCTGTAAAGGAGCCGGGATGTATTTCCTCCGTTACTTTTCCAGAAGTGGAAAGTGGTGTGGCTGGAAGTCATGTCGGAATTTGTATCCAACAAAAAGAGGGGCGTGTGGACCGGATTATTTCTTCGGATGATGCAGGCCATTTGTGTAAAAGTGGAGAAATGACTGTACAAGCAGCTTATGCATTGTGGGGAAATAAACAAGGCGATGATTGTATTTTCTTTTTGGGAGGAGGTACACTATTGAAAACTCCACATGTTGAAATAAGTTCATTGACAGTAACAGATGTGATGTTGGTGTATAAAGAGGGCGTTTGGAAATATGCAGCTTCTACACCTTGTAAAGTCAGGATGAATGGAAAAGAATATAATTTGTTGCCCGGACATGATTTACGCAAACTTTGATATAAACTTTCTTTTATAAAATAATCTTTTTAAATCATCATCCTTTCTTTTTCATACAGCAAATAAGAAGTGGATGATGATTTTTTCTTTTTTTGATAGGGAAAATATATTCCCTTTTCACTATATTTGCATTATTTGATAAACACGAGGTTCCAAATATGCACAATGTAATGAAAAACATTTTAAGATTTATATTTATATTGTTTCTTATATTCTTGTCTTTACCCATTTTCTCTCGTTCCTACGCTTTTCGTGGCTTGTCTGTAACTGAGGGTTTGTCAGATTTAGTGGTAAACGCCATTTATAAAGATTCTTTAGGTTATGTTTGGTTGGGGACCGGCAATTCGTTGGAATGTTTTGATGGAATTCATTTCAAGCATTATCTTATTCCGGGTTCAGATGAAAAATTGAAACGGGTAAATGCCATTGCTGAGATGCCTGGCAATGAATTGTGGATGGGGAATGGCAGTGGATTATGGCGTGTTAGCAAGCAGAAAAATAGTTTGGAGCCCATTGCCCGTGAAACGATAGGATATGCTGTGCGCTCTCTTTTACATGACGGGAAAGGAATACTTTATATCGGAACAGAAAGAGGACTTTTCATTTATAAAGGAGGGAGCCTGAACCAAATTATGATAGATCCTAATATGTTGTCGGCGGCGAATTCGATTGGTGGTTTGAATTTGGGGGAAGATGGAATACTTTGGATGGCTACGGAGAATGGTCTTTATTCCTTACAACTCTCAGATGGAAAAATAGAGGCTTATCATAATGTGGTGGAAGAGAAACATGTTTGTTCCTTTAAGAATATAGCCCGGATAGGGAGTATGCTTTATTTGGGAACGATGGGACAGGGAATCATCAGTTTTGATACACAAACTAAAGAATTTGCCCGTTTTGTTGATGTAGGTTGTAATGTCATTTCTTCTTTGTCCGGTGATGGCAAAAGCCTTTTGTATGTAGGGACGGATGGTAACGGAGTTCATTTTGTATCAACGGATAAAAAGAAAGTTGTTCGTTCCATGCGTCATGAAACAGGGAAGGATGAGACTTTGCGTTCTAATTCCGTTTATTCTGTTTTGGTTGATAAGGAAGGATTGATATGGGTAGGATTCTATCAGCTGGGATTGGATTACACATTATATCAGAGCGGGTTGTTCTCCACTTATACGTATGCTCCTTTTTTTGATTCCGGAGATATGCCGGTACGTGCACTTGCCATCGAGGGGAAGGAAAAGCTGATCGGATCTCGTGACGGACTTTTTTATATTGACGAAGAAAATCATCGTTATAAAAGTTTCAAGGTTCCACAGTTACGCTCAAATATGATTTTCAGTTGTCTGTATTATCAGAATGAGTATTATATAGGTACATACGGTGGGGGAATGTATGTTTTCAATCCTGTAACTTTGACACTCAGAGATTTTGCCCCCGATGGAGGAATGCCTTTCAGTAAAGGACATATTTTCTGTATCAAGCAGGATAATGAAAGTAATTTGTGGATAGGGACATCTTTAGGAATATTCTGCTATAAAAATGGCAGACAGATAGCTCATTATACCAGTGCCAACTCTAAGTTGCCGGAAGGGAATGTATATGAAATTTATTTTGATTCCACCCATAAAGGATGGATATGTACGGAGAATGGAATGTGTATTTGGGACCCTTCCGTCCGGACATTAAAAACCGATGTGTTTCCTGAAGGATTTATTCATAAGGAAAAAGTAAGAGTGATCTACGAAGATTCCGACCATGATCTTTATTTTTTTCCGGACAAAGGCTCGCTTTTTATCTCTGATTTATCAATGACTACTTTCAGACGTTTGCAGCCGGGGACTCCTCTGGATGGGAATGATGGTATGTTTGTTGTGGAGGATCGTGAAAAGTGGTTATGGCTGGGAACTAACAATGGTTTGTTCCGGTATGATAAGAAAGACTGTTTTATTCCTTATAATTTTGTCGATGGCATTCCCAGTTCCATATTTACTCTTTGTCCGCCGGTGCGTGATGAGAATGGCATTTGGTTTGGAAACTCCAAAGGGCTCTTATATTTGGATGCAGTGCGGATGAATCAGAAGAAATCCATTCCCTATCCGGTTGCCATAACAGAGGTATGTGTAAATGGAAAATCTGTAGTGCAATCTGTTGTGAGAGATGGCGGCAAGAGTGAAATTTCATTGGAGTCTTCTCAAAAGAATGTTACCTTTTACTTTTCCGATTTCAGTTATACGGCACCTGCCTTTATGTCATATGAATATCAGTTGGAGGGTGAGGATGCCGGATGGATAGCTGTGACAGGTCGTTCGGATATGACTTATTATGATTTGCCGTCCGGTACCTATACTTTTAAAGTAAGGCGGACGGGGAATCCAGAGTCGGAAACTCAGATGACGGTTAAAATCGCTTCTTCTATCAGTATATGGAGCATAGTGTTTATCGTGATAGCAGTGGTGACCGGAGGTATTGCTGTTCTTTTGTCAAAGAAGAAAGAGGGAGAGGACGAAAGGGAAGAACCAATGCCTGGTCCTGCTAAGGTTATAGAAAAGGAAATACAATCGGTTAAGGAAACCAATGTTGTAGCGGAAGAAAAGTATAAGACAAATAAGATAAGTGTGGAAGAATGTAAACGGTTGGCGGATAAATTGGAGATTGTTATGCATAAAGAAAAGCCTTATACCAATCCTAATTTGAAGATTGCCGATTTGGCCGCCTCTATCGGAACCTCATCTCATACTTTGTCCTATTTGTTTAATCAGTATTTAAACCGTAATTATTATGATTATATTAATGATTATCGTATAGCTGAATTCAAGCGCTTGGTGGAGAAAGATGAATATGCTAAATACACTTTGAGTGCTTTGGCAGAGTTGTGCGGATTCAGTTCACGGGCTTCTTTCTTCCGATATTTCAAAAAAGCGACAAATATCACTCCCAATGAGTACATCCGAAGTATTGGGAAAAACAATGAATAACCTCGCTATTTCTTGTTGAGAGTATCAAATTATTATATGATACTGATAGTCTCAAATTCTTAAGCTGCTATAAATTAGCAGCTTAAACTGTTTTTTGTCTAGGGTAATGATATGAGATTTATTGGAACCGGAAAAGTGCTTTTCTTGTTCTTCTACCTTCTATATTTGCATTCGTAAATGTAACCCAAAAAGCTGAAGACATGAAAAACATATCCATGAAATCTATTCAATTAATAAAAGACTCTTATACGAATTATCATCATTCGGTCTATCTGTATCTTTATTATAAGATAGGTCATAAAGAAGAGGCAGAAGACTTGGCACAAGATGTGTATGTACGGCTGATGGATTACGATCGGATGCTCTGTGCAGAAACTATTAAGTATTTCATTTTTACCATTGCCCGTAATTTGGTGACTGACTATTTACGTCGTTATTATAAGAGGCAGGAAGTGACTTCTTATTTATATGAGCATGCGGTAACTTATACAAATGAGACTGAGGCTCGTGTGGTGGCTGATGACTTGGAAGCATGTGAGAAATATAGATTGTCTTTGCTTCCTCCACAGCGTCGTACTATTTATGCAATGAGTCGTTTTGAAGACAAATCTATTTCAGATATTTCAGCGGAATTAAATCTTTCGCATCGTACCGTTGAAAACCATTTAAGGATAGGGCGGCATGAGGTGCGCGAGTTTATCAAACAGTGTATATAATAAGAAAACAACAATAAAACTGTTAATATTAAATTTCAAGTTTATGAAAAACGAATTCTTTAAATTTTCATCGAGAAGAATCTTGTTTTCTACGGTGATGGCTTCTGCCTTGTTGGCAGGTAGTCCGCAGGCTGTATTTGCAGAGGTGAATGAGTTACAGTCTGTTATGCAGGCTGGTACAGTGAAAGGTCAAGTAGTGGATGCTGCCGGAGAACCTGTTATTGGTGCCACGGTACAAGTAAAAGGTACGACTAATGGTACAATTACCGATTTTGATGGTAACTTTATATTGAATAATGTTCCGGAAAAAGGCATATTGGTTATTTCTTATATCGGATACAAGGCTCAGGAAGTAAATATATCAGGGAAAACGAGCATTAAGGTTGTTGTGAAAGAGGATACCGAGGTGCTGGATGAAGTAGTAGTGGTTGGTTACGGTGCCCAAAAGAAAGCTTCTTTAACTAGTTCTATTAGTCAGATCAAGGGGGATGAGGCTTTTAAAAATAAGGGTATTGCTAATGCTACAGTCGCTTTGCAAGGTGAAGTTCCGGGATTGACAATTACACGCACTTCTACTCGTCCGGGTAGTGAGGGAGCAGAGATGAAAATACGTGGTGATATTTCTGTCAACGGAAAATCTTCTCCATTAGTTATCATTGATGGTATAACTGGTTCATTGGATGAGTTAAATGCCATGGATGCAAGTGATATTGAGAATATTTCAGTTCTGAAGGATGCTTCAGCAGCGATTTATGGTGCCCGTTCAGCCTCAGGAGTTGTACTGGTGACAACAAAGCGTGGTAAGAAAGGAAAGGCTCAAATATCATATAGTGGTTCAGTTAGTCGTACAATTAATGGTATTCAGCCCCCTATCACAAATAATCAGGAATGGTTGGATATGTTTTATGAAGCTCAATATAACGATGCTGCCGCTTTAAATCCTAATTTGACTACTGCTGATGAAATTCATAAAGCTGTGAATTGGTGGATATTTAATTCTTTTGGAGGTCCAACTCTGGATCAATCAGATATTGATCCGGCTACTGGTGCACCAACAGTATATAAGGGAGAAACACTTTTTAATGCCCTTCGTGCAGGTAAAGTCTTGACATTACAAAATGGCGATAAGGTAGAACGTTGGGATCCAAATGTGTATATGATGGATTATCTTTATGGTCAGGCAACTTCCCAAAAGCATTCGATTAGTATTTCGGGAGCAGATGAAAAATTCAGTTATCGGGCATCTTTGGGATATGCGGATAATAATTCACAATTGAAAGTTGCTAATGATGGAGAAAAAAAATATAGTGGTCGTTTAAATGCTGATTATCAAGCGACAGATGCTTTGAAATTTGAAACAAGCATGTCGTATGACAAACGTGATATTATAACTCCAACTACTGATGTGGGAGCTGGATATTTTGACCCCTGGTTTTGGACTGTGTATAATCAAAATGGTCAGGCTTATGATACATTCAGTGGTAACCGGAATCCTATTGGCGGGTTGACTCAAGGGGGGGAAAAGAAAAATTCATTGACAACCTTCAGAGGAAGTGCCAAAGCGACTTATGATTTTTCTAAATGGGTAAAAGGACTTTCTATTTCAGCTTCGGGAGCTTATAAAACTGTACAGAGAAATATGCAGGAAGTGAAGAATAAAGTACAATATTATGATTGGGTAGGTACACAGACTGGTAATAAGCAAGGTCCCGGACAATTGAAAGAAGAAATAGAAAAATGGGAAAACATTACTTTAGGTGCTTTTGCTAATTATAACCGTACTTTCGCTGATGTACATAGCGTTTCTGCCATGTTGGGTATGACTGCCGAACAAGAAACATATAAAAAGGTAGGTGCGGTTCGTAAATCCGGTGCTGTTTATCCGGGGTCCGGATTAACAGATTTGGATGTATGGGTAAATGGAAATAATAATGAGGCATACGGTGGACAGAATTCTTGGGGATTGGTTTCTTATTTAGGACGTTTAAATTATACTTATGCTGATAAATACTCAATAGAGATATTGGGACGTCGGGATGGGTCTTCTAAGTTAGCGAAAGAACAACGTTGGAAGAATTTTTACTCTATTTCTGGTTTTTGGAGACTTTCAAATGAAAACTTTTTAAAAGATGTTTCATGGTTGAGTGATCTGAAGCTGCGTTATAATTATGGTAGAACGGGTAGTGTGGAAGGTATTGATAATTACGAAAGGTTTGCTACTATCAAAACTGGTACGACTATTTTTGGTATAAATTCCGGTACGCATACTTCATTGTGGGTAGACGGTATGAGATCTGCGGACCGTACATGGGAAACTATCGACAGTCACGATGTGGGAGTGGATTTTGCCTTTCTCAGTAACCGTTTGAGAGGTTCATTTGATTATTTTATCAAGACCAATAACGGAATGTTTATTGATGTACAATATCCTTCTATTTTAGGTGCGGCTGCTCCTAAAAGCAACAATGGTAAGTTTCGTGCCCGTGGTTGGGAATTGGCTTTGAATTGGGATGATCAAATAGGTCAGGTGAAATATAGTATTGGAGGATCTCTTTCGGATGCATGGTCAAAAGTGCTTGAATTAGCTAATAATGAAAATGTACCCAATGAGGGTAAGAATGAAAATCGCTTGATAGGAATGCCAAGACAAGCATTGTATGTATACCAGACTGATGGAATTTTCCAAAATGCGGATGAAGTGGCTGCATATTATGAAAAGTACTATTGGAATGCGGATCATTCAGGACCGAAAGCTAATAATATTCTTCCTGCACCTCAGGAGGCGGCTACCAATACACTTCGTCCGGGTGCTCGCAAAGTAGTCGATTTGAATGGCGACGGTGCTATCACGAAGGATGACCTTTACTATGCAGGAGATATGGCCCCTCGTTTGACATTTGGCTTTAAATTGGGGTTGGAATGGAAAGGAATCGACTTCTCGGCTTTCTTACAGGGAGTAGGTAAACAAGTATTGTTAAGAAATGGATATTTGGCTGCTCCATGGACAACAAATTATGTTCTGCAAAATAAAAACTTCGCAGGGAAAATGTGGAGTGAGAATAATCGGGATGCAGAATATACTATCGCTTCACGTGATCAGGATTTTAATAAGTGGAACTATAATAACAAAGATGTCAGTGTTCAGAATAATCGGTACGTCCGTTTGAAATCTTTGGTAGTAGGGTATTCATTGCCTCAAAAGTGGATTTCAAAAGCCGGACTCAGCAAACTGAGAGTTTACTTCTCCGGTGATGACCTTTGGGAATGGACAAAAGTAAAGGATGGATATGATCCGGAATATGGTGAAAATTCAAATAATACATTCCCGTTCAGCAGACTGCTGACATTCGGGGTAGATGTTACATTCTAATAATCTGTTAAAATATAAACGTATGAAAACCATAATAAATAAATTTTTTCTTGTATCGGCTGTAGTGATGGCATTGACAGCATGCAGTGATTTTCTTGATAAAGAACCGTTGTCTCAGGGAACAGAGGCTATTGTGTTTAAGACTCCTGAACATTTTGAACAGGCTGCCAATGCTTTATATAATGTAATTGGATGGAAAAATCTGGATGATAAGCCGTCTTACGATGATATAATGGACCGGGGGACGGATATCAGTGGACTAGGAAGCAATGGAGGTGGTTCTGCACCGGAAGAAAATTGGAGTTGGGACAAGCCTTATTCCCATATCCGTACTTGCAATATCTTGTTGGAAAAGGCAGAAGCCTATGATGGAAGCCAAAGCGATATTGCCCAGTCAGTGGGTACTGCTTATTTTTTTCGTGCATGGCAGCATTTTTATTTGTTGCAACATTTTGGTGGTGTGCCTATTTCAGACCATGTGTTGACTGTCAGTGACGGAGTGTTACAGGCCCCTCGAAACAGTCGGTATGAAGTGGCAGCCTTTATTATGTCCGATTTAAGAGAGGCTGTAAAGCACTTACCTAAAGAGACAGAAATCCCGGAAGGAAGCAAAGGAAAAGTAAGCAAGGAAGCTGCCAAGTCTTTTTTGGCCAGAGTATTGCTTTATGAGGCTACGTGGGAAAAGTATGTTCCTGCTATCAATTATGATTTAGATGGTGATGGTACTTCACAAGGGGCAGGCACTGCTAAGCCAGAAGGATATCCTTCTATAACCGATATGCTGACAGAAGCAAAGCAGATGTCAAAAGAGGTGATAGAAGAAGCTGAAAGTGGAACTTATAAGTTGTGGACAGAATGTGACTCTTTGAGTTATTACTATTTGTTTAATATTGATGATAAAGGTGGGAATATTCCTAATTTCAAAAGTGCGGGAAAAAGTACAAATAAAGAATTTATTTTTTACAAAAAATATGACTACGATCTGAACCGCGGTGGTATTAATTTATCGCATTCAGTCATGGTAGGCGCAGCAACGGGTATGAGTGCCCAGTTTGGTGAATCTTTCCTTTGTCGCAACGGACTTCCTATTCGTATCAGTTATACAGGTAGTATGTCTGATGCGCAGAATAATCCAGAATTCGAGGGATATGCTACATTTATAGGTGAATATCGTAATCGTGATTATCGTTTTGTCGGCTGTACTTTCTTGCCTGACCGTGTATCTTATAGTAGCCGTACTGAAGATGGACGTCAGCGTACGGATGCTAATCAACCGTATCCTACTCCTGTGTTTCCGAAGGACAATGATCATTATGATCCTACTGATCCCGTATATAGCAGTTCTTGTGCAGTGTTCCATCCCACAATCAGAAATAATAGTACAATGGGGGGATATAGCAGCCGTAAATATCTGATTGAAGGAGCGAATCGTCCGGATAATACAGAATCTGCAGATTTCCCGTTGATCCGTTTGGCAGAAGTACATTGCATTTATGCCGAAGCTACTTGTGAATTGAACAATGGAAACATTTCAGATGAAGATCTTAATTTTTCTATTAATAAAAATCGTGCCCGTGCCGGAGTGGCTCCTTTGACCAATGCGTTGATTGCCAATGTTTGGGATGCTGGTTATTGGGATCATGCTACAGGAAAAACTATTTGTAAAAAAATGAATATGTTGGATGAAATACGTAGAGAGCGTGCATGTGAACTTTTTGGTGAAGGCTTTCGTATGGACGATTTGAAACGTTGGGGTATTGCGCATATCAACCTGACTGGCCGTAAACTGGGCCGACATGTTTTGAGGACAGCATACGAAACAGAGAAAGCCAATGATGCCACTTACTTCGGTGAACCTTGTTATTATCCGGAAAAGTATCCTTTGCTTTATGGGCTTTATGAAGGCTCTGATCCTAACGACCCTGACTATGGACGTTCTATAGCAACTTTGGCTGGTAATTTGCTTTATACACAAAGAGATTATTTAGATCCTATTCCTCGTCAGCAGATACGTTTGAATCCGCAATTAACGCAGAATCCCGGTTGGTAATAAAAACTGAAGGATAAATCGAAAATCAATAGACTGATTTATAGCAGATAGGGTGTGAAATAAGAATATTCTTTAGGTAAAAGATTATTTCACGCCCTAATTTATAATGAAATTGCAGTATATTAGAATTGCCGGTAGGCGATTTGAGTGATTGATAGTTATCGAACGTATATTCTATAAAACCAATAATAAACTTTACAAATGGAAAGAATGAGAACATTATGCTTGACAGGTCTTTTATGGATGATGACCTGTATCCTTTATGCGCAAAACCAGTTGATAACTTACACGGTTCCCGGTGACGGGGTGGAGTTGAAAGACGATTTTACAGTTCGGGTGAGGCAATCGGGCGGTGGATGGAAAGAAGTAGTCACTTATCCGGTGAAAGTAGATGAAGTACGCCAGACGAAGCATCATGTTGAACTGGCCTCAATGGGATATTTTGACTTTTCCGGGCAGGTGGAAGTTTCCGTCACCTATAATAAAGGAGAAGTAAAGAGTGGCAGGGTGCGTCCGTTGTCGTATGGTATCACTCCGAGGATCAGCGGCAGTACGATGACTTTTACACTAGACCGTCCGCGTAACTTGTCCATTGAAGTAAATGGAGACATCTTCCATAATCTTCATCTTTTTGCGAATCCGATAGATGAAAACCGCCCGAAGAAATTGAAAGACAAGAATCTGATTTATTTCGCTCCGGGAATACATCAGTTACCCGGCGATACACTCAATGTTCCTTCGGGAAAGACTGTCTATGTGGCAGGTGGGGCCATTGTGCGTGGATGTATCCGTGCGGTCAATGCCCGTGATGTGAAAATTCTGGGACGGGGTGAGGTGCATCCCGAAGGTCGTGGGGCAGGTATCAGCATTGTTAATTCACGAAATATATATGTGGAAGGTCTCATCACAACCCAATGTCCCACTGGAGGTTCGGACAGTGTGACAATCCGCAATGTAAAGGCCATCAGTTCATACGGGTGGGGGGACGGTATGAATGTGTTTGCCAGCAACAACGTCTTGTTTGACGGAGTATTTTGCCGTAACTCCGATGATTGCACTACCGTGTATGCTACACGTATGGGGTTTCATGGCGGATGCCGTAATGTAACAATGCAGAATTCTACCCTGTGGGCAGATGTGGCGCATCCTATTTTTATCGGGCTGCATGGAGATGTGGAAAGAAATGAAGTGATGGAGAATCTGACTTACCGGAACATTGATATTTTGGATCATCGGGAAATGCAGGTGGATTATCAAGGCTGCCTGGCTATCAATGCAGGTGATAATAATCTGGTCCGGAATGTGCGGTTCGAGAATATCCGTATCGAGAATTTCAGGCAAGGACAATTGGTGAATCTGCGTATATTTTATAACAAGAAGTATTGCAAGGCTCCGGGCAGGGGCATTGAGAATGTGCTTTTTAAAGATATTACCTATAATGGCGATCATGCCGAACTCTCACATATTGTTGGCTATGACAAGGAACGGATGGTGAAGAATATTCGTTTTGAGAATCTGAAGATAAACGGTAAAGTTATATCGGATGATATGGCCGGCAAGCCTGCATGGTATAAAACATCAGACATGGCGCGTTTCTTTGTTGGGGAACACGTGGGCAGTATTGTATTTACAAAATAAAAAAGGTCAGTCTCAAGCAAGAGTTTCAAGAAGATTTAAACAACTCAGCTAAAAAGACCTACAACATTGTCTAAAGAAAATTATTATAAATGGCATGAGGTAGCAGTGAGTTCGGTAGTATAGCGACTGTTTTCTTACTATATGTTTTTTGAAAAATATCTGTCACACTGTCATATGACTTTTCAATACCTTGTTATACAGTGTATTAAATTTGTGATGAATACTGTGACAGATAAAAAAAGTGTCACCCTTCTGTCACACAGAAACGGATGAAGTAGTTCTCTCGATGAGCTGTTTCATGCAGATAACCTATGTGGTTAACAGGGTGTTCCAACGTGTGGAACAGTTGATTCCACCATCAGAAACAACTTGTTTTATACTATTGGAACTCCTTGTTTCACATGGGGAAATAAGGAGTTCCATCAGACAGGCTCCTTTGTTCCTCTCAAGAAATGAGGAAGATAAAGAGTATCCGTTTCGAGAACCTGATGATAAACGGTAAGGTGATGTCGGCATGATATGCCCGAAAGGCCCCAATGGTATAAGATTCCGGATTGGGCAGGTATCTTTGTGGAAGAGCATATGGAGAATGTAACATTTGTGAAATAAGAAATAAGGGTAATTATTTAAGTGGAATAATTCTTTAAGAGCAATCCTTTTTCGTATCTTTGTCCATTGAAAATGAATAAATTATATTCTTATGGAATTACAAGATAGATATATCCGTTTTGATTGGGCAGTCAAACGCCTGTTGCGTCATAAAGCCAATTTTGGTGTGCTCGAAGGGTTCCTTACGGTGCTGATAGGTGATGATATCCATATAGTGGAGATTCTGGAAAGCGAGGGTAATCAGCAAACGGAGGAAGATAAGTTCAACCGGGTTGATATCAAGGCTCTTAATAGTAAAAATGAGATTGTTATCATCGAGATCCAAAATACCCGTGAACTGTATTATTTGGAGCGTATCCTGTATGGAGTAGCCAAGGCCATTACGGAGCATATCTCATTGGGTGAAACTTATTATAAAGTTAAAAAGATATATTCCATCAGTATCCTTTATTTCGATATCGGTTATGGAACTGATTATCTTTATCATGGGCAGAATATATTTAAAGGGGTGCATACGGGAGATTTCCTGCAGGTCAGTACCCGGGAGAAGGATGCTATTGTGCCTCGTATGCCTTCCGAAATTTATCCTGAGTATTTCCTTATCCGTGTGAATGAGTTTAATAAGGTGGCCATGACTCCCCTTGAGGAATGGATAGAATATTTGAAGACGGGTATTATCCGTCCTGACACGACAGCTCCCGGATTGGGGGAGGCACGTGAAAAATTGAAATATTATTCAATGACCCCTCAGGAACGTCATGCTTACGATGAACATCTCAGCGCTTTAATGATTCAGAATGATGTTCTTGATTCTGCCAAGTTGGAAGGAAAGATAGAAGGGCGTATGGAAGGGCGTATGGAGGGTCGCGAAGAAGGTCGTGCGGAAGGTCGCGAAGAAGGCATTAAGGAAGGTGTCGTTCGCAATGCCCGGAGGATGAAAGAAAAAGGGCTCTCTACAGAGGATATTATGGAAATTACAGGATTGACATTGGAAGAGGTTCATCAGTTGTAATTCTTGTTCGGTTAAAAAGATCCACAGGTATCCTCATGAGGTATCTGTGGATTTTTATTTTAATGAATGAGGTGTTGAGTGAATATCGTGAGTGGAGCGTATTAAAAAGAAAATATTCATTTAAACATATAGCTTGATGAGGAAATTAGTATTTGCTTTATTGTTATTGTGCAGTGCTTTGTTTGCTACTGCCCAAGAATGGCAATGGTCCGTACAGCTGAAAGGATTCATCTCTTCCGAAACCGGCAAAGAACCGACTGCCTTCCTGTGGATACCTTCCGATTGCCATCAGTTGCGTGCCGTAATGGTAGGAAAGCACAATATGAGTGAGGAAACCCTGTTCGAGATGCCGCGTTTCCGGGAAGCATTGTCCCGGATGGGGATCGGACTGGTATGGATCACTCCCGGAATCGACCAGCAATGGGATGTGACAAAGGGAACGCAAGAGATTTTCAATCGGATGATGAATGACCTGGCGGAAGTCAGCGGCTATTCTGAGTTGGAACATATACCTGTAGTTCCTGTCGGTCATTCGGCAATGGCCACTTATCCGTGGAATTTTGCCGCTTGGAATCCTGAACGGACATTGGCTGTCATTTCTTTGCATGGAGATGCTCCCCGTACCAACCTGTGTGGCTATGGCGGGGAGAATCTGGAGTGGGGTAGGACACGTAATATAGATGGTATTCCGGGATTGATGATTGAAGGAGAATATGAATGGTGGGAGGCGCGGGTGAACCCTGCTTTGGCGTTTCGGATGATGTATCCCGAAAGTTGTATTTCATTTTTGTGTGATACGGGGCGTGGACATTTTGATGTGGCCGGGCAGACTGCCGATTATATTGCTTTGTTTCTGCGAAAAGCGTTGGAATACCGTTTGTCCGGACATCCTTCTTTGAATGAGCCTGTCCGTTTGAAAAAACTGAATCCGGAAGAAGGGTGGTTGGCCGAGCGTTGGCGTCCGGAGCAGAAGGACAGGGCTAAGGCGGCTCCTTATCGGGACTATAAAGGAGATAAGCACGATGCATTTTGGTATTTTGATAAAGAAATGGCCGGACTGACCGAAGCCCGCTATGCAAAATATAAAGGTAAGCAGATGCAATATCTTGGATTTATGCAGAGAGGCCGGTTGGTTAAATATGATGCCGGACAACATGCCGGAGTGATTGCCGCTTTCCGGCCGGAAGCCGATGGCCTGACTTTTCACGTAAAAGGGGTGTATACGGACTCTTTACGCTCCTCACTGGTAAAGGAACATGCTCATGGCGGAATTGAAGTTACTCGTATTTGCGGTCCGGTGGCAAAGGTGAATGATACTACTTTTACCGTGCGTTTTTATAGAATGGGAATGGATAATCCGAAGCGTACCGGAGATATCTGGCTGTTGGCCGCTAATGAGGGTGACAGTAGATATAAGAGTGCGGTACAACAATTCAATATTCGTATTCCTTATCGGAATACAGAGGGAAAACGCCAATATATACTTTTTCCGGGGATAGAAGATGTGAGGGAAGGAGTGGAATCAGTTTCTCTTGAAGCTGTTTCTGATTGTGGATTGCCCGTATATTATTATGTAAAGGAAGGCCCTGCGGAATTACAGGATAACAGGCTGGTCTTTACGAAAATTCCTCCCCGCAGTAAATTTCCGGTGAAAGTCACTGTTGTAGCCTGGCAGTACGGGATTGCCGGACAGGTACAGACGGCTGAACCGGTGGAACGCAGTTTTTTTATAACGAAATAGTCTGCTCCGCGTTGAGTCTTTATTTCTTCTCTTTCGTATTGAATGATATAAAGGAAGAAGTTGCGATTTGTTATTATCATAATTCAGTAAATACCATGAAAAAGAAGCTGATGACTTGTCTTTATGTATGCCTTTCTGTCATCCATGTTTTTGCTCAAACGAGGGAGCACGGGAGGACGGGAGAATTTAATATCCTGGATTTCGGAGCCACCCGTGATACTATGATGGTGCATACGAAAGCTATCAATGAAGCGATTGAAAGCTGTTACAGGCAGGGGGGCGGAAGAGTGGTTATTCCTCCGGGTAAATTTAAGACAGGTACTATTTTTCTGAAAGATAATGTAGAACTTCATTTGGATAACGGTGCCTGTCTTTATGCCAGTGAGGATTATGCTGATTTTCCTATTCAGCCGAGAGCAGCTTACCGCTCTTTGAAAGATGCAGGCGGATGGTCGGCGTTGATTTATGCGGTGGGGGCTAGGAATATAGCCGTTACAGGCAAAGGCGTAATTGATGGGAGAGGAAAGGGCAGAAAAGGGCGTGTGGGCGGAGTACCGGGTGATGCCGACGGCAGGCCACGCAATATCCTTTTTATTTCATGTAAAGGGGTACGTATCTCAGGTATCAGTATGAGGAATTCAGCCTTGTGGAATCAACATTATCTGGATTGTGAAGATGTTATTGTAGAGCATATCCATGTTTTCAACCATTGTAATGGTAATAATGACGGTATAGATATTGACGGTTGTCGCAGGTTTATCTTGTCTGATAGTGTCATCGATTCGGACGATGACGGAATCGTGTTGAAAAGTACGGGACTGGCTCCTTGTGAAGATGTCGTTATTAATAATTGTATTGTCAGCAGCTTTGCCAATGCTATAAAATGTGGCACCGAATCGACCGGAGGATATAAGAATATTGTCATTTCTAATTGTATTGTTAAACCGAGTTGCAATAAAGGGGACCGCATTATAAAATCTACTCCAAGCGGTATTACGGCTATTTCTTTGGAGGTGGTGGATGGTGGAATAATGGATGGCGTGTCTATTGACAATATCGTAATTGAGGGTACGGAATGTCCTTTGTATGTCCGTTTGGCGAATAGAGGCCGGAAATATATAGATGAGGCTCCGGTTCCTCCAATAGGAAAAATGAGAAATATACAGATTAGTAATGTAACCGCTTATGATACCGGTAATTTTTGTTCTTCCATAACGGGGATTCCCGGTGGTGAGATAGAGAATATTTATTTGAGCAATGTTCGCTTTCTAAATAAAGGCGGGCTTGTAGCAGGAAATTGCCGGACGGCGAATGATATGCAAGGGAAACGGCATGATACTGCCGGAAATGTATTTCGGAACCAATATTGGTCTTCCCATCGGGAGGTGAAAGAGGATGAGAAAGGTTATCCGCAACCTACTGTATGGGGGAATCTGCCGAGTTATGGACTGTTTATCAGAAATGTGAGAAGTATAGCTGTGGACAATGCCACCTTTCAATCGGAAAAGCCTGATCCCAGGATACCGGTAATTGCCGTTAATGTAGGGAACTTGTCGCTTGACCGGATACAAGTCAACGACATTTCTTCCGCCGGTGTACTTTTGGATAATGTCAGGACGGCGGATGTAGACAGACGGTTGAGGAAAAGCGGAAAGTGATTTTCTATGTTAAACAATAATTAAACCAACAGAAATATGAAACGGATATATGTATGTCTATTGATTTTTTTATGCTTTGCCTTTGTACAGGCGCAAAAGATAAAACACCCTGCTTTGCTTTATACTCCGGAGCGCATTCAGCAGGTGAAACAACGGATTGTAAATGATTTAAAGATGGCTGAGGCATGGGCTTCTATAAAGAAGACGGCAGATGAACAGTTGCAGAAAAAGAATCTAAGCAAGGCGGATTACCTGGCTTTGGCCTATTTGATGACAGATGAAAAAAAATACGCTGACAAATTGAAAGAGATTTTATTGGATGTCATTAAGGAGGATACGTGGGGCAGTGAAGAAATGCTGGCGCGTATCCCTGTCTGGAGAGCGGATTTGGGACTGGCACATAAGGCTTACCTTTCTGCCATAGCCTATGATGCTGTTTATAATGACCTTTCAAGTTCCGAGAGGAAAGAAATAGCGGAAGGATTGAAACGGTTGGCCCTTGACCCGTGTCTGGGGGACTGGGTGCTGGAGCCGGCGCGTATTCATTCGTTGAATTCGATGGGACATAACTGGTGGACTTCTTGTGCCTGCATGGGCGGCATACTGGCCTTGAGTTTACAAAACGAATTGCCGGAGGCAAAGCAAGGAGCGGAGGCGGTATATGAGGCTCTTCCCCAATGGTTTGACTTTGCCGGAGATGTCTTGCAGCAGAAGCCGAAAAGCTTTGATGCCGACGGAGGGATGTATGAAAGCCTCAATTATGCCAATTTCGGGATTCAGGAAGCATTACAGTTTCGTTTGGCATGGATGAACACCCATCCCGGACAAAAGCCGGTTCAAATTCCGCAACTGAATAAATTGTCCGATTTCTTTGTGCATGTCTGCTATCCGCGTACAGGCATACTATATAATATGAATTTTGGTGACAGCCATAAGAATGTGACTGCCGAAAGTACCTTGATGCTGCTCTATGCGATGGGAATCAGGAATGATAATATGCTTTGGTATATGAATCAGGTGGAACAGGGGCAACCCCGTGACGGTTATTTTATCGACCGTCCGATGGGATTTCTCTATACGCCCGATCTAAGCAAAGCGCCGCAGTTGCCTGAAATAAAGAAATCACAACTTTTTGCAGATTTTGGGTGGGCTACGATGCGTACTTCCTGGGAGAAGGATGCTACCATGCTGGCCGTTAAATCGGGGCATACATGGAATCATTCTCATGCGGACGCCAACTCGTTCATCATCTTTCATAAAGGAGTGGATATTATAAAAGATGCGGGAAACTGCTGGTATCCTAATCCCAGTTACCGTAATTATTTTTTTCAAAGCGAGGCACACAATGTCGTGCTTTTCAATGGCAAAGGACAGTCACGTGAACAACAATATCATGGTTCAATGCTGAGAGGGTATTTACATTATTTGCTCGATGCGGATAATGTAAAATATGTATTGGCCAATGGAACCGGCCCGTATTCAGACCAGTTTAGTCGTAATTTCCGTCATTTCCTGTGGATAGATGATGTGATTTATATGATTGATGATTTGAAAACTCATGATGTGGGACATTTTGAATGGCTTTGGCATCCGGGAGGAGAGGCGGAAAAACGTGGAATTGATCTGAATATAACAAATGGGAATTCTTCAGTTGTTGTCCGTCCGCTATATCCTCGTTTGTTGGCGAAATCCGATTTTGTACATGATTACCCCGAAGATTTATATTGGGAAGAAGTAGAAGCTCCAACGGAGGATTTAAAAGGAACAGAAACGTATTATTCATTTCATTTGCCGGCAAAAGTGGATAGGGTGAAAGGGCTGACCGCCATCATCTTGAAAGAAACGCCGGACCAGAAAGATCTTCCTTATATGGAAAGACGGGAAGGCAAAGATTGGATAGGACTTCGTATTCGTTATAAGGGAAAAATAACAGATCTCTATATCAATCAATTGGCCGACGGGCGATTGATGCATAGCAATTCATGGATTGAAGCGGACGGATGGTTTACGGACGCTTATATGTTTGCAGTCACTTATGAGGCTGGTATGGAACCGGCCGATTCAAAAGAGCGCTTTATTTGTTATGGAAGCGCTTTAAGACGAGGAGATGTTTCTTTCTTTTCTTCTTTGGCTAAGCTTTTTGTGATTCAAAAGGAGGAAAACGGGCGGATGAAATTGTGGATGGATGGTCAACCGAAGATGAATGCTGGATTCAGAAGCGAGAAACGTCCGAAAGCGGTTGTCGTGAATGGAAAGGTAACTCCTGTTGTTTATGAGAAGGGCACGGTAAAAGTATCAGGCGTGGTTATTGAATGAGCGGGTGAGGCGAAGAATTTGGTGGAAGTTTATTTTACGCAAAGGTTTGCGTGCTTTTTGTTAAGCTGGCTGGTACTTATGTCAGCTTAATCTTTTTATTTTTGAGCATATAAATAAACGATTTGTTAACGTGTAAAATAATGATACGATGAAAAAGCTCTTCTTTTTAATGGCTGCGAGTTTTTTGTTTGCTCCTGTACATGCACAGATAACCGAGCGTGAACGTCCTGCCGAATGGCAACATCTGGTAAAGGGTGCACGTTTTATGGACCGTTTCCTTCCGATGCCCGACGGTATCCAGGCCAAGGGGATATGGGGAACTGACAGTGTGCTGAACCGTTATGTGGATAATGGCATTGAGCTTCCCGGAGTTTCTTTCTGGGGAGGAAATATATTGCAGGATACGGAAGGCAAATATCATCTGTTTGTGTGTGGCTGGCCCGAGAACTCTCCGAAAGGTCACATGTTCTGGTCAAACTCTACCGTTTTTCATGCGGTAAGTGACCGGCTCACGGGACCTTTTAAAATACGGAATTCCATTGGAAAAGGACATAATCCGGAAGCGTTCCGTCTGTCGGACGGCCGTATCGTGGTCTATGTTATTGATGGTTATTATATAGCAGACAGGGTGGATGACAAGGTTTGGACGTATGGAAAGTTCAGTTTTGACCCGCGTGACCGTAAAATCATAGAAGGCCTCTCCAATCTGACTTTTGCCCGTCGTCAGGATGGCTCTTATCTGATGGTATGCCGCGGTGGAGGTGTCTGGATCAGCAAAGACGGACTTTCACCCTATAAGCAGTTGACGGACAAACGGGTTTACCCGGACGTGGAGGGCCGGTTTGAAGATCCGGTGGTATGGAGGGATGATTTGCAATATCACTTGATCGTAAATGACTGGTTGGGCAGGATTGCTTTCTACCAGCGTTCCAAGGATGGAGTACATTGGGTGACGGAACAGGGAGAAGCATACATGCCGGGCGTATCATTCCATAAAGACGGAACGGTGGAGCGTTGGTTTAAATATGAGCGTCCTAAGGTTTTCCAGGACGAGAAGGGGCGTGCCGTCCAAATGAATTTTGCCGTGATTGATACGATAAAATGGAACGACCTTCCTAATGACAAACATAGTTCCAAGAACATAAGCGTTCCCTTGAATAAAGGGATGCTATTGTCCGTTTTGAATGAAAAGGAGATCACTCCGTCTACCCGTACCATTGAAGTGAAGATTGCCGCCGAAGAGGGGTTCCATCCGCAAACGGATGTGGATGTAAAGTCGTTGCGGTTCGGTTCGTTTACAGAAGTGAACTTCGGGCGTGGTTGCAAACCGGTGAAGACCAAGGTTTCGGGGGAAGACTTGATTGTGGTTTTTAATGCCGAAGGAAGTGGAATTACCTCTGGTGAGTTTGCTCCCAAAATGATAGGAAAACACAGGAATGGGAACATGCTTTACGGTTATGCCCGCCTGCCTTATGTGAATTACCGGCCGGCTTTGCTTTCTGCCCGTCGTCCTGTGTTTGATAAGGAAAAAGGGGAATTGAAAGTGGAGATACAAAACTTTGGATTGTCTGCATCGGAACCGGCGGAAGTGGAGGTGATATGTGGCGGCCATAGCTTGGGGCGGATGACTCTAAAGACATTGCAGCCTTATGAAGTAGAGTATCTGGCCTTCTCTCCGGATGCAGCCTTGGCGGATGACAAATCATCTTATGAAGTCGTATTTTTTTATGAAGGAAAAGAGGTGGAACGGAACAGATTCGGGAAAGACTGATTTAATTTGTAAGTTGACGGTTGATAACATCTTATTTTTGAGTGAAAAACGTTTGCCCAACGTATCTAATAAGAAAAATGCAAAATATGAAGAATTTATTGACCTTTTGTCTTATGGTATGCTGTGTGGCCGTACAGGCTCAATTAGTGACTTATCCCGAAGGACTGCAGACCGGTATGCCTCATAATGATGACTATACGGTTCGTGTCCGTGTGCCGGGGGGGCGACTGGAAAGATCTGTTTGAGTATAATGTGCAGGTAGATATGGATAGGGTACAGGATGCTTCGATGGTACAGTTTGATATGGGCAGTCCTGTAGAAGTGATGGTGAAAAAAAATAATGGGATGATTCATGAGGTCGATATCCGTCCGCAGGCCAGGAAAGTGCAGTATGTGCAGAATAAGAATGTAATTACGTTTACGCTGGACAAACCTCAGTATCTGTCTGTGGAGTTTAATGGCGACCGCCTGCATAATCTCCATCTTTTTGCCAATCCGATGGAAACGGAGACTTACTCGGAAGAAGAGAAAGGAGTGATGTATTTCGGGCCGGGAGTGCATCGTCCCAAAGATCTGCCGAACAATCAGATAAGAATACCAGGCAATACGACGGTTTATCTGGCACCGGGAGCTGTTGTGAAAGCGAAGTTGCTGCTGGATAAAGTGGAGAATGTACGGATCATTGGGCGTGGCATTTTGGACCATCCTGTTCGTGGTATTGAAATCACTGATTCTAAAAATATAGTGATAGATGGCATAACAGTGGTCAATCCTGATCATTATACCGTATTTGGCGGAGGTGCTGAGGGGGTGACAATCAAGAACCTGAAATCATTCAGTTGTAAAGGTTGGAGCGATGGCATCGACATGATGTGCTGTCACGATGTATTGATAGACAATGTGTTTATGCGTAATAGTGATGACTGCATTGCTTTATATAATCATCGTTGGAACTGGTGGGGCGGTTCGGACAATATCACTGTACAGAATACCATTCTTTGGGCGGATATTGCTCATCCTATCAATGTAGGTGGTCATGGTGATCCGAATTCTCCGACAGGAGAGATTATTGAGAATCTGGTTTTCCGCAATATTGATATTTTGGAACATGATGAAGATGATGTGCCTTATCAGGGATGTATGGCTATAGATGCAGGCGACAGGAACAGGGTGAAAAATATATTGTTTGAGGATATTCGTGTGGAAAGTATTCAAGAGGGGAGGCTGTTTCATATCAATGTCCGTTTTAACGGGAAGTATGACAAACAACCCGGACAAAGCATTGATGGAGTGACTTTCCGTAATATTACTTATAACGGGGTGGGAGAAAACCCGTCACTGATAAAAGGATTGGACAAAGACCGGATGGTACGGGATGTGATTTTTGAGAACGTTGTGGTTAATGGGAAGAAAATGAAAGATTTAAATGGTTTTATAACCAATGAATATATTGAAAGAATTGAAGTCAAATAGTATCTTTTATGTAAATCTAGGAATATGAGGATTCTGGCATTTATTTGTTTATTAATATTATCCGGTTTGACCGGATTATATTCACAAGATACCGGCGATGTACAGGTGAAAAGTGGTTATATGAAGGTTCCGGAAGGTTCTTTGTATTATGAAGAAGCAGGTACGGGAGAGCCGCTTATTTTTATTCACGGACACTCTTTGGACCGTAGAATGTGGAATGAACAGTTCTTTAAGTTTGCAAAGCATTATCGAGCTATACGATATGATTTGCGCGGATATGGCATTTCATCCAAACAAACGGAAGATTTCCAATTTACCCATGCAGAAGATCTGGTTGCTTTGATGGATGCTTTGCATATACGGAAAGCGCATATTGTAGGTTTGTCTTTGGGGGGATTCGTTGGTGCGGATATGCTGGGATGTTTTCCGGACCGTATGTTGTCCGCTTTCTTGGCCAGCGGAAATATCCGCAAATCAAAAGGACCCAGTGAGCCGATGACAAAAGAGGAAGCGGCAAAACGGGATGAAGAAATCGCAGCACTGGAAAAGAAAGGAGTGGATGTGATGAAGAAGGAATGGTTTTCCAGCACTTTTGGGATGTCGTTCTCCCGGTAAAGAGTCTTGCCGCCCAACGGAGGGATATATCCGTCGGCAAGCCTGTCTGCCATTTTCAGAGTACAGGCGGGTGGGCGAACTGTACAGCTTCCCATCGAAGTGATTAGCTAGCTGACTGACGATCAGGGACGAACTGGAGTTTGCCGACAACCGTTTCGTAGTTGCAGGCAATTACAGGTACAACTACAACGACGGGCATCAGGCGATGGCGGACACGCACGCCGCTACCACGAACTTCCTGAACGCGCTGGAGAAGATTCCGGTCATCATTGACCAGTACCGGAAGAAAAATGAGGTGCTGGGACAGGAAATTCCTCAACTGGAAGCGATAGCCGGCAAGGAGTGGAAGAAGGAAAACGAGCTGAAAAGACTGAAATCCGAGCTTGCCGCACTGGACCGCAAGATACTATAGCTGGAGCTGTCCCGCTGATACCGGAGAAGACTGAGGAGAATATTCCTAATGCCGTACAACCGATGCAGACACGGAAAAGTCCGCATGAGGATTTTGTACACGGCCATCTGATTGTCAGAAGACTGGGACTGACGGAACCGAAGGGTATGAAACTATAGAGGCCTGCATTGTTCGGATACAATTCGTGGACGGCTGTTTTGTAACCAAAAGCAAAGCAGCCGTTCGTTTTCATTTAAGACAACAGGTCATTCCAAGTATAATTTTTGTACATGATAGCTAATCATATTGCAAAATCACATAATTTATTGTTATTAAGTTGTTATTAAGTCAGAAATCTCGTAAAATGGCAGGCAATTTTCATACATTTGCAAAAATAATTAGCTAATATGACTATATCAATAGATAATATAATACTTCAACTCCAGCAAGATAATGAGTACGCATTTAAACAACTCTATGAACAATATTATTCAAGAGTTGTAGTTTTTATTGTTGGAATGATAAAAAAAGAAGATATAGCCAATGATTTGGCACAGGATGTGTTTGTTGATTTATGGCTTGGCAGAAAGAGGTTAAATTTATCCCAAAATCTCCAGAATTATATTTTCGTTGCATCCCGTAATGCAGCCATTAACTATTTGAAGAAAGAATTGGCTCATGTGCATGAACAAATTGAAACTGTGCAGGAAAAAATATACGCAGACTCAAATGTTGAAGATTCAATATTTGCCAGAGAAATTAATTTGTTAATTGAAATGGTTGTTTCAGAAATGCCAAAACAACGGCAGCTTATTTATCGGATGAGCCGAGAAGAAGGTCTAAGCAATAATGAAATTGCCAATATGCTGGGAATATCAAAAAGAAGTGTTGAAAATCAATTAAGTTTAGCTTTGAAGGAAATCAAGCAATCTATATTGACTTATATTATTTTTCTGCTTTATACGTTATAATAAGTTAAAAACGTATCTTGTAGATGTGAGTATATCCATTGATTCTTGTACATTAAAAAAAGAGAATTATGGACTACATTCATGAAATCATAAAACGTTATTTAAAAAACAGGTATCCACAAAATCTGGAAACAAAAATCCAACAATGGCTTTGTGAGGACAAATTTTCAGAAGATAAGAATAAAGCCTTGTTTCAGTGTTGGAATGAAATAAAGTCGGATTCTGAAAGCTATTGTTCACAAAATTCGTGGGAGAATATTTCTATCCGTTTAGGTTTTAAGACATCTACTGTTTCTTGGAAAAAGTACGGATATGTTGCTGCTTCCTTCCTGTTGTGTGCTTTTATGGCTACAGTATGGTTCTTGCACAACTATGACACTACAAAAACACTGATTGTAAGAACAAGTGAGGGGGAATATAAAACAATAATCTTATCCGATAGTTCTACTATATGTCTGGGACCATCTTCCGAAATAATTTGCGCAGAAAATTTAACTGATACAATTAGATTAGTCCAGCTGAAGGGTGATGCTTGGTTTGAGGTTACTCATATATCAGATAAACCTTTTATTGTAAAAAGCACGAATCTGGTAACAAAAGTTATAGGAACCAAATTCAATGTGAGAGACTATCAAGAAGATACTTGTGCTATTGCGTACCTACTCACAGGATCAATTGAAGTTCTTACGCCAGAAAAAACGTCAAGCTGTATATTAAAACCCGGTGAGTTTTTTTCTTACAATAAGTTGACACACCAGATACATATCTCTACCCGAGAACAAGTCGGTTTGTCATTCAAAAATGCAACATTGGAAGACATAAAGAATACTTTAGAACAGAGGTTTAAGATCTCAATAAAGTTAAGCGGCTATTCAAGTGAAAGGTATACTTTTGATTTTGAAACGACTACATCAATTCAGGAAGTCATGGAAACATTGTGTTTATTGGATGACAACTTATCATGGGAAAAGGGGAATGCAGGACAGATAATTATTTATGTAAAATCAGAATCACGATGAAGACAAGAGTACTTGCTTTGATGTTTTTGTTAGGATTTGTTATTGAATATCCTATAAATTCTCAAGAATGTAATGGTAGAACCTATACGATAAAAGGGGCTTATAATTTAGTCGAATTTATAGAAATGCTAAAAGAAAAGACCGATTGTAAAATTGCCTACAAGGAATCGGATGTAAAAAAAGAGAAAAAGATTAGTGTTGATTACAAAAATGCCCTCTTGGGGGTTATTCTTAAAAACGTATTGAAAAAATACGGATTAACCTTTATACAACAAGGGGATAGGATTATAATTAAAAAGGAATATATACATTCAGAAGGAGGTATAAGAGGGTCAGTTAAAAACAAGTTGTCTTTAACACCTTTAGAATATGCCAATGTCATATTGTTGGATGCTAACAATAATCAAATAGATGGCACTTCTACTGACAGCTGTGGAATTTTTAAGTTCCCTAATCTCAAAGTAGGACGTTATCTTATAAAAGCAAGTATGCTTGGATATACTTCTGTATTATCAGATTATAGTATAGTTTCGTCAGCGAAAACAAGCAATTTGGAGTTGTTTTTAGAGGAAAGTTCAGAGAATCTTGATGAAGTGACCATCATTGCATCAACTCCAAGAAATTATCCTCAGAATGTAATGTCACTTACTGGAGGGAGGGTTTTGAGTATTGAAGAAACAAACAGATTTGCAGGTAACTTTGATGACCCTACAAGGTTGGCGTCTTCATTTACCGGCATTGCATCTGGTAGCGTAAACTCAAATGCTATGGAGATAAGAGGAAATTCTCCACAATTTGCCCAATGGAGAATGGAAGGTATTGAAACACCTAATTTGTCGCATTATGCGGATATGTCAGGTTTAGGTGGAGGTATATTGACCGGATTAAGTTTACAGACAATGGCAAATTCGGATTTCTATTACGGTGCTTATCCAGCAGAATATTCTAATTCGCTATCCGGAATTTTTGATATGAAAATGCGAAATGGCAATACTACAGACTTTGCACATTCCGTTCAATTAGGTATTTGGGGACTTGATTTGTCATCAGAAGGGCCAATAAGCAAGAAAAACGGAAGTTCGTATCTCTTCAATTACCGTTATTCATATTCTGGTTTGGCAGATAAGATTAGTGGTTCGGACGAGGGGCTTAATTATCAGGATTTGGCTTTTAAGATAAATTTGCCAACAAAAAAGATGGGAACTTTCACATTCTGGGGTATCGGACTCTTGGATAAAATAATTCAAAGACCGGAAGATGATCCTAAACAATGGGAAACATCCATAGAAAGACAAGAACAGAAAGCAAACTTCCAAAAGGGTGTAATCGGAATGGCACATATTCTATCTTGGAATGACAATACATATCTGAGAAGCAATGTAGGTATAACCTATTCAGGAATCAAAGCTGAGAATCATATTTATGATAATGGATTAAACAGAATACCTGTCGCATTTGCTACAAAGCATGAAACCAATCTTCAAATCAATACATTTGTCAATAAACGTTTCAACGCTTTCCATACGAATCGAACTGGAATAAGTTATACAGGAATATTCTATAATTTGAATTTTAATACAAGCCCCAATGTCGGATTATTCTATCCAATGGAACGCTATGCTTATGGGAAAGGACAGAATAATGTATTATACATATATTCAAATTCCCTTTTTCAGTTAACAAATAAACTGAAAATGAATGTAGGTGTAGGTACTCAGTATTTTGATTTAAATAAAACATGGACTATTGAACCGCGTCTAAGTTTTAAATGGAACTTTCATCCAAAACAATATCTGTCATTCGGATATGGACTTTCTAGCAGAAGAGAGAGGATTGAGTGTTATTATACTCATGTTCCCAATCAAAAAGATATAGACAATACTCGGTTAGGTATGGGTAAAACGCACCAACTAAATCTGACATATGACTGGATGATAACAAACAATCTGAATTTAAGAATTGAGCCTTATTTTCAATATTTATATAATATTCCAGTAGAAGAGAACTCTTCTTTTTCCATTATTAATTTTAATGCTTTTATTCTTGACAAGCAATTAGTTAGTACAGGAAAAGGAAAAAACTATGGTATTGATATATCATTGGAACATTACCTGAAAAACGGTTGGTATTGGATGATAAATGGCTCCTTATTCAAATCAAAGTATATGGGAGGAGATAATATTTGGAGAAACAGCCGTATGGACAGAGATTTTGTTATTAAAGCTCTTGCCGGGAAAGAGTGGACTTTAGGCAAAAAAGGAAACAAAATATTAGGTGTTAATGTGAAATTGACCTATCAAGGAGGAGAGCGATACTCGCCTATTGATTATGTTGAATCCGAAAAGAATCATCTTATCAAGGTTGATGAGACAAAGGCATATTCTCTTCAACAGATTCCTTCTTTTATTTCAGATTTATCGATAATTTATAGAATAAACAAGAAAAAAGTGTCACATGAGTTCTCTGTTCAGTTACTAAATTTGAATGGTTTTAAGAATACATATTATCAATATAATATATTAACAAATCAGGTGGAAAAGAAACATAGTGCATCACTTGTTCCCAATCTACGATATAAGCTGTATTTTTAACAAATAAATAAAACGTATGATAGTAAGAACATTCCAAAATAAAAGAACAACGGATTTACCTTATGACATGAAGGTAATTCACTGCTATTGTCCGTTTAAAATGCATTTTTTCGAAAAAATTATAGTATTCATTGTTCTTTCTTTTATTGCGGACATCCTCTGTGCACAAGATATATGGACAAAGGAAGATTCAGTTAAACTGTCTAAAATATTGAATAGTGAAACCCCTATTAGCATAAACAGTGATTTTAAAAGGGAATTGGAAAAAAGCTCTATCGGTGAGCCAATAAGGGAGAGTTATGGTTCTTGGAATGATTTTATACTGGATGTCAAGACTTACGATTTTGATATATCGAAATATCAATCCATAAATATGGGCCATATCTTCAACAAACCTACTTCAGTAAAATTTTTCAATTTAAACAATGAATATCTCAAACATAACAAGTTTACAATTGACGGTCGAATAGATGTGGATAATCCTTTAATATATTTACAACGAAATACGAAACTTACTTTTCCATTGGACAGGAAATTACATTTCAATATATCTGGCAGCTATGCCTTGGATAAATCTCATAGTCCTATACTTCCGATAAATCCTACCCCCTATTCTTGGGGAGCAGGATTTTCCTATGACATAGGAAAAGATATTGCGATTGGTTCCCAAGCAAACTATCAGTATAATATTATACAAAAAAAATGGGAGTGGTTTTGGGTATTGAAAATATCAATAATATTCTAAGAACTGTATTGAAAGATGTAGAAAGATTTATCAATGAATAAACACGTTTATTTATAGAATATAAAAGAATTATAATAGGTTTCTTGATTTGTACAGGGTTTTCAACATTTGCTTTCAGTCAGACAACAGGAAAAATAGTAGATGCCAACCGGTAGCTGGTAGAAGGTGCGACCATCATCATGTAGCTTCCGGATTCAACCTATTTGGGTGCAGCCATATCTGCAGTCGACGGAACTTTCATGCTTGAACCGGAGCAGGAGAGTTATCAGTTCATCGTACAACATTTGCTTTATCAGACCAGGCAGGTAAAGGACCAGGCGCGTGATGCCGGTATCATCACACTGGAGCCGAAAGACTATAATCTGGAAGAAGTGGTAATAAAGGGAGAAAGATCATTGGTTAAAGTAGAAGACGGGCGGCTTGGTTATAACCTTTCAGCACTTTCGGAGAAACAGGCTGTAAACAATATATACGAGGCTATAACCAACTACCAGGTGTGCAGGAGAGTAATAGCGCACTTTCTCTTGCTGGAGCAAGTTCACTTACAATGTAGTGAACGGTAAGCCTACAACTATGACAGCATGATGAATATGGAGCAACCGGAAGCATTTAATGAAGCATTGGAAGAATTTTTAAATGACTTGGAATAAAAGTGGTTGGACTGCTGAAAAAGGAAGAGGTATTTTGAGTGCTCTCTTCCTTTTTTTCGTATTATAAAATAGAGATTCCAATAATCGGATAGTAAATGAAAAAATACAATGATATGAAGAGGAAAGTATTTATAGCGGTTATGTCGCTAGTTGTTTCAGGTGGTTTGTCTGGCCAATCAGTTTATCCCGGCCAGCATTCCGGAAAATTGAAAAAAGAAACCATAGCTCCGATGCAAGTCAGGAGCTTTGATTTGAAGGATGTCCGTTTGCTGCCGAGTCGTTTTCGTGAAAATATGATGCGTGATTCTATGTGGATGGCTTCTATAGAGGTGGACAGGCTGTTACATAGTTTCCGTACTAATGCGGGTGTGTTTGCCGGTCGGGAAGGTGGTTACATGACAGTAAAGAAATTAGGCGGATGGGAATCCTTGGACTGTGAATTGCGTGGACACACCACAGGGCACTTGCTTTCTGCCTACGGCCTGATGTATGCGGCGACAGGCAGTGAACTGTTCAAACACAAAGGAGACAGTTTGGTAAGTGGTCTGGCTGAAGTGCAAAACGCATTGGGTAATGGTTATTTGAGTGCTTATCCTGAAGAATTGATTAATCGTAACATCCGTGGCACCAGTGTATGGGCGCCGTGGTACACTCTTCATAAGCTTTTTTCTGGGTTGATAGATCAGTATCTTTACAGTGACAATCAGAAAGCTTTAGAGATTGTTACCCGCATGGCCGATTGGGCCTATCATAAACTCAAACCGCTGGATGAGGTTACACGCCGAAAAATGATACGGAATGAATTCGGAGGAATTAATGAGTCTTTCTATAATTTGTATGCGATAACCGGAGATGAGCGTTACCGGTGGCTGGCACGATTTTTTTATCATAATGAGGTGATTGATCCGTTAAAGGAGCTGCGTGATGATTTAGGGACTAAACATACCAACACGTTCATCCCGAAAGTGTTGGCTGAAGCTCGTAATTATGAACTGACGGAAGATGAGGACAGCAGAAAGTTGTCCGGTTTCTTTTGGCATACTATGATAGACCGTCACACATTTGCTCCCGGATGCAGTAGTGACAAGGAACATTATTTTGATCCGGACCACTTCTCCAAGCATATATCAGGCTATACCGGGGAAACCTGTTGTACTTATAATATGCTGAAACTTTCCCGTCATCTGTTCTGTTGGACAGCCGATGCTGCCGTTGCGGATTATTATGAACGGGCTCTTTATAACCATATTTTGGGACAACAAGATCCTCATACAGGCATGGTGACTTACTTTTTACCGTTGCTTTCAGGTTCACATAAAGTGTACAGTACCAAGGAAAATTCTTTCTGGTGTTGTGTGGGAAGCGGTTTTGAGAACCATGCTAAGTATGGAGAAGCTATTTATTATCACAATGACAAAGGCATTTATGTGAATCTTTTTATCCCCTCGGTGGTTAATTGGCGCGAGAAAGGATTGACTCTCCGGCAGGAAACGGATTTTCCGGCAGAGGAGACCACTGTTCTGACCATAGGAGCCCAAAATCCTGTAGAGACTACGGTTTATCTTCGTTATCCTTCATGGAGCAAGGGAGTGAAAGTATTTGTGAATGGCAAAAAGATAGCGGTGAAACAGAAGCCCGGTTCATATATCGCCATTACTCGTCTATGGAAGGACGGTGACCGTATTACGGCTGATTATCCTATGTGTCTCCGTGTGGAAACGACCCCGGATAATCCTCAAAAGGGAGCTTTGATTTATGGACCGCTTGTTTTGGCCGGTGAACGGGGAACGGATGGAATGCAGGCACCTGCTCCCGATTCCAATCCTGCTTTATACAATGATTATTATACGTATGATTATCATATTCCTGCGGGACTTCGCACCACGTTAAAACTCGATGTCGAACATCCTGAACGCAGTGTACAGCGTGTCGGCACGGAATTAAAGTTTACGACTTCGCAAGGAGATGTGATAGAACCGTTGTACAATATTCACCGGCAGCGTTACGTGGTGTATTGGGATCTGGAGAAAGAATAAATTTTATTGTAATATGAGTAAACGAATCCTTTGGTTCGTATTTATATATGGTTTGACTAATCAGATGATATAGAAATATGAATAAAGGATTCGTTTTTATTTTTATGTTGGTTGTAGGTTTGATGGTGACTTCTTGCTTGCGGCAAAGTAAACAGGGTGCAACTTATGACTTTACACCTTTGGATTCGATAATCAGCAGTTGGATGGACAAAGGATATTATCCGGGTGGAGCAATATGTGTAGTAAAGAATGATTCTGTACTGTTTGAAAAGGCGTATGGCTCTTTCACCGGAGATACAAAAGTGTATGTCGCTTCTGCCGGCAAGTGGGTGGCTGCTGCCGTAATTGGCGCGGTAGTGGACCGGACAGATTTGAGCTGGGATGATCCTGTAGAGAAGTGGTTACCGCAATTCAGGGGCGATGCGAAAGGCGGTATCCTTTTGCGTCAACTCCTCTCTCATACTTCCGGTGTACGTCCTTACCTGCCTGCTCCCCGGGTGGACAATTATAACCATCTGGATTCGGCTGTCACAGAAATATTGTCTTTGGATACTGTTTTCACACCGGGAACCCGGTTTGAATATGGAGGACTGGCCATGCAGATAGCCGGACGTATGGCAGAAGTAGCCATGGGAAAGGAGTTTGAACCTTTATTTCAGGAACTGATCGCTGCTCCTTTGGGGATGACTCATTCTCATTTTGCTCCGGTTAATACTGACGGGGGGCATGCTCCTATGTTGGGAGGCGGATTGTGCACTACGCTGAACGATTATATCCGTTTTTTGAAAATGATTTATCATAACGGACGTTCCGGGAACAGGGAGATACTGAAACCGGAAACAGTTCAAACTATGCAGGCAGATCAGGTGCGGAATGCTGTTGTTGCTCCCGGTGAGTATGTTGAGAAAGCGTTAGGGCAACATCACACAAGCATCTACGGACTGGGTGAATGGCGTGAATTGGTTGATGAGGCTACAGGGGAAGCTTATCAGATCAGTTCTCCCGGATGGGCCGGTGCTTACCCGTGGATAAACAAACGTGATGGCGTGTATGGTTTCTTTATAGCCCACGTACAAGGAGAAGCCAATAAAAAAGACGGCTTTTCTTCTTTCTATGGCAGTCCTGTCCTGTCTGAAACGGTAACCAAGATAGTAAATCAATAAATGAGTATGAAAAATATTTTAGTAATCTTTATTTTTTGGATGGGATGTATGTTGGCTGTTCAGGCGCAGCAACACCCTTGTGTCTATGTTTCTCCCTCGGATAAAGTGACGGTCCGGCAAAAAGTGAAAAATGAGCCTTGGGCTGGGGAAGCCTTTGCGGCTATACGCTCTAAGGTGGAAAAATATGTGGATCGTCATCAGACCGATCCCGAGTGGATCATTTCCCGTCTGGCCATGTATTGGAAAGAGGGGGAGCGTTATACCCAATGTTATCTGAAAAAACAGAATTGGGACCGTGGTGAGGGTAATGCTCCTGTCCCCACAGTACGGATGCCGGGTATGCGTACCTGGAATAAATATGCTAATGTACCGTTGGAACAGCGTATTCCCTATAATGAGACCGGAGATATGCTTGGCATTAACAAATTGAATCCTTCGGAACCTCCTGTGAAAGTGCCCTATAAGGAAAGCGGGCATATGGTACGGGGGAATAATGTCGAGATCCTGACATTGGCGGAAAATGCCGCTTTTGTTTATTGGGTGACAGGAGAAGAGAAGTTTGCTCGTTTTGCCACAGATATATTCAATGTATGGCTGGTGGGAACTTATTATATGAATCCTATTCTGGACCCCGGAAAATCATGTGGCAGTAGCGGTGGTTGGGAGCCGGGAGGCATTTGCGGGTATTATGATTATGAACAGATACATGACGATTTGGCGATGCACGCGGCAATGGTGTATGATTTTGCTTTTGATTATTTGAGCCGGCATCCTCATGCACACCTGAAGGAGATTGGGAAAGATACGAAGAGTGTAGCAGTTGAAGTATTCAAGCGTTTTATCAATATAGGACTGGTGCGTGGCGGAAAATCGGGTAACTGGAATGTGAACGGATGGAATATGATGTTGCGTCCCGTACTGGTACTCGATAGTAATGAGGCTTATCCTGACGGCAAAGGAAAAGAATATTATTTGAATCTGCTGGTCAACGAATCCACTCCTTACCATGATGCTATTCCCGATATGTTGAAAACTTATGACCCGGTGACAGGCTTGTGGCCCGAATCTCCAGGATACTCTTTCGGTACGATACAGATGTTGCTTGATTGGGCGGCTCCCTTAAAACGTGCCGGAATAGATATTATAGCCGGCAATCCCATTTTACAGAAAGCGGCAATGGCGGTATTTCCTTGGATGGATGATGCTGCCAACATGGTGGTTTTCGGTGATTCACGTGGAGGAAGCGCTAATTTCCAGACTTTTGAGAATTTGTTGGCTTACTATGCCGGGATTACTGATAAAGCGGGTATGGAAAAAGTAGCGAGTGCCTTGAACAAGGGGATTTCTCAAAAAAAATATACTAGAAATAATGCCGGTTGGACAGGGCTGTGTACCTATACAGCTACTATTCCATCTGTGTGTACAGAGAACAATGAGCGTGCCTCTTATTCTCCTCATCATCGTTTCATCACGATGAAGAACTGGGAGGGGGATTATAAAATGATGTTCAATCTGTATGGTGGTAAAAAAGGATATCATCTCACTCCGAATGGGCTGGCTTTACAATTCTATGCGTATGGTTATGCGCTGGCTCCGGATGCAGCGGCTTATGAGTCCTATTGGAGTAAAGATCACGTGTATCATCAATCTCCTGTAGGTTCTAATACAGTGTTACCCGGATATACGGAAGGGGATATCACTGTTCATGCCATGGAACCTATGGTAAAGGAAAGCGAATTCGTAAATGATAGGGAATTAACTCCTTATATCAACTTTGCCGATGTGTCTGCCGGTGAGAAAAGGAGAATGGTCGCTATGGTCCGTACTTCGGGGAATCGTGGTTATTATGTGGATATTTTCCGGTCGAATCTGATGGATAATAATTATTTGTTCCATCATGTAGGTACTTCTCTGACAGTTACCGATGCGGAGGGGAACAAGCTTCCTGATAAAGCTTTGGAGAAGTTTGACAAGACGTGGCATGAAGGATATCATTGGTTTTCCAATCTGCGTAAATCCGATTATAACCAGAATTTTATCGCTTCATGGAGTATGCCCGAAGATATTACGGCACGTTTATGGATGACAGGAGGTGAGGGGCGTGAAGTTTATCGGGTGGATGCTCCCCCGACTACGATGAATAAAGGGTTGACTCCCGGCGATATCTGTATGCCTCCTATGCCGACTCCTGCTTTGATTGTCCGTCAGGAGGGTAATAATGCTCAGACTCATCCTTTTGTATCTGTTTATGAAGCGTATAAAAAGAGTAGTCCGAATGTACTCGGTGTAGAAGCCTTGCAGGGAGATGATGATTGTACCGGGCTGAAAGTGAATACAGCGGACGGGTATGCGGATTATCTGTTCAGTGCGACAGATATGCAGGCTCATCATCCTTCCGGACATGTGTCATTCTGTGGCAGTTTAGGAGTAATAAGGGAAAAAGAAGGCAAGCTTCAACTGATGTATCTTGGCTGTGGCCGTTCACTAAAGAAAGGTAACTTTGTTTTAGAGTCGGATCGTGACGTATATGCTGCAATTTATATGCGGCATGGTGTGTGGTACTATTCAGCTACCGGTCCTGTACGGGTGAAAATGGGAAAAGAAACCAAAGATCTGGATGAAGGTTACAATCAAAAATTATAATTTTTTTGTGCTTCCTTATTCACCGCAGGGATATTCAGCATGAGTCTCTGCGGTGAATTGTTTTTTTACTGGTATATTTTATTTTTCCTTTCATTGAGTGAGTTTTCCGGTTCATCCGTACTACCAATATAAAAAGTAGTCATTATCATTATGAAAAAAATAGTATTCATAGCATGTGCGTTGACCTGTACGGTTTCACTTTATGCAGGTCATTCTAAAGAATTGAAATTGATGTCCCCGGAGGGAGTTCATGAAGTCATGTTCAGGCAGGAGAGAATTTCTTCTTCGGTAAATGAGATGGTATATCAGGTAAAATATAGAGGCAGAGAGGTTGTCGGAAACTCCCGTGCCGGTCTTCAGCTGGATAACCGTACTTGGGAACTGGCGCTTGCCCGTAAAATTAATCAGGCAAATTGTTGGATGGACAATCTGGAAGTGGACAGTGTTATTTATCAACCTGCCGTTGACAAGACATGGCATCCTTTGTATGGAGAGCGCAGCACGATACATGACGCTTATAATGCAGCTACCATGTACCTTTCTAAAAAGGATGGTTCTAATTATCGTTTGAACATAGAAGTACGTGCGTATGATGAAGGCATCGCTTTCCGTTATTTTTTTCCTGAACATCCACAGGCCATTTTTCATAAAGTGGTGGGGGATCTGACTGAATATACGTTTTCCCCCGGTGCGGTGGCGTGGACGGAGCAATGGGCGCAAGCTCCTTTTGAGCGCCTTGCCATTAATGACATCAAATTGCCGGTAGAACGTGCCTTGACCGTAGAACTTCCCAATGGGCTGTGGGTAGCTTTGACTGATGCCGATGTAGATGACTGGTGTCTGACTAAGTTTGTAGCTTCTCCAACTAAACAGAATACACTGACTTCGGTCATGTATAGCCCTGTGGATATTGTTACTTATTATGCTACTCCATGGAAAATTATCATGGCGGCTGATAAGCCGGGGGAATTGCTGGAACACAACGATATCATCCAGAACCTGAATCCTCCTTGTGAGATAACCGATACGGATTGGATAAAGCCGGGTAAGATTATGCGTGAGACCACCATTACTACTGAAGGAGCCATAGCCACGATTGATTTCTGTGCCGCCCATCATATCCCCTATATGCTGTTTGATTGGCAATGGTATATGCCCTGTACCTCTCATGACGGAGATGCCACGAAGGTCGTTTCCAAATTGGACATGCCTCGTGTCATAGCATACGGGAAAGAAAAAGGGGTAGGTGTATGGGTGTATGTCAATCAGCATGCCCTGATGAAACAGATGCATGAGCTTTTTCCATTGCTGCATAAGTGGGGAGTCGTAGGTGTGAAATCCGGTTTCGTACAGTATGCCAGTCATCGATGGGCTACTTGGTTACATGATATGGTTCGTCTGGCTGCCGAGAATAAATTGCTGATTAATATTCATGATGAGTTCCGTCCTTCAGGCTTTAGTCGTACTTATCCCAATTTACTTACTCAGGAGGGGATACGTGGAAACGAGGAATTTCCAGACGCAACGCATAATACCATTCTTCCTTTCACTCGTATGATTAATGGGGCGGCAGATTATACCATCTGTTATTTCGACAAACGCCTGAAGAACACCCATGCTCATCAGTTGGCGGCTTCATTGATTTTTTATAGTCCTTTACAAACTATCTTCTGGTATGACCGCCCTTCATTCTATCAAGGGGAGCCCGAAATAGAATGGTTCGAGAATCTGCAAACCGTATTTGATGATACAAAAGTATTAGAAGGTGCTCCGGGTAAGTGTATAACTATGGCGCGTCGCAAAGGTAATGACTGGTTTGTAGGAGCTTTGACTAATAATGAAGGTTCTGCTCAATCGGTGAATCTTTCATTTTTAGATAAGGGAAAGACCTATCTGGCCCGTATTTATACAGATGGGGGAGATAAAATGAAGACTCGTACTCAGGTGAAATGTACCCGTTTGTTGGTGGATTCTTCTCAAATCATGCAGTTCGCATTAAAGCCTGGAGGTGGTGTGGCCATGCAACTCGTGCCAGTGACGGATCAGGAAATAGAAGAATATAAAAAGTATAGAGGGCAAGTATTATAAAAATAACCACTTTCGTTGAGTGTATTGGTTTTCTTGTCCGTATTATAGATAGATTAGGTTAACAAAAATGAAGGTTAGGTGATTTTTTAGTTTAATAGGGTACGTTTTTTAAGGTAAGAATGATTGTTTCAGGGCATTTTTATAATAGGTAAGAATGAAAAAGATAGTGATTATAGCGGCTTTAGTATGTGGTGCATGGCAACAGGCAGATGCTCAGTATGTATCCAAGGTATGGGTGCCCGATCAGAAAGACGGTACGTATATTAATCCGATTATTCATGCGGATTACTCTGATCCGGATGTTTGTGCCGCAGGTGATGATTTTTACATGACCGCTTCCAGTTTTGGCTGCGCTCCGGGATTGCCCATTCTTCATTCAAAGGATTTGGTCAACTGGCGTTTGGCAAACTATGCCTTGAAGGAGATAGAGCCGACCGGCTTCTTTAACGCTCCTCAACATGGAAAAGGGGTATGGGCTCCTTCTATCCGTTACCACAACGGTGAGTTTTTTATCTATTGGGGAGATCCCGATTGGGGTATTTTCATGGTAAAGACTAAAGATCCGTTGGGTGAATGGGAAAAGCCGGTCTTGGTAAAGGCCGGGAAAGGAATGATAGATCCTACTCCGTTGTGGGATGAGGATGGAAAAGTGTATTTGGTACATGCGTGGGCGGGCAGTCGTGCCGCATTCAATAGTGTGATTACGGTTTGTGAGATGAATGCGGGAGGTACAAAAGTCATTAGTGAACCTGTATTGGTTTTTGATGGTAATGATGGGGTGAATCACACCATCGAGGGGCCTAAGTTTTACAAACGTAATGGATATTACTACATTTTGGCTCCTGCAGGAGGGGTGGTGACAGGTTGGCAGTTGGCACTTCGTTCTCGTAATGTGTATGGCCCATACGAATCGAAAATTGTTATGGCTCAGGGAGATACAGATATAAATGGTCCTCATCAGGGAGGATGGGTGGAAACTTGTACAGGCGAGTCTTGGTTTATCAATTTTCAAGATAAAGCTATGTATGGTAGAGTTTTGCACTTGAATCCTATGAAGTGGGAAAATGATTGGCCCGTGATTGGGGAGGACAAGGATGGAGATGGGTGTGGTGAACCTGTAAAACGATATAAAAAGCCGGATGTAGGCAGGACTTATCCTATAGAGACACCGATTGAGAGTGATGAATTCAACACAAGGCAATTGGGCTTGCAATGGGAATGGCATGCCAATTACCAGGATACGTTTGGCTTTACCTCTGATTTGGGTTACATTCGTATATATGGACATATTTTGTCCAAGGATTTTGTGAATTTTTGGGAGGTGCCGAATCTCTTGTTACAAAAATTCCCTGCCGAAGAATTTACAGTGACTGCCAAACTGAAAGTTTCGGCGAAAGCAGACGGACAGCAGTCCGGACTGATAGTGATGGGGTGGGATTATGGCTATCTGGGTGTAGTAAAAGAAGGTGATAAATTTATATTGAATCAAGTGGTCTGCAAGGATGCGGAGCAACGGTCTCCTGAAACAGTGACCCGTCTTGCGGAATTACCTGTAAGCCGCCGGTTCGGAGCCGGGCTCTATCCCAATTATGAGCGTGATATTTATTTGCAGGTGAAAGTAACTGGGGGAGGTATCTGTTATTTCAGCTACAGTCTGGACGGCAGGAAATATACATCGGCCGGAGTGCCTTTTACCGCTCGTCAGGGTAAGTGGATAGGAGCGAAAGTAGGATTATTCAGTACAGCTCCTTATGGTAAGGAAAGAGGTTGGGTAGATGCCGATTGGTTCCGTATCAATAAGTAAAAAAGAAAGGATAATTATGAATACAAAAAATCTATTAGTAGGTATAGGGTTATGTCTGCTTTCAGCCTGTACTGAAGTAGACAACAAACTGGAGGTGGACAGAGCTTTGGAATATTGTGATCGCCAGGTACATCGTACTTTGGAGGTTATGCATGGAAAAGGGCGGGAGGTAGATTACACTATGATGCCTCGTAACATAATGGATGGCCAGTCTGACTGGAACTATCGTAAAGTGAGTAAGGAAGAATGGTGCGGAGGTTTCTGGCCGGGCATCTTGTGGTATGATTATGAATATACACAAGATCCGAAAATAAAGGAAGAGGCCGAAAAGTTTACTGCTTCTTTGAAATTTCTCTCGGAGATTCCTGCATACGATCATGATTTGGGTTTTTTGGTTTTTTGTAGCTATGGTAACGGTTATCGTCTGACCGGTAATCCGGAATATAAGCAAGTTATAATCAATACGGCTGATTCGTTATCAGCATTGTTCAATCCCCGTGTAGGTACTATGCTTTCATGGCCTCGCAATGTGAAAATGTTTGGCGGTCATAATACCATCATGGACAATATGATCAATCTGGAAATGCTTTTCTGGGCAGCCAAGAATGGAGGTAATCCTTATTTGTTTGACATTGCCGTGGCTCATGCGGATAAGACGATGAAATATCATTTTCGTCCGGATTATACCTCTTATCATGTAGCAGTGTATGATACTCTGACAGGTGAATTTATCAAGGGAGTGACCCATCAAGGTTATTCGGATGACAGTATGTGGGCTCGTGGTCAGGCATGGGCTATCTATGGTTATACAGTCGTTTATCGGGAAACAAAAGATGTCCGTTACCTCGATTTTGTACAAAAAGTAACGGATGTATATCTGAAAAATCTGCCCGAAGACTATATTCCTTATTGGGATTTTAATGATCCGTCCATTCCCGATGCTCCCCGGGATGCTTCTGCCGCTTGTGTGGTAGCTTCTGCTTTATTAGAATTGTCCGGTTATCTGCCGGCTGAAAAAGCATTGGAATATAAACAGGCGGCTGTAAAAATGCTAACCAGTCTGAGTTCTGACAAATACCAGTGTGGTGAAAGTAAACCTGCTTTCCTGCTTCATTCCACAGGACACTTGCCTGCCGAATCAGAGATTGATGCATCCATCATTTATGCTGATTATTATTATATGGAGGCACTTCTCCGCCTGAAAAGGCTGACGGAGAATAAACCGGTCATTGACGAATAATAGATTGTTCAGGGAAGTATAAAGTATATAGAGATCTGTAGTTTTCTTATAGGTGGATTATTTATGATAAGTATATCCCGTTTTCACCTACTGATGAAAACGGGATATACTGTTTTACAGCAGGTAACTAAAGCTTTTAGTTTACTTTAACTATGAAAATTAGTTTTGTAACTAAAAGTTTTAGTTCTTTGTGATAATCAAAAGAAAGATTATGAAAATGTTGACAGCAAAGGAAGAAGAGATTATGGGTTATTTTTGGGAAAAAGGCCCGTTGTTTGTAAAACAGTTACTTGATTTTTATGATGAACCGCGTCCACATTTCAATACTCTGTCTACCATTGTGAGAGGATTGGAGGAAAAGGGGTTTCTCAGTCATGAGGTATTTGGAAATACCTATCAGTATTATGCGGTGGTAAGCTGTGATGATTTTAAGAAGAAGACGTTGAAAGGGGTTATCAGTAAATATTTCAATAACTCTTATTTAGGAGCGGTTTCTTCACTGGTGAAGGAGGAGGAGATTTCTCTGGATGAATTGAAGCAGCTTATCCGGGATGTGGAAAAGGCGCATGAATAATCCGGATAAAGAGAATAATTAAAGATACATACTATGGGAGCATTTTTTGTATATATTGTAAAGTCGGCAGTCTGTCTGGCGGTATTCTATTTATTTTACCGCCTGTTGCTGAGCCGTGAAACATTCCATCGTTTTAACCGTATTGCTTTGTTGGGAATACTGATATTGTCCTGTGCCATTCCCTTTGTGGAAGTGACCATGAAAGAACCGATGGAAGTCAGCCAACAATTGCTGACTTGGGAAGAACTGCTGCTTATGGCTAATCTTAATCGGACTGCTACTATAGAAACTGCTCCCGAATCTGCTATTATGTGGCGTGAAGCGCTGCTGATGGTTTATTTGTTGGGTATTGTATTCTTCTTTTTACGTAATGTATGGTCGCTGACCCGTATGCTGAGGCTGATAAAGGGTAGCACCCTTGTCCGTCAGGAAAATGGTATTACGCTGATAACCCACCAAAAAGAAATCGCTCCGTTCAGTTGGATGAAGTTTGTAGTGATCTCTGAGAAAGACCTGAAGGAAAACGGTGAGGAAATACTGACGCATGAATACGCTCATATACGGAAGAGACATTCCATAGATTTACTTATAGCGGATATCTGCATCTTTTTCCAATGGTTCAATCCTGCTTCCTGGTTATTGAAACAGGAACTACAGAACATACACGAGTTCGAAGCGGACGAAAGCGTGATTGCACAAGGTATTGATGCAAAGAAATATCAGTTGTTATTAATAAAAAAAGCTGTTGGCACAAGGCTCTACTCTATGGCCAACAGCTTCAATCACAGTTCACTTAAAAAACGTATTACTATGATGTTAAAAAAGAAATCCAATCCGTGGGCACGACTCAAGTACCTGTATGTGCTTCCATTGGCAGTCATTGCCGTGGCAGCCTTTGCCCGCCCCGAAATCTCTAGTGAGTTAGATGAGATTTCAGCCGTCAAAGTTAATGATTTAACGGCAATTATGAAAACCGAAGAGGTTAAAAGTCCCGAAAAACATCCTGCAAAGGAAATAAAAGTGCAAGGGCAGGTATTAGAAAAAAGTACAAACGCTCCGGTTGTAGGTGCTAATGTGATTATCAAAGGTACCACTTCAGGTACGATCACTGATTTAGATGGAAATTTTGTTATTTCAATGCCTGTTGGGGCTACTTTGAGTGTTTCATATATAAATATGAAAACAAAGGAATTGACTATTACAGAGAAACTTATTGGAAAAATTAAATCTTTAAAAGTGTATTTGGAGGGAGAAATCACAACTAAGACACAGGAAGTGGTTGTAGTAGGTTATGGAGGTGGTGAAGAAGCTTCTGATGAAGTTCCGGTTTTTCAGGTTGTTGAAGAGATGCCTGAGTTTCCGGGTGGTATGGGAGAATGTTTGAAATTCTTGGGGAAGAATATCAAATATCCAGTGGAGGCTCAGAAAGCTGGAGTACAGGGAAAGGTTATTGTACAATTTGTAGTTGAGAAAGATGGTAATATAGCCAATCCCAAAGTTGTCAGGAGCATTGATCCGGATTTGGACGGTGAGGCCATCCGAGTCATTTCCATTATGCCGAAATGGAAACCGGGTATGCAGAAAGGCCAGCCTGTGCGTGTGAAATATACGGTTCCCGTCACTTTCAGACTAGACGGTAAAGATACAAAATCAAATGAAACACGTCATTTGGAGTTGAGGACAGACTCTGTTTTTCAAGAAAATCCATTGCGGATAGGTAAGGAAACTTTTTCGTTGAAAGATTGGAAGGAAAAACCATTGCTTATAGTTGATGGGATAGAAAAGCCTTATAGTCAAATGGAAAAAATGAATGCTTCGGATATTGAATCTATTTCGGTGTTGAAGGATGCGGCAGGTACTGCCATTTATGGAGCCAAGGCCAAGAATGGCGTGATATTGATTACTACAAAGAAACAATAAGAATAAAGATATGAAGAAATTTGTAACACTGCTACTATGTATGCTCCCCATTTCGTTGTTTGCCCAGGTGAATGATGGGATTCGTCAGGCAATGGATAATTATGATTATGAGACAGTAGTTACGCTGATTGAATCCGATTGTCAGGATTCTTTATTGCTTATTACCAAAGCTCAGGCGCTGAAAGCGATGAACCGTTATCCGGAAGCCATAGGGGTATTGAACTCTCTTATCTTGAAAGACAGCACAAACACAAAAGTTTTGATCGACCTTGCCGAGTGTTACAAATTGACGGGTAACTCCCGTCGGGCGGCCAACTGTTATCAGAAGGCAATGAATTTGCAACCGGAAAATAAATTTTTCCGGTTGCAGTTCATACGCTCTTTATTAGCCTCCGAAGATTATGAAGAAGCACGTACGGCTTGTCATGGCTGGTTGGAGCGCGATTCCTTGTCGGCCACCGGATACAAATATCTGGGACAGGCATACGAGGGATTGCAGGATGCCGCCAGTGCCTTTCTTAGTTATAACATAGCCTATCGGCGTGATTCGTTGGATGCCCAGACAGTGGCACGCATTGCCGGTATTTTTAATAACAATCAGCAGTTTAAAGATGCTGTTGATGTGACGGAAGTTTATCGTTTGTCCGATACCACCAATATAGATGTGAACCGCCAGAATGCGAAAGCTTATTGTATGCTGAAAGAGTACGGAACAGCGGTAAAACGCTATGAGTCATTAAAAGAACTGGGTGATCGTAGTTTTCTCACTCTTTACTATTTAGGTGTATCCCATTATGGGGATAACTGGTTTTATGGTGCATACGATAATCTGAAAGAAGCCTATCAAAAAAATCCAATGGATGTGAATGTGCTCTATTATCTGGCAAAAGCTTCGGCACGCACTTCCTGGAAAAAGGAGGGTGTGGAATATATGGAAGAAGCCTTCCGCATAGCGGTTCCTTCTGATAGTATGATGGTACGTCTTTATGACGGGTTGGTAGAATGTTACGATTATGCGGGGGATACAAAGAAAGAGGTGGAAGCCTTGGAGAAGTTATATATTTATACAAAGAAAAACTCCATTCTTTATAAAATAGCCTGTCTCTATGATTGGAAAGAAGATGAGAAGAATGCCATTCGCTATTATAAGAAATACATGGCTACTGTTCCCGAAGATCAGCGTTATGCTTTGGACGAAGACGGGAATCCGGTGGAAGACCGCATAACACTTTACCAGCAGGCATGGAAACGTATCAAAAAAATAAAGGAAGAAGGTTTCTTTAGAGGTGATATTCCGACAAAGTCATTTCCTGTAGAGAAAAAAGATACGTTGGCACTTCGTCATGCAAAATAACGGAAGTCATTTATATAAAAGTAAGAATATATGAAGAAAATTTTGGCTTTGGCACTCTTTGCAGTGGCTCTAGTATCATGCCGGCAAACTATGCAGACCGATGGCTTTAAACTATCCGGTCATTTGGAAGGGCTTCAGGTCGGAGATACTCTTTTTCTTAAAACTTTTTTATTGCCCGATTGGAAAGAAGACGGGACAGATACCATATTGGTGGAAAAGGAGGGAACTTTCTCGGCTTTTATTCCTATGGAACATACTACTTTTTATTTATTGATGCATCAGCCTAAAATGGGTGAACCGTTACGGAGTTGTATTCGCGGAGCTGAGATTATAGCTCGTGTAGGTGATGATATAAAACTGAAAGGGTCTTTGGATTACTTGGGTGCGGTTCGTCATTCGGGTGGTTTTTATGACAATTCGTTGGTGGCTAGGTACGATAGCCTGACTGCGTCTTCCAATACTGAAATGATTGATATCTTCAGTCAGATACTGAAATATCAGGATACAAAGCAAAATGATAGTGTGGCAAAATACGGGCAAATGTATAATGAATATCATCGTCCGCTAATACTGAAGACTGTTCGTGATAGTCTGGCATTGAAAGTGAACGATATGGAATATGCCGCTTTTATGTATGCATCCGCTTTTGTTTTTGATGCTACTTATAAGGATGTGAAAGAGCGTTTGGCACAATTTACTCCAGAGGTTCAAAATTCATATTTTGGACAAATACTTGACAAGCAATTGCTTGTATTGAAGAATATTGAAGTAGGCTTTGCGCCAGCGGAGTTTACAGTGACAGATAAAGATGACCGGAAGGTGTCTTTGTCTGATTATAAAGGCAAATATGTGTTGATTTATCATTGGGGATTATGTCCTGGTACTTTTTGGGTAAATCCTAAAATAATGGATCTCTATCAAAAATATCATGAAAAAGGTTTGGAGGTATTGGGATTTACCCGTGATGATTTATTGAAATCGTTGCAGGGAAGTTCTGAAGAGTTTAAGAAAGATGAACGGGTACAGGGATTGCTAAGCCATCCGTGGACTACAGTTTACACAGAGGAGGAGGGTAACGGCTTTATAGTGAAAGACCTTTATTTTTCAGGAGTTCCCATTCTTATGTTAATCTCTCCGGATGGTATTACTTTGGTCCGTGGATATACAAAGGCATACGAAGAAGTAAAGAATATTTTGGATAGGAACTTGGGAAATAAGTAAGTATGTTAAAAAAAATACAATGAAAAACTTTGGTATTCTATTGCTTGCTATGGTGAGTTGCTGCCTTTTGCAGGCAAAAAACCGGGTGGTTAAACAGCCGCCTTTCATCGCTCGTAGTTCTTCTACTATTGAGATAGACAGAGTGGTGGTTTCGGATACGGCAACCGTATTGGATATAAAAGCCTTTTTCCGTCCTCATAATTGGATTCAGATAAGTAATGAAAGTTATTTGTTGGCTGATAATGGAGAGAAGTATCCGATTCGTTCCGGTAATGGAATCACTTTGGGTGAAAAATTTTGGATGCCCGATAGCGGCGAAGCTTCTTTTAGTCTTATTTTTCCGTTATTGCCCCCCACAGTGAAAGTGATTGATTTCATTGAAAGCGATTGTGAAGATTGTTTCAAGGTATGGGGAATCCATTTGGATGGAAAATTACCGGAATTAGATTTATCGGATGATGTGAAGAAACAGAAATTGAATTACGATGAACCGTTGCCTAAGGCTGAATTGAAAGATGGCAAATCAGTGATAACCGGTCGTTTGTTAGGCTATGAGAAGCACTATGCACTTCCGTTTTCTTGTAGGACTTGTGATTTGTTGACGGCTAAATTTGAGGATACTGAAATTAAGGTGAATGAAGACGGAACATTTCGGACAGAGATTGAACTTTGTACTCCGACTACGGTCAGTTTTTCTGTGGGACGTGATATTTATTTTGATGTATTTTTAGTTCCCGGTGGTGAATTGGATATGGCTGTCAACTTGCGTGAGTTGAGTCGTTCTGAAAGCAAATTGTTGAAAGGGAAGCGTGCTGGTGGAAAGAAAGTCTATTTTTCAGGTACCATGGCGGCTTTGAATGATGAAATGATAACCGATGATGAACATTTGATGGATGTATGGGGAATGGTTCATTGGAATATGAATGATTTATATAATATGACTGCCGGTCAGTATAAAGCTTATTGGTTGAAAAAATATGAAGAAACCAAATCTGCTATCTGTTCCGATAAGAAAAGAAGTCAGGCATACCGGAATCTTTTATTGGCTCAGAATGATTTGCTTTGTACTTTGACATTGACCCGTGTAAGCTCTAATTTAGCCTATGCTTATGTGCAGTGCAGTGGATTACCGGCTCGTGAAGCTTATCAAAAGTTTAAACAACCGGAATTGAGTGATGATTTCTATGACTATATCCGGCAGCTGAATATACTGAACTCGCCTGTCATGCTTTATACCAATGGTTATGCTGATTTGGTGAGAGGAATGGGCTATATGAGGGTGAAGATGGATGATAAGTTGAGTGATATATTTGCGTTTATTCTCTCTTCCGATAAAGTTTCTGTTGAAGATGCTGAGATAATACGTGAGTTCAAGGCTAATACAGATGCCGGAAAAACATCTGTCTATCGGGAAAAAATGGGAGAATTGCGAATAAAATACGATGATTTGTTTAAAGAATTCAGTTCTATGCAGCAAGACTATATCTTGAAAAAGATTATAGCCGGATATTTGGGTACAGAGCAAGGACTTTTTTTCGATCTGCAGAAAATGATGAAATATGCTCAGAAAATCAGTGACTTCACTCCATTGACTATACATGATTTTGAGGAGATACGGAAGATGAGTGATCCTTATTATCTCAGCAGACTGACAAGGATGAACAACCGTCTTTTGGAAACGATTGAAGCTAATAAGAAAAAGAAAGGTTATACTGTTAATGAATCCGGAGAAGTAAAAGATGAAGATTTATTTTATTCTATCACTTCTAAATTTAAGGGTAAGGTGATTTTGGTCGATTTTTGGGCGACTTGGTGCGGTCCTTGCAAAATGGCTATGAAACAGATGAAACCGATGAAGAAAGATCTTGAAGGTAAAGATATTGTATATGTTTTTATTGCCGGAGAGAACTCGCCCAAAGAAACGTGGGATAACATGATTCCGGATATTCATGGAGAGCATTACCGAGTAACGGCGGCTCAGTGGAATTACCTGAGCAAGCAGTTCAGCATACAGGGGGTTCCGACTTATATTATTGTCGATAAAGAAGGGGGTATTATTCAAAAATACACCGGTTTCCCAGGAGTGGATACCGTAAAAAAAGAATTAATAAAAGCATTAGAGAAATAAAGAACGTGTTCGTCTTGCAAGAATAAAGTGGAAAAGGATCTGTAAGCTGCTGTAAGCATTTACAGATTCTTTTTTTGGATTTATATTACTATCTTTGGCAAGACAAAACTAATATTGAATAATGAAAAACTGGGTCGTTAAGTTATTGGTATTACTTTTCATTCCTTCTTTAGCAGGAATCTTGTTCACTGTTGCTCTTGGTTTTAATCCGGGGGGCTGGTTACAAATTACGACGTATGCTTTCCCTCCGTTACTCACTCTCGCCGGAGGGGCTTTTATCATTGCTTCAAGATGGAAAATTCCTTTTCTTATATTGATGGCGGCTGCCAGTATGGCCTTTAATATTCCTTTACAGAACTGGCTTTTTCATTCGGCAGATGAAGTGGTGCGTTATCATGCTGTTACCGATTTATATAATGGGGGGAATAATGCTCTGTATTTTACTTTCGATACTCTGGAGGTGGATTATGCCCGAAGGAGCAGTGTGACTGTCACTCGTGAGGTGACACGAAGTATGGGCAGACACCGCTATCGTAAGGAACAGAAGCAATATCATTTCTCTGTAGCTCCTGCATTTACCGATTCATTGCCCCGTCATAAGTATGAGGAGCGGGAAGTTAAGGCATGGGTTATTCCGGTGAGGCATGAGAAAGGACAAGCCGTTGTATGTTATGAGCGTTGTATTTTTGATTTAGATGATTATCAAAGGGCCATTGATCGGTCCCGCTGTAAACTCCACCATCCTCAAGCTCCGATTATACGACCTTTGTATTCACAGTTCATTACCCGGCAGGAATGGAAAGGAATCTTTCTGAATGTTGCATGGATTGTACTTTCTGTACTGATGGTACTGGGGGTAATTTTGAATTATCAAGCAGACAGAAAGAAAGCATAATATCGGAACAGACTGTATGAAGGGTACTTTATGAATATTATGATCTTCATGCATGTGACCTGTCAATGTTATTAGTAAATTCTAGAATGATGTTTTCTTTATATAAAACTTTCCCCGGACATTTCATGACAGAAACATCCGGGGAGAGGCATTTCGCTTTTTATTTATTGCAGAGTTTTATTTTGCCTTTACATTCAGATTGGATAATTCTGTGTCCTTATGGATGGATGGCAGATTATTCTGTTTTACTACAACAGTATGAACTTTCCCTTTTGCCACTTGCGGCAAAGTGAATTTCTGTTTGTAGATAACCTGTTCCGCTGATGGGCGCAGCAGATAGCCTGTTTCTTTTTCAAAGCGGTTGTATATTCTTACCACAATTTGGTTACTGCCTTTTTGAAGTGGTAGCAGCACCTTTTCCTCACGGAACTTGCAGCGGTAAGGGTTGAGGTGTTTCATTACAGACTTGCCGTTCAGATAGATTTCGATACCGTTTCCAGCACCTACATCTACTAGAATATCTTGTGCTTTGGGCGATTCTACCTGCTGCATTAGGAAGTAACTTTCCAGAATATTGCTGGGGAACATGGCTTTTTCCTCATTCACTTCTTTCCATTGTCCTTTTCTTACCGGTGCTTTTTCCGGATCAGTATGGATGGTGGCAGGAGCATCGAACAATCCGCTGCCCGGCCCGCAGAAGTAACGCTGACCCCATACGGCCTTGGAAGATAGGTTTAGTGCCTGTGCCTTGCTTGCGTCAAGGGTTACTGTGTAAGGTGTTCCATCTACTTCAACCAGTAATTCCTTACCGTTCTCCTGCGGAGTATAGGTAAATTCCAATGCGTTGAGGTTGGATTTGTTGATGCTCCATTGATAGCTCACCGTACTGCGGTAGTTGCTGTAATAATCGAAACAGGAATAACTATAATTAGGAGTGCGCTGTGCAGCTATAGGTTGTGGTTTCACCGGTTGGTCGAACGTGGCGCAAATCACTTGGATATCTTTTCCATATGCGTCGGCGGGCAGTGTGAAGATCATCTCCTGTCCTTTCTGAATCGCTTTAATGTCTGCTTTTTGCAGTTTGCATCCCGGTATGTTCAAAGTGATTTTATCATCGGCAGGACGGTTGCCCGATAAGATGAGGTAGAGGTTATTGCCTTTGCGGGTAATGGTTCCCCATTCGAATTGCTCGCGGAAAGGAGAGGCTTCTGTACCATAAATGGCTTCACCGTTTTTCTTCAACCAGATACCGATTTCTTTCAGCACTTCTCTTTCAAAGGGTACTACGGAACCGTCGCCTTTGGGACCGATGTTCAGCAGGAAGTTTCCACCATGGGAAACTACATTGATCAGGCTGCGCAGTTTTTCCATCGCTTTGGTGTGAACGTCCCCCCTTTTTTGCCAGGAACGGTAGCTCCAGGTTTCATCGAACATGGAAGCTGCTGTTTGCCATGCGGTCTGCAAAGAGCCTTCGGGATATGTGTTGTCTGCCATGACACTGAAGTCATACTGATCGTTGCCCAACCGGCCGCTTACCATACAGTCTGGTTGCAATCTGTGCACTAGTTGATACAGTTCTTTGCTTTGTTCAGGAGTGTTGGAACCCATGTCAAACCAAAGTTCAGAAATGGGACCGTAGTTGGTCAACAGTTCGGTAACTTGTGCTTTGGTGAATTCATGGTGTTGTGGGGTGATGAAATCACAGTTATGGCTGGAGATGGGATAGGCTTGTGGAAAATGCCAGTCTATCAGTGAGAAATAGATGCCGAAGTTGATTCCGCCACGTTTGCAAGCTTCCGCCATCTCTTTTATAAAGTCGCGTTTGCCAGGGGTGGCATCGTATGAATTATAGTCGGTGGTGGCTGTACGGAACATACAGAAACCGTCGTGATGCTTGGTGGTAATGATGATGGAGCGCATACCGGCTTCTTTGGCCAGTGACACAATAGCGTCTGCATCGAACAGGGTGGGATTGAAACGCAGAGCGGTATCTCCATACCAATCACTGAAGATTCCCGCAAACGACTGGATTTGTTCACTGTATCCTCGGGTGACGGGGCTGCCTTCCCATACGCCTCCCAGTTCGGAATAAAGACCGAAGTGGATGAACATGGAATACTTGTTTTGATGCCATTTCTCAAATGCTTCTTTCGAGATTTGGGCGGTTACACCCAGGCTGATGACGCAAGCCATGATGAAGGTTAGTAATTTTTTCATGATTGTAATTAGTGGTTAACTGAATGAATATATTGCATAATTTCTGTTTGCTGGTCGGGATGGAACCAAACGATGTCTTTGTCTCGTTTGAACCAGGTCATCTGTTTACGAGAGTAGATACGGGAATTTTGTTTGATTTTCCCGATAGCGAATTCCAATGTCCATTCTCCATCCAGATACTTGAATATTTCTTTGTATCCTACGGTATTGAGCGAGTTCAGATGCCGGAAAGGATATACCTGCCGGGCTTCTTCCAACAAGCCGTCCTGCATCATGATGTCCACGCGGCGGTTGATGCGGTCATACAATTCTTCGCGGTCGCGAGTTAGTCCTATCTTGATGATGCGGAAAGGGCGTTCCTTGTGAGTGCGGGTACGAAAAGAAGTATAAGTTTTTCCAGTCATGTAGCATATTTCCAATGCATGTATTACTCGTTTGGGATTTTTCAGATCCACTATTTTGTAATACTCGGGGTCCAGCAGCTTTAGTTCGGCGCAAAGAGTGTCCAGTCCTTTTTGTTCGTAACGGTGTAGCATCAGCTGGCGTGTTTCGTTGTCTACAGTGGGGATATCATCTATGCCTTTGCAGATGGCATCTATATACATCATGGAACCTCCGGTCAGTATTACAGTGTCATGGTTTTGGTACAGGATTTCCAGTTGTGCTAACACATCTGCTTCGTATTGTGCGGCGCTGTAATAATCTGTTAGTTGTAATGTTCCGACAAAGTAATGAGGAACACGCGCCAGTTGCTTGGGAGTAGGGGCGGCAGTTCCTATCTTCAGGTCTGCATATAATTGGCGTGAATCTGCCGAGACAATGGAAGTCCGGAAGTGTTCGGCAATGGAAAGGCTTAGTTCGGTCTTTCCTACACCGGTAGGGCCGATAAGGACGATAAGGGTGTCAGGCATGGTGTTTATAAAAAGAGAGGGGCAGACGTTTAACGTCCGCCCCCGTTAAGATTAATAGTTTTCTTGCTCATAAGGGTCCGGTGAGGAGGCACCGCCCATATCAAATCCTTCGGGATCAAAGTCTTCCATATCGAAGTCTTGATCACCATAAAAATTCTCGTCTATATCCAGATTTCCGCTATTGCTTTTTGCCATCATTTCGTCAAAGTCGACGGTTTGTTTAGGGGCTTCTCCAGCTTTGCGCGAACATACTGCTTTGTCAAGGTCTTTGCCGGTGATGATTTCCGATAGTTCAATGAAAAACACTCGTTCTGCCAGCGGGTCGAATACATACAGCAATTTTTGCTTTTCGTCTTCCACCAAATCACTCAAGCGGGTTTCTCTCATGATGTAGCTGTCTTCTTCCGAACTACTTCCCATATCTTCCAGTGTGATTTCTTGATCTTTCTCCCAGTCGTCATCACAAATGAAGAAAGAGGTCATCTGGTCATCTTTATATCCTGCCGCTTTCAATATCGCTTCGTGCAAATCAAAGAAAGTTGCTTCCGAGTCTATCTTTATTTCTCTTATAAAATCATCGACTTCGTCAGAGATTATTGTAAATCTGTAAATCATATATTTTACTGTATATACTATATAACTTTTTTTTCGTGCAGTAAAGTTATAAAAAACTTTGTTATCTGATGATACCTCTTTGAGAATTTTCTATGAAAGAAATAATATATTCTATTTCTTTGCTCATAGGTATTTCTTTGCGTACTTGTTCCAAGGCATCGGTAACGTTCATACCATTTTGATAAATAATGCGATAGGTGTTGTGTATATTCTCTATTAGTTCATTAGAGAATCCGCGGCGGCGGAGTCCTACGATATTGATTCCTGCGTAGGCGATGGGTTCGCGCCCCGCTATAATATAAGGAGGAATGTCCTTGCTGAAACGTGAACCGCCCTGTACCATTACATAACCGCCTACCCGGCAGAATTGGTGCATCAATACGGCACCGCTGATAATGGCGTTATCATCAATGATAATTTCACCTGCCATCTTGGTGGCATTGCCTATGATGCAACCGCTGCCTATGATGGCATCATGTGCTACGTGTACCCCTTCCATCAACAGGTTGTTACTGCCCACTATGGTTTTGCCTTTAGCCGCTGTACCACGATTGATGGTTACATTCTCGCGAATGGTGTTGTTATCACCTATTTCGGCAGTCGTTTCTTCACCGCGGAATTTCAAATCCTGGGGAATAGCGCCTATAACAGCTCCCGGAAAAATGGTGTTGCCGTTCCCTATGCGTGAGCCATACAGTATATTGGCGTTAGGCATGATTGTGTTGTTATCGCCGATAACTACATTCTTGTCGATAAACACAAAAGGACCGATTTCTACATTCTCACCAATTCTTGCCTCGGGATGTATATATGCTAATGGACTAATCATGTTGTTTTTTTAGTGGTTATTTATTTTTTACTATTTGTGCCATAAACTCGGCTTCGCAGACTACTTTCTCGCCTACAAACACATATCCTTTCATTGTGGAGATGCCCCGGCGGATAGGAGCCAACAATTCAACACGGAACAATAAAGTGTCTCCCGGCACTACTTTCTGACGGAACTTCACTCCGTCTATCTTCATGAAGTAGGTGGAGTACCTTTCGGGTTCATCCACTGAGTTCAAAACAAGCAGACCGCCGCATTGTGCCATGGCCTCTACTTGAAGTACACCAGGCATGACAGGTTCCTGCGGAAAATGTCCCTGGAAGAAAGGTTCGTTGGCTGTTACATTTTTCACACCGACAATGTGGTTCGCGCCGATGGCAACGACTTTGTCCACCAACTGGAACGGATAACGGTGCGGGAGCAGCTCGCGAATGCGGTTTACGTCCATGATGGGGGATTCATTGCAGTTATAGGATGGGGCCTGTATTTCGTGAAGTTTGATTTCTTTGCGTATTTGGCGGGCAAACTTGTTATTAATGGTGTGCCCAGGACGGGTGGCAATGATACGGCCTTTGATGGGCTTGCCTATCAGTGCCAAGTCACCGATGATATCCAGTAGCTTGTGACGTGCCGGTTCATTGTCCCATACCAGAGGGATATGATTGATATAGCCCAGTTTGGTGGCGTCCATGTGGGGAACACCCATGACATCGGCCAGCTTGTCATAATTTTCTTGGCTCATCTCTTTTTCGTAAATTACGATGGCGTTGTCCAGATCGCCTCCCTTGATCAGTCCGGCACCCAGCAATGGTTCTATTTCGCGGACGAATACAAAGGTACGCGCGGAAGCTACCTCGGTGGGGAATTTAGCCATGTCTTCCAGTGTGGCGAACTGATTGGACAGTATTTTAGACTGATAAGAGATCAGTGCGTTCACACTGAAATTTTCGTCCGGAAGAACAATGATGGAAGATCCGGTTTCCTCGTCCCTAAATTCGATTTTTGATTTTATAATATAGTAATCCTTGACAGCATTCTGTTCTTCGATTCCTACACGCTGTATATTTTCTACATACGCTTTAGCACTGCCGTCCAGAATAGGGAATTCGGGACCGCTTACCTGAATCAGGCAGTTGTCTATACCAGCTGCATAAAGAGCTGCCAAAGCATGTTCTACTGTACTTACTTTTATTCCGTTTTTCATCAGCACAGTGCCGCGGGTGGTATCACCTACATTTTCTGCTACGGCATCAATTATTGGTTGTCCTTCAAGATCAATTCGTTGGATTTTATACCCGTGGTTGTCCGGTGCAGGATTGAATGTCACCGTCAAGTTTACTCCGGTGTGAAGGCCTTTTCCATTTAAAGAAAAACTGCCTCTTAATGTCTTCTGTTTCAACATGGGGTTTATTTATTTAGTTGTTTTTTTAATTCTTCTATCTCTTTCTGCATGGCGTTCAGTGTGGCGTACATTTCGGGTAGTTTTTTGTATACGGCCGATGATTTCATGAAATTCTTGGCGTCGATGGCCGGAGTGCCTAGAATTTGCTCGTTGGATTTCACGTTGCCGGGAACGCCTGCTTGTGCGCCGATACCTACCTTGTCACCTATCTTAATATGTCCGGCTAGTCCTACTTGTCCGCCAAACATACACCATTCACCTACTTTGGTAGAACCTGCAATACCCACCTGTGATGCCATGACAGTGTGGCTTCCTACTTCCACATTGTGTGCTATCTGGATCAGGTTGTCCAGTTTCACCCCTTTATGTACAATGGTGGCACCCATGGTGGCACGATCTACGCAAGTATTAGCACCAATCTCCACATTATCTTCTATGATGGCAATGCCTATTTGTGGAATTTTTTCGTACCCTTCGGGAGAAGGTGCGAATCCGAATCCATCAGCACCGATTACGCAGCCTGCATGCAGGGTACAGTTGTTTCCTACCAAGCAGTCGTGATAGATAGTGGCATGTGGATAAAGTGTACAATTATTACCTACTTTGGCATGACTTCCTACAGTAGCGTGCGGATGGAGGGAAGTGTTGTCCCCAATCTCAGCACCATCGCCTACGCAGGCAAACGGAGCGATATATACATCCTTCCCCAACTTCGCAGTGGGGGCAACGTATGCCAGCGGATCTATACCGGTCTTTTTAGGTTTGCTCATTTCATAGAGCGTCAGTAATTTAGCCAGGCTTTCGTAGGCGTTGTCTACCTTGATTAAGGTAGCTTTTACTTCTTGCTCGGGAACGAAATCTTTGTTTACCAACACAATGGTAGACTGAGTATCGTAAATGTAATGAGTATACTTAGGATTTGAAAGAAAAGAAATCGCTCCCGGCACGCCTTCCTCTATTTTAGCAAAAGTATGCACAGTTGCGTTTTCATCGCCAACAATAATTCCCTGGATGTATTCCGCAATTTGTTTAGCTGAGAACTCCATAATACTGTCTAATTCTTTATGTTCTAAATGTTTCAGTTTTGTTACTTGCGTGTTACATGTTAGTGTAAACACATCATTAATTATGCAAATTACGCATTTTTTTTTTATATATCCGTACAATTCGCTAATTATTTAATGTCCGTCGTTTTCGGAACGCAGGTAACATATATAATATTTCTTGACTTTTCGGGAGAGGAGAGAGATGTTGAGCATATCTGAAGCCTTGGCTATATCACAGGTGCTGCCATCTTTATAGATGATTTCAATACTGTCATCCTCCTTTTTATACATATTGTTTTCTATACTGGATATAGATAGGAAGTATTTTGCTTCTTTTTTGTTGATATTCAGTTGTTTACTTATCCTAGAAAGAATTTCTTCTTTTCGCGTTTTTGTGATAGAAGAGGAGGTCACCTCTACTTTGAATAGTCTCCTGTTAATCATTCCACGGCTCAGAGTGGACAATACCACATCGCTGTGATTGCTCCAAACTTTCAGTGCGGTCCATATATCATTATCATCTAATTGAATAAAATTTTCAAGACAATCCGGGCTGTTATAAAATTCTTTTTTATCAATAGAGTGGTATAAAAAGAATCTTAAAGCGGGTGAGGCGAACAGCTCCACGCCACGTAAAGCTAATTCCTTTGCTCGTGTCAGAGTGTTGATCAGCATTTTTTCACTGGCAACGGATGTCTTGTGCAGATATACCTGCCAGTACATCAGGCGGCGGGACATCAGGAAATTTTCGATGGAGTAAATACCTTTAGACTCTACTACCAGGTGATCGTCTTTTACATCAAGCATTTTGATGATGCGGGCGGACCCGATATTGCCTTCGGATACACCGGTATAGAAACTGTCACGCCGCAAATAGTCCAAACGATCCATATCCAATTGGCCGCTGACCAGTTGGTGCAGGAATTTCTTGGGATATTCATCTTTGAATATCTGTATGGCAAGATTGAGTTGACCTTTCATGTCCTTGTTTATTCGTTCCATCAGCATCAAGGAGATTTCTTCATGTGAAACACCTCCTACCAATGTGTTTTCCAGCACATGGGAGAAGGGACCGTGTCCGATGTCGTGTAACAGGATGGCAGCTTGTACGGCTTCCGCTTCGCTGTCAAAGATGAAGTTACCTTTGGCGGTAAGGTGTTTGATAGTTTCACTCATTAAGTGGAAAGCACCTAATGAGTGTTGGAAACGGGTATGTTGTGCTCCCGGATATACAGCAGAGGACAGGCCCAGTTGCTTGATGCGGGTAAGACGTTGCAGCAATGGGTGACATACAATGTCATATAGTAACCCCTTCGGGATGTTGATAAACCCGAAGACGGGGTCATTTATAATTTTTCGGTCACTCATGGGGAATGATTATTCAGTGTGCTGATATGCTAATAAACCAATGTACTACGCTATGTATCTACCTGGTAATTTGCATATTAGCACATTGTTTTATTGGCACATTATTTTCTCCATCTGTGCCTGGACTTTCTGAGCTTCTTGTCCTGCTACAGTCGCAAAATTCTCAGTTTTATCCGCATAGATAATGGCACGGCTTGAATTAACAATAAGTCCACAGGTACTATTCATGCCATATTTGCAGACTTCCTCTAGAGAACCTCCTTGTGCACCGATTCCAGGTACAAGCAGGAAGTGGTTGGGGACAATTTTACGGATGTCTTCGAAAGCACGTCCTTGTGTGGCGCCTACTACATACATCATGTTTTCATCGTTGGCCCATTCTTGTGATTTGCGCAATACTTTTTCGAAAAGGCGTTCGCCGTTGGTGTCTTCGGTCAGCTGGAAGTCGTGGGAACCCTTGTTGCTGGTAAGTGCTAGCAGGATTACCCATTTGCCTTCGTAACTCAGGAAGGGAGTCACGCTGTCTTCACCCATGTAAGGAGCTACGGTGACTGAGTCAATGTCCAGCTCTTCAAAGAATGTGCGGGCATACATAGCCGAAGTGTTTCCAATATCGCCACGTTTTGCATCGGCAATGATGAATTGGTCGGGATAGTTTTCCTTGATGTAGGATACAGTCTTTTCGAAAGCGATCCATCCTTTTACGCCCATGCTTTCATAAAAGGCCAGATTGGGTTTATAGGCGATGCAATAAGGGGCAGTAGCGTCAATGATAGCTTTATTGAAGGCGAAAATCGGGTCTTCTTCTTTTAACAGATGTTCGGGAATTTTCTTTATGTCGGTATCTAGCCCTACACAGAGGAATGATTTTTTCTTTTGGATATTTTCAAATAATTGTTGCTTGTTCATTATTATATTTACAGTTTATGGTTTACGATATTTTAATTATAATTCGCTCTCTTTCAAACGTTCTGCATTCTCGGCTACAGTCAAATGGTCGATACAGTCTTGAATGTCCCCATCCATAAAGGCGGCCAAATTGTAAATGGTATAGTTGATGCGGTGGTCGGTGATACGTCCTTGCGGATAATTGTAGGTACGTATTTTTGCCGATCGGTCTCCGGTAGATACCATTGTTTTTCGTTTGCTGGCAATGTCGTCAATGTACTTTTGGTGTTCTTTATCATATATAAAGGTACGCAGGCGAGAAAGGGCTCGTTCTTTATTCTTCGGCTGGTCACGGGTTTCGGTACATTCTATCAGGATTTCCTCTACTATTCCGGTGTTGGGGTTCTTCCAGTTGTAGCGCAGGCGTACTCCGGATTCCACCTTATTTACATTCTGTCCGCCGGCACCACCGCTTCGGAAAGTGTCCCATTTGATTTCCCCTTCGTTAATTTCCACATCAAAAGGCTCGGCTTCGGGTAAAACGGCGACTGATGCGGCTGAAGTATGTACACGTCCTTGGGTTTCGGTGGCTGGTACACGTTGCACACGATGTACGCCCGATTCATATTTCAGAGTGCCATATACTTTATCTCCGGTTACGGAGCAGATAATTTCCTTAAAACCTCCTGCTGCTCCTTCATTGGCGCTGGATACTTCCAGTTTCCAACCTTTTGTTTCGCAGTATTTGGAGTACATACGGAACAAGTCGCCTGCAAAAATGGCGGCTTCATCACCTCCCGTACCACCGCGTATCTCCAGAATGGCATTTCGGTCATCTTGCGGATCCGCAGGAACGAGTAACAGTTTGATTTCCTCTTCCAGTTCCGGGATGCGGACTTCGCAGAGATTTGCCTCTTCGCGTGCCATCTCTTTCATCTCCGGGTCGGATTCGTTAGTCATGATTTGTTTGGCCTCTTCCAGTCCATTCAGGCATTGTATATATTCTCTACGGGCTTTCATGATGTCATTCAAGTCCTTGTATTCCTTGGTGAGCTTGACATAACGTTTTTGGTCAGCTATGACATTAGGGTCTGTAATGAGGGTGGAAACTTCCTCAAAGCGAGCCACTAACCCGTCTAATTTCTCAAGTAATGTATTATTGTTTTCTGCCATTCTTTTCTAAACATTTATTTGCGACATACCAAGTGAGTAATATCCACCCAAGTATGGCAAGTACTTTTCTTACTATATATAGTATGTCATGCCAAGTTGTTTCATGACCCCATGCGGTAGAGATGAAATACAACTCGCGTATTGTATCAATTGTAACTAATGAGCATATTATTACTCCCATGCCATAAAAAAATCTTTTTTTTAATGTAGCATGCTTGGAAGCGTTATTATAATATTGCTTGTCAGTATTTGAATTCTCCAAACTCACTTTTGATAATTAGTTCCTTCTTGTCACTTTCTTCTATACGTCCCACAATCTTCGCGTCAATATTGAATGACTTGCTGATGGCGATCACCTCTTCGGCATGTTCGGGTGAGAGGTAAACTTCCAGGCGGTGGCCCATATTAAATACTTTGTACATTTCTTCCCAATCGGTGCCACTTTGTTCCTTGATGGTTTTGAACAGAGGGGGGACAGGGAACAGGTTGTCCTTTACTACACGGCAATTGTTTCCTATAAAGTGCAGGACTTTGGTTTGAGCACCGCCTGAGCAGTGAACCATTCCGTGAATTTCAGGTCGGAGCGCATCCAGTAATTTCTTCACTACCGGAGCATAGGTACGGGTAGGTGAGAGTACCAGCTTTCCTGCATCCAGCGGACTTCCTTCTACAGTATCGGTCAGCTTCAAATTGCCACTGTATACTAGTTCTTCAGGTACTGCCTTGTCATAGCTTTCGGGATATTTCTCAGCCAAGTATTTTGCGAACACGTCGTGGCGGGCGCTGGTGAGTCCATTGCTGCCCATGCCTCCGTTGTATTCTTTTTCATAAGTAGCCTGTCCGTAAGATGCCAGACCTATGATGACGTCACCCGGGCGAATATTGGCATTGTTAATGACATCGGTACGTTTCATGCGGCATGTTACGGTAGAATCTACGATGATGGTACGAACCAAGTCACCTACATCAGCAGTCTCGCCTCCAGTAGCGTATACGCCTACACCCATTTCGCGAAGTTCGGCCAACAGTTCATCCGTTCCGTTGATGATAGCGGAAATTACTTCACCCGGAACGAGTAGCTTATTACGGCCGATAGTTGATGAAACCAGAATATTATCTACTGCACCTACACACAACAAGTCATCGATGTTCATAATCAGTGCATCTTGTGCAATGCCTTTCCATACGCTTAAATCGCCGGTTTCTTTCCAATACAAATAAGCCAGTGATGATTTGGTGCCTGCACCGTCAGCGTGCATAATGTTGCAATATTCAGGATCTCCGCCTAGAATATCGGGGATGATTTTACAAAAAGCTTGCGGAAAAATACCTTTGTCAATGTTCTTAATGGCGTTGTGCACATCTTCCTTGGATGCTGACACACCGCGCTGCATGTATCGTTGATTGCTCATGAGTTATATATTTTATTCAATTGAATGTGCAAAAATAGTTATTATTTTGCTTATAGCCTTGAGTTTTATGAAAATAAAAGAGGAGAAGAGATTTATTCTGTTTCCATATTATTGCCGTTCCTGTTTTAGATTTATTGCTATACTCTTATTTTTTAGACGAGTAAATTTAATATTTATATCGAACTGACATTAATATCATACATTATTTATATGTTACAATGCCTTATCAATATAACGCCATAAAGAAAGACGCATAGTACAACCACCTCTATTAATATCAAATATCTTAAAGACTATAAAAGAAAACACAGCCTAATTTAACGTGAAATATAAAATTTCCCCGTCACTTCATCGTCTTCATTACCAGTATGTTCCGGTGTGAAAATATCTATAAAGGCCCCGAAACGGTAGGTAATCGCGGTCAATGTACAACATTGCGATCATCGCACCCATAGCGGCAAAATTCCAACAGATGTACCTTGCCGGCAGTATGTTACCATGAAAACAGCTTTATGGCTTTATTGCTTCACCTGTGTGAAGCGGCGGTTTCACACAGGTGACAACGGCTCTTCACCCGAATGACAGGGCCTGTTCACCTGAGTGATGGTACAGATGGTGCACTCTTCTTGCACGGATACTGCCGTAAATATATCAAGATTATGTATCCAATATGACAACCGGCATCTGATGAGCTGGCTTCCGCAAGGAAAAACGAAAAAACACTTTGTGGGGATACAGAAAATTACGTCACCATATATCGCTGTATATCAACATAATGCGGTGACGGAACAAAAAACATTGCAGTGCGGAAACGAAAAATAACAGTATGTAAAGTTTTATCAGATTATAACTTAACAACAAAGATGGAGATTCCCGGCAGACAAACTTTTTGAGAGCCGGGCATCTGCAACGACATAATGTGTCATACCAAAGAAACAGTTTGCATTTTTTATTTTACGATTGTTCCGACAAAGGTTTGTGCTCCTGCATTATTCAAGATATATACTGTATAGAATCCGCCAGGTAATGAGGCTATGGACATTTGGGGTGCATAAACAAAATATTTTATTTCTTCACCGGTAGCAGTAAATATTTTCACTGTTTTTGCTTCTTTTATTTCAGGCAGGGTGAGAATATCTCCGTCATTTAGTAAAGGCATGTCTGTTTCTGAAATTGCATTCAGTTCCAAGGGAGCGCTTTCGTTTCCGAAACGGTCGGCAGCAGTTACGGCAAAATAACGTTTTTGTCGCCAAGGTGAAATAGGGGTATATTCGTATTCCGTATGGGTGAGATAGGTTTCCAGTAAGTTTCCGGCATCTGTGATATCTACTGGATAGGTATCTGAGGCATAAAGATGATAGGTGACAAGACCTCCGTTGTTATCTGTGGAAATCTGCCAGCTCATGTGCATTTTTCCGTCCGGCAACAGTTGCAGGGAAGGCATGGCCGGAGTGGATGGGGGGATGCTGTCCATCCAGGTCATTGGGGGAATCAATGCCGGAGTGGTATAGAAATTCTCTTGGAGTTCGTCCCAAATGCCTTTGGTGTTGTTTAATAGAAAACGATTGCGGAAATAGGCTTGTCCGTTTAGTTTTATCTGACGGGTGAAATAAAGTTGGCGGACTATTTCGTCCAACGGCCAATTTTGTTCGTTGGGAGAGAGGAAATAAATGCCCAAACCAGGTATTATCCAGCGGTTACCACAATTCTCTTTCCAATCCAATGCAAAAGGATAGAAATTATTTCCCTGAAAATACATCATCGGGAACAATGCATCATGAATACCTTCTTTTAGCCATTTCTGAGCATCTTGGTAAACTACATGATAAGCGTTCCATCCACGGGAGGGGTATCGGTTGGTATCTCGGTATTTGCCAATAGGGGAACTGCTGACTTTCACCCAGGGTTTGATAGTCTTGATGTCGGTATAGAGCCTATGCACAATATCTGTGATATTATCACGCCGCCATTGTTTCAACTCCTTACCTTTACCGTATTTCCGGTAGGTGTCCTTGTCAGGAAAGTTATCGGCTTGCTCGGGGTAGCGGATGTAATCGAAATGAATGCCGTCTATATCATAACGGGAAGTTATTTCTTTTACTATGCATGACAGATATTCTTTGGTTCCCGGATTTCCCGGGTCCAAGTACCAGTTACCTTTATAAAGTTTGCAAATTGTCCGGTTTTTCCGTACTACGGAGCTACGTCCTTGCAATTGTACTTGACGGGTATTTCCGGCAGGAATCGTAACAATCCATGCATGTAGTTCCATGCCTCGTTTGTGGCATTCTCCGATGGCGAAAGCCAAAGGGTCATATCCGGGATTCCCTCCTGTGCTACCTGTCAGTGATTCGGCGAAAGTTTCTATGGCGGAAGGATAAATCATATCTCCGCGCAGACGGGTTTGCAACAATACCGTATTGAAATTGGCGGCTTTCAGACGATCCAGTATATCACATAATTCTTTTTGCTGACGCCGGATGCCTGATGCGTTTATTGCCTTGTTACGAGGCCAGTCCATTCCTCCAAGCGTAGTGAGCCAGGTGGCACGGATTTCATATTTAGGTTGTGAGAAAACTGATAAGAAACTCACTATGACTAGTAATAAAGTTATAAAGAATGTTCGCATTTACTTTAATTTTAGGGCAAAGATACGAAGTAATCAATTAATTCGTTACTTTTGCCCCAACAAAACAAAAAATAGAATATGATAACCTTTATTATTGCATTATTGGTTCTTGTAGGCGGATACTTTTTGTATGGAAGTTATGTGGAACGTGTGTTCGGTCCTGACAAGATTAGGAAGACACCTGCCCTGACCATGGCGGATGGTGTTGACTTTATTCCACTTCCTACTTGGAAGATTTTTATGATTCAATTTTTGAATATAGCCGGCTTAGGACCTATTTTCGGTGCTATAATGGGAGCGAAGTTTGGTACGGCGTCTTATTTGTGGATTGTTTTAGGTACCATTTTTGCCGGGGCGGTACACGATTATTTGTCCGGAATGCTTTCCATTCGGCATGAGGGCGAGAGTTTGCCGGAAATTATCGGTCGTTATTTAGGGCTTCCCACAAAGCAGTTAATGCGTGGTTTTACGGTTGTGCTGATGATATTAGTCGGAGCGGTTTTTGTGGCAGGACCAGCCGGATTGCTTGCCAAACTTACTCCGGAGTATATGGATGTTACTTTTTGGATTATTGTTGTGTTTTTCTATTATATGTTGGCTACATTGTTGCCGGTAGATAAGATTATAGGAAAAATATATCCATTGTTTGCCATTGCTTTATTGTTTATGGCAGTGGGGATTTTGGTGATGTTGTTATGGAATCATCCGGCATTGCCCGAAATTACGGATGGTCTACATAATACCCATCCTGCCGGATTACCAATTTTTCCTATAATGTTTGTTTCTATTGCTTGTGGGGCCATCAGTGGCTTTCATGCCACACAATCTCCACTGATGGCACGTTGTATGAAGAATGAGAAGTATGGTCGTCCTATTTTTTATGGAGCGATGGTGACCGAAGGGATAGTGGCATTGATTTGGGCTGCTGCCGCTACTTATTTTTTTCATCAAAATGGTATGGAGGAGAGTAATGCTTCGATTATTGTGGACAGCATAACCAAGGAATGGTTGGGTACGATAGGAGGTTTATTGGCTGTACTGGGGGTAATTGCCGCTCCTATTACCAGTGGAGATACCGCTTTGCGTTCAGCTCGTTTGATTGTTGCCGATTTTATGCATTTGGAACAAAAAAGTATAGCGAAACGTTTATTGATTTGTATTCCTATTTTTGCGGTAACTATCGGTATATTATTGTACAGTCAGCGTGATGCGGCGGGATTTGATATGATATGGCGTTATTTTGCCTGGTGTAATCAGGCTTTGTCTGTGTTTACTTTGTGGGCGGTCACTGTTTTTCTAGTACGTGCGAAAAAGAATTATTATATCACCTTGTTTCCTGCCCTGTTTATGACGGCTGTATGTTCTACTTATATTTGCATAGCCCCCGAAGGATTAGCGTTTTCGGATTATGTATCTTATATAATTGGTAGTCTTTGTACGTTGGTAGCCGCTATAGGGTTTGCAAGTTGGTATAGGAAACAAAACAGCATAGTTTATGAAAAAATATAGAAAATCGATTTGGTTGCCTGTAGCTTTATTGGTCTATACTACAGCGATGGCCGTTTATTTTATTCCGCGCAATACGGAAATAAGTGATACGGAAAAGTATCTCACAGTAGGTTTATCCTATATGATTATAGCGTTGTTATGGATTGTCCTTCGTAAGAAAGAAAAGGCGGAGGAAAGACGTGAACGTGATTTGGAAAACAAAAAATAACTATTAAACGACAACATTATGAAGAAAATTTTAGTCAGCTTGATGCTGTTGGTAATGACTGTACTGAGTGCACATGCTCAATTTGAGAAGGATGTATGGTATGTGAATGCTTCATTGACAGGGCTTGACCTATCTCATAGCAAGAATGAAGGAACAAATTTTGGTTTTGCTTTAACCGGCGGCGCATTTGTAGCCGATAATGTGGCTGTGTTGCTGAATTTTAAAGGCAATTATGTAGAACATGGAATGGATGAAACCAGTATTGGTGCACAGGGACGTTATTATTTTTCCAGTTGCGGTATTTATGGAGGACTAGGAATGGCGTATAAACACCTTTCTTGTGTAGGATTTAAAAAGAATTTGGTTTGTTTGACACCGGAAGTCGGATATGCTTTTTTCTTGGGTAGAAATGTGACTATTGAACCGTCTGTATATTATGACTTGAGTTTTAGTGATACTTCAGAATTTAGTAAATTAGGATTCAAGATAGGATTCGGGGTTTATTTCTGATTGATTTAATTCCACCACAGATTACGCAGATTATTGAATGGGAGAATTCATTGAAATTCAATCTATGTAAATCTGTATAATCTGTGGTGAAAAACTTTTTATGTAAGATTAATGCGCATAGAGATGCGTGAACGGAATTTCTTTACCATCACTACCTGTTACTTTTAATTTCAGTTGTCCTCCGTTCTGGTCGAAATAACGTAATTCCATTGGATGATATCCTTTTGCCAATGCTTTTTGCCCCACTATTTCTTTAGGCCCGTGAGGTCCGTCATTGTCTACTATCTGTTCACTGTCTATAGTTAATGTACTACCATCATCGGATAGGAGTGCAAAAGTGTAGATATCGTCTTGAGGAGCATTGAAATATCCTTTGATAATCAGTCCGATATTTCCTTTTACTTTTTTAGGAATCATAACATCTTCCACTGGATAAGTACCATTGACCGGAGCTTTTTCTATTTCACTGCATTTATTTCCTTTAAATTCGTGCCATGTAGCTTTCAAACCCGGATTGGAAGGAGCGGCAGTTACAGAGGGAGTATATTCACTTTTGATGAAACGGGTCTTGACTATGTCACCTTTCTTTCCATTAGGGCGGAAGGTGCAGAAAGTAAAGTCTGTGGTTTCAGTCACTTTGATGGGACCTTCATATATGGGAGATTGTAAAGTAGGAGTACTGCCATCAGTGGTATAGTGAATTTCCGCAGTGGGGTCAAGGCAAGTTGCATTGATGGCTCCTTCACCGATAAAGGCGTTGACGGCATTAAAGCCTTCCAAATCGGGTATACGGTAATTGATACCCATGATATTGAGACGTTCAAACTGATCAGACAGGCGTTGTTGGAAGGCACTCCAATCTTTTTGCTCCGGTTTGCTCCAACCTAGTTCGGCAATAGCCAGCAAACGTGGAATAGCCATATATTGCATACGTGCGTTGGAAGGAATCCATTCGCACCAAATATTTCCCTGCACTCCTAAAATCAGCGACTGCTGCTCGGAGGTCAGGTTGTCTGTCGTATCCAGATTATAAATACTTGCCATAGAGTTCTTATCTTCTGCATAATCCAAATAAAATTGTCCGTTAGGAGTGAAAATGACAGGGTTGCCTTGTGCTGTTGTCTTGGTTGCTGCATCTTTTACCCAGCTGCGCCACCACATTACGGTAGCTGTTTTAGACAATCCGCCTTCAATGATTTCATCCCAGCCTATCATTTCTTTGCCTTTCTCGTTAAAGAATCTCTCCATGTCATGAATGAACCATGATTGCAGTTCTTCTTCAGTTTTCAGATTATTGTCATGCATACGTTTCTGACAGTCCGGACATTTTTTCCAATTAGTTTTTTCTACTTCGTCACCTCCTATATGTACATACTTATAGGGGAAAAGGGCTATCAGTTCTGTATAAACATTCTTGCAGAATTCCAATGCGGAGTCTTTCCCCGGACAAACAGGTGAGGAGAAGACACTTCCCCAACCGGTTTCGTTAAAACAGGAAACACCTTCATAGTTACTTACAGCTGCCAGCATGTGTCCCGGCATATCAATTTCGGGAATAATATCTATGCCTCGTATTTTGGCGTATGCTATGACATCCTTGATATCTTCCTGAGTGTAGTAGCCTCCATATAAGGTGTCACCTTCTACGATGCGTATCTTGTCTTCAGGAATTGCCATATCCGGGTTGTTATTAGTCTTTGACTGACGTATGCATTCGCGATCATGAGAATTGAATTTGCGCCATGCTCCTTTTTCCGTCAGTAAAGGATATTTCTTGATTTCAATACGCCATCCTTGGTCGTCGGTAAGATGCCAGTGGAATTTATTCATCTTGTAAAGGGCCATGACATCCAGTAATTCTTTCACCTCACCTATTGTGTAGAAATGGCGGGATACGTCCAGCATAATGCCTCTCCATTCAAAGCGGGGGGCATCTTGAATGTTAACGGCCGGTATGGCCCAGTCTGTACCTTTAACAATTTCCTTAGATTCTATTTGCGGGGGAAACAGCTGTCTGAGTGATTCGATACCTGCAATGACACCTCCGTAAGAGTTACCTGTAATGTTGACCTTATCGCTCTCGGCTGTCAGGGTATAAGCTCCTTCTTTTCCTTGAACATCACCCAAGGCAAGGGTGATGGTTCCTTCGCCTTCTTTGACTTTAAGGTCGTAGCCTGTGGCTCTGGAAAGCATATCGGCCAAATACTCGGCTGCGGGAATTAGTTCGGCGTCAATAACACCGATGGAGGTATTACTTTTCAATACAAAAGCACCGTTTGTTTCCTCCAGATGGTTGGTTATGGGTACAATGGATACCTCTTTTGTTACAGGGGGAGTACCGGTACATGCTCCCAACATCAATGTGCCTGCTAACATACAGGCGGTCATTAACTGTTTATGTGTACATTTGGTCATAGGATAATAAATTAGGTTATTGGACAAAGATAACAGAAATATTGGGAAAAACGATATTATTTGGCGGGATATTGGAAAGTAACCAGTACTCCTTTATGGTCTGTAGGCCATACGCCCAATGGTTCTATAAACTTGTCTTTAGATGTTTCCTGAACACGCTGTGCACGGACTATAGAATTTTTCGGACCGAAAATGGCGGCGTCTTTCACTTTCAACCCCTTTTCGGGATAATACCAAATGTAATCTATACGGTCGCGTTCATCTGCTTTGGGAGCCCAGGTTATTTTGTCGGCGGGCTTTGCCGGATTATCCGAAGGATAAGTGAAGCCGGGATAGTTTAATACATCTGGATAGAATTCTCGATAGGCGTCTTTCAATCCGGCTTCGTCTAACAGGACAGGAACTGTCCAGGGGATTACAAAGCCATGATGGTCATACAGGTCTTTGGTCTCTTCAGTCCAATCTTGATGTGAAGGTTCATTAAAATCTCCTCCTAAAATGATGGTGTAGCCGGCTGCACGATCTTTTTTTGCCTGTTCAATGAATAGTCTGATGGCGTCATCGCGTTGTGAGGCTACATTTCTCTTTAATACTTCTTCTACGGTAGTGGGGATAGGGATTTCTTCCCAAGTAGAACCATCATATCCGCGTACATTATAATAGGCGTCATCCAAATAATCAAGATGAGCGGTGTAGACTGCTATTTTCTGTCCGTTCATATCGGCTGTAAGGCGATAGATACTGCCGTGGTCATTCTTTTCGGGGAAAACGGTTAATGAATCAGTGATGGGGTATCGGCTTAACAGACCTGTATCATAGGTATAGAAGGAATAATAGGTTTCTCCTTTTTCCTTTAATGATTGCACTAGGCGGGCAGTGAAATTGGTGTTTTCGTAATTACGTACTTCGCTCAATGTGACGAAGTCCGGACGAAGACGGGCTATTTCATTCACAATAGCGTCGTAACCACCGGGAATTACAGTTCCTTCTTGCCAAATGTTCCATTGAAGAACGGTGAATTCTTTCTCTTTTTGTGAACATCCCAATAGGAAAGGGAACAGCAAGAGTAGTAAAAAAAGTTTTTTCATATTCTGTTGATTTATAAGGTTATTAATTCAATTCTAAATTTACTCATATTTTCGTTTAGATTTAGATTGACAATGCGGAAAACATTAAAACAGATTTTTAGTAAAATGATTCTGCAATCATACCACAAAATGCTAAATTTACAGAACGGAATAAATCACTTTTAAATTCCCATTTATCATCTAGTGGTATATTGCGTATAATCATATTTAATAATTTGTGTCAGTTTGGACAATCAGCGGTGAATAAAAAATCAATCAGGAGAATCCATCGCCAGTTTTTCCTTCAAAAACTGTCCCGTATAAGATGCCGCACATGCTGCAACCTCTTCCGGAGTGCCCGCAACTACCAGATTTCCTCCCATATTTCCTCCTTCGGGCCCTAGGTCAATCACATGGTCGGCACATTTTATCACATCCATATTATGCTCGATAATGATAATGGTATGTCCGCGGCTGATTAAGGCTTCAAATGCTTCCAGCAGTTTCTTGATATCATGAAAATGTAGACCTGTGGTTGGTTCATCGAATACAAAAATAGTGGGTTGTGCTTTCTCTATGCTCAGAAAATAGGCTAGTTTTACGCGTTGATTCTCGCCACCGGAAAGAGTGGAGGAGGCTTGTCCCAACTTTATATATCCCAATCCCACTTCTTGTAATGGGGTTAGTTTTTTCACTATCTTTTTTTGATTGTATTCGGTGAAGAATTCGATAGCTTGATTCACTGTCATTTCCAGAATATCATAGATGTTCTTATCTTGAAATTTTACTTCCAGTGTGTCGCTCTTGAAACGTTTTCCATGACAAGATTCACATTCTAATACCAAATCTGCCATAAATTGCATTTCAACGGTTACCGTACCGTCACCTTTACATTCCTCACAACGACCGCCTTCGGTATTGAATGAGAAATATCCGGCAGTATATCCCATTTGTTTGGCAAGAGGCTGTTCGGCAAAGAGTTTGCGTATTTCGTCGTATGCTTTTACATAGGTCACCGGATTGCTGCGTGATGATTTTCCGATAGGATTCTGGTCTACAAATTCAATATCTTTCACTAGCTGTACATCCCCTTCCAAAGAGATGAACTCACCCGGCCGTTCGCTAGCTTCACTATATTCGCGTTTCAATGCCTTGTAAAAGACATCACGTACCAACGTACTCTTTCCCGAACCGCTGACCCCCGTAACTACCGTCATTACATTCAGTGGAAATTTTACGTCAATGCCTTTAAGGTTGTTTTCACGTGCACCTTTTATTTCTATATAATTGTTCCACGGACGATGGCATCGGGGGATCTCTATGTTTTCTTCTCCCAACAAATAGCGTACCGTATAACTATTACTGTTTCTTTGAAGATCGTTCATGCTGCCTTGATATACTATCTGTCCTCCTAAACGTCCTGCTTGAGGACCGATATCAATGATATAATCGGCAGCACGGATTATTTCTTCATCATGTTCTACCACTACTACGGTGTTTCCCAGTTCCTGTAACTGACGAAGTACTTTTATCAGCCGGTCAGTGTCACGGCTGTGTAATCCGATACTGGGTTCGTCTAGAATATAGAGTGAGCCTACCAAGCTGCTGCCTAATGAGGTGGCCAGATTGATGCGCTGACTTTCGCCGCCGGAGAGTGAGTTGCTGAGACGGTTCAGTGTAAGATATCCCAAACCTACATCCATGAGGAAGTTGATGCGGTTGGTAATTTCCGTTAAGATCCGTTTGGCGATGGCTGTATCATGTGCATCTAGTTCTAGAGTGCGGAAGAATTCTTTTAAGTCATGAATAGGTAAGTCAACCAGTTGAGAAATGGATTTTCCACCTACTTTTACATAACCGGCTTCTTTTTTCAAGCGTGTTCCATGGCAGACAGGACAAATAGTTTTTCCCCGGTATCGTGCCAGCATCACACGATATTGTATTTTATATTGATTTTCTTCCAGCATTCTGAAGAAAGAATCTATACAGGCCTTATTTCTAGGTCCATGCCATAAATAATCTTTTTGTTCCTGTGTCAGTTCATAATAAGGGGCAAAGATGGGAAAATCGTGGGCGGGAGCTTCATGAATGAATTCTTGTAACCATTCCCCCATCTTTTCTCCGCGCCAGCAGAGGACAGCTCCGTCATATACACTCAGAGCACGGTTTGGAATCACCAGATGTTCATCTATACCTATCACTTTACCGAAGCCTTCGCATTCGGGACAAGCTCCGAGAGGGGAATTGAATGAAAACATTTGGTCATTCGGTTCTTCGAATTTAATTCCGTCGGCTTCGAATTTAGTGCTGAAAGAGAATAGCTGCGTACTTCCGTCAGCAGAGTAGAAGCGGAGGAGGCAATTTCCGTCTCCCTCGTACATGGCTGTTTCGGCAGAATCGGTGAGGCGGCTGATACTGTCTTTGCTATCATCGGCTGTCATGCGATCTACCAGCAGATAGATGTTTTGTCTTTTATCTTCGGCAGCTGTTTGTTGCAGAAAATCTTCTATACGAACTATTTCACGGTTAACCTCTACACGGGTGAATCCTTGTTTAAAGTCCATTTCTAGCTGTTGACGCAGTGTACGGCCTTCACGAGGCATCATAGGAGTGAGAACCGTGTATTTCGTTCCTTTAGGAAAGGAGAGCATACAGCTTACAATATCTTCAATACTATGCTTTTTCACCAGTTGCCCGCTAATGGGAGAATAAGTCTTCCCCACGCGTGCATAGAGTAGTCGCAGATACTCATATATTTCGGTGGAAGTCCCCACGGTGGAACGTGGATTGCGGCTGTTCACTTTTTGCTCTATGGCGATAGCGGGTGGTATACCTTTAATGAAATCACACTCAGGTTTGCTCATACGGCCCAGAAATTGGCGGGCGTATGATGATAGGCTTTCTACATAGCGTCGCTGACCTTCAGCGTATAATGTATCAAAAGCCAATGATGATTTTCCGGAACCGGATAGGCCCGTGATAACGACCAGCTTATTGCGTGGTATGTTGACATCGATGTTTTTGAGGTTGTTTACCTTTGCTCCTTTTATGGATATATAGTTACTTTCTGACATTCTTTATTGAATTTGGTTTAATATGCAAAGATAATTATAAGTTTTCTTATCTTTGCAAGCGTATTAAACAAGAATAACAAAATGAGAGCAAAAACTATTCTTCTTTTATTGATAGCACTACTTTTTACTTCTGTTGTCAGTGCTCAGACACGTTATCCTAAACGTGAGTTCCGCGGTGCATGGATTCAGTGTGTGAATGGACAGTTCCAAGGGATGCCGGCAGAGAAGATGCAGCAGCTATTAATAAATCAACTAAACAGTCTGCAAGGCGCAGGCATTAATGCGATAATTTTTCAGGTACGTGCAGAAGCCGATGCCTTGTATAAATCTTCTTATGAGCCGTGGAGCCGCTTTCTTACGGGAGTGCAGGGTAGAGTGCCTTCACCTTATTGGGACCCGATGCAGTTCATGATTGATGAATGCCATAAGCGTGGAATGGAGTTCCATGCCTGGATTAACCCTTACCGTGCCAAGACAAAGGGAACTACTGCCTTATCACCCATTCATCCGTATAATAAGAATCCGGAACGTTTCGTGAATTATGCTGGTCAGCTTTATTTTGATCCGGCTTTGCCCGAAAACCGAAAATATATTTGTAAGATTGTGCGCGATATTGTTACTCGTTATGATGTGGATGCCATTCATATGGATGATTATTTTTATCCTTATCCCAACCCGGGCGAGGATTTTCCTGATCATGTCAGTTTTGCGCAATATGGTCGCGGATACAGTAATAAAGCCGATTGGCGCCGTGACAACGTGAATGTGCTGATAAAGGAAATCCATGAGACAGTGCGCGAGTGTAAGCCGTGGGTGAAGTTCGGTGTTTCTCCTTTTGGTATCTATCGTAACAAGAAAAATGATCCGAATGGAAGTGATACACGTGGTCTTCAGAATTATGATGATTTATATGCAGATGTGCTGATGTGGATTAATAATGGTTGGGTAGATTATAATATCCCTCAGATTTATTGGGAAATAGGTCATCCTGCTGCCGATTATGACAACTTGATACATTGGTGGGCAAAACATGCCGCTTCGCGTCCGTTATTTATCGGTCAGGATGTGATGCGTACGGTGAACAAGGCGGATGCCCGTAATCCATTACAAAACCAGATGCCTGCCAAAATGAAGTTGCAACGGTCGCTTCCTACCGTGCAGGGAAGTTGTCAATGGTATGCTGCAGCAGTGGTGGATAACGCCGGTAATTACCGCACTATGTTGGAGAAGGAGTATCATCGTTATCCGGCTTTGATTCCTGAATCTCCTTTTATGGACGATAAGGCTCCAGGTAAAGTAAAGAAGGTAAAGATGGTATGGACGTATGAAGGTCCAGTACTCTTCTGGACAGCTCCGAAGGCAAAGGACGAGATGGACAAAGCTGTACAGTATGTGGTTTATCGCTTTGATAAAAAAGAAAAAGTCAATTTGGATGATGCTTCCCATATTGTAGCCATTACCCGTGATCATTTTTATCCATTACCTTATAACGATGGAAAAACGAAGTACCAGTATGTGGTGACAGCGTTGGATCGTTTGCACAATGAGTCGAAAGGTACTAAAAAGAAAGTGAAACTGTAAGAAGCGGGAGTGTTTCTTTTAGATTTTATTTCTACTGCCACTGCCTGGGTATTTATTCATGTAATATCGATGAATAAAGAATTCTAGGGTAGTGGCAGTTGATTTGTATGCTGCCATATCTTCCGAGTACGATATTGTTTATGTTGAGATCAATGAAAAAAGGTTATAACATCTGCATCCATCTTATGGCTTTCTCTAATCAGTGATAAAAAGTATCTGCAATAAATATATCAAGTAGTGATATAAATTCTATTGATCTCTTGAATTTATTTCCGTCATATATAAAGTCCCGTTGGCAAAATTGATTTTTTTCAGATTGTGTTATGAAACTTAAGAAGCTTTACCAACGGGGAATGTATTTATAATTTCACATTGACTTGTTTCCCTTTATAGGAAATAGATTGGTCAAAGGTGGGGCTATCCTTATCTCCACATCCTTTCCCCGGTTCAACAAGTATGATGTTGAATTTGCGGTTTTTCAGCATACCTTTGTAGTTGCCTTTTCGCTCGTTAATAGTCAGTGTGCGCTCTTTGTCATCCCATTTCATCAGGATGGTTGTGTAAGCACCTTTTTCATAATTATAATTATCAAATTCATCTTCATAAAGGGTAAATTCCGCATCAGCACCCGGATAGATGCGAATCGTCAGATTATCCCACTTCTTTTCTGTAGAGTATTGCACTGCTGGTCCCCAAGGAAGGATAGATCCCGCACGTACATAAATAGGCATAATATCAATGGGTACTTCCCGTTGGATCGTTTGCCCGCCTTCCAAAGTTTGCCCGGTCCAAAAGTCTGTCCAGTTTGCTCCTTTAGGTAAATATACCTCTGTATTTCCAATCTTTTTTAAATCTTTTAAGTAACCGTTCTGATTTTTGTCTTGCCATGTATAAAGCGAGTCTGTAACGGGACGTACTAGGAAATTATGTCCGAACATATATTCGGTATCCATATCAAGTACTTTGGGATCTTTCGGGAAATCCATCATTAATGGGCGGATAAAGCTGCCTGCTTTGCTGGTTACCTCCCAGGAAGTGCTATAAAGATAAGGTAGCAGACGATAACGCAGGTGAGTATATTTTTCTAACGCATCATAGGCCCAGTCGCCTTTTTGGCCGAATTGGTATATTTCGACTGCTACCGGACTAGAATTGTGTGAGCGCATAATGGGTTGAAACACTCCCCATTGATACCAGCGGACATGTAACTCGTGATAAGCTATGTTGTTTACATTATTATTGTATTTCCAGGCAAAGAATCCTCCCAAATCTGTATTCCAATAGGGAATGCCGCATAATGAGTAATTCAATCCGGCTGCTAATTGTTTGCGCATGACTTCCCAGGTAGAAACTACATCTCCGCTCCACGAATGAGAAGCATAGCGTTGCTGTCCTAGGAAAGAAGAACGAGTGAGTAGGAATACTCGTTTGTCCGAAGTAGTAGCTCGTTGATGTTCATATACTCCTTTATTGGACATTAACGGGAAAGCATTATGTACTCTGCGGAAAGTTCCCAAATAGGTGAGAGTATTAAAATCCTGGTCCTTCAGATTCATGTGATCGGGTTCAGTAGAGTCCAGCCACCAACCGTCCATGCCCAGATCGAATATGTTCTTTTTCATCTCTGACCAATAGAGATCACGTGCAACAGGATTATAAGGGTCGTATGGCCTGACTCCGGCATTGTTGGGCCAAGTATCAAATTGAAGAAGTGCTTTCAGACTGTCCATTTTTTGATACATTTCAGTCCAAGGGCCGAAAGAAGCCCATACGGAGATCATGATATGTGCATTTTGTTTGTGCACATAGTCAATCATTTCTTTGGGAGTTTTGATTCTTGGAGTACCGTAACGTGCGCTTTTATCTTCTCCGTTTGGAAGATATTTCATATATTCTTTATCGCCCATTTTGTTGATGTAACGGGGATTTTGGAACTTCATGGCATTCCAGTTAGAGTCGCATCCCCAATATTGCCAATCCTGTATAATGCCATCCAGAGGGACTTTCAGTTTACGGTACTTATCTACAACTTCGCATAATTCATCCGGGCTTTTATAACGTTCGCGACATTGCCAGAATCCTAGTGCCCAAAGCGGATAGAGAGGAGCCTGTCCAGTCAGTTCGCGTACATTGGCTATTACTTTATCTGCATTGCCGCCGTAAATGAAATAATAATCTGCACAATCACCTACTTCCGAGTCAAAAGACATTTCTTGTGGATTGTCTACAAAAGTGGTGGGGGAGTAATTGTCCCAATAAAGGGCATATCCTTTTATTGAATGAATAAACGGAATGCAAATGCTCATGTTTTGGTTACGGAGAAATAGTTTCTGATTCCGTTGGTTCACTTTTCCTGTTTGTTGCTGTCCTAGTCCGTAAATCACTTCATCTTTGTCCAGTAAGAAAGCTTGACGAACATTATATGATGGAACGCCGGCGTCATCGAAGGGGGTGAATTGGGTACCATAATCTTTATCAGTCAGTAATAATTTTCCTTCTTTGTCGGAAAAACGGATACCTCCGGTTTCAGGATTTACTTCTACTTGTATAACATTGCTGCTGAGTGTTACATTTTTCCCTTTCTCACCGAAAGTTACAGAGGTGGTTTCCGGTGTTTTGATAATGACCAGACTTTCTTTTTTATAAGGTTTCTTAATGGGGGTTTTATAAATACGGACAATGGTGGGAGAGTAAAATTCTACTTTGACATCTATTTCTTGTGTAGTATACGTTATTCCTTGTGTGGTGTGTTGTACACTCTGTGCGATGCCATTTGTTGCAATGATAGTTGCTCCAATTAGGGTTAGAGTCATTTTTTTAATAAAATTCATATTCATAGTATTTTAGTGTTTTGTACTGTTACAAAGGTAAGGCGAAAAGCTTTAAATAGGCAACAATGAGGTTGAATCCAATAATAATCAGGTTGATTTCTTTGTTTTTCTGGCGTATTCGGAGGGGCGGCATCCATACATTTCTTGGAAGCACTTACTTAGATAGCTGGAACTGCTGAAGCCTGTGCGTTCTGCTATTTCTGCAATACTGAGTTCGTTTTCAGTAAGTAGTTGCGCAGCTCGTTGTAAACGGATGTTACGGATGAAAAGGCTGGGAGACTGATCTAATAAATTTACTAGTTTGCGATAAAGTCCTGTTCTTTCCATGCAAAGGTCTCGACTTAGCTGTTCTACTGAATAACCGATGACATGCATATTCTTTTCTACCTGTTCTATAGCCCGTGCTAAAAAAGCGGATTCGGTATTGGTTGTTTTAGGATGATCCGGTTGCTTGTCGTTTTCAAAGCAAGTGGAGGTTGCTGTGCCATTCTTTTCCAGACGTGCTTTTTGTTCGGCTTCGTAATTGTTGCATTGCTCTATCAGGTTGCGGATGCGGAGTAGTAGAATTTCCTCTTTATGCCGACGCTCTATTTTTTTTCGGGTCCAACATATGTAAAGACGGATACTTCCTACTGTAATAAATAGTAAAATGAGCAGGTAAATAGTATAAGCGGTGGTTGTTTTCCACCAAGGGGCATGGATGGTGAGTTTTATAACGGTTATTTTTTCATTCCACTGGAGAGGGGTATCGGATGCCATAACTTTGAATGTGTATTCTCCGGGAGGTAAATTAGTATAGGACGCTTGAAGCATACCATTACCTGCTGTGGTATTGCCTGGTTTGCTGGTGAAAACATTCATCCAGTTTTTATCAATACCTTCTAATTGATAACGATAATAGGTGCGTTCACTATTGATATAGTTCAAAGCAGAGAATTCGAAAGTGAGGAAATTCTGATTGTAGCCCAGTTCTATTTCTTTTGTATAAGGGCTGGCTTGGGGAAGTTTTATCTTTTTGCCGTATAGCCGCAAACAAGTGAACACTGGGGAATAGGGGAGTTCCGGAGTGATTGATTCATTATCAGGATTGAAGATATTGAATCCGTCTATGCCACCGAAGTAAAGTGTACCGTCCGATGCTTTGAAAACAGCCTTTGTTAGATATTCCCCTTCTAATGCGCCATCCTGTTGATTGAAATTGGTGAAGTATGGTTCTTTATTTTTCTGATTGATGTGGATACGTGAGATTCCATTGCTTGTAGTTACCCAGATATCATTGTGATCATCTTCAATAATGCCTTGTACAAAGTTATTACTTAATCCATTTTCACGATAAAAAATGCGTGGGGTTTGCTCGTCCGGTATAAAAAGTTCCAGACCATCTGCTGTCCCTGCCCAAGTCCAGCCTCGTGTGTCAGTACATAGGGCCGTATATGTTTTTCCCTTGAAAAAGGCAGTTTCTGTTCCTCTGTTGAATTTCTTTTTTACTTCGGCAGGGATAGATGAATTATGTTCGGAGATAAGGGTGCGTGTTCCATCTTTTTCAGTGGACAAGCGGTAAATATGAGTATGTTCTTTCAGATAGATCATTCCTTTATTGTCTTCGGCAAAACTTTCTACTGCAATATCTTTTTCAGGAGCAACTGGAAAATTGTTACGGTTTATTTGGGTAAGTTTATGCATGGACGGATGGTAATATAGTAATCCTCGGTTGAGAGTTCCAATCCATAATCCTCCTTGTCGGTCTTGGAATATAGTGCTGATTTCTGTTGAGAGTCGTTGTCCGTTTTTAGTTTCCAAAATAGGAATATATTGCAGTTTTTCCTTAGTAAGATCCAGTATCCAAAAACCATGTACACAGGTTATATACGCTTTTTGATTGTCGGGGGTGATGATTAAAGTATTAAGTGCATAGTTTTCTTCAAGTATCTTTTTCCATGTCCGTTGGCATGTGTTGAAACAGAACAAACCACCTTTATATCCGTTGCGTAATTGGTAAAAGCTGTTTGGAGCTTTGACAACCAAGGAGGTTCGGGCAAAATATTGTTGCTCGGTTTCCGCATAGGCAGCAGCACTGTATAGTCGTTTTCTGCTTGTCATGTCATAACAATCTACTTCTCCCGTATTATAGAACAGGTAAAGTGAATCATTCTCCGTATTTAGATCTTGTAGTTGGCGGGCATCATTGGGGGATAAAGTTATATGGATTCCGGTTTGTAATTCTTGTAATTTATGGTCTGTCAGTATCCAAATGTGTCCTGCACAGTCGGCAAAAAGATTTTCTATCGGTTCCGGTATATTTTTATTTTGGAAATAAGATTCTAAATCTCGGATATATTCCTCTTTGTAGAGATTGATTCCCATTAGTTTGTGATAGTCTTTCACCCAAAGTAGGGAGTCTCCACTTTGATAAATGCGGTAGAACCCGTCATATTGTTTTAAAGGATATACATTTTTATCCGTCCGATGCAGATAACTGAAATGTATACCATCATATAAATTGATGTTGCCATTAGTAGTAAACACCATTCTTCCGTCAGGTAGTTGTAGGATATATCTTATCTGGTTGTCGCTTAATCCGTGTGAAGTATTGATGGAAGTAAACAGGAAATCATTGGCATATAGTGGCAATATTATACTGATATATAAACAGATCAGTAGGCTTATTTGTTTTTTTTGATGATTTCCCATAATCTTCCTATTTTTAGTAAAGCAGGAATCCTGCCACTCCGCAAAGTATAATCATTAATATAGGATTAATTTTGTATTTCCGTGTACCTATAAAGGTTACTAGAAAAATAATTATACTGATGATAAATTGATACAAATCTATTTGATAGCTACTGAAGTTTTCAGCATTCATCAAGACGAGTGCAGCCGCTGCCAGCAGACCTACCACTGCCGGACGTAACCCTTTGAATACGGCTTCTACAACCGGATGCTTTTGGTATTTCAAGAAGAACCGGCTGATGATTACCATTAATATGAATGATGGAAAAACTACAGCAAAAGTAGCTATACAAGAACCGAATATGGCCCAGTTTTCATTGTAGCCTGCATTCAATACTGCAGTATATCCCACATAAGTAGCAGAGTTGATACCAATGGGGCCTGGTGTCATCTGGCTGATAGCGATGATATCTGTAAATTCGCTGGCACTGACCCAATTATATCTTGTTACTACTTCTCCTTGTATCATGGACAACATGGCATAGCCTCCTCCGAAACCGAAGAGACCTATTTTACAGAATGTATAGAATAAATATAGAAAAATCATTTGGATGAATATTTATGTTTGTACTTGCCATATATAAAACCCCCCACGCCCGCTATTATGATAATGTAGACAGGGGATACGTCCAATACCCAGATAAGTAATGCGGATACTATTGGTATCCAGATAGTGTAACGGTTTATCTTGGCCGATTTTGCCATGGAGAAAGTTGGAGCTGCAATAAGGGCTACTACTGCCGGACGGATTCCCTTGAATATATTCTCTACAATTTGGTATTGTTTGAACTGTTGAAAGAATAAGGCAATTGCCAACATAATAAAGAAAGAGGGGAGTATTGTGCCTAAAGCCATTGCCAATGCTCCACGGAAATTACGCAATTTATATCCGATAAATATGGCAATATTTACAGCAAATATTCCAGGTACAGACTGAGCGAGGGCTAATAAATCAATAAAATCCTCTTTGTCAATCCATTTTCGTTTGTCCACTATTTCATCTTGAATTAGGGGAACCATGGCATATCCTCCGCCAATGGTAAATAGTCCTATCTTTAAGAAGATAAGAAATGATTGTAAATAGAAATTCATTTTTTTAATTTTGTTTCATATAAGTGCTTGGTGGAACTCTGTAGTATTTCTTAAATGTATCCGTAAAATATTTGGGATCACTGAATCCCATCATATCCGAAACTTCGGATACAGTATAACGTTTGCTTTTTAATAAAATGCTAGCCTCGTTCATACGTACTTTACGTATAAAATCACTGGGCGAATCATTGGTTAAAGCCTTTATTTTATTGTATAAACTACTCCGGCTCATATTCATTGCATCACATAGGTTTTCTACGTTCATTTCTTTGTTTATACTACTTTTTATGATGTTGGTGGCTTTTAAAAGAAATTCTTGTTCCAAACTGATCGTCGGATCATCTGAAACCTCGTCTGCATTGAATTTGAATTGTGAGAAACGCTTTTTCATGATTTCCCTGTTCGCCAGAACATTGGCTATATTTGCTTTCAGTACTTCCATGTCAAATGGTTTGACTATATATTTATCGGCTTTGGTCTGTAAACCCTTGATGATACTTTCTTTATCGTTCAATGCGGTCAGCAATATGATAGGTATATGACTGGTTTCAATATTATTTTTCAATATATTGCACATTTTGTCTCCATTCATGATAGGCATCATTACATCCGACAATATCAGATCCGGTTGTCGTTCCTTGATAAAATCCAGTGCTTCTTGCCCATTTCCTACATCAGAAACATTATAGTCTTCCGATAGCGTATGCAACAGGAAAGTACGCAATTCCATATTATCTTCCACTATCAGAATGGAAGCGGCATGTGTTTTGGCTGGCTTGTTTTTGATCTCTTTCACCAGTTCTTCCGGATTGCCTTCGATAACAGGCAGAGGATCAATTACATCAGCTTTTTTGAATATACGGTAGTTGTATTTCCGGCTTTTGATAGGGAATGCCAGTTTGAAGGTAGTTCCTACATTTTCTATACTGCTCATTGATATTTTGCCGGCATGGCTTTTGATCAGTTTGTAGGTAAGCAGCATACCGATGCCGCTTCCTGTGATTTGCAGATTGATGGCATTATTTCCTCTGAAGAGGCTTTTGAACATTTTCTTTTGTTCATTGGCAGGGATTCCGATTCCTGTATCTGTAATAGTGATGAACCAATGACTTTTATTTTTCTGAGTTTGTACAGTGACATTGCCCCCTTGACAGGTATATTTCAAGGCATTTGTCATCAGGTTACGGATGATGGAATCCATCTTATTTCTGTCCAGCCATACTTCCTGGCTTTCAAAATTAGTTTCAAATATTATATTTATCTGTCTTTTGCGAGCATATAAATTGAACTGTTCCAAATAGTTTTTGATATAATTGTTCAATTCGTATCGGGATACATATACAGTGGAGGTATATAGTTCCTCTTTTTCAAAATTAATCAGATTACTGGCTAACTCAGACAGGTTGTCCGTATTTTGTATAGCTAGGTTGATATTGATTCTTCCCTGTTCGGATAGGTTTTCGTTTTTAAGGATCTCTCCCAAAGGAGCTTTTATCAAAGTCAGCGGTGTACGTATATCATGTGCCGTGTTGATAAAGAACCGGATTTTTTCTTTTGAATTGTTTCTGTCTTTCCTAAGCCACAAATAACGCAAAACAATTACTCCGACCAGTATAAAAATGATCAGATAAAGAATTCCTGCCCAAAAAGTAGCCCACCAAGGTGGGGTTATGGTAATGAAAAGTGAACGTTCTTCTAACAAATGGTGGTCATCCATCAGGATGGCTCTCACTCTTAATTTATATTTACCGGGACTGATGTTAGTGTAACGTATGCGGTTATCATTCGTGAGTGAAGTCCATTCATCATAAAATCCTTCCAGTTTCCAAGAATAGACTATGTTGGAGGGATTATCATAATTAATGGAAGACACATCCAGTGAAAAAATATTCTGGTCGTAATTCAGTATGATGTGCCGGGTATCATCAATTTCTTCTTTTAAGGGGGAACCTTTTTCACCAGGCATTACTTTCTGGTAGAGCAGTCGGAAATTGTCAAATACCATTTTGGATTTAAATTGATGAGGCAGCGTGACAGTATCTGCCAGTTCAATGGCTCCGTCTCCACATCCGAAGATAAATTTTTTATCGCGTGTATGTACTCCGGCAGCTTGGTTAAAGCTGGTAGACATCAAGCCTTGTTCTTTTGTCCAGTTAGAGAATATTTTTTCTTTTGTTTTGAAACGGGTCAACCCTTTTTCTGTACTAATGATTAAATCGTCTTCCAGAGCAGGCAGTATGCAATGAATATTATTAGATATCAGAGCTGAATTATTGATATGGTAATTAGTTACTTTTTCTGTATAATTATTGTAAATCCACATACCGGAACCATGTGTACCAATAAAAGTGATGTTCTTTTTACTTTGATAAATAGTATTTATACAGCCTAGCTCGGAGTCTAGATTCACCGCTTTGAGCTCTTGATTGACCTTATTGAACTGATACAATCCATTGATAGTTCCTATCCATAAATTATGGGCGTCCTTATTGGTGATATAGGTGATAGGGAAGTCCATATTGTAACAATGCATTTCCTTTGTATCCAGATCGTAACTTTTCAAGTTGTAATATCCTCCGGCCCAAATCAGATTATCCCAATCCTTATAAATACAACGAATATATTTATCCGGTTTTACGGTGTCATCATTCAATGTTTGGGGAATAAAATATTGTGTGGTCATGTTTTTCTTATCTATTTTGTACATTCCCGACATATATCCACCTACTAAAATAACTCCCGGTCGGGATTCACATATAGAGATAAATACATGATTCTGATTAGGCGTGTCATGCTGATAAGTTGATAATAAATTCGTCCATTGTTTGGTAGAAGGACTGTAGCAACATACGCCATTATTGGTTGCATACCAAATGTCTCCTTCAGAATCTTCCAATATATAATTCACTTGATTATCTATCAGTGAGTTAGGGTTGTCATAAGAGTGCTGTATCCATTGATATCCGGGATATTTCTCGGAATATACAGTGATGCCTATAGGATAGACTGCCATCCATAATTTTTGATCATCATCAATATAGATATCATTAATGATATTACCGTTCATTTTGTTGGAATGGTTGTGGTCGGCATTTAGAAAATTTGTCAATTCGTAAGTGCCCAAGTTTAATTTATATACGCCTGCGCCGTTAGTTGCTATTAACACCTCGTTTTCATTTTCTTTACTTGCTATGATAGAGTTGACATTAATGTCTTGTAGTCCGTTGTGTACATCAATCAGTTGGCGGCTATGGATATTGTATAGATAAATACCATCCAATAAGGTACCTATTACTAACATTTGGGTTTCCGGATGAAAATAGATGTAGTTTACTATATGGAAATTATCCAGTTCCGGATGCTTGATTACTTCTAATCGCCCATGATTCAGTCTTGCACAGTAAATCTTGTGGCTGGAGGCTAGAAAATATTGATTGTTCGTAGATTTCGCAATATATGTGATTTCTTCCTTGATAGGACTTTCCAGTTGAATAAGTTCATGGGTATCTATGTCGAAAAGATATTGTTTGTTTTTGGTGCAAAGCAATATATTATTGTCTTTGGAGTCAAGAAATGAAGCGGTGAGTGGCAGCCCGCTGTTGCTTTTGTCCTTACTGGCAAAATCGCAAACTAGTTCAAATTTGTCTTGTAGAGAATTGTATTTGAATAGATGACCGGTTTTTCCTATCTCCCAAACCACTCCTGCCGTATCTATCTGCAAAGTGTTCAAGTTGGGAAAAAAGTTCAGTAGTTTTCCATTGGCTGTTAAGCTATAGTGTGTGTATTGTTTTCCGTTATACCTGTCTATTCCTTCGTGAGTGAGAAACCACATATAGCCTTTTTTATCTTTTCGTATAGATAGAACTCTACGGCTGCTCAAACCATTCTGAGTATCCAGATACTGGTATAGTTGAGCAACGGCAGGTGTTACCAAAATAACAAAAAGGCATATAAGTAAAAGAATTCTTCTCATATTATTAGGAGGCAAAATCCTTACAAAGTTCGTAATTTCCCTTAACATATCAAAATCTGTTATATACAAAAAAAGCGGTAATCAGTCCGACTCACCGCTTTTTTAGTAAATATAACAAATCGTTTTTATTTTTTGTTCATTTCAACCCATTTTCTAGCATTGACAAATGCTTCCATCCATGGAGTAATCTGATCGTTCTTTATTCTATCAGCCGGATAATAAGCATTTTGCCATGGGAAACAAGAGCGTTCCAAATGAGGCATCATGGCCAAATGGCGGCCGTCAGGACTGGCCAGACCGGCTACGCTGTAATCCGAACCGTTTGGATTGCCAGGATACTCATCGTATGAGTATTTCAATACAACATTGTATTGATCTTCATCATCTGGCAATGAGAATTTACCTTCTCCATGGGCTACCCAGATACCAAGCTTACTTCCGCTTAACGAACCGAACATGACGCTTCTATTCATAGGAACGGTAACACCTACAAACTTGGATTCGAATTTATGTGAATCATTGTGCAGCATTTTCGCTTTTTGGGTGAAGTCGGGGTTAATCAGGTTTAATTCTATCATCAGCTGGCAGCCGTTACATACGCCCAATGACAATGTATCTTTGCGTGCATAGAAGTTATCCAATGCAGCTTTGGCTTTGGGATTGAACAAGAAAGCTCCGGCCCATCCTTTAGCAGAGCCTAAAACGTCCGAATTAGAGAACCCACCGCAAAATACGATGAAATTGATGTCCTCCAATGTTTCACGTCCGCTAACCAAATCAGTCATTGTTACATCTTTCACATCAAATCCTGCCAAATAGAGCATATAGGCCATTTCGCGTTCGCCATTGGTTCCTTTTTCACGGATAATAGCCGCTTTGATACCTGTCGGAGTACGACGGTCGGGGTTAAGGCCGAATTGTGAAAGTTTGCCGGTGAATGATTTGTCGAATACAAATTCCAAAGGTTGTTTCTTGTAGTTCTCGAAACGTTTTTTGGCACAGCCGTTCATGCTCTGCTTGCAGTCTAGCAAGTAAGAGGTAGAATACCATACATCGCGCAGATAGTCTATGCCGAACTGGTAAGTTGCATCTCCCTTTTCTACCAGGATATGCCGTTCTTCAGTCGGTTTACCTAATTTTACGTAGCCTATGCCTGCGTCTTCCAAGATCTTTTTTACTTCTTCTTTGTGCTTATTTTTTACCTGGATAACAATACCCGGATTTTCGGCGAACAATATCTTGATGATGTCATCCTCCTTAATCTTGTTCAGGCTGATTTCCATACCACCTTCCATATTCGAGAAGCACATTTCAAGCAGTGTGGTAATAAGACCACCGGCAGAAATATCGTGACCGGCCATAATCAGACCTTTATTTACTAATTCTTGTACTGCCAGGAATGCGTCACGAAAATATTCAGGATTTTGTACAGTCGGTACATCGTCACCTATTTTATTCAATGATTGTGCAAAAGCAGAACCTCCCAGACGTAACTTGTCAAAACTGAAATCAATATGGTAGATAGTGCTCTTTTCATCATTTACCAATACAGGAGAAACCACTTTCTTCACATCCGAGACTTCGCCACCGGCTGAAACGATGACAGTTCCCGGACTAATGATCTTCTCACCGTTAGGATATTTCTGGGTCATAGATAAAGAATCTTTTCCGGTCGGTACATTGATTTGCAATGAGCAGCAGAAATCGGAAAGGGCTTTTACGGCAGTGTACAGGCGGGCGTCTTCACCTTCCTGTGCGCGACATGGCCACATCCAGTTGGCAGATAAGGAAACGCTGTCCAATCCTTCTGCCATCGGGGCCCATACGATATTAGTCAGTGCTTCGGCTACCGACAAAACAGAGCCTGCGGCCGGATTGGCTAAGGCGGCTTGGGGAGCATGGCCTAGAGAAGTTGCTATACCTTTTTCGCCACGATAGTCGAGGGCTACTACACCACAATCGCTCAGAGGCAGCTGGATTTCACCTTGACATTGCTGGCGGGCGATTTTACCGGTTACGGAACGGTCTACTTTATTGGTTAACCAATCTTTGCAAGCAACAGCTTCCAGCTGAAGTACGCGGCGGATATATTCATTTAATTTGGAAGTTTCGTATGAAACATTTTCATAATGGCGTTCTACAGTCTTGTCAACCATGTAGGTCTTCGGAGAAGAACCGAACATTTGATCTACTGCCAGATCGAACGGACGTACCCCATCGGCCTGTTCGAAAGCAAAGCGGGCGTCTCCGGTTGTTTCACCTACGGTATACATCGGCGCACGTTCGCGATCAGCAATTTTTTGTACATGTTCAATAGCCGATTCGTCAATCAGCAATCCCATACGTTCCTGAGATTCGTTGGCGATAATTTCTTTGGCAGACAAAGTCTGGTCACCGATAGGTAATTTGTCCATATGAATTAATCCACCGTTTTCTTCTACCAATTCGGATAAACAATTCACGTGGCCGGCCGAACCGTGGTCGTGAATGGAAACAATCGGGTTGTTATCTTCTTCACACAATGCGCGGACTACATTATAGGCACGTTTTTGCATTTCCGCATTGGCACGCTGGACAGCGTTTAGTTCGATTCCCGATGAGTACCGGCCTGTTTCAACAGAAGAAACTGAACCTCCACCCAAGCCGATGCGATAGTTATCACCACCCATTACAACGACTTTGTTTCCTTTTTCGGGATGTCCTTTCAGACAGTCGCGCTGAGTACCGTAACCTACCCCTCCTGCCAGCATAATCACTTTGTCGTATGCATACTTCTCGCCATTTTCCTGGTGCTCGAATGTTAGTACAGAACCACAAATCAGCGGTTGACCGAATTTGTTACCGAAATCGGAAGCACCGTTGGAAGCCTTGATTAAGATCTGTTCCGGAGTCTGGTATAACCATTGGCGGACAGGAAGGATATCTTCCCACTCGCGTCCCTCATCAGTACGGGGGTAAGAAGTCATATAAACGGCAGTACCAGCAATGGGCCATGAGCCTTTACCACCGCCCATGCGGTCACGGATCTCACCACCAGTACCGGTGGATGCACCGTTGAATGGTTCTACGGTTGTCGGGAAGTTATGTGTCTCGGCTTTCAGTGAGATAACAGTCTTGATATCTTTGATAATGAAATAATCGGAAGTGGAATGATCGGCCGGAGAGAATTGCTCTACTATCGGTCCTTCGGCAAATGCTACATTATCTTTATAAGCAGAAATAATCTTGTTGGGATTTTCAGCAGTAGTTTTCTTGATCATCTGGAACAAGGAAGACTCCATTTCCTGACCATCAATAATGAATGTTCCGCCGAATATCTTATGGCGGCAATGCTCGGAATTGATTTGCGCGAAGCCGAATACTTCGGAATCGGTTAATTTACGTCCCAAATCTTTTTCAACCTTCAGCAAATAGTCCATCTCCTCACGAGAAAGTGCCAGACCTTCTTTTTCATTGTATTCTTCGAGGTTCTCGATGTGAACAATTGGCTGGGGTTTGATGTTGACTGTGAAAATCTCCTGGTTCAATCCCTTATACATACGTTGCAGCATAGGATCGTACTCGGCGTTTTCGTCTTTTACAGGGAAATATTCCTCAATGCGTAAAACACCTGTAAGACCCATGTTCTGAGTGATTTCTACAGCATTTGTACTCCAGGGAGTGATCATTTCCCGACGCGGTCCGATGAAGCAACCTTTCAGGTTCTCTTCGTTCTCTACAGTGGCTTCACCATAAAGCCAGCTTAATTTCTGAATATCCTCAGAAGGCAGTTCCTGGCTGACTTCTGTTGCTATTACACTTTTAGTGGGTGTTCTGAAAAATAGAATCATAGCACTTTTATAGTTGTTTTGTTAATTGAAAACTAGTTCTAATATCAAGGGTCTATTAATAAGGTGCAAAGTTATATAAAAGAGACGGGGTATGAAAGAATTTTGAGTGTAAATATAGGTACTTTCGTAAAAAAGTAGCATCTTTGCAGCATGAATTGGATAGAACAAGTAACCATACTCGATTTATTGGTGAAAGGGCTTATCGTCGGCGTAGTGGTTTCTGCGCCGCTAGGTCCTGTTGGGGTACTTTGTATACAGCGCACACTGAACAAGGGACGATGGTATGGATTTGTTACTGGTCTGGGAGCTGCCCTTAGTGATATAGGCTATGCCTTGATTACAGGTTATGGCATGAGTTTTATGGATGATTTCTTGGCAAAGAACCAAGTATTGTTACAAATTATCGGCAGTATCATGCTGTTCTTTTTCGGTATTTATACTTTTCGTAGTAATCCTGTCCAGTCTATCCGTCCTGTATCCTCTACCCCGGGCAGTTATCTTCATAATTTTGTTACTGCTTTTTTTGTGACTCTCTCCAATCCCCTCATTATATTCCTGTTTATAGGTTTGTTTGCCCGTTTTTCTTTTGTGATGCCGGGCAGTCCCATAGGCTTTCAACTGGTGGGGTATTTGGCTATTGTATTGGGGGCGCTTCTCTGGTGGTTCGGAATTACGTATTTTGTCAATAAAGTACGCACCCGTTTTAATTTACGCGGCATTTGGATTTTGAACCGTGTGATTGGTATTGTAGTGATGCTGATTTCAGTCGCAGGTTTCATTTATACTATTTTAGGAAAAACGATGTACTGACAAAGAAACATATCTTGATGTATCATACGTTGGTTTTTTGATTTTTAATTATTAATTTTAATTTAAAAAGTATGTTCGTTTCCAAGCAGTTGAAAGAAAAGAATATAGCCGAGTATCTTATATATATGTGGCAGATAGAGGATTTAATCCGTGCCAACGGCTGTGATATAGAAAAGATAAAAAGCACCATCATAGCTCCTTATCCGTTAACGGAAGAGCAGAAAGCGGAACTCACTCAATGGTATATGGATTTGATTGAGATGATGCGTCATGAAGGGATTATGGAAAAAGGCCATTTGCAGATTAATAAAAACATTATAACTTGGCTTACCGACCTTCATTTGCAGTTATTGCGTTCCCCTAAGTTTCCTTATTATAATTCTGCTTATTATAAAGTATTGCCCTATATTGTGGAGTTACGCGCTAAAGGTGCGGATAAAGAGGAGCCTGAGCTGGAAACGTGTTTTGAGGCGCTTTATGGTATCTTATTGTTGAAATTGCAAAAGAAAGAAATCAGTGAGGAAACAAGAAAGGCACAAGAAGCAATCTCGACATTGCTGGCTATGTTGTCAAACTACTATATAGAGGATAAAAAAGGAGAATTGGAATTCTAATAAATGAAATAGAAATGAAGAATATATTGGTGACTGGTGCCAACGGTCAATTAGGAAATGAAATGCGTGTGCTATCGGCTGAATACAAGGAATATACTTGTTTTTTTACGGATGTAGCCGAATTGGACATTTGTGATGAGCAGGCAGTGATGACTTTCGTGAAAGAGAATAATATTCATGTCATAGTGAACTGTGCGGCCTATACGGCAGTAGATAAGGCAGAGGATGATATAGAGTTATGTACCAAGCTGAACAAGAACGCTGTGAGCTATCTGGCGAAGGCGGCTGAAGCCAACTGGGGTGAGTTTATTCAGATATCAACGGATTATGTGTTCGATGGCACGAAATATCTTCCTTATAATGAGGGAGATGTTCCTTGTCCCAATTCCGTTTACGGCAAGACCAAACTGGCCGGTGAAACGAATGCATTGGAGTATTGCAAAAAAACAATGATTATCCGTACCGCATGGCTTTATTCTACTTTTGGGAATAATTTTGTAAAAACGATGATCCGTCTGGGAAAGGAAAAGGAAACTTTGGGTGTAGTCTTTGATCAGATTGGTACACCGACATATGCTCGTGATTTGGCACGTGTCATCTTTACAGCCATTTATAAGGGAGTGGTTCCGGGAGTTTATCATTTCAGTGATGAAGGGGTATGCTCCTGGTATGATTTTGCCAAGGCTATCCATCGTATTGCCGGTATCACGACCTGTAAGGTTAGTCCCTTGCATACAAATGAATATCCGGCAAAGGCTCCCCGTCCCCATTATTCCGTATTGGACAAGACCAAGGTTAAAACTACTTATAACATTGAGATTCCTCATTGGGAAGAGAGTCTGGAAGCATGTATCAAAGAATTAAATGCATAATAAAATATGAATAGTGAAATAGAAAGAAGACGGACGTTTGCGATTATAGCACATCCGGATGCCGGTAAGACCTCTCTAACTGAAAAATTGTTACTTTTTGGCGGACAGATACAGGTGGCCGGAGCCGTAAAGAGCAATAAGATAAAGAAGACCGCCACATCCGACTGGATGGACATTGAAAAGCAGCGTGGTATTTCTGTGACCACTTCTGTGATGGAGTTTGATTACAATGATTATAAAATCAATATTTTGGATACTCCGGGCCATCAGGACTTTGCCGAGGATACTTATCGTACTTTGACAGCCGTAGATAGTGTCATTATTGTGGTGGATGGTGCGAAAGGTGTGGAAACGCAGACACGTAAGTTGATGGAGGTATGCCGTATGCGTAATACTCCGGTAATCATATTTGTCAACAAGATGGACCGTGAGGCGAAAGATCCGTTTGATTTGTTGGACGAACTGGAGGAGGAACTTATTATCAATGTACGTCCTCTGACGTGGCCTATTGAAAGCGGTCCCCGTTTCAAAGGTGTGTATAACCTTTATGAACATAAACTGAATCTTTTCCAACCTTCCAAACAGGTGGTAACAGAAAAAGTGGAGGTTGATATCAATACGGAAGAACTAGACAACCAGATCGGTGCTCCTTTGGCTGAAAAATTGCGCGGAGAACTGGAACTGGTTGACGGTGTTTATCCTGAATTCAATGTGGAGGAGTACCTGAAAGGCGAGATGGCTCCTGTATTTTTCGGGTCGGCATTGAATAACTTCGGTGTACAGGAACTGCTGGATACATTTGTGGAAATTGCTCCGAGCCCCCGTCCTACCAAGACAGAAGAACGTGAGGTGGAACCCGATGAACCGAAATTTACCGGATTTGTCTTTAAGATCACAGCTAATATTGATCCTAATCATCGTTCATGTATTGCATTTTGTAAAATTTGTTCGGGAAAATTTTCCCGTAATACTCCCTATTATCATGTACGTCATGACAAGACGATGCGTTTCTCTTCTCCCACTCAGTTTATGGCACAGCGTAAAACAACAGTAGACGAGGCTTGGGCGGGAGATATCATTGGTTTGCCGGATAACGGAACGTTCAAGATCGGTGATACATTGACTGAAGGTGAGAAACTTCATTTCCGTGGAATTCCCAGTTTTTCGCCCGAGATGTTTAAATACATTGAGAATGCTGACCCTATGAAACAGAAACAATTGGCTAAAGGTATTGACCAGTTGATGGATGAGGGTGTGGCACAGTTATTTATCAATCAGTTTAATGGACGTAAGATTATCGGTACGGTAGGGCAGTTGCAGTTTGAAGTGATCCAGTATCGTCTGGAAAATGAATATAATGCAAAATGCCGATGGGAGCCTGTCAGCCTATACAAGGCATGTTGGGTGGAAAGTGATGATCCGGAAGAGCTGGAAGCTTTCAAAAAACGTAAATATCAGTATATGGCCAAGGATCGTGAAGGAAGGGATGTATTCTTGGCTGATAGCAATTATGTACTTCAAATGGCACAAATGGACTTCAAGCATATTAAGTTCCATTTTACCAGTGAGTTTTAATTTTTTGTTGGAGGTGTGTCAAAAATCCCTAAGGGGATGGACACACCTCCTTCTTATTTTCACGAAATATTCTTTTTTACTTTATTCCTCTGGCTTTATAAATTCGTTCTTTAGCGTTATTAATTTGTTGAAACTTCTCTTCTGCCGCTTTTTTCACATCTTCACCCAATGTAGCAACACGGTCAGGGTGATGTTTTAATGCCAGGCGGCGATAGGCTGTACGTACTTCCTCATTGGTGGCAGACGGGTCAATTTCAAGTACTTTGTAAGCTTCTTCCAATGAGTTTCCGCTAAGGTTTAGCATGGATTCCACTTCTTTGGGTGACAGTTCCATGCATTGTGCCACTTCTTTTAATGCTGCTATTTCCTCAGAGCATACGCTTCCGTCACTTTTGGCTATGTTTACCAGAAAGTCCAACAATTGCAACCGTTGTTCGTAAGGCAGGTTCGCGGCAATCTGTGCACCACATTCATGGATGGTATTTTTAAATGCCATCGGATTTTGACGCTCCATCTGTTTGCGCTGTTCAAAAAGATTCAGCAAAATCTGTTCTCCTTGGATGACTGCCTCTTCGCCGAAATTCATTCTTAAGAATTGGCGTACATATTCCATTTCGCTGTGCATGATGCGTCCGTCTGCACGGATGATGTAAGACGCCATAACCAACATGGAGAATAAAAAACTATTCCGCTGGCCTTCATCATAGTTTCCAGCTTCCACCTGTCCTTTTTCGTATGTATTGCCAAAAAGTCCGTTGTTTCCATCCAGCAATGAGCCTAAGGCAAATCCGGCCAAAGCTCCCAGTGGTCCCATAGTCATGAATCCTAGAATACCACCAATCCATTTTCCTGCTCCCATTATTCTTTTAATTTTTTCGTTTTGGATGCAAAAATAAACAATCTTGGATGAAAAAAGTCTCTTTGCCGCATTTTTTACTATCTTTACCAATCAAATTAAAAATACTATGTTTCAGAAACTTGTAGCAATAGAACCTGTCAGTTTGGTTCTGTCAGCAGAAAAAACGTTATATTCTTTTGCAGATGAGGTTGTTATGTACTCTGATATTCCAGCGGGAGATAATGAGATTATTGCTCGGATCGGAGATGCGGATGCTGTATTGTTAAGTTATACATCACAAATAAACCGGTATATTTTAGAGAGATGTCCGAATGTCCGGTATATCGGTATGTGTTGTTCACTATATTCTCCCGAAAGTGCGAATGTGGATATCCGTTATGCTAATGAACGCGGTATTACGGTGACGGGTATTCGTGACTATGGTGACGAAGGGGTAATAGAATATGTAGTCAGCGAACTGGTGCGTTGTCTTCATGGATTTGGTCAGAAGCCGTGGGAAGGGATTCCCCGGGAGATTACCGGCTTGAAAGTGGGTATTGTAGGCTTAGGAAAATCTGGTGGTATGATAGCGGATGCAATGAAGTTTTTTGGTGCGGATATAGCTTATTATGCCCGTAGTGAAAAAAAAGAAGCCGGTGCGAAGGGTTATCGTTTTATGCCTTTGAATGAACTTTTGACATGGAGTGAAGTGGTATGCTGTTGCTTGAATAAGAATACGGTTTTGTTGCATGAGGAGGAGTTCAAGGCACTTGGAAATAGAAAGATACTATTTAACACAGGATTGTCACCTGCGTGGGACGAATCTTCGTTTACCCGATGGTTGGAGGAAGATAATCTTTGTTTTTGTGATACATTAGGAGCATTGGGGAGTACGGCATTGCTTACCCATCCGCATGTGCGTTGTATGCAAGTATCAACCGGCCGTACTCGTCAGGCGTTTGACCGCCTGAGCGAGAAGGTGCTGGCCAATTTGTCAGAATACAATGGGTGAAGTGATATTGAGCAGGGTGTTTACTACAGACCATCCTGCAATCTCTGATGTAGCACTGTACACTTCTACTACTGCGTGTACTTGTTCATTTTTGATTTCCACTTTTTGAGTATCACCTGTAAATCCAGGGGTGGACTGTATGGATACCTGCATATTGTCCGGTCCTACGGAAGCCAATGAGGCTGCGACAGATACATTTACTTTGGTTGGAAAAACATTTATAGCCTCTGTTGCATTGCCGGAAAAGACAATGCATCTTTCCTGCTGCAGCTCTTCCTTGTAAACCGATGTGCCTTTCAAAGCATCAGGTCCTTTTTCATTGAAAAAACGAGCTGTAGCGTTTCCCATCAAAGAGGTGGTTCTTAATACATCAAATCCTCCGATGGCTCCGGATACCAAGTAAACCCGTGTATCGTTTGCCTTGGCTGTTTCTTTGACTTTCTCATAAAAAGAGGTGTCTGCCAAAGCTCCTATGGATAGGGTGATAATGGAAGTTCCGTTTTCCAAGGTAGGTAAGGCCAGTTCTTTCATTGCGGCAGGCGAGGCTGATTCCACTAGATAATCAGGTTTTAACTCCAACAGTTCTTTTAAAGTGTGACAGGCTGCACACATTTTTCCGTGTTGCCTCATTTTATTCGCAATGCGTTCGGCCTTTGATGCTGTACGCGAATATACGCCTACTAACTCATAGTCGGGCAACATTCCTTTGACAACTGCGTTTGTTATAATTTCAGCAAGTCGTCCACATCCTACTATAACTAATTTATTCATAGAACAAAGATAGGTATTTTCATCATATAAACCTATTTTGTGAAAAATGGAATTTATTGTGATATGTTTCTTACTCTATAGGTATGTCTGTCCGAGCTGTTTTTAGTGTGCTTCTTAATCCCCTGTCTGATACATTAAAAAATTATACTTGTAATTTAAAAATAGTATGAGGAAGATTCGTCCTGATCAAGAATATTTTTTAAGGAATAATATTTACGTTTTATATAACAGACAGCATTATTACCTGACAGAATAAATGAAAAGTGATGGTTCAGAGTCGAATGGAAAAATTTCTTGTAAAACCAATATGATTGCATACTTATTCCTTAATACATGTTTTTTAGCATATTTTTGATGAATATTGCCCATTAAATTTGATAAATTTCGCCTTATGCGAGAATGCGGAAAAGTTTATACTTGTATTGAGAAAAAATGAATGATATACTATTAATAAAATGTTGTATTGTCTATGAGGAAATTATTTATTTTAATTCAATATTAGTATGAAAAAAACTTACTTAGATGCTTTAATGAGTATTTTTACACCTATTCCTTTGAATAATGGTTTTTATTTTGTGGATAACAACGGGACGATTGATTGGATTCTGTCGAATATATTCCTTTTAGGGTACGTGCTACCTGTAGAGGGGGTGATGATAGGTATCTTTTTCTATCTTTTATTATCTCATGCCATAGAACATAAAACTCAACTGATGTTCCGTGAAAAGTTCAAACTTGTTATTAATTTGTTCCATTATACACATACGCCTTTGGTGGTGTTACGGAATCAATTGGAAGAAATTGTGGTTGGTAATCTTCCTGAATCTGCTGTTACAAAGTTACAGCAGGCTCTGAAAAATGCCAATCAGGTTATTGATTGCAGCCAGAGTGCTATTTCACTTGGTAAAGCGGATTGGAAAACGATTCCTCGTGCTTCTGTGGTAGAGTTTGAGCTTTATGCCTATATCATGTCTGTTGTCGGTCTATGCCATCTTTATGCCGATTCGCGTCATATTCAGTTAAAAGTTACTGCCTGTTCTGATTATATCAGTTGCAGGATCAATGAAACCGTGATGACGGTAGCTCTTCAGCACCTTTTGAACAAAATGATAGATAACACACCTCCTGACGGTTGTATAAATATTATCCTTTCACATTCGGCAAGTTCTTGGGAGTTGCGTATCAGCAATTGTGAAAAGATAAGAAATGGAATTTTAAAGATGATTCCGGCCATGCCTGCCTTCTCTTCCATATATAATTATGGTGACTTATGGACGGTAAAGAAAATAATCCGTTTGCATGGCGGTAAAATAATCGGTTATGGATACGGAAAAGTGGTTACTTACCAGGTTATTATGCCGAAATATTTTCAATCCCAATCCGAGGCAGATACCGGTATGGCGCTATCTGTAAAGAAGCAAAAGGTTTACTTGGAAGAAACCGTATCTACAGCAGAAGGAAAGAGCCGGACTGATAAAAAAGAGAGTAAATCTTGTATTTTGTTGGTTATGGCAGACAAAAAGTATAGTGATTATTTAAGGATGACTCTTTCGGAGTATTTCAGGTGTATTGTTCTGGACGCTCCCGATAGAATAATAAGTGCCTCTGTTCAAAATAACCCTGATGTGATTGTTGTTGACGAAACTGTGAATGGAGTCTATGGAGAGGAACTTTGTTCTAAAGTTAAAGCAGACAAGGCCATAGCGAATATTCCGGTTATTCTTTTAATTAAGTCGGCAGATAATGAAAGCTATTTGTCGCATGTGGGGAGTAAAGCCGACCGGCTGGAATTGCGGAGTGCGAATATTTGGAAATTCCGGACGGACATTACTATGCTTATAGATAATAATTTGGTCAGACAGGAACGGATGAGGCGATTTATAGCCGATACGGTTGCTCCTACACTTCCCGAGAAGATAAGAAAGGACGATGCTTGTCTGAAGTTTATAAATAAAGTCCGGCAGTTGTTGGAACAGAATTTGGCGGAAGAGTCATATACCGTTGATGCGCTTAGTGAAGATATGGGAATGTCCCGCACTGCTTTCTATAATAAGATGAAGAAAATGACAGGACAGGCGCCGGCCGATTATATGTTGACATTCAAAATGGAAAGAGCAAAGAGATTATTGGCCTCTCAAGATTACTCTATCGGAGAAATTGCAACGATGTTGGGCTTTTGTGACAGTCGGTATTTTGCAAAAAGGTTTAAGGAAGCGTGTGGTATATGTCCGTCAAAGTATATCGAAACCATAATAGGCTGATGTGATATGATGCGGATTCTCCATACCTTATTTTATGATAGGCTGTTTTGACATGTTTTCATTGTAGAGGTGGCAAAGTCCCTGAATTTCGATGAAATGGGAAGAAATGAAAATCTACTCGTGAAAAAGAGATGTCTATGACGAATCTAAAATGAAGATTTAAGGTAAATCTAAGGTTGTTTCTTCTTGTTTTTATGAATAGTTTGTTTACTTTGTGCCAGATAAGTAAATATAGAAATCAAATGAAAAACAAACAACTATTATGCGTTTTATTCCCTTTGTTGGTGGCGTGTACCGGGCAACGCCACCAACAGCAGGTATCCAGTGAGTCAATCATAGAAGAAGCGGTGCGGAAGGGAGAAGTTCTGAAAGGGGAGATTGTTCCCATTGATACGGCTCTGTTCCGGTATGCCTATCGTATGCGTGTACAGGGTGACAAGGCGGTGATATTGGATTTGCACAATGCCGATTACTATTATCATGTATTTACTTATCCCGATTTTCAGTATCAGTCTTCTTTTGGAAAGCGTGGGGAAGGTCCGGGTGAGTCCATTTATGCGGCGAATATCCGTTTTGCAGGGCAGGACACGGTGTGGGTGCTTGATGACGGCAAGGGTAGGATGTATCAATATAGCGGTATAGCCGGGGGGAAAACTCCCAAACAGGAAAAGGATATTTTGTTGGATAAGCGCTTGTTCCGTTCCCTTGATTTTGATTTGAAGGATGCCTCTACTGTTGTTATCCCCGATTATTCCGGTGAGAACCGTTTCAGTTGGGCTTCACTCTCTTCCGGCGAATTGCTTCGTAAATCCGAGCAGATACCTGTGTCCGATCCGGAACTGTTGAGAGAAAGTGCGCCTGCTGTGGCTCAAGGCTGGAACAGTTTTGTATCATTCAGTCCTGATAAGAAGATATTGGTTTCTGTCACTCAGTTTGGAGATAGGCTCGATATTTATAGCATGGCTTCACAAAAGCATATAGGAGAATTGGGTGGGGATGGTGAACCCCAATTTAAAGTGAGTCCTGAAGGGTATGGCCTTCCGGCAGGCAGAATCTGCTATTATGATGTGCAGGTGACTGATAACTATATTTATGCCATTTATGACGGGCGCAAATTTAAAGATATTATGAAGTTGGCCGATGCCTATAAGCAGGGGGGCAGGATATTGCGTATATTTACCCATGAAGGCAATGTGGTGAAAACCCTTGTACTTGATCGTCCTATAGCCGGTATTTATGTGGATGAGGCTGCCGGTCTGCTATTCGGTATGGATGTCAATGCTGACGAGCAGATAGTAAAATACTCCACATGCAACCGGCAGTATACTCCCAGCAAACGAAGAATCAGATAGAAAGTATATTGAAAATGCTTTTCTGTCGCCTCAACCGTCTTTATCGAGCCATGAGAATTATACGGTATATCGGCAAGGAAAGAAGTTAATACAGTGCAGAAAGCTGTAGTCTCCCCTTCTTCAAGCAAAATGACGGCATCTACAATCCAATTGGAAATCTCGGTATCTTTGGGCTTTAAATAATTGGCAGCCACCATGGTCAGGAACCCTTTCGTTTCCTCTATTGTATAGTTAAACTTATTTGCCAGATCTGCAAATAGCCAATCCTTCAAAAAATTCTTTCCTTCCCTTGAAATAAGTATCCAGGGTACTCACCAGCAGATTCTTTCCAAAACGTCGGGGACGGCTCAGAAAATATGTCGTACTCACAGATACCAACTTATAAATCAAAGCTGTCCTGTCCACATAGACAAAACCATCTTCACGCATCTTGTCAAAGCTCTGTATACCAATGGGATATTTCATTATTCCCTTTTTCTTAAACGGATTGTTAATGCGAAGATAAATCGTTATCTTTGCATTAACAATAAAAGTTGGAAAAAAGCTCATTCATCCATTTGAAGAAATAACCAGACGGTATCCTTTTTTAGGTTCTGTTATAATCTGATATTCTGGAAAGTTCTTTATTGAGGATTTAAGGGTGGAAATATGATTATGTATTTTATTGTCGGGCTTGTCCTCTTGCGGCCAAAATACATTCTTTATGTCTTCTTTGGTTAGAAAATGTTCCGGTGCATTGATGAATAGTAACAGCAGATTGAAATCCGCAGGTGCTATGGGACACGGCTGGTCGTTGATATACAATTTCTGACTTTCCAGCTTTAAAACCATCTTTTCAAATCGTGTGCAGTTCTGACTGGCCGGGATATCTTTTTCCAGCGGCTTTTTCAAAAATGACAAAGACACCCATACCAAGACGATGAAATAGGCGATGATGCTCCATAACACTTTTGGAGTAGTATGTTTTACTATTTCTGTCCAATGAATCATAGCCCATGCCTGTACGCCGGCACTTCTTTTTGCATCTATTGTTTGTACAGGGGTGACAAGGGCCGACTGAAAGGAGATTGAATCATTGTCACTAAATGCCTTTTCCTTGTTGTGGCGGTAAATGATTCCCGTCTTTATAGCAGAAATCCCATTCTTTTCCCATCCTTCTTGGAAGATCTTATTGAATTTGTCAGGATTGACAGGGATAATCTTTGTCATCACATACTGGTTGACCGATTGGGTAGCCAGTGACTCATGGATGCTGTCTTCAAAATAAATGGTTTCCATGCTATCACCGCATTCTATTTGAACACCTTTTAACTTTCTGCCTAAAGGACGATAGCTAACAAGTATTTTGTTTAATCGTTCCTGATAATCAATGTTGATCGTTTCACGTAGGCTGTCCTTCATTGTTATCAGAACATTTGTTTTTTCATCTTTAAAAGCAACATAAGATAGTAGGATGAATACAATCCATCCCAATACAATAAAACTTAACTTGAGTAAAGTTGCTAACTTTTTCATGTCTCCTGTTTGTGATACATTGCAAAGGTACATTTTTTTGTGAGAATTAGATTCATAATCCGGAGAGAATATGTGACTTAATAGCATGATTCACATAATTGGAGCTAAATTGTACCTTGATGATTTTTTCGATGAAATGGGTGTTTTTAGAACCTTAAGAAAACTTTAAGATCACCTTAAGCTGAATTTAAGGGGAAAAGTTTGTACGGTTGATAAATGTTCTCTACTTTCACATAAAAATGATAAACAAATGAAAAAAGCAATTATGTTGTTTACCACTGTTATAGTAATGGTGGTAGTGGTTTGGGAAAAGACCTCTGGAAAGGCGGTAGAGAGTAAACTCCTTTTAGATAATGTGGAGGCCTTGGCGGCTGGAGAGTTTGGACGTGATACATGTCTAGGTAGTGGAAATGTTACTTGCAGTACCGGAGAAAAAGTGGAATATGTTCTTAGACCTTTTAGCTTGGATTAGTCAATGAGATGCCTTTGTCTATTACTATGCGTACTTGCTCTGTTTTCCTCCTGCAAAGAATCTGAAAAAGATAAAATCGCTCGTTTGGTTGAGGAATGGGAGGGGAAAGAAATTCTCTTTCCTGCCCGTTCCGTCTTTACTATTCAAGGGAAGGATACGGTGAATTTTTCTTTTGTCGATGCAGACTATAAGGTAGTGACATATATCGATTCAGTAGGATGTACCAGTTGCAAGTTACAATTGCCTCGCTGGAAGCAGTTTATGCAGGAAGTGGATTCAACTCTGAACCGTCCTGTTCCCTTTGCGTTCTATTTTCATCCGAAAGATATGAAAGAACTGCGTTATATTACCTGTCGTGATGTATTCACCTATCCTGTTTGTTTCGATGAAATGGATGATTTTAATCAATTGAACCATTTTCCGGGTGAAATGACTTTCCAAACATTTCTATTGGATAAAGATAATAAGGTGGTGGCTATAGGCAATCCAGTTCATAATCCGAAGGTGAAGGAACTTTATCTGAAGGTATTGACAGGTGGTGAAGTTGTAAAAGCGGAAACGCCGATCACGAAAGTCATTCAGGATGTGGAAAGTATAGACTTCGGTTCATTTCCTCAGTTGGAGAAGCAGGAACGCAAGTTCACGTTGACCAATACGGGGCAGCATGTGCTGGTGATATACGATGTTATCACTTCTTGTGGCTGTACTAGGGTAAACTATAGTAAGGAAGGTATCCGTCCGGGAGAAAAAGCGGTGCTGACAGTGATTTATGAAGCCGAAAAGGCTGAACATTTCAGCAAGACGGTTACCATTTATTGCAATGCAGACAATTCCCCACTTCGTTTGAAGATAACGGGAAATGCTGAATAAAGATGAAGTATAAGCTAATGAGAGTAAAAAGCGGATGGAAAGAAATCCTTTTTCTTTGCCGGAATCAGATTCTTTCCACCCTGCGGCTCTCTCCTAAAAGAAAGGAGGTTAAGTCCAATGCAAAAGTAATGTAAAAGATTGGAATGGGCAAGCGGTAGGTTTGCTTTTCCTGAGGTGGAACTTGTTTCCATAAAGAGATTACAATGAAAGTAACAATTCATCAAAAAAATAAAAGACGATGAAAGGAAAAATTTTGAAAGTAACTATAGTTGCTGCATTTGCTTTGATAGCAGGATTTAATGTGTATAACGCTCAGAAATCGGATGTTATGTCTGATTTGGCTTTGGCTAATGTGGAAGCATTAGCCCAGTCTGAAGGTTCTGGTAGCAGTGGTTGTCGATATCGGATGGCTTCACGTTGTGGAGTGGTCGATTCTTCAATGCCTTGGAGACCGGTAATGACTATTTATGAAGATCATTATTTTTAGAAAACATAACGTTTATCGGTTACGAATTATTTTTGTAACCGATAAATCGAAAAATACGGAAAAGTATGAAGAACTATATATATTATTTATTATTACTCGCATTGAGCATATCTTGCACAGCTAATAAAAAAGGAATAGACAAAACAGAAAAACAGACAGATCAACTGGTATATACTCATGTTAGTGGAGAAAACCTGAAAAGTGATTCTACGTTATGGGGTATGAAAATTGATTTTGTAAAAGATGGCCATTTATTTATTCAGGAACTATCTAATGACTTATTGTATGGGGTTTATCGTATAGAAGACGACAGCCTAATAAAAGAAGGCGGGTTCTTAACCAAAGGGGAAGGACCTTTTGAGGTTGTTCATCCTGACTTGTGGGGAAATGAAGATGACTCGGTTTTCTATGTTTCAAACTATGCCGGGATAATAAAAGAAATATATAGCATAAAGATGGCTGACATCTATCATAAAGAGAAATGGAATATTATTCCATTTCCGGATTCTCAAGGATGTCTGTTTTATCCTTCTATTGCTATAATGAATGATAGTATTTGTGTCGTTTCAGGCTCAAAGTTAAGCAGTGTCAATATATTATCTTATGTCAATTTGCAAACTGGGGAAATATCGGATTTAGATTTCCCTTTTCCCGGATTTGTCCTCCCCTCAGATTTTAAGACTGCGGAGCACATGATTTATTGTGATGCACAACTTTTAAAACATCCCAGTCAAAATAAGCTGTTATATGTTTGTCGTTTAGGACGATATGTGAAAATTGTGGAAATAGAGAACAGACAAATTAGCAGACAAATCTCTTTATACTCCATTCTTCCCCAATATGAAGTAGTAAATGGTGACCGAAAAATAAAAGATGATTGTTTGGGTGGAATTGTTGCAAAAGTGACAAATGATCGGATCTATTGCCTTGTTTTACCTTATACAAGAAAAGAAGAAAATGAGCAGCCTTTCTATAAAGGTATGCCGAATTATTTTGCTGATGAACTGGTGGTTTTTGATTGGAATGGAAACATTATCGAGGCCTATAGATTGGATCAGCCTATTTGTAATTTTGGAGTAGATGGGACAAAAAATATCCTATATGGAACGACATTGGATGGAGAAGACTTCGTAGTGAGAAAATATAATTTGACGAATGCTGGATAAATAATATGTCATTTATGACTGTATCATCTAAATGACATATTTTTAAAATTAATGGCTATATGTGCATATTGAAGTATTTGCTTTTTGGTTGTGTTATATGCATCTTTTGTTCTCATGTATTTTTGCATCAGAAACAGTGGGATGTATGCTTGGGATTTTTCAGCAGCAAACAGAAAGGAACTTGAAGCATTATGAACACGACTCTTTAAAATTGGAGGCAGCTAAATTTCTGATACGGAATATGCCTATTGTGTTGTAATGCAACTTCATTTGAAGGTGACGGGGAAAACTGAATAAGGATAAAGTATAAACCAATGAGAGTAAAGACGGATGAAAAGAAAGGAGGTTAAGTCTGATGCAAAAGTAATGTAAAAATCAGAATAAGCAAGCAGGAGTTTGGCTTTTTCTGCGGTGGAGTTCTTTCCGATAAAAGATGAAAACATAAGTGGTTAATCATCTTTAAAACCAGAAACGAGATGAAGAAGAATATTTTGAAAGCAACTTTGGTTGCTGCGTTTGCTTTGATAGCAGGAATGAATGTGTATAACGCTCAGAAGTCGGATGTACTGTCTGATTTGGCTTTGGCTAATGTGGAAGCGTTGGCTAGTGGTAGCGAAGGGGGAGGACTTCCTTGGAAAGGTTATTATTCTAATTGGGATAAGGGTTGTTGTTCGCCAGGAAAATGGAATGATGAATGTTCTGGTTCTTTTTCTCCTTGCTGATACGAAAAATGATATGAAGATACAATACCTTGGACTTTGTAGTAAAAAGATGAAAAAGTATAGTTATATATTCTATTACTTTTTGTTGTTGGTGTCATGCGAAAATACTGATAAACAGAATACGATAGATATTGATTTAAGTAAAACGGATTCATGTATCGCATATTCCATGTTTGTAAAATCGGTAGAGAATCTGGACTTGCACATAACAGACGGTCTACCGATAACTGGTGTCGAACGTTTGTATTTTGATGAAAGTAAAATCTTTGTGAAAGATAGCGGTCGTGAGGGTATTCTTGTATTTGACAAAGGAAGCGGCAATTTATTAAAAAGGGTAAATCCCTTTGGCGAAGGACCAGAAGAAATAAAACGTATTAGTTCATTCTGCTTGGACACTTATCATAAAAAGATATGTATTTTTGATCAGAGTGATATGAAAGTCAAAATGTATGATTTTTCAGGAAAGTATGCCTCTTCTTATCCTACTGATATGTTTTTCATTGACATGGCAAAGCTGGATAAAAATAGTATGACTTACTTTTATCCCATTTACGCAGAAGAACAATTTTATGGCATTTGGTCTTCCGATTCTTTAAATCAATTGAAGAAGCAGGTAAGTTCTCATGTAACGAAGGAATGTATGTTCCATTATTTTCCTATGCTTTATAATATGAATGACACCTGTGTTTATTATTACGACAGGAATTGGGATGAAATATCTGTTGTCACTTCAGACAGTATTCAAACACTATATAGCTTGGGTGTGAAACAACGTATTCCGTTGTTTAAAAAAGGGATAAGGGACATTACTCCTCAGGAGTTGGATGGGTATGCCATTCTTCATAATTTTGCTTGTTCTAATAATTTTATCTTATGTTCTTTCCATACATTTGACAAGAATGATATAAGGAAGAAAAATATAACATGGGTGTTGCTTGATACAAGAACAGGAAAGGTAACGATATCGAAAAAATTGAAAAACGATTTGATGGCTGAAGATGAAATTGAGAATAATTCATTATTTTATATGAATAATTATACTTGGTTGCGAGTAGACGATTCATTCGAAGATTTAATTCGTTTGAAAATATTACATCTGCAATAAGTATCTTGCTTTAAAAACTATTTAGGAGAGAACTGTAGTAGTTTTCGCTTTTTCTGCAGTGGAGTTCTTTCCGATAAAAAATGAAAATACGAATAATAATCATCTTTAAAACTAAAAATAAGATGAAGAAGAATATTTTGAAAGCAACTTTGGTTGCTGCATTTGTTCTGATAGCAGGATTTAATGTGTATAATGTTCAGAAATCGGATGTAATGTCTGATTTAGCATTGGCTAATGTCGAAGCATTAGCTGGCGGTGAAGGTTCTGGAGGTGGATGCCATTATCGAATAACATATCAATGTGGAATTGTTGATTCGACAGTTCCATGGCATCCGACTCTTAATACACAAAAAGATGCGACTATATATAATTAAATCAATGTTTAAAATTTGAAAAAATGAGAACCTTTCTTTATATATTTATTATAATTAGCTTTATGGCTTCTTGTTCATTAAAAAAAACGGGTCAAGTATCTAATAAGTTAGATGAAAATTCTATTGAATTTGTTTTTTTATTGGGCAAGAATTTGCCATGTGATTCCATATTGTGGGGAGCTAGTATTGATTTTGTTAACGATAGTCTGCTGATTATCGAGGAATTATCTGGAACTTCAACTTATGGTGTATACAGAGTGTATTCTGATAAATTAGTAAAGGAAGGTTCTTTCTTAACTATTGGGAATGGTCCTTTTGAGGCTGTCCAACCTTATCTTTGGGGAAATGGAGATAAAAATATTTTGTATGTAACAGATTTTTCTGGAAGGCTAAGATGCATCTATAAAATGAATGTCGAGAAGATTTATCACAAAGACTTGTGGGAAACTATACATGCTCCGGATGCAGGTGAACATTTGCTGTTTCCTTCAGTAGCAATGATGAATGATACTCTTTGCTTTATTGTAGGGTCAGGTCTATATAGTGATAATATATTATCGGTTATAGATTTCAAGTTAGGTACAACGGAGGAAGTAGATGAGTTTAAATTTCCCGGATTCAATTCTCCCTCTGAATTAAAAGTTGCTAAACACATGGTATATTGTGATGCCGAGTTGCTGAAGCATCCTACAGAAAATAAAATTGTATATGCCGGCAGACTAGGCAGATATATAGAGATATTTGAAATAGAAGGTAAAGAGATTAGAAAAAGGACACCTGTCTGCTCCACTTATCCTTCATTCCGTATCACCTCTGATCAGCAGCAAATTTTGAATGATGACTGTTTACGGGGAGTACTTGTTCGAGTTACTAAAAACCGAATTTACAGTTTGATGAGACCCTATACTGAAAAAGAGGCTGGAGAACATGACTCATATAAAGAACGTCCCAATTATTATGGTGACGAACTGATAGTGTATGATTGGGATGGTAATCTCATAAATGCTTATAGATTAGATGTTCCTATAGTTTCTTTCGGAGTGACTAATGACGACAGTGTACTTTATGGAACGACATTGGATGAAGAAGACTTCGTGGTGAGAAAATATAATTTGAAGAATGCTGAATAGATAATAATTATTTGTGACTGTATAATCATAAATAATATATTCTTAAAATCTATAGCTATATGTGCATACTGAAATATTTGCTTTTTTGTTGTGTTATATGCATTTCTTGTTCCCACGCATCTTTGCATCAGAAACAGTTGATGCATGCTTTGGATTTTTCAGCGGCAAACAGCAAGGAACTGGAAAAAGTACTGAAGCATTATGAACACGATTCTTTAAAATTGGAAGCGGCTAAATTTTTGATACGGAATATGCCTCATTGCTATTCCTACCAACAGGGAGGTGAAATGGATAGTGTGAAGCGTGTACGTACTTATTATAGTCCTTTCGGACAAATAGACCAGACTTATGCCAGACGTTGGGGGCATTATACCTATCGTAATCTTCTTAAAATATATGATGCCCATATTATCACAGCCGAATACTTGATAGACAATATAGACCGTGCTTTTGATAATTGGCAGAAACGTCCATGGAACCGTTCTCTTTCATTTGAAGATTTTTGTGAATACTTGTTGCCTTATCGTATAGGGGATGAACCGCTGGAAGAATGGCGTGAACTTTATGAAAAGAAATATGGATATTTATTAGATTCCATATATAAAGGCAGTGATGTGGTGGAGGCCGCGAATTTGGTAAGCAGGCATCTACAAGAACCTGTCTTTATTTATTGTGAAGACTTTGAACTGCCTCATATCGGTCCCAGATATTTATTCAGCCATCGATATGGTAGTTGCGTGGATGCGGCGGATATAGTGACTTATGCATTTCGGGCTGTCGGCATTCCTTGTATGGAAGATACGGATGCCAGAGGGGGACATGTATGGAATGTTGTTCGTGACACGACAGGGCGCGATGTACCTATTTGGTATATAGCTTCAGAGGCTGTGAGGGGGAGTAGGGATACGGGAGGGTATAAACGTGGCAAGGTTTACAGGCCTATGTATGGTTTTCAAGAAGAAAAGGCGGCACATCTGGGAGATGATTGGAAATCAGTGCCACTTTTATTCTATCATCCTTATATGAAAGATGTCAGTTATGCATATTATCCGGATACGTTACGCATACTTACCGGTATTCCTGATGGTGAGGTTTGTTATCTGGCCCATTTCCACGAAGCGCATTGGTGGAGTTGTGCCTGTGCACGCTCAGCAAGCGGCAAGATGGAAATACCTAATCTAGAATCGGAACTGGTATACCTTCCCATGAAATATACCAAAGGCAATTATTATCCTTCCGGCTTCCCCTTTTGGTTTGCAGGTGGAGAAATAAATACGTTTCTTCCGGATTGGGAGAAAACAGTAAAGGTTCGTTTGTATAGAAAATATCCGGTATATGGTTGGTTGCACAGCTTTATGGGCCATGTGGTGGGAGGTACTTTTGAGGGAAGTATGACGAAAAATTTTGAAGATGGAAAGACATTATATGAGATAGCGGATACTCCCGTGATAGCAAGGAATAGAATCTTTCTGAATAAGCCGGTTAAGTGCCGTTACATAAGATATAAGGCTGACAATGATAAATGCGCGGAACTGGCGGAAATGACATTTTATGCCAATGGCAAGGCTGTTTCTCCGATAGCGGTTTGGGGGAGTCCTACGGAAAAAGGAAATATGCATGTGCTGGCAAAGCACGTGGCGGATGGTGATCCTCTTTCTTATTATCTGTCACTAGTGGGCACTTTAAATTAAACATCGTTCTTTGAAATCTTTGATAATCGCATAGTTATGTGTCTTTTTGGGGCGTGACGATTTGAATTGAAAAGTTATTTTAGCTTTGCCCAAAAGCTAAAAACAATGAATCAAGGCAAATATATCTTCGCCCAACTTACAGATTTTCTTCCCCGTCGTGTCTTTGATCGTTTGGTAGAGAAGTATTCTGGGAATAAGAAAATCAGAACATTCACCTGTTGGAATCAGATGCTGTGCATGATCTTCGGACAACTGACCGCCCGAGACAGTATGCGTGACCTTATGCTCAGCCTTGAGGCACACAAGAACAAGTACTATCACTTGGGATTCGGTGCAACAGTTAGCCGTACCAATCTGGGGAAAGCAAACCGGAATAGAGATTATCGTATCTACGAAGAATTTGCTTATACCCTGATTGCGGAAGCCCGTAATAACTACAACAAAAATGACTTCGAGGTGAAAGTTGACAGTAATGTTTATGCCTTTGATTCCTCCACCATAGACCTTTGTCTGAATGTTTTTTGGTGGGCAGAATTTAGGAAACACAAAGGGGGCATCAAACTTCATACCTTGTATGATGTAAAGACTTCCATACCGACAATCGTACTGGTAACCAATGCCAAAGTACATGACGTAAACATGCTGGATGAGTTGAGTTATGAAAAGGGAAGTTTCTATATCATGGATAAAGGATATGTTGACTTCACCCGTTTGCATAAGCTTCACACCTGTGGTGCTTACTTCGTTACACGTGCAAAGAATAATATGAGATTCCGTAGAATGTATTCCTGTGAAGTTGATAAAACAACCGGAATAAAATGTGACCAGATTGGAATGCTTGAAACGTATAAATCGCTCAAAGCATATCCGAACAAACTCCGGCGGGTTAAATACTACGATGAAGAACTGGACAGAGAATTTGTGTTCATCACCAACAACATGGAACTCTCAGCAGAGGAAATAGCTTTGCTATACAAGAACCGTTGGCAGGTGGAACTATTTTTCAAATGGATAAAGCAACACTTGAAAGTAAAATCTTTTTGGGGAACTACGATGAATGCAGTCAAGACACAAGTGTACTGTGCCATCATAACATACTGTCTGGTTGCCATTGTTGCTTACAAATTGAAAGTCAACCGTCCAATCTACGAAATTCTACAAATTTTGAGCTTTTCTCTACTGGATAAAACACCTGTAAGAGAGATGCTTACCGATTGCGATTACAAAAATGTCAAAGAACTAAATTATAAACAATTGAAAATCAGCTGGGACTAAGTGCCCAGCAGTGATTATCTGTCTTTAGACAAAGGAGGGGAGGTAGTTGTTGATTTGGGCCGTGTCGCAGTTATAGATTGCCTGGAGTATATGCCCCGGAATGATGACAATTTTATTTCTCCGGGTGATATTTATGAGTTGTTCTGTCATGCCGGTACTGAAGGATGGAAGAGTTTGGGAAAACAGCGGGCTGATACTACCTGTTTGGACTGGATTGTGCCTGACAATGCATTGTTCTGGTTACGCGATCTGACCCGTGGGCGTGAAGAACATATTTTCTTTATGCAGAACGGGCGGCAGAAATTTCCAACCTTTTAAGATTTAAAATGAGGTATCTAAAGAAATACATAGGCGTTTTATATAACTTGCTGGTTTGTGTGGCCGGAGGGAGTTTGTTAATGATGATTATTTGGTTGTTATTACAGATATTTGTTTTTGCCTCATTTGCCATACCTTCTGACTCCATGGAGCCGGTTTTGATACCGGGTGACTATGTGCTTGTCAATAAAATGTTGAAAGGACCACGTATATTCAGCCTTGGTGATGCCCGGCAACATAAGCCGCTACACATAGATCGTTTGAAGGGATTCAGTGAATTTCAGCGCAATGAGGTATTGGTCTTTAATTTCCCTTATCCGGAACGATGGGACAGTGTAGGCTTTAACCTGATGCTTTATTATGTAAAGAGGTGTATCGCATTGCCGGGTGATACTGTTGAAATAAGGGACGCCCGATATAGGGTCAGAGGTTATGATAAGGAATTAGGAAATATAGTTTCACAAAATAGTTTGGCGCATTTTTTGGAGAAACCGAGGAATGTGGAGAAAATGATACAGGAAAATTGTTTTTTTGCTTATCCCGGTGATACCATCTTAAAATGGAGTATTAAAGATTTTGGTCCTTTTTATCTTCCTTCCCGTGGGGATACTATTGTGATGGATGATAAACATTATTTGCTTTATCGCAATCTTATAGAATGGGAGCAACAAGATAAATTAATAGCAAGTAACGGGCATTTTTATTTAAATGGGCGGGAAGTGGAGCATTATGTTTTTATGCACAATTATTATTTCATGGGTGGTGATAATTGTTATAATTCTCAGGACTCGCGCTATTGGGGGCCTTTGCCGGAGGAATATATTGTAGGAAAGGCGACATTGATATGGAAGTCTAAGAATAGAGTGACGGATGAAATATGTATGGACAGGATATTTAAAAAGATAAAGTAGTATGAGAGTTTGTGGTGTATATTTTGTTTTTGTAATTCTTCTTTCTGCTTGTACGAATGGAGTAAGTCATTTGGATATTGCTTTGCAGCAGGCTAAACATAATAAAGCGGAGTTGGAAAAAGTGTTGAAGCATTTTAAACATGATAGCTTGAAATACCGTGCTGCCTGTTTTTTGATTGAAAATATGCCTGGTAAATATTCAATACTCCCTTATGATTCGTTGGATAGATATAAGAACTTTTTGAAGATTATCCCACAAAATGATCCTATAAGTTGGGATGTACGATATTCTAAGATTTGGCATGGATTTGATTCTATTTCTAAACGACAGTTGGCAGGCTTTAGTAAGATTGAAGATATAAAAGTTATAACGGGAGATTATTTAATAAAAAATATTGAATATTCCTTTAAGATATGGGAGAATGGAAAAATAAAAGATTACTGTTCATTTGATGAATTCTGTCATTATATTTTGCCTTATCGTATAGACCATGAGCCATTATCGGATTGGCGTGAGGAAGGTTTTCAAAAGTTTGGTCATTTATTGGATTCTTTAATGTCTCCACGAGAATTGGCCCTTCGTATCATAAAATTAGGTGGAATGCGTTATAATATAGGAATGACTAAATATCCTTATAAACAGTCTTATGCTGAAATGCTACAGACCCGTTGGGGTACTTGTGATGATATGGCGGCATTTTTAGCTTTGTCTTTACGTGCCATTGGAATCCCTGCTTCTATTGATTATGTTCCGGCATGGGCTAATAGGAGTTCTTCGCATTGTTGGAATGTGGTGAAAGATGCTACTGGTGATTTTATAGAAGTGGGATATGGTCCTGAAGGAAAAAATGAAGTTGTATACAAGATTTCTAAGATTTATAGGAAAAAATATGATATTCCACTATGTGACGTTACATCCGAATATGCTATGCCTCTTTCTGATTTAACCTTTAGAGTGCCTTCACAGAAAGATAAACAATTAATCAGTCTTTGTACTTTTAATAATTATGACTGGGTTCCTGTTGCTTTATCAAAGGTGATGAATGGAAGTGTTTTGTTTGAATCAGTCGGGAGAGGAATTTTATGGGGAGATAATCAAATAAGAACTTATTTAAACGAAGGAAAGGGGATCGTTTTCTTAGCATTTATCAGCCAAAAAGGGCGATTGAATAATAAACCTATAGGGTTTCCTGTAATTCTTTTAGAAGATGGAACCATAAAAGAGCTGTGTGCTAGTACAGAAAAAGAAAGTATTATACTTTACCGTAAATACCCATATTATGGAAGTAATAATGCAATAATATATGATAGTAATGAAATATGTGTCGATAATGAATATGAATTGTTCTATTGGAATATGAAATGGATTAGTTTAGGGCGAAAATTTGCAGTCGACAATAAACTTCATTATGATGATGTACCTAAAGGCGCTTTATTGTGGTTAAAAAATCATACTCAAGGAAAAGAAGAGCGGATTTTTACATACGAAGATGGGAAACAAGTTTGGTGGTAGAAATGGGAAATAAATGGCTGAAATATGGAATAGCATTGGTGGCAGGCATACCGGTTGCGTTGTGTCTCAGCATGGTGTGTTGTGGCACGTCTTCACTGCCTGCCGATATACTGGAAGATGACTGGCGGTGGATGTATGCTTGTGGTATTTTTTCATTGGCAGCTTTTACCCTGTTGATATTTCTTTTTCCGGCACGGATTAAGGAATGTCTGCCGGCTGTCGTATCATGGGTATTTATTCTATACGGAGTCGTTGAAGCCGTGTGGGGCATCCGTCAGGTGTATGGATTTACCTATTCCAACCATTCCCTCTATGCCTTGACCGGTTCATTCTATAATCCCGGTCCTTATTCAGGCTACCTTGCCATGATATTCCCTATCTGTCTGTATGAATGGTTAAAGCGGAAGGAGGATAAGAAAACCATATCTTATTATATTGTTTTATTCGGAATGCTATTGATTCTTTGTGTGTTGCCTGCCGGTATGAGCCGCTCGGCATGGATAGCCGCATCGGTCTCTTCCGTTTATATTTGTGGTATGCACTATAGGATGGAAATTCAGCATTATATCAGGCATCATCGTAAGCAGGCAGTGTCTTTTGCCATAGTAACCTTTATTTTGGGCGGTATAGCATTGGGTGGCATTTATCAAATGAAGAAGGATTCCGCAGACGGACGTCTGTTCTTATGGAAAATTGCTGTCCGGGCTGTCAATGAACATCCATGGACAGGATGCGGCTGGAACAGTGTTCCGGCTGCTTACGGACAGGCGCAGGAGAATTATTTTGCAGCCGGAAATTATACGGCAACGGAGGAACTTGTGGCAGGTGCTCCCGAATATGTTTTTAATGAATATCTGCAAGTAGCCATTGCCTGGGGAATACCTGTGCTTTGCATCGGGTTGTTGATACTAAGTGGGAGCATGTACATAGGTCATAAACAAGGCATCTATGGACTATGCGGCGCATTGCTATCTTTAGCGGTATTTGCGTTTTCTTCTTATCCACTACAATTTCCAGCGTTTGTTTCGGCTTTGATTATATTAGTATTAGCTTGCGGTATCCATGTTCTTCCTTTAGAGAAAGTTTGGCCGCGCATTTTGTTTACTGTTTTATTGTTAATCGGAAGCTATGGCTGTTTCTGTAAATATCAGCAGAAATCCAAGACTGTAGAAGCTTGTAAGCAATGGACCAAAAGCCGTATGTTTTACCACTCGGGAGCTTACCGGCAAGCAGTAGAAAGTTATGCTGAAATTCAGAAAGAAATGAGAGAGAATGCTCGCTTTATGTTTGAGTATGGCCATGCCTTGCATAAACTGCATGAAACCGAACTGTCTAACAAGGTACTGAAAGAGGCCTTGAAAGTGAGTGGCGATCCCATGATACTAAATATTATCGGGAAAAACGAACAGGAAATGAAGCATTATGAAAGTGCGGAATATTGGTTTATGCGTGCCGTTCATCGGCTACCCGGGAGGATTTATCCTTATTATCTTTTGGCCAATCTATATGCGGATCCGTCTTTTTATCGGCGTGACAAATTGGAGCGGATGGTACAGACGGTATTGGAGAAAGAACCGAAAATTCAATCTACCGCTATCAAGCAGATGAGACGGAAAGCACGGGAATTATTAAAAAAAGTACCTGAAAATTAGTTTTTTCAAAATAAAAAGTTTTTATTTGTTATAGATATCACAAAATATGACCATGAAATTACACATCTTTGCATCGGGCTTATTGTTAGCTGTTTCTTTCACTGCCTGCTCGGGAGAAAAAAAGGAAACAACGGAAAAAGAAGGGGTGGAAACAGTTCTTCCTTCTTTACCCAATGAGGTGACGGTGATGCCGCTCAAAAAGCAGGTTTTCAATCATGAGTTGATCAGTAACGGGAAAGTGACGGCGCAGGATTATGCCGACCTGTATTTTCGTACCTCGGAAGTGGTGGCAAACGTATGGGTAAAGAATGGAGATATAGTGCGAAAAGGTCAAAAGATTGCCCAATTGGATTTGTTTAAGCTGAACAATACGCTGGTACAGAATAAAAATAGTCTGGCGCAGGCTACCTTGGAGATGCAGGATGTGTTGATAGGACAAGGATATGCTCCCGATAATCTGAAGGTGATACCTGCTGATGTGCTGGAACTGGCCAAAGTAAAAAGCGGGTATGAGCAGAGTAAAGCCCAATATGAATCTGCTCAATATGATATGGAACAAGCTACGTTGACTGCTCCTTTCGATGGAGTAATTGCCAACCTCTTTGAAAAGAGGTATAATATGCCCAAAACTTCCGAGCCTTTCTGTCGGGTAATCCATACAGGTAATATGGAGGTGGATTTCACCGTACTTGAAAATGAGCTGCCATTACTGAAAGTGGGGGATAAGGTGGAGATTACTCCTTATGCATCGGCAGCAGGGGTGCGCCAGGGAAGTATCAGTGAGATTAATCCGCTGGTGGACGAGAATGGAATGGTACGGATAAAGGCACGAGTGAACGGGAGTAATAAATTGTTCGACGGCATGAATGTAAGGGTAGGCGTGAAGCGTTCTGTGGGTGAACAACTGGTTATCCCCAAAACGGCAGTTGTACTACGTTCCGGCAAACAGGTGGTATTTACACTGAAAGAGGGTAAAGCTATGTGGAACTATGTGCATACGGGATTGGAGAATATGGAGGAATATACCATAACAGACGGACTGGAAGAGGGCATGGAGGTAATAACTACCGGAAATGTGAATCTGGCTCATGAAGCACCGGTGAGGGTGATTAAAAATTAAAAGTATGGTTAAGTTCTTATTGCAACGGCCCATTGCGGTGCTGATGGCTTTTACCGCCTGTTTTATTGTAGGGTTGGTAACCTACTTTTCGTTGCCTGTATCTTTGCTGCCCGATATTGCCATACCGCAGATTACCATACAGATGACGGGCGAGAATTCATCGGCACGCGAGTTGGAGAATACGGTGGTCACCCCTGTGCGCAGGCAGTTGTTGCAAGTAGCCGGACTGAGGGAGATAAAAAGTGAAACCCGTGACGGGGCGGGTGTGATCCGTCTGGAGTTTGATTTTGGCGTGAATACCGATCTGGCATTTATAGAGGTGAATGAGAAGATAGATGCCGCTATGAACAGTCTTCCCAAGGAAGTGACACGTCCCAAAGCCATCAAGGCAAGTGCGACGGATATTCCTGTACTTTACGTCAATATGACCTTGAAAAACGACGGTGCTTATCGGGAAACCGACGAGCAACAATTTCTGGAGTTGTGCGAATTGGCGGAGAATGTGGTGAAACGCCGCATCGAACAGTTACCCGAAGTGGCTATGGCGGATATAACCGGAGTGCCCGGAAGGCTTTTGCAAATTGTTCCTGATAAAGATAAACTGGCCATGACGGGGATCAGTGTGGAGGATATAGAGAATACACTTTCCGCCAATAATGTAGAGCCGGGAAGCATGTTGGTGAGGGATGGCTATTATGAATATAATATCCGTATAGCTACCTTACTCCGTACGCCGGAGGATGTGAGAAATATTTATATCCGTAAAGGGGAACGCATTATGCAATTGAAAGAACTTTGCAAAGTGGATGTTGTTTCGCAAAAAGAGATGGGACGCTCCGTTGCCGGAGGAAAAAGAGCGGTGACGCTGGCCATTATCAAGCAGAGTGATGAAAATATGGATGCCATGAAGGCGAAGCTGAAGGAAACGACCGATTATTTTGCATCCCTGTATCCGGATATCGAGTTCAGTGTGAGCCGTAACCAAACAGAATTGTTGGACTATACCATTTCGAATTTGCAGCAGAACCTATCTTTGGGTTTCTTGTTTATCTTTATTGTAGCCGTGCTGTTTTTGGGGGATGTCCGTTCACCATTGATTATCGGCATCAGCATGGTTACTTCTATTGTAATTACATTCTTTTTCTTTTATTTCTGTCATGTGTCGCTGAATGTGATATCACTTTCGGGCTTGATTCTGGCAGTGGGTATGATGATAGACAGCGCCATTATTGTAACGGAGAATATTTCGCAGTATCGTGAACGGGGATATTCTCTGAAAGGTTCTTGTGCCGTGGGCACGACGGAAATGATTACACCGATGCTCAGTTCGTCCCTTACAACCATTGCGGTATTTGTGCCTCTGATATTTATGAGCGGCATAGCCGGAGCTATTTTTATGGATCAGGCTTTTTCTATCACGGTGGGATTGATGATATCTTATATTACGGGGATCATGTTGCTGCCCGTATTGTATCTGTTGTTTTATAAGGCCGGTATCCGTAGTAAGGGATTTCTTTCCAGACGTTTTGACAATCTGCTGAAAAATGAGTGGCTGGAAAGCTTTTATGATAAAGGGATTGACTGGGTGTTCTCACATAAAAAGCTTTGTGTGGCCGGCACGCTGGAAACCCTTCCACTGTGTGTGTTTCTTTTTTATGTCATGGAGAAGGAACGTATGCCGCAGATTGACCAGAATGAACTGGTGGCACGGATAGAATGGAATGAGAATATTCATGTGGACGAGAATAACCGCCGGGTGGATGATTTAATGAAACAGGTGGACGACTGGGTGACAGAGCATACGGCATACGTGGGTATGCAGGATTATATATTGAACGGGGGCAGCGAACTTTCATCTACCGAAGCGGAACTTTATTTTAAGACAGAAAGTCCATCCGGAATCTTTTCATTGCAGGAATTATTGGGGAAGGAGATAAGGGAGAAGTATCCGTTGGCAGTGGTTACTTTCTCACCCCCCGAAACTATCTTTGAAAAGTTGTTTGTGACAGGAGAGGCGGATGTGGTAGCGGAACTCCATACGGCGAATAAGTCGCAGGCGCCGGAGGCGGAGCATTTGCAACGGCTGGAAAAGGAAATCACGCAGGTGACGGGCAATGTTCCGACGGGCATCGCTTTCCGGAACCAGATGAATCTGATAATCAATAAAGAAAAACTGTTGTTGTATAACGTATCATACGATGAACTGACGCGGGTACTCCGCACAGCTTTCAAAGAGAACAAGGTTTCTACTTTACGCTCCTACCAGCAATATCTGCCTATCAGTATTGCCGGGGAGGAAAAGAGTGTAAATAGTGTATTAAGTGAAACTTTGGTGCGGACGATGGCAGATGGTAACGGAGAGGTGAATTATATTCCTTTGAATAACCTGGTGACGGTAGTGCCCGCCGAAGATTTGAAGAGTATTACGGCGGGAAAGAACGGAGAATATATTCCTTTAAGCTTTTATGATGTGAAGGATGCACCGGGACTGATGCGGAAGGTGAAAGAGGTGGTTAATGAGGAAAAGGAATGGGAGGTGGATTTTTCGGGTAGTTTCTTTTCGAATGAAAAAATGATGGGGGAATTGACTGTGATTCTTTTTGTTTCTTTGTTGCTGATGTATTTTATCCTTTGCGCGCAGTTTGAGAGTTTCTTGCAACCGCTGATTGTCTTGATGGAAATTCCTATTGATACGGCTTTTGCTTTGCTGGCATTATGGGTTTTCGGTCACACGCTGAATTTGATGTCTGCCATAGGTATTATTGTGACTTGTGGTATTGTGGTGAATGACTCTATTTTAAAAATGGATGCCATCAATGAATTACGGAAAGCGGGGATGCCTTTGGTGGAAGCCATTCATACGGCGGGCAGGCGCAGGTTGAGGGCAATTATCATGACTTCGCTGACAACTATTTTTGCAATGGTTCCGTTGCTGTTTACTTCGGATATGGGGTCGGAGATGCAGAAGCCTTTGTCTATTGCCATGATTGGCTCTATGGTGGTGGGAACTTTGGTCAGCTTGTTTATCATTCCTTTGATATATTGGTTTATTTATAGAAAACATGACAAGAATGAAGTACATTAGTATATGGATAGTGGGATGTATGCTGTCTTTCGGGGTAAAGGCGCAGCAGGTGGTGAAGCTGGATTTGCAACGTACGATAGAGATTGCGAATGATAGTTCCTTGTCCGCTTTCAGATATCAGAATCTTTATTTGTCGGGATATTGGGAATATCGTACTTACAAGGCGAACCGTTTGCCGAGTCTTACGCTGGATCTGACTCCGGCTAAATATTATCGCTATATCACCCAGCGTTATGATTCGAATGAGGATATGGATGTGTATCGTGAACAACAGATGTTCAGTGCATCAGGCGGATTGAGTATCAAACAGAATCTGGACTGGACGGGCGGTACTTTCTATATTGATTCGGAACTGGACTTTATGCGTAATTTCGGTGACTCAAAGTCTACACAATATTCCAGTATCCCTGTGCGTGTGGGATATCAACAGAGCTTGTTGGGATATAATGCTTTTCGTTGGGACCGGAAAATAGAGCCGTTGAAGTATGAAAAGGTGAAGAAGCAATTCATTTATAACACGGAAATGGTTTCAGAAGAAGCGGTGACTTATTTCTTTGCGTTAGCTATGGCACAGGCGGATTACCGCTTGGCGGAGGAGAATGTGGCGTCCAGTGATACCCTTTATAGCATCGGGCTCCAGCGTCATAAGATAGCAGCGATATCACGTGCCGATTTGCTGACATTGCAACTGGACAAAGTGAATGCGCATAATACGTTGCAGAATGCGCAGATTGCTTTGAAACGCGCTATGTTTTCATTGGCTTCCTTTCTGAATCTGGATAAGAATACCGTGATTGAATTGGATATACCGGGACGTCCCACAGGAAAGATGATTCCGGTAGATGATGCGTTGATGCGGGCCAAAGAGAATAATCCTACTTTCCTGGAACAACGGCAGAATGTGCTGGAAGCGGAACAGAATGTGGACAAGACAAAGAAAGAATCCCGTTTCAATGCCAGTTTTAATGCCAGTGTGGATTTTAACCAGGTGGCGGATAAACTGGGAGATGCCTACAGACATCCTTTGCAACAGGATTTGGTTTCTGTCAGTGTTTCTATTCCTTTGATTGACTGGGGGGTGAGAAAGGGTAAATATAATATGGCGAGAAATAATCTGAATGTGGTGAGGATTGCCGCTCGTCAGGAAGAACTGAGTGTGGAGGAAGAGGTGATTATGACGGTGAATGATTTTAACATTCAGCAGAGTTTGATTGCGAGTGCGGAGGAGGCTTTGGACCTTGCCGTAATGGCATACGAGCAGACACGCCAACGTTTTATCATCGGAAAGGCGGATGTGAATAGTCTTACTCTTTCGTTGAACCGCCAGCAGGAAGCGCAGAAAAATTATATTTCGGCTTTGCAGAATTATTGGTTGAATTATTATAAGATACGTAAACTGACGCTGCACGATTTTGAGTCTGGTTTTTCTCTGGCGGACAAGTTTGATTTTAATACTGGAATTTATCGATGAGTAATCCGCGTAACCTCTCCTCGTTTACTCTGATAGTGACATTTGTCTGTCTGTCACTGATAGGGGTGGTATTAGTACCGTTGTTGCCGGTTAAGCTGGCGCCGTCGCATACCTTGCCCGGTCTGACTGTTTCTTTCAGTATGCCCGGCAATTCGTCACGGGTTATTGAGGCGGAGGTTACCAGTAAACTGGAGGCGATGATGGCCAGAGTAAAGGGAATCAGGAAGGTGAACTCTACTTCGGATAACGGCAGCGGCTCAATTTCTTTGGAATTGGACAAGCATGCGAATATTGACGTTACTCGTTTTGAAGTGTCTACCATCATCAGACAGACCTGGCCTCAGCTGCCCGAAGGGGTGAGTTATCCTCAAATCAGTACGAGACGTTCGGATGATAAGGCGTCCAGGCCTTTTATTACTTATACACTGAATGCGCCTGCCAATCCTATTTTGATTCAGCAGTATGCGGAAGAGAATATCAAGCCGGTATTGGGACAGTTGAAGGGGATTTATAAAGTGGAATTGAATGGAGCCACACCTATGGAGTGGCAGTTGGAGTATGACAGTGACCAGCTTTCACGTTTGGGAATCACACTGCAGGCTGTGCAACGGGCCATTAACCGCCATTATGAAAAAGAGTTTCTGGGGATCTGTTCTATTGAAAAAGGTGCGGAGGGCAGAGAGTGGATCAGACTGGTACGTACATCTACTGAAAAAGAAATGGAATTTGAACCGGGAGCCATTCAACTGCAAGCCGAAGATGGAACGATGGTTATGCTGGATAAACTGATAAAGGTAAGGCATGTGGAAGAACGACCGCAAAGTTATTACCGGATAAACGGGCTGAATTCTGTCTACCTGTATATCACGGCCGAGGAAACAGCCAATCAATTAAATTTAAGTGGGGAAGTGAAGCACCTTATGGGTGAGTTGCAACAGAAGATGCCTCCGGGCTATGAGGTACATATCAGTTATGACGCTACGGAATATATTCAGAAAGAATTGGATAAGATTTATTTTCGTACCGGACTGACTGTATTGATTCTATTGTTGTTTGTAGCGTTGATAACACGGAATCTGCGTTATCTGTTCCTGATTGTGGCCAGTCTGGTGGTTAATATATCTGTTGCCGTCATTCTTTATTATACATTTGGTTTGGAAATGCAGCTTTATTCATTGGCGGGCATTACCATCTCATTGAATTTGGTGATCGATAATACGATAGTGATGACAGACCATATTCTGCATCGCCGCAATCTGAAGGCGTTTGTTTCTGTACTGGCAGCCACGCTGACTACTATCGGGGCATTGGTTATTATCTTCTTTCTGGATGAGAAGATACGTCTGAACTTGCAGGATTTTGCAGCGGTGGTCATTATCAATCTGGCTGTATCTTTGTTTGTTGCCTTATTCTTTGTTCCGTCCATGATTGATAAAATAGGTTTGAAGAAGAAAAAGAGAAGAAAAAGAAGACGTTTTCTGCTCAGACCTACTTTTATGAAACGGTTGACTGTCTATTTTACCCGTTTCTATCAAGGGTTGATTTATTATTTATGCCGTTTCAGGGTGATAGCTTGCCTGCTGTTGCTGCTGGGGTTCGGTCTGCCTGTATTTATGCTGCCCGAGAAGATGGAAGGAGAAGGTAAATGGGTGGAATATTATAATAAGGTATTTGATAATTCCACTTTCAAGGATAAGGTAAAGCCGGTAATCAACAAGGCTTTAGGTGGTAGTCTCCGTCTTTTTGCAGAGAAAGTATACGAGGGAAGTTATTTCAATCGAGATGAAGGTGAAGTGGTGCTTTCCGTTTATGCTACTTTGCCTAATGGCAGTACATTAGAGCAGATGAATGTGCTGATAAAGAGGATGGAAACTTATCTGAGCGATTTTAAGGAAATTAGGCAGTTTCAGACGTATATCTATAATGCGCGTCAGGCTAATATTCAGATTTATTTTACAAAAGAAAATCAGCGGAGCGGATTCCCGTATACTTTGAAAGCTAATATAATCAGTAAGGCACTGACTTTGGGAGGTGGTAGCTGGAGCGTATATGGTTTGCAAGATCAGGGATTCAGTAACGATGTGCGTGAGAGTGCCGGCAGTTTCCGTGTGAAACTGTATGGGTATAATTACGACGAACTTTCTTATTGGACGGAACGGCTGAAGGAGAAGTTGTTATTACACCGCCGTATTAAGGAAGTGATGGTAAATTCGGAGTTTTCTTGGTGGAAAGATGATTATAGTGAGTTTTATCTGGATTTGGACAGGCTGAGGATGGCGAAAGAGAATGTTACAGCCACGCAGCTGTTTACCGCTTTGCGCCCTGTATTCGGACGGGATATTTATTGTGGTAACGTGTTGTTTGATAATCAGACGGAACAACTGAAGCTTTCATCGCTCCAAGGGCAGCAATATGATGTATGGGGCTTGGTTAATATACCGTTTTTCATCAATGGCCGTTCTTATAAACTGGCCGATTTCGCTACTGTTCAGAAAGGACAGTCACCCCAGAAAGTTGCAAAAGAAAACCAACAATATCGTCTTTGCCTGCAATATGAATATATCGGTTCATCCGAACAAGGAAAAAAACTGTTGAAGAAGGACTTGGAGGAATTTAATAAGGTATTACCTATGGGATATACAGCCGAAAATGATCAGGATTATTGGTCATGGAATAAAAAAGATAACAAGCAATATGCATTGTTGTTGATTGTAATCGCCATTATTTTCTTTACGACGGCTATTTTGTTTAATTCTTTGAAACAGCCTTTGGCTATCATTTTTGTCATTCCGATATCCTACATTGGCGTATTCCTTACGTTTTATCTTTTCGGACTGAATTTTGATCAGGGTGGATTTGCTTCTTTTGTATTACTTTGCGGTATTACAGTGAATGCCAGTATTTATATTCTAAATGAATATAATGCGATAAGAAAAAGATATCCTCTGTTATTACCGGCACGTGCTTTTACCAAAGCATGGAATTCGAAGATTCTGCCTATTTTTCTGACGGTTGTTTCTACTATTCTGGGGTTTATTCCTTTTATGGTGGGGGATGGAAAAGAGGCTTTCTGGTTTCCTTTGGCGGCAGGTACTATAGGCGGGTTAGTTATGTCTATACTTGGAATATTTTTGTTTCTGCCTATATTCTCATTGAAGAAACAAAAAAGATAATGAAGAATTTACTTTTCTTTCTCGATAGAAGTGTTTACTTTTGTTGTTACAAAAGCATTAAATAAATATTATCTAATACTCGCTAATCATGTTAACTCAAATTATTAACGGCAAGATTTTTACTCCGCAAGGTTGGTTGGACGAAGGCTCTGTACTGATACGGGATAATAAAATACTGGAAGTGACTAACTGTGACCTGGCACTGATCGGTGCGAAACTGATTGATGCTAAAGGGATGTATATTGTACCCGGATATGTGTGTATGCATGCTCATGGCGGTGGTGGCCACGATTTTAATGAATGTACGGAAGAGGCGTTCCGTGCAGCGATAAGAGCTCATCAGAAGCATGGGGCGACCAGTATTTTCCCAACGTTGTCTTCTTCTCCTTTTTCAGAAATCCGTAAGGCGGTAGCTGTATGCGAAACTTTGATGAACGAGAAGGATAGTCCTGTCTTGGGGTTGCATGTAGAAGGCCCTTACCTGAATCCGAAAAGAGCAGGTGAGCAGTTTGCCGGGAAATTGAAGAATCCTGATAAAGAGGAATATACTTCTTTATTGGAAAGTACTGACTGCATCAAGCGTTGGGATGCTTCACCTGAACTTCCGGGTGCGTTGGAATTTGCCCGCTATTTGAAGTCAAAAGGAGTATTAGTGGCTGTGTCACATACAGAATCAGAATACGAGGGGATAAAAGCTGCGTTTGAAGCCGGGTTTACTCATACTGCCCATTTCTATAACGGCATGCCGGGATTCCATAAATGTCGTGAATATAAATACGAAGGGACAGTGGAAAGTGTTTATCTGACAGACGGAATGACTATCGAATTGATTGCTGACGGTATCCATTTACCTGCTACTATTCTTCGGTTGGCTTATAAATTGAAGGGAGTGGAAAAAACTTGTTTGGTTACGGATGCTTTGGCATATGCCGCTGCTGATGGAATGGAAATAACAGATCCTAATGTAATTATTGAGGATGGTGTGTGCAAAATGGCTGATCATTCTTCATTGGCAGGTAGTATAGCAACTATGGATGTATTAGTACGAACAATGGTAAAAGCTGGTATTCCGCTGGCCGACGCAGTACGGATGGCTTCTGAAACTCCGGCACGAATTATGGGAGTGGATGACCGGAAGGGGGCATTGCAGAAAGATATGGATGCCGATGTGTTGATTTTGGATAGAGAACTGAATATCCGGGCGGCTTGGGCTATGGGCAGGTTGGTGGAGGATACGAATACGTTGTTTTAATTTCTTATATTGATTGGCAAGATGCCTTGATTGTTATAGAAAACGGTCAAGGCATCTTTTTTATTAGCTCTTTTTATACGATATCATAAGAAAAAGCATAAATTTGCTACACTTTAATCTTAGATTATTTACAATGATGAACATACGAGTAAAATTATTGGTCGCTATTATATTATATCAGTTTTTTTTGTTTGTGCACGCACAAGGATTAATTGATGTACGGCATTATTCTATAGAAGATGGTCTGTCACAAAATATAGTACAAGATATGCTTCAAGATGATGATGGATATATCTGGTTGGCCACTTGGAATGGGTTGGAAAAATATGATGGATATACTTTCAAAAATTATAAGTCATATCCTACAGATGCAATAAAATTGAAATATAATAGAATGGTGCAGGTGATTAAAGGTAGTGATCATACATTATGGTGCCATACATATGACGATAAGGTCTACCTGTTTGATACTCAACGGGAAAGATTTGAAGATGTCTTTGTTTATCATCCCCAAATAGAGGAATGTGATTTGGTGGAAAAACTAATTCCATTAAATAATGGAATTGTTTGGGTTGTTGCCTCTGATGGAAATCTGTGGCGTATTGATGAGGCTGATTATCAGAAAGATAATGGGGTTATATTTCTGTCGTCGGGTTCTGTTCCACAACATGGAAATCATGTCTATTCAGTTGTATTGGATGCATATAATAATGAGTGGATATTGACAGATAAGGGATGTTTTGTTTATGGGAAACGTGAACTATCGGACAAAAGGGATTTTAAGTATGCAGTATCTTTGAATCATCAGTTTTATATGGCAACTTCATCTGGAGAAATTGTGTTATATACTTCGAAAGGTGGAATAAAAGAAGTGAATTTTGAAAGGATAGATTGGGATATTATGGGACTATTGGCATTGAAAGATGGAAAAATGGGAGTTATAACTAAAAGAGGAGTCATTGTGGTTGATACTTATAATAACCATGCAGAGAATATTTTGATAGATAAGAGTAGTTCCGATATATCACCATCCGGATTCTTTCAGTCGACGGATAATAAATTATGGATGTTTAATGGAAAGTCCAATGTCGTTTGTTGTGACTTGAAGCATAATAAAATAGAATTTGTGAGCTATCCGTTTAGTCAGCGCGAGAAAATGTATAACTTTATTCATGAGGATAGTTATGGACGTATCTGGATTTTAGCTTCAAATGGTGAATTTTCATTTTATAATCCAACAAAAAATCTTTTTGAACAAGGTTATACTTATATAAATGGTGAAAAAGTGTCTTATAAGGCTACAGGTAGAAAATTTTTAGTTGATAATCAGAAGAACATATGGCTGAGTTGTGATTCTGGGGTTGATATGATTACGTTCTTGAATGAAAATTACAGTTATTTCTCAATGAATCATCATGATAAAATACGTGGGTTGTTTGTTGATTCCAGACAAAGAGTGTGGATTGCCGATAAAAGTAAACGGATAGAAGTCTATGATAGAGAGCATCGTTATATAGGTAACTTGAATGAGGCAGGAGATTTGGTGCAAGACAGACAAGTTATTTTTGGTGCTGATATTTATTGCTTTTTCGAAGATGAAGCTCATCGTTTATGGATGGGGAGTAGAGAGAACGGGATTTATGTGGCTGTTCCCGAAGCTGAAAAATTCCGTATTTTTCATTTCAAACATGATAAGAAAGATAAGAGAAGTCTCAGTTCGGATGCTATTTATGCTTTTGGCAAAGATATGAATGGACATATTTGGATTGGTACTTATGGTGGAGGATTAAACGTTGTTGACGGGATTTTTCCTGATTTGCATTTTATTCATTCTGATAATGGATTAGATCTTTATCCTAAAGATGAATGTAGAAAAGTGAGGAGCATATACTGTACTTCAACAGGAATTATGTTGGTGGGGACAACTGATGGACTGTTATCTTTTTCAGCTAAAACTGATGAATATAGGAAAATACAATTTAATTTGAATCACTGTGAAACTAAGCGTGCCAATAGTCTTAGTAATAATGACGTAATTTATACTTTTGAAAGTAAGAAAGGAGAAATCTATATTATAACCCATAGCAGTGGATTGAATCTGGTAACGTCTAAAAATTTGTTGTGCGACAATATAGAGTTTGTGCATTTGAATAAACAGAATGGTTTGCCTTCGGATATGGCCTATACAATGATAGAAGGAAACAGAAATGAGCTATGGATTAGTTTTGAAGATCAGATTTGTAGGTATAATCCTGATAGAGGTAGTATAGAGTCTTATAATCGTTTTTATTTTCATTCTCATTTATTAGTTTCTGAAATACCGTTGGTCAGGGATGACAAAAATGGCATGTATGTGGCTTTAAACAGAGATGTTTTATACTTGCATTTAGATAAGTTGAATAAAAGTAGTTTTATACCACATATTGTCTTTACAAATGCCAGTACTGGTAAAAATAACAAAATGGGAGATTCTTCTCCTATTGTAGATCAGACTTTGACTTTAGAAAAAAATGAGAGGAATGTTTCGATTACTTTTGCAGCATTGGATTTTGCCGCTTCGGGTAATTTACAATATGCATATCGTCTGAAAAATATAGATAAGGAATGGAATTGTATAGGTTATGGTCATTCTGCCAGTTTGGTTAATCTTCCGGCAGGGGATTTTGTGTTGGAAGTAAAATCTACTAATGGAGATGGATTATGGGTTGATAATATGGCCCGGTTATTTATTCATGTAAAACCGACTTTTTGGGAAACTGGGTGGGCATGGTTATTATATGTCATATTAATTCTATTGATAATTGTCGCTGTTTCTGTAACTTTAGCTTATATTTTTAATTTAAGACGAAAAGTGGACTTTGAGCAACAGATAACAAACTTGAAACTTCGTTTTTTTACAGATATATCTCATGAATTACGTACTCCGTTAACTTTAATTGCCAGTCCCATTGAAGAGGTGATCGATCATGAGAAGTTGAGTGAGGAAGGTCGGGAGAATATGTTGATAGCAAAAAAGAATACAGACCGTATGTTACGCCTTATCAACCAATTACTTGATTTTAGGAAAATACAGAATAACAAAATGAAATTGTATATTGAAGAAACAGATATAGTATCCTTGTCTAAAAAAATCTTTGAAACTTTTACCGCTTTGGCACATCAGCGGAATATTAATTTTCAGTTTATTTGTTCCTGTGATAGTTATGTGCTTTATACTGATATTGATAAATTTGAAAAAATAGTGTTTAATCTATTGTCAAATGCATTTAAGTATACTCCCGACGGCAAGAATATCGATTTTATTCTTGAACCTCAAAATGATGTTTTCTTTTTCAAAGTCAGAGATGAAGGTAATGGTATTGAACTGCAAAAAATAGATATGTTATTTAAACGTTTTGAAACTTTGGGATATACAGACCCTAATTTTTCAAGCGGGATTGGCCTTTCCTTGGTAAAAGAATTGGTTGATATGCTACATGGTTCTATCATGGTGGATAGTAAATTAGGACAGGGGAGTGTGTTCTCTGTTTCTTTGTCAAGAAGCTATGAAGTTTTCCAATCAGACAAGAATGTGGAATTCATTTTGAATGACAGCAAAACAATGCCTTCAATTGAGACACAAGTAGAACAAAAAGAAGAATTTATAAAAGATATAACAGTCTTGGTAGTGGATGATAATGAAGAACTAAGATATTTTATTGTAAGTATTCTTCGTAAGGAGTATCATATAATAGAAGCGGAGAATGGAAAAAAGGGACTTGAAATAATAAGGTTAGAATTACCGGACTTGGTACTTAGTGACGTGATGATGCCTTGTATGGATGGTATTGAATTATTGGAAGAAGTGAAAAAGAATCATGATACCAGTCATATACCTTTTGTTTTGTTATCGGCAAAATCTGCGTTGGATGATCGTATCAGAGGATTGGAATATGGTGCGGATGATTATATAACTAAACCATTTAGTTCCGGATATTTACGTGCCCGTATTTCTTCTTTGTTGAAGCAACGCGAAATGTTACATGATTATTTTATGAAACAAGCATTCAGGTCTTTTGAACAGGAGAATTTGGTAGCTTCGAGTGTTTCTTTGGATAGTTTCTCTCCTTCAATACCTCAAATAACTTCTTTTGATGAGGTATTTATTCAGAGAGTGATTCAGGTTGTGGAATCCAAACTCCAGGAACAGGACTTTAAAATTGAGGATCTGGCTGATACGATGAAAATGGGACGTACTGTTTTTTATCGGAAGGTAAAGTCTATATTGGGAGTGACCCCTATTGATTTAGTAAAGGATATGCGGGTGAAGCGGGCCATACAATTATTGGATTCGGGGAATTATAATATATCTCAAGTAGCCTATATGAGTGGTTTTTCTTCTCCCCAATATTTTAGTAGGGTATTTAAGGAGTTGAAAAATTGTACTCCGAGTGAGTATAAAACAAAAGCCTTTGATTGATAAATCAAAGGCTTTTTTATGGTTTGGCATAAAAAGTACACAGAATAGCATAAATAATATACTTTTCTATCAAGTAGTTTAAAAAATACACGGAACGGCATAAATAATGCACGTTCCCTTTTTACCTCTTTGCTATGTTTGCAATGAAATAATTTTAGGTTGCCAAATGGAATCTTATATAATAGACTATTTAATATAAAGTACTATGAAGAAAATTTTAATCTATTGTGTGATTGCCTTTTCTTTTTGGAGCTGTAAATCAGAAATACATACTGGTGCAACACCGAAAAGGGGATTTTATAGTGACAGACCGGCTAAAATTTGGGAGGAGTCACTAGTTAGTGGAAATGGTATAATGGGGGCTATGGTGATAGGAGATCCATATCAGGAATCCATTGTTTTAAATCATGCTTTGCTTTATTTGCCTATTCATTCTGCAAGGAAACCGGTAGGTCAGGGAAAATATTTAGGTAAAATTCAGCAAATGTTGTTGGAGGACAAATATATGGAGGCTTCTCAGTTTGTTGTGGATTTGGCAAACTCAGAAGGGTACAAAGGGAAACATGCAACAGATCTTTTTATTCCCGCTTTTCAATTCAATCTTTTAGGAGATACTTCTACTGTAAAACAATATGAGAGATCAGTAGATTTTACTTCGGGTGAGGTAATAGTAAATTGGGAAGATAATAATGGTGTTTTCACCCGTAAATTATTTGTTTCAAGACCTGATAATCTTGTTGTTTTGAAATTTTCATCAGACGAAGGAGCGTCTATTAATACAACATTGAGCCTTTCGAAGATAATAAGGCATGATGTGGGCCGTATCAAGAAGTTTAATCTGGATGATAACTTTTGTATAAAGAAGGTCGAATCCGGAACAATGGATAATGGGCTTTATTTTAAAGCATGGTATGAAAGACCTTGGGAGTTTGAATCTAGAAAAAGTTTTAAAGGTTACGAAGGAGTGGTACAGGTTCTACGTTCGGATGGAAAGATAGAAATGGATTCCGACCGATTGATCCTCAGGGATGCCACTGATGTGTTAATTGTTGCTCGGATTGAGCCTTCTGATAATATGGAGAAGTCTCGGGTTCTTGAAATGAGTAATGCATTAAAATCATATGATGGAACTTATGATGAATTGCTGGCGGTACATAAGAAAATTCATAAAGAATTGTTTGAACGTGTTTCTATTGATTTGGATGCATCAGAAGAGGACCGGATGAAATCTTCTGAAGAATTGTTGAAGTTAGGAGGCTCTAATCCGGCTCTTGTAGAAAAACTTTTTGATGCGGCACGTTATAATGTAATTAGTGCGACGGGTATTAATCCTCCTAATCTTCAAGGTATTTGGGGGGCTACTATGACTCCTCCGTGGTCTGGTGATTATACGACCAATGGTAATCTTCCGGTTGTCGTTTCCCATTATCTTCAGGCTAATACCCCGGAGTTGATGTTGCCTTTGTTCGACAGGCTGGAAGCATATATGGAGGATTTTAAAGTGAATGCGCGTGAACTTTTTAATTGTCAGGGTATTCATGTCCCTTCACGTTTTAGTTCCCATGGTCTGAATAATCATTTTGATGCTACATGGCCGATGACGTTTTGGTTAGCAGGAGCCGCATGGTATTCATTGTTCTATTATGATTATTATATGTACACCTTGGATAAAGATTTTCTAAGAGAGCGTGCGCTTCCGTTTATGGAGCAGGCTGCTTTGTTTTATGAGGATTTCTTAAAAGAAGGTAATGATGGAAAGTATATTTTTAACCCTTCATATTCTCCAGAGAATAATCCGGCTAATAGTTCAAGTCAGGCATGTGTCAATGCTACTATGGATGTAATGGCTGCTAATGGGTTATTGCGTTCTGTTATAGAAGCCAGCCAGATTTTAGGGGTAAATCAAGATAAGATTCCAGTATGGAAAGCGATGCAGGAAAAAATGCCTTCTTATATGTTGAATGAAAATGGGGAAATCAGAGAGTGGATGTGGAAAGATTTGCAGGATAATCATAAACACCGTCATGCTTCTCATTTATTCGGATTGTATGATTTTCATGATCCGTTGATTATGGGTAATCAAGATTTGATAGAGGGGTGTAAATGCGCTATCAATCGCAGAATGGAAATACGGCGACAGGATAACGGAGGTATCATGGCGTTTGGGATGGTTCAGTTGGCATTTGCGGCATGTGCTTTAGGAGAGACAGAAATGGCTTATGATATGTTGGTCTGGCTTGGAAATAGTTATTGGAACAACAATTTAGTTTCAACTCATGACCCTAAGAAAACATTCAATTTGGACATTTGTGGGGGATATCCGTCATTAGTGATGAAGATGATGGTTTATTCTGAACCTGGTGTAATCTCTCTTTTACCTTGTAAGCCTGTTCAATGGAAGAATGGTACTATAAAAGGGATAGCTTTAAGAGGAGGAATCCTGTTACAAGAATTAGTATGGCACGAAAAAGAAGTAAAAGCAACTTTGTTGTCCAAAATAAATCAGACTGTGAAAATCCAGTTACAAGGTATAGATAAACAGGAAATAGCGTTGAAAGCAGGTGAACCTGTTACCGTGGTTTTTTAAATTAAAAGAATGTTGAAAAATTACCTTATTTACTAATTATAAAAACACTAGTTTATGAATCAAAAAGTTTGTATTCAAAGAATGTTTATGTCTTTGATATTCAGTGTTATGTATCTGTTATCTTTTGCACAGACCCGTCAGATTTCCGGTATGGTAAAAGATATGTCAGGAGAACCGGTTATTGGTGTTAATGTTTCTGTGAAAGGAACAGGAAATGGTTCTATAACGGATTTGGATGGTAAATTTACCATACCAAATGTGAAGGAAAAAGATGTTTTGGTTGTTTCTTACATTGGGTATCTCACTCAGTCTGTCTCTGTGGGAAAACAAACATCTTTCATAATTACATTGAAAGAGGACACTCAAGCTTTGGATGAGGTCGTTGTTGTTGGTTATGGTGTACAAAAGAAAAGAGATCTTTCAGGTGCAGTATCTTCTGTAAAGTCTCGGGATATTACTGCTATTCCTACTACAAATGCTTTAGAGGCTTTGCAAGGAAAAGTAGCAGGATTGGATTTAACAGCTTCTTCTGGTAAAGCTGGAGCAGATTTGAGTTTTACTATTCGTGGTGAAAGATCTTTGAAGGCTAGTAATGCACCTCTGATTTTAGTTGATGGTATAGATTATGGTACAACTTTGGATATTAATCCTTCTGATATAGAATCTATTGAGGTATTGAAAGATGCTTCTTCGACTGCTATTTATGGAACACGTGGTGCTAATGGTATTATTATCGTTACAACTAAAAAAGGTAAAGCTGGAAAATCAAAGGTTTCTTTGAACGCTTTTGCTTCCATTAATATGATTTCGTCTTATCCCTCTATTATGAACGGAGCTGAATATGCTCAGTTAAAGCGTGAAGCATATCGTGACCAGACAACTAATGAATATTTACCAGATGAGCAAGTCTTTACGGTAGCACAGGAATTAGAGTATGTACGAGAAGGAGTTTCTACAGATTATAGAGATTTAATGATGAGTAATGGATTTAATCAGAATTATGAATTGTCTATAACAGGAGGTACAGAGAAAACACAACATTCTATTTCTTTAGGATACAGAGGCGAAAATGGACTTTTTAAAAATGATAATTATAAACGCTTGAATGCTAGAGTGGCATTAGATCATAAACTATTAGAAAACTTGAAGATTGGTACTAATATTACTTATACATACAAAGATCAAAACACGCGTCGTGATCCTTTGAATATGTGTAATAAGATTGTGCCTTTGTCAAAACCTTATGATGAAAATGGAGAAGTAGTAAGATTTCCTGCTCCGGGATATAATTCTCAAACTAATCCGTTAGTGGATGATGTAGATGGAGCTGTAAAAGATAATACAAAAGCAACCCGTTTTTTCGGTAGTCTATATGCGAATTGGAATATCACAAAAGATTTGCTTTTTAGAACAACTTTAGGTGTGGATGTAAGAAATAAGAGAAGGGGATATTATTGTTCTGCAAATTCTTTGGATGGAGAAGGTAAGGATAGTAAATCATTAAAAGAGCATACTATAGAATCGGGTATAACTTGGGAAAATGTTCTGACTTATTCTAAAATTTTAGGTGAACATGATTTTCAGATAATGGGTGGTACAAGTACTATTTATAAAAGTAAGGAGTACACTTTGGCTTCAGGTAAAGGACAGACATATGGAGGAAATATCTATCATAATTTGGCATCGAATACCAAGGAAGTCATGATTGACAGCTATTTAAATGAGGAAAAATTAGCTTCTTTTTTCGGGCGTGTAAACTATAAGTTTATGGATCGTTATATTCTTACAGCGTCATTACGTGCGGACGGTTCTTCATTATTAGCCGATGGACATAAATGGGGGTATTTCCCATCTGTAGCGGTGGCATGGAGAATGAATGAAGAAAGTTTTTTGAAAGGTTTTGACGAACTGTCAAATTTAAAACTTCGTTTGAGTTGGGGAGAGTCAGGGCAATCGGCTATTGATCCTTATCAGACTGTCGGGCTTTTAGGTTCGTCCACTTATTCATTTAACAATGATTTGGCTAGTGGGCTGTATCCTAAAACGATGTCGAATAAAAATCTGACTTGGGAAACAACTTCTGTGTTTGATCTAGGTGTGGATTTCGGTTTCTTTAATAACCGTCTTTCAGGTTCTGTAGATGTATATAAATCATATACTAGAAATGTATTGATGAATCGTAAGATTCCATCAACCAATGGGTATACCGAAGTTATGGAAAATATTGGTAAAACAGAAAATTTTGGTATTGATGTGGCGTTGAACTCTGTAAACATTCAAAAGAAGAATTTTACTTGGACTACAGATTTTACTCTTTCTCACAATAAAGAGAAAATTAAGGAATTGGCTTCAGGAGCACTGAGAGATGAGGCAAACTCATGGTTTGTAGGTGAAGCGTTTCAGGTCTTTTATGATTATAAAAAGATAGGAATCTGGCAACTGGATGAAGCGGATGAAGCTGCTAAAAATGGACAGAAACCTGGAGATATTAAGATTCAGGATACGGATGGTAATGGTGAAATAACTCCCGAAGACCGTGTGATTTATAGTAAACGTCCTAAAGTTACTTTTGGTATAAATAACTCATTTACCATTCATGACTTTGAATTTTCGTTCTTTATTTATAGTCGTTTAGGTCAATGGATTGATTACGAGTTCAATAGAGGATATAAACCGGATGGATTGGAAAATAGTTCTAATGTGGATTACTGGACTCCGGAAAATCCAACTAATAATTTCCCACGTCCCAATCGGTTTTATGGGTTTGGAAAAACTAGATATTCCTCAACTTTGAAATATGAAAAAGGGTCGTTTGTTAAGGTGAGGGATGTAACCCTGGCCTATAATATCCCTTCAAAAGTATTGGCTAGTTTAGGTTTGGGACGTGCACGTATCTATGCAACTGCAAAAAATTTCTTTACCTTCAGCAGCATTGATAATTACGATCCAGAACGAGGGGGAGGAATTTCATTTCCGATGACCAAACAGCTTGTTTTTGGTGTGAACTTGGATTTTTGATAGAGTGTATAATATTAAAAGAAAGTAATTATGAAGAAAAATATATTTGTATTGACATCTTTGATGCTAACTCTAGGATGTGGTTGTGATAGTTTCTTGGATGAAACGAATTATAGTGATGTGACTTCAGAAGGAGGTTATTATGACACGGAAGCAGGATTGAATGCTGTAGTTAATGCTTGTTATACTCCTTTACGCTTTTGGGCGGGAAAAGAGGATGCGATTGGGCTAAGTGAGACTGGAACTGATATTATTGCGGCTGGTTCGGGATGCGTGGATAATAATATGGCGGCATATACCCAGTCTTTGGATGGAACAAATTCTGCCTGTACTTTTTATTTTGACCGTTTTTATGCAGCGATAAATTGGTGTAATACAGCAATATTTCATGCACAAACAGTGCCGAATCCATCCAATGATGAGATATTGGCAACAACTTTGAATAAGCGTGAGGCGGAAGCAAGAGTTTTACGTACATTCTATTATTGGATATTGACTGAAACATTTGGAGATACCTATTATACGGACCAGCCTTCTACCAGTATAGTAATGAACCCGGTAAAAACTTCTACAGATAATATCTACCAATATATGTTTGATGATTTGGATTGGGCTATCAAAAGCAAGTTGTCAACTTTGCAAAATGATGGTGGACGGGTTACCATCTGGACTGCGAAAGCTTTAAAAGCTAGACTTTTATTAACTAGAGCAAGTGAAAAGAACGATGTGGACATGTATGGACAGGCATACGATTTGGCTAAAGATGTGATAGAAAATGGTCCGTTTGAATTAGCTGAAGATTTTGCTTCAATATGGGACATGAAGAATAGTGATGGAAACTCTAATAAAGAAGTGATATGGTATGTAGATTATTCGACAAATCAGTTGTATAATTCTGAATTGGATGATAAACCTGTTATCAGAAACGGAGGGAATAATGCACATTTGCTTTTTTGTATGAAGTATGATGATCAACCGGGTATGACACGTACAGCAGAATATGGTCGTCCATTTAACCGATATATGCCAACTCGTTATTTGGTGGATTTGTTTGATGAGGAAAAAGACCAGCGTTATGCTGGTAGTTTTCGTAATTTATGGATTATGAATAATGAGAAGGGAAAAGGTAAATATACTGCAATGACTGATACTGCTATTTATATAATTAAAGGGGAGGCAACTAAAGCTCAACGGGCATGGGCAGAAAATCGTTATCAGCTTTTTGATAGAAATGATGTGTATAATGCAGATGGTTCGACAAAGAATATGAAGCAATATTTGGAGTAGAGTAAATTTGCAGATCCTACTCGTGCGTCAAAAGATGAAGATAGAAGTACTCGTGACGGCTTCATGATTCGTATTGCTGAAATGTATCTTATTGCAGCAGAGGCGGGAGCTAAAGCAAATAAAGCGGATGCTTTGGATTATATGAATAAATTGCGTATGACTCGTGCCATATCCGGATATGAAGATGCGATGCGTGTTGAATTGTCACAAATACAAGATATTGATTTTATACTGGATGAACGTGCACGGGAGTTGGCTGGAGAGCAGTTGCGTTGGTTTGATTTGAAACGATTTGGTAAAGAACAGTTTGTAAAAAGAATAAAAAAGTGTAATCCTGATGCTGCAAATGTGGATGAACATCATTGGGTACGTCCATTCCCTCAGACATTCTTGGACGCTATTGAAAATAAAACGGAATTTACTCAAAATACAGGTTATAAATAATGAAGAAATATATTATAGCTTTTTACTTGGTGGGAATGAGCGGAGGATTAGTTTCTGCTCAAGACTATGTTTCAAAAGTATGGGTGTCAGACCAAGGTGATGGAACTTATAAAAATCCAGTACTTTATGCGGATTATTCTGATCCTGACGCATGTAGGGTTGGAGATGATTATTATTTGACTTCATCGAGTTTCGGTTGTTTACCCGGTTTGCAAATATTACATTCCAAGGATTTGGTGAATTGGAGTATCATTGGTGCGGCATTACCTTATGCCGTACCTCCCATAAACGATAATTCTCCCCAGCATGGAAATCGTGTATGGGCTCCTAGCATCCGCTATCATAACGGGGAATTTTATATTTTTTGGGGAGATCCCGATCAAGGAGTTTATATGGTGAAATCCTCAAAAGTGGAAGGTCCTTGGAGTGAGCCGGTTTTAGTAAAATCAGGTAAAGGAATCATTGACACAACGCCTCTTTGGGATGATGATGGGCGAGTGTACATGGTACATGCTTATGCAGGTAGTCGTGCCGGTTTAAAAAGTGTCATAGCCATTTGTGAATTAAATGCTGAGGCAACTCAAGCTATTACCCAGTCTCGTATCATTTTTGACGGGCATGAAGCTCATGAAACTTGTGAAGGACCCAAATTTTATAAACGTAATGGATATTATTATATTTTCCATCCGGCTGGTGGTGTGGCTACTGGGTGGCAGGTAGTGTTACGTTCGAAAAATATCTATGGACCTTATGAGTGGAAAACTGTATTGACTCAAGGAGAAACAAAGATAAACGGGCCTCATCAAGGGGCGTGGGTGGACACTACTACAGGAGAAGACTGGTTTTTACATTTTCAAGATGTAGGTGCACATGGTCGTTTGCTTCATCTTCAGCCTATGAAATGGGTGGATGACTGGCCTGTCATAGGAATAGATAAAGATGAAGATGGTTGCGGAGAACCGGTATTATTCTATAAGAAACCAGATGTTGGTAAAAAGTACTCTGTTTGTACTCCTCAGGAAAGTGATGAGTTTAATAGTCAGAATTTGTCTCCACAATGGCAGTGGAATGCTAATATCAACGAAAAATGGATGTTTTGTAATGGACAAAATGGATATATACGTCTTTATTCTTATCCTGTTACAGATAGTTATAGGAATTTATGGGATGTCCCAAATTTGTTGTTACAAAAGATTTCTGCTCCTAATTTTACAGCAACGACTAAATTAACTTTTAAACCCACTAAGAAATATACAGGTGAGCGTACAGGATTAGTTGTAATGGGATTGGATTATGCAGGATTGTTCGTGGAGAATACTAAAGATGGGCTGGTACTGTCTCAGTCTGTGTGTGATGAGGCTGACCGGGGTAGTCTGGAAAAAACCAATGCATCCGTTTCTTTGGAAGGGAATACGGTTTATCTGAAATCAACATTCTCCACAATGGACAGAAAAAATGCTGGTAATGAAGGAGGATATGATTTGGTGGTGATGTGTAAATTTAGTTATAGTATGGATGGAATGACTTATAGATCGTTAGGTATTCCGTTCCGAGTGAAAGAAGGTAGATGGATTGGTGCTAAAACAGGTTTATTTTGTACTCGTCCGTCTATTCAAACGAATGATGGCGGTTGGACTGATGTGGATTGGTTTAGGATAGGCAAATAAGATAGGCAAGGGGAAAAGTTACAATGATAATTAGATTATTATGGGGACTTAAATGAAGCCTGCTAGGCTAAAATAGAAAAGTACTGTTTCTGTTTTGGGAATAGTACTTTTTTATATTGGCTATAGCAGAGAATATTGGAGAGTTTTCTTTTTTTCAAGTTTAACTCGTCATTATCAAGAGGATTTGCTACATTTGCAACTTGTTGAAATGAGAACCAAATAATAAAAAACGATATGAACGAAGATTTTAGAGAGGATTTGAAGAAAGCCTGTGAAGTGATGCAGAAGGGAGGAGTGATTCTTTATCCTACTGATACTATTTGGGGAATAGGTTGTGATGCAACTAATCCGAAGGCGGTAAAACGAGTTTATGATATAAAGAAGCGTGCTGATAGTAAAGCGATGCTTGTATTGGTGGACAGTACGGTAAAAGTAAATTTTTATGTTAGTGATGTACCTGCGGTAGCTTGGGATTTGATTGAGTTTGCCACAAAACCATTGACTATTATTTATGATGGGGCACGTAATCTGGCAGAGAATTTGCTGGCTGAGGATGGCAGTGTTGGTATTCGTGTTACGGCTGAGGAATTCTCCAAACAACTTTGTTTCCGATTTCGTAAAGCTATTGTGTCGACTTCTGCCAATATCAGCGGTCAGCCTTCACCTGCCAACTTCAGTGAAATCAGTGAAGAAGTAAAACAAGCTGTAGACTATATTGTGGAGTATAGACAAGATGAAGTGGGGCATCCCAAACCATCCAGCATTATCAAACTGGGTAAAGGGGGAGAAGTGAAGATTATTAGAGAGTAAAAAAAGGAATGGACGCAATTATAGATGAAAATAAGAAAAGTTGGTTACAGCGCTTTATCTTATGGCGCGAAAAGAAGATAAGAGAGAAACACTTTATTCTTATATTAAGTTTTCTTGCTGGTATTTTTACGGCATTGGCCGCGTGGTTTTTGAAGTTTCTAGTAGAATGGATCAAGGAATTTCTGACTGAAAATTTTGATTCTACAGGAGTCAACTGGTTGTATTTGGTGTATCCGGTTTTTGGAATCTTTCTTACCGGATTGTTCATTCGTTACATTGTGAAAGATGACATCAGTCATGGGGTGACGAAAATATTATATGCCATATCCCGTCGTCAAAGCCGCATCAAGCGGCATAATACATGGTCGTCTGTGATAGCTAGTGCCATTACTATCGGTTTTGGTGGTTCCGTAGGTGCAGAGGCTCCGATTGTGTTGACCGGATCGGCTATCGGTTCTAATTTGGGAAGTGTATTCAAGATGGAGCATAAAACTCTGATGCTGTTGGTGGGGTGTGGTGCGGCAGGTGCTGTGGCCGGTATTTTTAAGGCTCCTATTGCAGGCTTGGTTTTTACTTTGGAAGTCTTGATGATTGATTTGACGATGGCATCATTGTTGCCTCTTCTTGTTTCCTGTGTCACGGCAGCTACTGTTTCTTATATTCTTACCGGTCCCGATGCCATGTTCAAGTTCCATATGGATGAACCGTTTTTGATGGAGCGCATTCCTTCGGCAATTCTGTTAGGCATTGCGTGCGGATTGGTTTCTTTGTATTTTACGCGGGCTATGAATTCTGTGGAGAATATATTTCGTCGATATAATAATCCGTATATCAAGCTGGCTATAGGCGGTGCAATGCTGAGCATATTGATTTTCTTATTTCCTCCATTATATGGTGAAGGGTATGATACTATTAATTTATTGCTGAATGGCGTAACCAATCATGACTGGAATACAGTAATGAATAACTCTATCTTTTATGGGTTCGATAATTTGTTACTAGTCTATTTGGCCATGATTGTACTTTTCAAAGTCTTTGCTTCCAGTGCAACGAATGGCGGTGGTGGTTGTGGGGGTATTTTTGCTCCCAGTTTGTTCTTGGGGTGTATCACCGGGTTCATCTTCGCTCATTTTTGTAATGAACTGCATATAGGTCCTTATATTCCGGAGAAAAATTTTGCTTTGTTGGGAATGGCGGGATTGATGTCGGGAGTAATGCATGCTCCGCTGACAGGTATTTTTCTGATTGCAGAATTGACTGGTGGGTATGATTTGTTCCTTCCGCTGATGATGGTATCTGTCAGTTCTTATCTTACCATTATGATATTCGAGCCACATAGTATTTATTCTATGCGTTTGGCTAAGAAAGGTGAATTGATAACACATCATAAAGACAAGGCCGTATTGACTTTGATGAATATTGACAGTGTGGTTGAAACTGATTTTGAGAAAGTGCGTCCTGATATGGATTTAGGTGAAATGGTTAAAGTCATTTCGCAGGCTAAACGCAATTTGTTTCCGGTAGTGGATGTCAATGGAGAACTTTTGGGCATTGTGGTATTGGATGATATCCGTAATATTATGTTCCGTCAGGAATTATACCATCGTTTCAAGGTAGAAAAATTTATGATTTCTCCTCCGGCACGGATCAATGTTACTGATTCAATGGAAGAAGTGATGAAGAAGTTTGATGATACAAAGGCCTGGAACCTGCCTGTGATTGATGAAGAGGGAAAATACAAAGGGTTTGTTTCCAAGTCGAAAATATTTAATTCGTACCGGCAGGTATTGGTTGATTTCTCTGAAGATTAAATAATGTAAGTATATGGAAAAGAAAGATTTGCGGATCGTATATATGGGTACTCCCGATTTTGCGGTGGAGAGCCTGAAAAGATTGGTTGAAGGAGGCTACAATGTAGTAGGTGTGATAACTATGCCCGACAAACCGATGGGACGACATGGCAGTGTGCTACAACCTAGTCCGGTGAAAGAATATGCTGTTTCTCAAGGTCTGAGGGTACTTCAGCCGGAGAAATTGAAGGATGAGGCTTTTGTAGAGGAACTCCGGTCTTTACAAGCCGATTTACAAATTGTAGTTGCTTTCCGTATGCTTCCCGAAATAGTATGGAATATGCCGCGTTTGGGCACATTTAACTTGCATGCATCTTTATTACCTCAATATAGAGGAGCTGCTCCTATTAATTGGGCGGTGATAAACGGAGATACGGAAACTGGTATTACGACTTTCTTCTTGAAACATGAGATAGATACCGGTGAGATTATCCAGCAGGTGCGTGTTCCTATTGCTGATACGGATAATGTGGAAATAGTACATGATAAGCTGATGTATTTGGGGGGAGATTTGGTTTTGGAAACCGTGGATGCTATTTTGGATGGAAGTGTGAAACCTGTTCCTCAGGAAAATTTGATCCGGCAGGAAACGGAATTGCGCCCGGCGCCGAAAATATTTAAAGAGACCTGCCGTATAGACTGGAATAAAGGTGTGAAGCAGATTTATGACTTTATTCGTGGGCTATCTCCTTATCCGGCTGCATGGACCGAGCTTTGTGTGGCTGATGGAACACGTCAGGTTTTGAAAATATATGAAACGGAGAAAGTTTTTGTTTCCCATGAGATGAATATAGGCGATATCCGTACGGATATGAAGACTTATTTTCAGGTGGCTGTAAAAGATGGTTTTATTAATGTGCTTATTTTGCAGCTGGCAGGAAAGAAACGTATGAATGTGGCTGATTTTTTGAGAGGCTACAGAACTTCGGATAATAATAAGGTGGAATAAATGATACGTTAGTATGTGTGTTGCTGATGTATTAACGGTATAATCTTAGTACACTATAAGTCGGTATAAATGATAAAGGCTGTATCGAAAGATTTTCGGATACAGCCTTTTCGTTACAATAAGACAGACAAGGAGTTGTTAAGAATCATTTAATTTTTGTGTTGGATATATCTTTCTGTATGAACGGAAAGTTTGTAGATTTACTTTTATTATAACTTACTGTAACGGTTTCTTCGCCATTGTTAATGGTATTCATTTTTATTTTAAATCCTTGTAGCTTACCCTCTTTATATCCGGGAACATCCAATAAAGGGAAGGATACATAACCAGGACTCGGATATTCCTGTCTGTCACCTTCGGCATTGTGGCGTAATTCTACGGCCATATATCCGTTTGCGTCAGGAACGGTTCCTTCTGTGGCTACAAGGCTGATCCGATGTTTGATATTAGAGTTGAAACCTAATATTTGGAACATAAGGGTCAGGTGTGTCTTACCCATAATGGGAGTGATGAGGTTGATTCCATCATGTCCGTAAATATCTTCATCGTTTTCTTTTAGTGTATCCATTGGTTTGGTTAAGATCTTCTGCAAGTAATCTATAGAAATAAAAGGTCCTTTCTTACTTGCATCTCCGGTCGGATTGGCTGCATTTATATAGGTATAAAAAATACGTTGTCCCGGATTATTTGTTTCAAAACGTGTTAATTTATCGGGATTCACTACGTATGCGATTCCATCATTATCGCTTTCTATCACTGCTTCACCGGGTACTTCACTGGGAGTTACTACGGTTGCTAAAGCGGCGTTAAAAGGCATTTCTGCTTGTATGTCGTAGATGTCATCATCATAGTCATTCAGGCAAGACTGAGTAAATGGAATCAGCATTACCATAATTATTACAAGAACTGTCGCTTTATATTTTCTCATATTTTCTGTTTCTAGAATTGTTTCTATCGCTTAAATGCGAAGATAGTAAGTTTACTGCTTGTAAAAATGTTAAATCTGCTTAAGCAAAAATTTTATTCTTCCGGATGCAGTATTTTTGCAGTCTTATCATTTATTCAATAAAGAAGTGTCACAAACAATGAATGAAACAGAATTGGTGGAACGTTGCGGCAAGGGCGATAACCTTGCACGCAAGCAATTGTATGAGCGTTATGCCGGGCAATTGATGGCCATTTGTGTTCGTTATACAGGTGATAGGGAAGTGGCACAGGATGTCTTACATGATGGATTTTTGAATATATTTCGTTCATTCAGTCAATTTACTTATAAAGGAGAGGGGTCATTGAAAGCATGGCTGGCACGTATTATGGTAAATGAAGCATTGGGCTATCTTCGCAAGAAAGCTTCTACCAATCAGGAAGTGATAGTCGAAGAGTTACCCGATGTGATAGATGGAGATGAGGATGATTTTGAGCAAATACCCCAATCTGTTTTAATGCAATTCATTAAAGAACTTCCGGATGGATATAGAACGGTCTTTAATTTATATGTATTAGAAGAAAAGGGACATAAGGAGATTGCTGAAATGCTAGGAATTACAGAACATACTTCATCGTCTCAATTATATAGAGCCAAAACCTTATTAATGAAAAAAATAAATGATTATAGAAAGAGGATATAGGAATGAAAGAAAAAGATAAATGGATAAAAAATTTCCGCACTCGGATGGAAGGCTATTCGGAACCGGCTCCTGCTGATCTTTGGGAACAGTTGGAAAAGGAGCTGGATACGGTTCCGAAAGTAATTCCGATGTGGCGCCGCTGGCAGGCTGCAGCAGCTGTTGCTTTGTTAGTGGTTGTGTCTTCATTGACTGTATGGTTTTGGCAGTCACCTTCAGCAAACTATTTGGAGCAACAATCGGCAGGGTTGAATGTAATGCACGAACCCGATGAGTTGGTGCCGGGATCAATCACTCCTGAGCAACCTATGGCCTTGGTAGTTCCTGCTGCCCGTTCTGAGGAAAAGAAACATGTAAAAGTTGTTCGGTCTGTTACGGCAAAGGCGTTAGCCGCCGAACAGGAGGTTTTGCTAAATAAAGAGGTAGAAGAGATACAGATAGAGGAAAATTATATTGAAGAGCAAAAAGAGGAATCTGTTATAGTGGAACAAAAACAACAGAAACAGGCCGGCAGATCTTCCTATTCGGCTGCCAAAACGAATTACGCTTATGTGGCTCCTCATAGAAAGAAGGACAGAAACTGGTCGATAGGACTTTCTACCGGTAATGGAACCTTTTCATCCTCGACTAGTATGGATGGATATTTGCCTTTGCCTAATGGTGCAAGGAACGCAACAATGAATAGTGCTTATGGAGTGGAAACAAGGGCTGAAATTGATAAGCTGGTTCAGTTCAATAACTTGTCGGAAGGACAGAATGCGCAGTCTGATATAAAATATCGTATGCCTGTTACTTTTGGAGCTTCCCTTCGTTTTGATTTAAGTGATGATTGGGCTGTAGAAACTGGGGTGACTTATACCCAGCTTTCATCCGAAACACGTTCGGGAACTCAAAAAAACAATTATGGCTGGGAAGAGAAACTGCATTATGTGGGTATTCCTTTGAAAGTGAACCGGAATATATGGAGTAACAAGCGGTTTGAAGTGTATGCTTCGGCAGGTGGAGCGGTAGAAAAATGTGTATCTGGAAAGCGAAGCATTATCGGCAGTGTTTCTACATCAAATGCAGGAAAAGATGAACAATTTTCGGGAGGGGAAGAAGATGTCAAAGTGAAACCTTTGCAATGGTCTTTGTCCGCAGCGGCAGGTGCGCAGTTTAAGATTACAGAGAAATTGGGTATTTATGCGGAGCCGGGAGTTGTTTATTACTTTGATGACGGCAGTAATGTAAATACGATTCGCAAAGAACATCCTTTTAATTTTAATATACAGTTGGGTGTGCGGTTTACTTTGCCGAAATAAAATGAATTTTTTCACTGTTCTTATATAAAATATGGTTATCTTTGTTCTGTATAAAAAGAATAAGAACAGTGAACCATGAATAGACCTCTGATATCCCCTTCTTTATTGTCTGCCAATTTTGCTAATCTACAGGCAGACATAGAACAAATAAATCGTAGTGATGCCGACTGGTTGCATATTGATATAATGGATGGTGTGTTTGTACCGAATATTTCTTTTGGTTTTCCTGTATTGAAATATGTAGCCGAGTTGTGTGAAAAACCTTTGGATGTACATTTGATGATTGTTAATCCCGAGAAATTCATTAAAGAAGTGAAAGATTTGGGAACAATGATGATGAATGTGCATTATGAAGCTTGTGTACATTTGCATAGAGTGGTGCAACAAATAAAGGATGCCGGAATGAAAGTGGCTGTCACATTGAATCCGTCTACTCCTGTGGCTATGTTGGTCGATATTATCCGTGACGTGGATATGGTATTGCTGATGAGTGTGAATCCCGGTTTTGGTGGTCAGAAATTTATTGTACATACCCTGGATAAGGTGAGGGAATTACGTGAGTTGATAACGAATACAGGTTCGCAGGCATTGATAGAGGTTGACGGGGGAGTGAACCTGGAAACCGGCAGACAGCTTGTAGAGGTTGGAGCGGACGTGCTGGTGGCAGGAAATGCTGTGTTCAAAGCTCCTGATATGTCAGACATGATACATCGGTTGAAATCTCTTTGAACTTAAAACCAAAGTGCGAAATATAGCGGCTGTAAAGCCTTGTTCCATGTTCCGGTTGACTATACCTCTAGTCGCCGGAATTTTTGTATCCGATCATTTTTTTCAAGGCGCCTTGCCTGTGCTTGTTTCTGGCACGGGAATATTGGGGTGCTTGATTGGCTTGATTGTATTGGTGAAATGGCAAGGCTACCTTTCCCGATGGTTATTTGGAGGCATGGTTTTTATGTTTCTATTTTGTGTAGGGGCATTGTTGCTACAGCAAAAATGGCAACGGGTGGACTATGAATGGTCATCAGGGAAGAATATGTATCAAGGGGTGATAGTAGATGTTCCGCAAGAAAAGGCAAAAACATATCTCTGTAAATTGCGGATAGGTAAAGAAGTGTCTGAAAGGGGGATGGTTCCTGTTAATCGCATGATACTAGTCTATATTATGAAAGATAGTCTTTCTGTAAATTTACGATGTGGAGACCATTTGAACTTTTATACACGTATCTCGACTTCTGAAAGAGAGGTGATTCCGGGAGAATTTGATTATGCAGCTTATCTTTTCAGGCAGCAAATTAGCGGAACAGCCGTAATCTTTCCAGGGTATTGGCAATGGACAGGCAAGAAATCGGCATTGACATGGAAACAGCGGGCAGGTGTATGGAGGGAGAAAATATTGGATAATTATCGGAAATGGGGGTTCTCGGGAGATGAATTTGCCGTATTGTCCGCTTTGACTGTTGGCTATAAGGAGGAACTGAGTGAGGATTTACGTGAAACTTATCAAGTGGCGGGAGTGAGCCATATCTTGGCTTTGTCAGGAATGCATATAGCTGTTTTGTGGGGATTATTGTGTTGGATATTGCGTCCGCTGGATAGAAGTTGTTTGCTGCGATGGGTAAAGTGTGGCATTATTGTGTTGTTGTTATGGACATTTGCTTTTTTAGTGGGGTTGCCCCCCTCGGTTATACGGGCGGTGGTAATGTGTATGTTAATGACAGTGGCACGTGCGGCAGGAGAACGGACTTTGTCATTGAATACTTTGGCTATAGCGGCATTCTTTATGCTGCTTTATAATCCTTTTTATCTTTTTGATACCGGGTTCCAGCTATCATTTCTGGCTGTATTTTCAATTTTGTTTATTTATCCTGTCATTTTTCGGTGCTGGCGGGTGCATCACCCTGTACCTCGTTATATTTGGGGGATAGTGGCGGTTTCGCTGGCGGCACAGTTAGGGACAGCTCCTGTGGTTATTTATAAATTCGCTTATTTTCCTGTTTGTTTTTTACCGGCCAATTTGATAGTGGCACCTTTAGTATTTGTTATAATTTATGGATCGGTAGCAAGTTTTGTGTTGTCTCCTTTTACGGTATTGCATATATGGGTGGTAAAAGGATTGAACGGGGTGTTGTGGTTGCTGAATAACAGTATGCAATGGGTGGGGGATTTGCCTATATCACATTCCGGCGATATACATTTGTCTTTGTTTCAGGTTGGTATTCTTTATGTATTATTATTTGTGTTATTATCTTATCTGTTATCTCCTTCACGGAAATTGTTGATTACTGTTTTGTGTGGAATCAATTTTTTTATAGGATTTTCAGGTTGTCTATATTATATGAAAGAGGAGTCTTTTCAGTTAATCCTGGCTCATTCGCAAGTAAAAGTTTGTCCTCAAAAAGATGTTTGGCAACAGGATAGCATTTATCATTATAAAGGTCTGAATATATGTGTTTTGGTTGATAACCGCTGGCGGAGCAGATCGGTTGATTGTTTGTTGGATATTGATTATATGTACTTGTGTAAAGGTTTTAAAGGAAAAATTGCCCCATTACAAAAAATATTTAAAATTAGGAAGGTCATACTGGATGCTTCGCTCGGTGGGTATAGATTGAATTTGTTAAAGGACGAGTGTAGAGGTTTGGGATTGGATTATATTGATATATCTCCGAAAGGTTCTTACCATATTCTTCTGTGAATAAAGAATTAATTTGTAAATTTGCCATTTCAAAAGAAAAAGATTGAATATGTTATCAAAAGTAATTGCACAGGCTAATATAGACCATGCCGAAAAATGGTTTGAAAGAGCTGATAAAATAGTTATTGTTACCCATGTGTCACCGGATGGTGATGCCATTGGCTCCTCATTAGGATTATGGCATTTTTTAGAATCACAGGAAAAAACGGTGAATGTCATTGTTCCCAATGCTTTTCCGGATTTTTTGAGATGGATGCCGGGAGCCAAGGATATAATCCGGTACGATAAATATACTGAATTTGCCAATAAGCTGCTGAATGAGGCAGATGTGATCTGTTGTCTGGATTTCAATGCTTTGTCTCGTATTGATGCGATGGCGGATGCTGTGGCTCAGTCGCCGGCACGTAAAATGATGATTGACCATCATCTTAATCCGGAAGCCTTTTGTAAAATCATTATTTCTCATCCTGAAATATCTTCTACATCGGAATTGGTTTTCCGGTTGATATGCCGTCTGGGGTATTTTGAGGATATCACCAAAGAAGGTGCTGAATGTATTTATACGGGGATGATGACCGATACAGGTGGCTTTACTTATAATTCTAATGACCGTGAAATTTATTTCATTATTAGTGAACTGCTTTCAAAAGGCATTGATAAGGATGAGATTTATCGTAAAGTTTATAATACATATTCTGAGGGACGTTTACGCCTGATGGGATATGTGCTGTACGACAAGATGCAAGTATTCCCTCAGTTCAATTCGGCATTGATTTGGCTGACAAAAGAGGAACAAAGTAAATTCCAGTATGTAAAAGGAGATACGGAAGGGTTTGTGAATATTCCGCTTTCCATAAAGAATATTATTTTCTCCGTATTCTTGCGTGAGGATACGGAAAAGAATATGATAAAGGTATCTCTGCGTTCTGTAGGTACTTTCCCTTGTAATAAAGTGGCTGCCGAATTTTTTAATGGAGGTGGTCATTTGAATGCATCCGGTGGTGAGTTTTATGGTACAATGGATGAAGCTATCGATCTGTTTAAACAGGCTTTGGTGAAGTACGAGGAGTTGCTTCTGGCAAAAAAATAGTTATTTTAGTATAATTGCATACAAACAATATAAAAGTTAGGGGCTTATTTATTAATTTTGCCCGAAAATAACAGAACTTAGAATGAAGAAATTAGGTATATTGTTCGCATCTGTGTTTCTTTTAGGGCTGGTCTTCCAGTCTTGCAATAATGGAAAGACCTATGCTGAAATGAAAGAAGAAGAGAGAGAAGCTATCAAACGATTTATTGAACGGGAAGATATCAATGTGATCAGCTTTGAACAGTTTCAGGAACAGGATTCTACAACCAATGTGGATGAAAACCAGTTTGTCCTTTTCTCGGAAACAGGTGTTTATATGCAGATTGTGGCAGAAGGAAACGGAGAGCGTTTGAAAGACGGTCGCTATGAGATTCTGGTCCGGTATGTGGAGGAACAGATTACTTCGGATGGAATAGATTCTTTGTCTTGGAATACAGACTATGGGAATTCTCAAATGGTTTATCCGGATGCTATGATGCTGACAAAAAGTGGAAAATCTTTTTCAGCTACATTCACCTCCGGTATAATGTATACAGTTTGGGGGACACCTTATGTACCTTCAGGATGGTTGATTCCATTCAATTACATAAAGGTCGGCAGAGAGATTTCCGGTCGTTCTAAGGTCAGACTGATTGTACCTCACAGTGAAGGACAATCTGACGCTTCTGCTTCTGTCTATCCTTGTTACTATGAAATAACTTATCAATTAGCACGATGACATTAATTAAATCAATATCCGGAATTCGTGGAACCATTGGAGGACACGTGGGGGAAGGTTTGAACCCGCTGGATATAGTGAAATTTACATCAGCTTATGCAACGCTGATACGTAAAACAACTACAGTAAAGAGCAATAAAATTGTAGTAGGACGTGACGCACGTATCTCCGGCGAAATGGTGAAGAACGTGGTATGCGGTACTTTAATGGGAATGGGATTTGATGTGGTGAATATCGGACTGGCATCTACACCGACTACAGAATTGGCTGTAACCATGGAAGGAGCGTGTGGTGGTATTATTTTGACTGCCAGCCACAATCCCAGACAATGGAACGCTTTAAAGTTGCTGAATGAGCATGGAGAATTTCTGAATAAAGAAGAAGGAAATGAAGTGCTGCGTATAGCAGAAGCGGAAGCGTTTAAATTTGCCGATATCGACCACATCGGAAGTTATCGCGAAGACAATACCTACAATCAGAAACATATAGATAGTGTTTTGGCTTTGAAATTGGTAGACGTGGATGCTATCCGTAAGGCCAATTTCCGTGTAGCTATAGATTGCGTTAATTCAGTTGGCGGTATTATTCTTCCTGAATTGTTGGAACGATTGGGAGTGAAGCATGTAGAAAAGCTCTATTGTGAAGCGACCGGTGATTTTCAGCATAATCCGGAACCCTTGGAAAAGAACCTGGGGGATATTATGGGGTTGATGGCCAAAGGCGGTTGTGACGTGGCTTTTGTTGTAGACCCGGATGTTGACCGTCTGGCTATGATCTGTGAGGATGGAAAAATGTATGGCGAAGAATATACATTGGTGACCGTGGCAGACTATGTATTGAAACATACTCCCGGAAATACCGTTTCTAACTTGAGTTCTACCCGTGCTTTGCGCGATGTAACCCGTAAATATGGTTGCGAATACAATGCTTCGGCTGTAGGGGAAGTGAATGTGGTTACCAAGATGAAAGCGACTCATGCAGTGATTGGAGGTGAAGGAAATGGTGGAGTAATCTATCCTGAAAGCCATTACGGACGTGATGCATTGGTGGGAATTGCTTTATTCCTGAGCCATTTGGCACACGAAGGGAAGAAAGTCAGTGAACTGCGTGCTACTTATCCTCCTTATTTCATTGCCAAGAATCGCATTGATCTGACTCCGGAAACGGATGTGGACGCTATTTTGGCCAAAATAAAGGAACTGTATAAGGATGAAGAGATAAACGACATAGACGGTGTGAAAATCGATTTCCCAGACAAGTGGGTACATTTGCGTAAGAGTAATACTGAACCTATTATCCGTGTTTATTCTGAGGCTGCAACCATGGAAGCGGCAGATGAAATAGGCCAGAAGATAATGGATGTGGTTTATAGCTTGGCGAAATAAATACATTATTAATAGATAAATTAGCCGTATTGAATGAGATTATATTTCGTTTGATACGGCATTGTTTTTTTATCAGATAGAAATAAATACTATGAGAAAAAGCCTTTTATTTGTTTGGGCCTGTATGGGGCTGGTTTGTTTGGTGAGTGCTTGTAAGACATCGGTTAAAAGTAAAGAATGGAAGCTGGTATGGGTGGAGAATTTTGATCAAAAAAACAGTTTTGACGAATCGGTATGGACTAAGATACCTCGCGGAACATCCGATTGGAACAACTATATGTCTTATTATGATTCATGTTATGCTATGCAGGATGGGAATCTGATACTTCGTGGAATAGCCAATCATACTCAAAAAAATGATACGGCTCCTTATCTGACGGGAGGTGTCTATACCAAAGGAAAGAAATTGTTTACAGGGGGAAGAGTGGAGATACGTGCTAAATTGCAAGCCGCTAAGGGGGCATGGCCGGCTATATGGATGCTTCCCGAAAAAGCGGAGTGGCCCAAAGGAGGTGAGATTGATATTATGGAACGGTTGAATCATGATCGTATTGCTTATCAGACTACCCATTCTTACTATACACATGTCTTAGGTATAAAGGATAATCCGCCTCACGGAGGTATTAATAAGATAAATCCTGAGGAATACAATATCTATTCGGTAGATATTTATCCGGATAGCCTGGTGTTTGCTGTCAATCATCGTCATACCTATACTTATCCGCGCATTGATACGGACAAGGAAGGGCAGTTCCCTTTCTATCAACCTTACTATTTATTGATAGATATGCAGTTGGGCGGTTCATGGGTTGGCGCTGTGGACCCGAAAGAATTACCTGTGGAAATGTGGGTGGACTGGGTGAAGTATTACGAGAAACGCTGAATGCTGTTTGTCGGGAAACGGGGGGCTGTTCAATGTTGAACAGCCCCCCGTTCTGTTTAATTATAAGGTAAATAGGCCTGGATGTAACATCATCAAAGAAAAATGTTACAGGCGGAGCACGTCTGTTCTGCCTGTAAAGATGCGTGTATCATTGTGATTACAGGAATCATAAAGCTTTGTGTACTTTTGTTTCGTCTGGAATAAGATTCTAAAGATTGGAGCAGGGACAACATTTTGTTTAGCTCATTTTTGTTTTCAATAGGCATAAAGTAATTCCAGCCAATGGATGGAATTACTTTTTATGGAAGATATTTTAATGTAATAACCATGAATACACAAAGTCAAAAAGTTTCGATGGCCGAGAAAATCGGTTACAGCCTGGGGGATTGCTCGGCTAATCTGGTCTTCCAGATGATGATGATTTATCAGACAAAGTTTTATACGGACATATTCGGTCTGGAAGGTGCCATTGCCGGTACGGTGATGTTGGTGGCGCGTATCACGGATGCCTTTGTCGATCCTACAGTGGGGTTATTGAGTGACCGCACCAAGACACGTTTCGGGAAATATCGTCCATGGGTGCTTTGGACTGCGTTGCCTTTCATGGTTTTCTATGTGTTGGCTTTCTATAATCCGGGCATTGAAGATAAAGGGCTGGTAGCATTGTATGCTACACTGTCTTATACCTTGCTGATGAGCCTTTATTCTTTTAACAATACGCCGTATGCTTCTTTGGGCGGAGTGATGTCCGGTGATATAAAGGAACGTACCAGTATCACTTCCATTCGTTTTGTGGCGGCTACCATTGCCCAGTTTGTGGTGCAGGGACTTACGCTCCCTTTGGTAAGCAAGTTTTCGGATGGTGGAGACAAAGCGCATGGCTGGTTATGTACCATCTCTTTGTTCGCTTGTATCGGGTTCGTTTTTCTGGTCATTACTTTCTTTTCAACTCGTGAGCGCATAGAGCCGCCTGCCAGTCAAAAGACAGATACGCGTCAGGATATAAAGGATGTGTTTGGAAGCGTTCCTTGGCGGGCTATGTTCATACTTACGCTTTTCATTTTTATTACGCTTGCCATGTGGGGTAGTGCCATGAACTATTATTTTGAGAATTATGTGGATGCCGGAGCATTGTATGCCTTTCTTGACCGTCTGGGACTGGTGGCAATGGAAACGGATGGCAGCGCGGGGTATGCTGTGTTGAATGCTTTCGGGCTGGTAGTCAATTCTTCCGATAAGGCATACGAGGTAGGATTTGGAGTGTTTAATATGTTGGGAGCACTTGTCCAGTTCTTTGGGGTGATTCTCTTGTCCGGCTTTTTGGCAAACCGTTATGGTAAGAAACGCGTTTTTATCGTTTGCCTCTCACTTACGGCCATTTTTACAGCTTTGTTCTATTTCCCGGGAAAAGCGGATGTGGAAACGATGTTTGTACTGAATTTCCTGAAGAGTTTGGCATACGCGCCGACTGTACCTTTGTTGTGGGCGATGATTGCGGATGTAGCCGACTATTCAGAATATAAAAATTACCGTCGCGCCACAGGCTTTGTGTTTGCTGGTGTAGTTTTTGCCTTGAAGGCCGGGCTGGGTATCGGTGGGGCCATCCTGGGGTTTCTGCTTTCAGGATTTGGGTATGTGTCCGGTATCGGGGCAGAGCAAAGCGGTACGGCTATAAGGGGGATTGTACTTTCCTCCAGTCTGATTCCGGCTATGATATTTGGAATGGGAGTAGCTGCCTTATGCTTCTATCCTATTACAAAAAAATACAACGAACAGATGCAGGCGGAACTTGCTGACCGTCGCAGTAAGGCCGGTTATTAATGAAAAAGAACAAGTTATTTACCTTAAAAACTTTGTAATATGAAAATAAGATATGTAACATTATTGGCTGCCATTGCCGGATTAATGGTCGCTTGCGGCAATGACCGGAAGGCCGGTATGCAGCCGGATCCTTCGCTGAAGGAAGCAGCTTCGGGCAAGTTTCTGATGGGGGTAGCGTTGAATGTACGTCAGGCAGCAGGTCAGGATACTTGCGCCTCGAAAGTGGTAAAACGTCATTTTAATTCTATTGTGGCCGAGAATTGCATGAAATGCGAAGTGATTCATCCGGAGGAAGACCATTTTGATTTTACGGAAGCGGACCGGTTGGTTCGTTTTGGCGAGGAGAACGATATGGCTGTTATCGGGCATTGCCTTATCTGGCATTCACAGCTGGCACCTTGGTTCTGTGTGGACGAACAAGGAAAAACAGTAAGTGCCGACATCTTGAAGGAGCGTATAAAAAAACATATCCAGACTATTGTGACGCACTATAAAGGGCGTATAAAGGGCTGGGATGTGTTGAATGAAGCCATTGAATCGGACGGCTCCTGGCGTAAATCTCCTTTTTACGAGATATTAGGCGAAGAGTACATCCCGCTTATTTTTCAGTATGCTCATGAGGCAGATCCGGAAGCCGAACTTTACTATAATGATTATGGCATGGACGGGAAGGCTAAACGTGACAAAGTAGTCGAATTGGTAAAGATGCTGAAAGACCGTGGACTGCGCATCGACGCGGTAGGTATGCAGGGACACATGGGAATGGATTATCCGTCAGTGTCCGAATTTGAAGCCAGTATACTGGCATTTGCAGCTGCCGGAGTAAAGGTGATGGTAACCGAATGGGATATGAGTGCATTGCCCACGGCACGGATGGGAGCCAATATTTCGGACACGGTGTCTTATAAACAATCCCTGAATCCCTATCCCGACGGTTTGCCCGACTCTGTGTCTGTGGCATGGAATAACCGGATGAAGGAATTTTTCGGTCTTTTCCTGAAACATTCGAATATCATTACCCGTGTGACGGCGTGGGGGGTGACGGACGGTGACTCATGGAAGAATAATTTCCCTGTGCCCGGACGTGTGGATTATCCTTTATTGTTCGACCGTGATTGCCGGCCGAAACCTTTTGTGGAAGAACTGATTGGAAAACAGAACATTTAATAACGTAACGATATGGAAAAGAAATTCAGATACTTGGTGCCTGGAGACTATATGGCAGATCCTGCCGTACATGTTTTTGACGGAAAGCTTTACATTTATCCTTCTCATGACCGCGAGAGCGGAGTGGAGGAGAATGACAATGGTGATCATTTTGACATGTGTGACTATCATGTCTTTTCTACAGAAGATGTGATGAACGGAACAGTGACCGATCACGGAGTCGTACTGAAAGTTTCGGATATCCCTTGGGCCGGGCGTCAGTTGTGGGATTGTGATGTGGCTCGTAAAAACGGGAACTATTATATGTATTTTCCATTGAAAGACCAGAACGACATCTTCCGTATCGGCGTGGCGGTGAGCGATTGCCCCGAAGGGCCGTTCATTCCCCAGCCCGATCCCATGCGTGGAAGCTACAGTATAGATCCGGCGGTATTTGATGATGGTAATGGGAACTATTATATGTATTTCGGCGGTTTATGGGGCGGGCAGCTTCAGCGTTATCGCAACAACAAGGCATTGGAGTGTGCGGCTTTTCCGGCTGATGGTGAACCGGCTTTGCCTTCACGTGTGGTGAAACTTTCGGACGATATGCTTCAGTTTGCCGAAGAGCCGCGGCCTTTGGTTATTCTGGATGAACACGGACATCCGTTGACTGCCGGTGACAATGCGCGCCGCTTTTTCGAGGCTTCATGGATGCACAAGTATAACGGGAAATATTATTTTTCTTATTCTACGGGAGACACTCATCTGCTTTGCTATGCCACAGGAGATAATCCGTATGGTCCGTTCACTTATCAAGGGGTTATTTTGCAGCCTGTGGTAGGTTGGACTACTCATCATGCCATTGTAGAATACAAAGGAAAATGGTATCTGTTTCACCACGATTGTGTCCCTTCGGGGGGAACCACTTGGTTGCGCAGCCTGAAGGTGTGCGAATTGGAGTACGATGCGGAAGGGAAAATAAAGACCATAGAATCTGTCTAAAAATAAATCAGTGATACATCATCCGGACAGATTGGACCGGTTGCTTTGCCGGGTATTGTCCAAACAGACCGTTTGCAGAGATTCCGTTCGTCGTCCGGGACTTACAAACGGTCTTTTTATATCCGTGTTCTTCAATTACAGTATCTGGTGGCGTAATTATAATTTGTTGTAATATAGTATGTTATGTATGTATTGTAACGCAAATAAAGATTCATGTAACACGTTTGAAGCAAGATGTAACTCTACGAAAGATGCGTGTATCATGCAGAGAATTTATATTCGGCGACACTTTCTATATTTGCGTCTGAAATCCGTAAAGGAATTGGTCAATTATAATACTAGAAAGACAATGAAACAAAAACAAAAGCTGAAAAGATGGTCGGGCGTGCTGATCGCTTTAGGGGTGTTGGGCTCCTCCTTTACCTCATGTAGTTCGATCAAGAAAGGAAATGATTTGCCAGTTGTAGGAAAGTCTGTCGCTCTTTTCGATTACTTTAATTATAAAGGTGAGGATGATGTCTATATTTCCAATCCGCTTCCGGGAGATGATTATTTTTATAATCCCATTCTGCCGGGATGGTATTCCGATCCCAGCATTTGCACCAATGGCGAAGGCGATTATTTTCTGGCTGTTTCCACCTTTACTTATTATCCGGGTGTGCCTCTTTTCCACAGCAAAGACTTGGTGAACTGGAAGCAGGTAGGACATATCTTGAATCGTCCTTCTCAATTAGTCAACATGGAGGGGCAACACGTAAGCGGAGGAATTTTTGCTCCGGCCATATCCTACAACCCGCATAACAAGACTTATTATATGGTTACTACCAATGTAGGGGCCGGAAACTTCTTTGTGAAGACACAAGATCCTTTTGGCGAATGGTCTGATCCTATTATGTTGCCCGAAGTGACAGGCATTGATCCCTCTTTCTTTTTCGATGAAGATGGGAAGGCCTACCTTGTCAATAATGATGACGCGCCGGACAACAAGCCCGAATACAGTGGACATCGTACCATCCGTGTGCAGGAATTTGATGTGAATGCGGACAAGACGGTGGGGCCGCGCAAGATTCTGGTGAACAAGGGAGCTCGTCCGGAGGACAAGCCCATCTGGATTGAAGGTCCGCACCTTTATAAAATAAACGGGAACTACTTCCTGATGTCTGCCGAGGGTGGAACAGCCGGATGGCATTCGGAAGTAATTTTCCGTGGTGATTCTCCGACGGGCAAATTCATACCGTGGAAGAACAACCCTATTCTGACCCAGCGTCAGCTGGATGCGGAGCGTCCCAATCCGGTGACGTGCGCCGGACATGCCGACTTGGTTCAAACCCGGGAAGGGGATTGGTGGGCAGTCTTTCTGGCTTGCCGTCCCATAAACAACACGTTCGAGAATTTAGGACGTGAGACTTTTATGATGCCCGTCAAGTGGAGTGAGGATGGTTTCCCCTATATGACGCAGGGGGATGATCTAGTGCCAGTCATTGTCCGCCGCGAAGGAGTGAAGCGTGACGAATCTGCCACCTTCGGAAACTTTGAAATGAATGACGGTTTCGACGGACAAACATTGGGTATGGAATGGATGACTTTGCGTGCTCCTGCTACCGGACTTTACTCGCTTTCCCAGACTCCGGGTTATCTCACTTTGAAATGCGATTCAGTCAGTGCTTCCGAAAAGAAGGTGCCGGCTTTTATATGCCGCCGGTTGCAGCATCATAAGTTCGAATGCAGCACGCGTATGTTGTTCTGTCCGCAGAGCAAGGCGGAGCAAGCGGGCATATTGTTGTTCAAGGACGAAAAGCATCAATATTTCCTGGCTGTAGGCAGGGATGACCAAGGTGAATGTATTTCCCTCAGGCAGATAGGCGATGGGGAAAGTAAGATGCTGGCTTCCGTTCGCTTGGACGACGGAGGAGTGCTTACCGACCTGAAGGTGGTTTCGCGTGGAACACATTATGATTTCTACTATGCTCGCCAGGAAGCTGTGTGGAACGTGTTGTGCAGGAACGTGGACGCCGGGTATCTGTCAACGGCCACTGCCGGAGGCTTTACCGGAACAACGATAGGCATGTATGCCACCTTAAAATAAATGACTATTTGATTTTTTGTATAACTTAAATTAATGTATTAATGAAAAATGCTATGAATTTTAGGCCGGTGGGGCTGATGCTTCTGTTCTGTCTCATTCCTCTGTGGGCATTTGCACAGAGCGTGATGGTAAAAGGTGTAGTAAAGGACACAAGTGGTGAAGCTATCATCGGAGCCAGTGTCTTGGAAAAAGGCACTACCAACGGTACGATTACCGATTTTGATGGTAACTTTGCATTGAATGTATCGAAAAACGCCGTGTTGGTGGTGAGTTTTGTCGGTTACAAGAACGAGGAAATCCCGGTAGCGGGAAAGAGTTCTTTAAAGATTACATTGAAGGAAGATTCCAAAGCTTTGGAAGAAGTGGTAGTGATTGGTTACGGTAGCGCCCGCAAGAGTGACGTGACCGGATCTATTGCATCGGTAGGCGGAGAGAAGCTGCGTGAGATGCCTGCCACCAATATTACATACGCTTTGCAGAACCGCGTGGCAGGTGTGGATATGGCTCAGACTTCTTCCGCACCGGGCGCTTCCATGCAGATTCGTATTCGTGGTACCCGTTCGTTGAACGCCAGTAACGACCCGTTGGTAGTATTAGACGGAATCCCCTTTATGGGTAATTTGTCCGATATCAATCCCGGAGATATCAAGAGCATGGATATCTTGAAGGATGCATCCTCTACTGCTATCTACGGTTCGCGCGGTGCCAATGGTGTTATCCTGATCACTACACACAAAGGTGCACAGGGTAGTCCCGCCCGGTTTACTTACAATGGGTATGCAGGTATGAAGAAAGTATTCTCCAAATATCCCATGATGAACGGCAGCAAGTTTGCCGAAATGCGTAAACTGGCAGGCAAGTTCGAGAATTCGGTGGACGAGTCGGACGATGTGGATACTGACTGGCAGGACTTGATGTTCCGAGACGGTTATGTAAACAGCCACGATGTCAGCGTGTCCGGTGGTACCAACGGTGGAGGCTACAGCTTTGGCGCGGCTTACTATAAGGATCAGGGTGTCATTCCTACTCAGAACTATACCCGTTACTCTCTGCGTGGTTCTTTCGATCAGGGTGTGGGAAAATATTTCCGCTTCGGACTGGTGAACAATACCAACTATAACGTCACCAAAGGTTCCAATATCGGACTGTATGGTGTGCTTGCCATGTCTCCTATCGCTAACCCCTATAATGCGGACGGCACATTGAAACGTACTGTGAAATACAACAGTCAGGATGAGTCATTTGTATTGACCAGAGGCGTTGTGGAAGAATTGGAAGACAGTTGGCTGAGCAAGACCGAAGGCTTCGGTACGTACAACAACCTGTTTGCCGAAGTGAAATGCCCGTGGGTGGAAGGTTTGAAATACCGTGTCAACCTGGGTTTGAACTATCGTTCTACTAAAGGTGGATCGTTCACCGGCGAAGGCATCAACAGCACTACGGCCGACACTCCGTCTACCGCTTCGCTGAACCACTCGGAAACAACCAACTGGACTGTGGAGAACCTGCTGACTTACGACCGTACTTTCGGAAAACACCAGCTGAACGTTGTCGGTATGTACTCTGCCGAACAGACTGTCTATACACGTTCGGACGTTGCCGGACGGGATATTCCTGCCGAATATTTCCAATTCTACAACATCGGGCGTGCGGAAGGCACCATTACGGTGAACCCCGACAACTGGAACTATCAGAAGAGCGGTCTGATGTCTTGGATGGGCCGTGTGATGTACACTTACGACAATCGCTATATGTTGATGGCGACTGTACGTGCCGACGCTTCTTCACGTTTGGCAAAGGGACACCAATGGCACACTTATCCCGCCGTATCGGCAGGATGGAACATTCGTCAGGAAGAGTTTATGGACGAGGTGGACTGGATAGATATCCTGAAACTGCGTGTAGGTTACGGACAGACCTCCAACCAGGCTGTTGATCCTTACAAGACCTGGGGACGCTTGGCAACCCGTCCTTATAACTTCGGTCCTACCGGCTATGTCACCGGTTACTATGTATCCGAACTGCCTAATGCCGAATTGGGGTGGGAATATTCTTCTACATGGAACTTCGGTCTGGACTTCACCTTGCTGAGAGGACGCCTGTCCGGTACATTTGAGTATTACATTCAGAAAACCACCGACTTGCTGCAAAGCGTAAGCCTTCCTTCCACTTCGGGAGTAAGCAGCTATATGGCTAATGTGGGAAAGACGGAAAACAAAGGTTTTGAATTTACCTTGAACGGAACGATTCTGGACAACCATAACGGATGGACATGGGAGGCAAGCCTCAACCTGTCTGCCAACCGTAACAAACTGACCGAACTGGCTTCGGGCTCCAAAGATGATAAAGCGAACAACTGGTTTGTAGGACATCCCATCGACTGTATCTACGACTATGAAAAAGTAGGCTTATGGAACAGTGATGATCCCGATTTCCAATACTTGGACATTCTGGAGCCGGGTGGCAATGAAGGTATGATCAAAGTGAAATATACCGGTGATCGTGATGCCAGCGGCAAGCCGACTCGCGCCATTGGTCCCGAAGACCGTCAGATTATCAGCTTGGAACCTAAATTCCAAGGAGGTTTCAGCACTCGCGTGGCCTATAAAGGCTTCGACTTGAACGTTATCACCGCCTTCCGTTGCGGAGGCAAGCTGATCAGTACGCTGCACCACAGCAACGGTTACCTGAATATGCTGACCGGTCGTCGCGGACAAGTGGATGTAGACTACTGGACACCGGAGAACAAGGGTGCCAAGTACCCGAAACCGGGTGGTATCCAGAGTGGTGACAATCCGAAATACGGAAGCACATTGGGTTATTTTGACTCTTCTTACTGGAAAGTGCGTAACATCACATTGGGCTACAACTTCGAGAAGCAGGCTTGGCTGACCCGCATGGGCGTACAGAGCCTGCGTGCTTACCTGTCCGTACAGAATCCGTTCATCATCTGTTCTCCTTTCCATAAAGAAACCGGACTGGATCCCGAAACCAACTCTTACGGTAACGAGAATGTAGCTGTGACAGAAGGTATTCAGAAACGATTCCTGACAGTAGGTACTAACTCACCGTCCACCCGTAACTATTTATTCGGTATTAACTTAACATTCTAAATGAAAGCATGACTATGAAACCTATATTTTCAAAAATAAGAGTTTTGGGAACAGCCGCATTGGCTTTGTTTCTGACAGCATCCTGTTCAGACATTCTGGACGAGCAGCCGCGCAGCAGTTATGATCCTACTTTCTTTAAGACAGAAAAGGGAGTGGAAGGCGGTGTGACCTCCATGTATGCACACTTGCGCTATATTTACGGACAAGCTTATTATTATAATTCCTGTCTGACGGGAACCGATGAGGCAACCTGGGGATGGAGTGCCGATGGTAACTTCAAGGATGCCGACCTGTCCGGAGTAGGCAACCTGACTGCCACGACTTGCCGTTCCGACGCCTTGTGGGGAACCGCTTTCTCGAACATCAACACCGCTAACGGAGTGATAGAGAACGGTGCCGAAGTAGGAGTCAATGAATCATTGGTTTCCGAAGCCCGCTTCTTCCGTGCGTTCGATTATTTCCTGTTGGTGCAGACCTTCGGCGGAGTGCCTCTGGACCTAGGTTCCGGCAAACTGAAGTTCAATATCACTCCTTCACGTACCTCCGTGCGCAATACCGTGCCCGAAGTGTACACCAAGGCCATCTTCCCCGACTTGCTGACCGCTATCGAGAACTTGCCCGCTAATCCTCGTGTGACGGGTGGAGTGACCAAGACCGTTGCCCGCCTGTACTTGGCAAAGGCTTATCTGACTTATGCCTGGTGGCTGAAGAATCCGAATAACATTCCTACTTATCCCGAGTGCCAGCGTACGGACCCCGACGGACACGATGCGGCATGGTACTTCCAGCAGGCATACGATGTGGCGGTTACTGCTATCGAGACCCCCGGTCCTTTCGGTTTGCAGGAAAGCTTCTGGATGGTGAATGCCGGGCCCAATGACCGTAACATGGAAATCCTGCTCTATGCAGACCATACGCAGGAAGACGAGTATTATAATGGTGGCAGCCTGAGCTACGGTGGCGGTGGTGCTCCCGATAACTTTGCCGGATGGATGATGAACTGGAACTATACCGACGCGCGTTCGGCTGATAATCAGGCTGTCATCAACCGTATTGCCGAGCAATGTTATGGCCGCCCTTGGACCCGTATGGCTCCTCCGTTGGGTGTGTTTACCAAGACGTTTGCCGACAAGGTGAACGACTCCCGTTACGACGGTACTTTTACTACTGTTTATCGCGGCAACTGGTCTACAGCCGGACAGAACTGGGAATCGGTGACCAATGCCAACGGAATGAAAGTGAAAGAACGTGAACCTATATTCTCTTTCGTATTCCAGGATATGGATAAGATAGACTATGCAGGAGAAGGTTCTAAAAGCAATCTGGGAGCAGGTACGTTGCCCGGTCGTGCCGACTGGGTATTGGGACTGGATGCGGTAGGCCGCTATGTATATCCCGGTCTTTGGAAACTCGGCCCGTATCGTACAGACAACGGCTCCGGAGCAGGACAGCCCAATGCGGGAAGTACCCGTCCGTATAACATCGCCAAGTTCTCCGAACTTTATCTGGTTGCTGCCGAAGCTGCCGTAGAAGGAGCTGCCACACAAGCCGGCAAGTCTGCCCGTGACCTGGTGAACGTGCTTCGTGCCCGTGCCGGTCGCTGGACTTACAGCAATGCCGAGTACAAGGAAGTGGATCGTGATTTCAGTGCTGAAATGACAGCCGCCACTCCGGCAACCATTGACATCAACTATATTCTGGATGAACGCAGCCGCGAGTTCTATGGCGAAGGTTATCGTTGGTTCGACTTGGTTCGTACTCAGAAATGGAACGAATATGCTGACAGTTACGTGATTTGTGGAGGCAAGGGTGATCACAATCCGCAGACTTACAGCCGTACCATCGAAGCGTTCCATTATCTCCGTCCTATCCCACAAGGACAGTTGGATGGCATGGAAATGACAGAGGAGGAAAAAGACGCTTATCAGAATCCGGGATACAGAGATTGATTTTTTGTTTTTTAAGAGTACCCGCCGTTTCTTTCTGTTTCTGATGGAAGAAGCGGCGGTCTTTTTATGGTATGGACTGCTGGGTAGGTTATCATCTTCCCATAGAATATATGTTTTCAGTTTGATGAGTATATGGCTTCCTTCTAATAAATTTACTGTTTCACTTAGGTGGGTAAGTTTTATCACTTAAGTGATGAGGATTCTTTACTAAGGTGATGCAATTTCATCACCTTAGTGAAACGATAAATTTATCAAGAGGAATTAGGGTATTCATCAGGCTGGTAAAGGATACTTGTACAGCTTGTTGCTGCTTGTAGTTTGCGATTGGTGGATATGGGGTCTGTCTGTTCCTGTCGGATATGTTTTGAAGTAAAGAAAGAGCTTGGGAAATATTTTTCCATCGGCTGAAAGGACTGATAGCAGACTGAAAGGACTACTGTCAGCCTTATGCATTGTGTAATAGTGAGTTATGCCGGCTGAATGGACTGAAGAAAGGTTCGTGAAATAGGTATATGTAAGAGTGTTTTGTAGGAAAAGTGTATTTGTTCATACCATTGTATCCGCAAAGTTTGCATTCGGCGGAAACTGGGTCTGTACTTGGTGGAAAAGAGAACCGGAAATTATTTTCAGTTCTCTTCCTTATTCTTATCCTGTTTCAAATGTTGTTCCATGTATATGCTGGGAGGCATTCCGTACAGATCCTTGAAAGCGGTCGAGAAATTGTTGGGATTGGTGAATCCGGTCAAGTCCGCCACTTCGGCTATGGTGTACCGTTTCTTCGACAACAGTTCTGCCGCTTGTTTCAGTCGGATGTTCCGGATAAAATCCCGTGTGGTCTGGTTGGTCAGTTCTTTCAGTTTACGGTGCAAGTGCACGCGGCTGATGCCTACCTCGGTGGTAATCATCTCCACGGTAAGGTTCGGGTTGCTCAGGTTTTCGTTGATGACCCGCATGATTCGTTCCATCAGTTTGTCATCGGGGGACTGTACTTCTATTGGTTGTACCTTATCTCCTTGGGTCTGTTGTCCGGTATAGGTATTGCGTAGCCGTTCACGACTGCGGATCAGGTTGGCGGCCGTTTTCCTCAATATCTCCATATGGAAAGGTTTGGTCATGTAGGCGTCGGCTCCTGTTTCCAGACCTTCCAGATTGTCTTCCTCCCGTGTCTTGGCGGTGAGCAGTATTACCGGGATGTGGTTCAGGTTCACATTTTGCTTTATTTTGCGGCATAAGGTAAGTCCGTCCATTTCGGGCATCATGACATCACTTATTACCAGGTCCGGGGTTTTATTGAAGATGCTTTCCAGTGCCTCCTTGCCGTTGCAGCTTTCCAGGGTATGGTAATCGCTTGCCAGTTCACGGCAGATATAGCGGCGTATATCTTCATCGTCTTCTACCACCAGTACTTTGTATTTCGTTTTGGTTCGTGTTTTTCCGTTTTCTTCTTCCTCGGTTTCATAAGGAATAGGAAGGACCGGAGCCGGAGTGTGGAAGAGAGGAGCTTTGTCGGCTTCCATTTCTTCTTTGCGCAGATGGGCGCATCCCAGAGGCATACGGATGATAAAGCTGCATCCCGGTTGTCCGTCCGGATTATTTTCTACACGGATGTCTCCGTGATGAAGTTCCACCAGTGAGCGGGTGAGGTGCAGCCCGATACCGGTACCTATGTTTGAGTTGTTTTGGCTATTCCGTATCTGGTAAAAGCGTTCGAATATGTGTTCTGTTTCTTTGGGGGCGATTCCTATTCCGCTGTCGGTCACGGTAATTTCGGCATACTGTTGTAATGGTTTCGGCAGGGTGGAGTCCTTACCGGTGCGTAGCCGTATGTCCACACTGCCTCCTTCGGGGGTGAATTTGAAGGCATTGGACAGGATGTTCAGGATAATTTTGTCGAAGTTCACCGGGTCCACCCACAACTTTAAGTGGTCGGCGCCCTCGTGGTGGAACTGCAAAGTAATTTGTTTTTTGTTCGCTTGTTCTGTAAAGGTTTCACACAAATCATTAATGAATCCGGTCATTTCGGTTTCACGGAAAACGAGTGACATCTGCCCTTTGTCTATCTTGCGTATATCCATCAATTGGTTTACAAGCCGAAGGATTCTTTCGGAATTGCGCCAGATGATGCGGTAGTTCTTTTGCCGTTCGTGGTCTGTATCGTTTGTCATCAGTTTTTGCAAAGGACTGATGATGAGTGACATCGGAGTACGTATCTCGTGGGAGATGTTGATGAAAAACTGTAGCTTGGCTTCGTTTATCTGTTCAGCATGGATATGTTGCATCATTTCCTGCCTTATGCGGTAACGGTGTCTCACTTGCAGGATGATGCCATAGACGGCTGCTACTGCCAATAAGGCATAGATCAGCATGGCCCAGCCCGATGCCCACCATGCCGGTGCGATGTGAATGGTGATTTCATCGGTGTCGGATTCCAGCAGATAATCTTCGGCTTTGATCCGGAAATGATAATCGCCGGGGGGAAGGTCGCTGAATGACACTCGGTTGACTCCTTTGGGAAGCTTGACCCAGGGGGTGTTGTTTATGGTATATAGATACGTGATACGTTCGGAATTATTTAGTTCGCGGGTAGAGAACTCGATGCTGAAAGCGTTGTCGTTATGTGACAAGTGGAAATCCCGGGCCTCAAAGACGGAGGTGTTTATGATTTCTTTTCCGCCCGACAACATTCCTTTCCTTATGGGCTGGTCGTGCAGATAGAAGTCGATGATGCGTACGTTCCATTTTTTTGCGGGATTCGTAATCTCTTGAGGATTGAAATAGGTAATTCCATTTGTACCTCCAAACCAGAGTATGCCGTTGTGGTCGGCAAAAGAGGCGTTTTTGCTGAATTCATTTCCTTGCAGACCGTCGTCTGCATAGAAATTGCTGAACGTGTGGGTATTCAGATTAAAACGTGACATTCCGGCATTGGTGCTTATCCATAAGTTGTCCTGCCCGTCTCCTTTGATGGCATATACGGCGTTACTGGATAGTCCGTGGGCGGTGGTGTAGGTCTTTAGTTGCCGGGTTTGGGGATTCCATTCCGCCAGTCCGTCGGAACTGCCTATCCAGATGTTGCCTTGGGGGTCTTCATAAAGGGAGTGGATGATGTGTCTGGACAGGATTTCTTCAGTCTTGAAGTCGTCGGTGCTCAGGTCTATACATCTTATTCCGTCATACGTTCCTACATAAAGGTGGTTGTCACCGGCATACAGAAGACAGCTTATCCATTTATATTTTTCGGTGGCAGCATTGAATTTAGGATCATATACAGACTGTCCTGTCTTCAAGTCATAATAGAAAAGTCCGGCTCCCATGGTGGCTATCCAGAGTCGTTTGTCCTGGTCTTCAACCAGATCATACACGCGTTGGATACGGTTTCCATGCTTGTCTGTCAGATTCTGCAGATAGCTGCACTGTCCTGTTTTCTTATCCAGTCTGCCTAGTCCGTTGGTATAGGATCCGAACCACAGATTACGTTCAGAGTCTTCATACAGGCCGAAAACGGTGGAAGGAACCGAAAAGGGGCTGTCATGTGGGGCATAATGGACTCTTTGCTTCAGTTCTGTGGTGATACCGTATATGCCGTCGTTGTCAGTACCTATCCATAATATGCCTTCGTGGTCGCGGCAGAGTGAGGTGATACAGTTGGAGCCGATGATATTCTTGTTTATTGATTTGTAGCCTATGTACTTGAAACTGTTGGGCTGTGCGGGAATCATCATAACCCCTTTCTGGTAAATGGCTATCCATAGGTTTCCTGCATTGTCTTTCAGGACGGAGTGTACTTTGGAGGTACCGGAGTCGAGGTAATTATTATCAAAAGGGTAATCCGTGATGAGCTGTTTGGGGATGTTGAAAATCTTGGCGCCTTTCCCGTCCGTGCCCAGACAAAGCTCGTTCTGGCTTATCTGGCAGATGGATTTGATAGGCAGGTTTTGTTTTCCTTTATAAAGGATAGGAATGAACTCTTCTGCCGGTTGGTTATATTTCAGCAATCCTTTGCCTATGGTTGCCAGGTAGATGTCTCCGTAGTTGTCTTCATAGAGGTCCACAATGGTCATTCCCTTCTCTTGTTTCAGAAAGTGCTTGCTTTTATTGTCCGCAGAGAGGCGGTAGATACCATTCTCACCCTGTGTTACCCAAAGATTGTGTTGTCTGTCCTCTATCATGTAGTCTGTCATTTGGGTGGGGATAGGTAAATCCAGTTTGTGTGCAGTCAGTTTCCCCTGTGTGATGGTTATGGTACACAAGTTGTTTCCCGATACCCATATTTCTCCGTTCCTACACTCCAGAATGGACATGATATTGCTGTCAAAAGTCTTTCCGTCTTCCCATTGCGCCTGTGTGCTGAAACTGTCGGTGGTGGGATCGTATAACTGTATTCCATTATAGGTTCCTACGAACAATCGTCCCTTGCTGTCTTCATACAGGGCGCGTACGTAGTTGTGGCAGAGAGAGTGCTCGTTTTCCGGATCATGCTTGTAGATGACGAATTTGGCTCCGTCGTAGCGGTTCAGTCCGTCTTCGGTGGCGATCCAGATCATACCGTTCCGGTCCTGATATATCTTGTTGATCAGACTGCTGGACAGTTCCCTGTCTGTTGTGAAGAATTTATATGATTGTCCGTGACATAATAAAGACAGGAACATGAATAGTGTAAGAAGCGTATGTTTCATCATAATATAATATCTCAGATTGATTCAGGCGCACAAAAATAATTCAAAAAAATATATATAGCCTAATAAAAAAGAGGTAATTTCTATACTTCCCGCCATAATAGGGTAAGTTTGTAACATGGGAAAAGGACTATGTAACATAGTTCCGCCCGAAAATAAAGCGGATGTCTTTACCTTTGCTCTTGTTGAGCCGTGAAGAACGGAAAATAAAAACAACCTTGTGAATTTAATACCATGAATATGAAACTTGAATGTGATTTATCCGGTATCCGGAAATGTATGATGAGTGGCTTGTCCCTGTTGCTTGCCGGAGTGTTGCAGGCGCAGAATCCGATTGTGAAACTGGCTATAGTTAAAAAATAGAAAGTAGAAAAAGAAATGAAGAAGATCATCATTATTATTACCTGCTTCATTGGTTTGTCGGGGGCGTTTGCACAACAACGGGGAATGTTCCATAATCCGGTGATTGAGGCGGATGTACCTGACCCTTCCATGATAAGGGTGGGAAACTATTACTATCTGGTAAGCACCACTATGCACCTGATGCCGGGTTGTCCGGTGATGCGTTCAAAAGACTTGGTGCATTGGGAAACGATCAGTTATGTGTTTCAACGGCTTACTGACTTGCCCCGTTATGATTTGAAAGAAGGCACGGTATATGGTCGCGGACAATGGGCTTCCAGCCTCCGCTATCATGACGGACGGTTCTATGTATGGTTCTCACCCAATGATGAACCCCATCGTGGTTATATCTATACCGCCGAAGATCCGGCGGGCGAATGGACATTACTTTCCCGTCCGCCTCATCATCATGATGCTTCTTTGTTTTTTGATGACGACGGCAAAGTCTATCTGTTTTATGGCACCGGGCAACTTCGTCAGCTCAAGAGCGACCTGAGCGATGTGGAACCGGGAGGTATAGACCAAAAGATATTCGAGCGGGACGCCGACGAGCAGGGACTTCTGGAAGGAAGTCAGGCATTTAAGCATAACGGCAGATATTATGTGATGATGATTTCCATGGACTGGAGCATTCCCGGACGGTTGCGTCGTGAGGTGTGCTACCGTGCCGACCAGATAACCGGTCCGTATGAGAAAAAGGTGATTTTAGAAACTGAATTTCAAGGATATGGTGGCGTGGGACAAGGCTGTATAGTCGATACTCCTGACGGAAACTGGTATGGCTTTATTTTTCAGGATAGAGGCGGTATAGGGCGTGTACCCACATTGATGCCCTGCCGCTGGGAAGACGGTTGGCCGATACTGGGTGATGCGGACGGACGTGTGCCCGAATGTATGGAGATGCCTGTTTACGGAGAGGAGTGTAAAGGAAGTATCATGGGAAGTGATGGTTTCGACACCGATCAGTTGAGTTTGAACTGGCAGTGGAACCACAATCCGTTGGACGATTGCTGGTCACTGACGGAGCGTCCGGGTTTCCTGCGGTTGAGGACTGGAAAGGTGGTGGACAATCTGTTTCTGGCTCCCAATACCTTGACTCAGCGTATGAGCGGACCGAAGTGCAGCGGTGTGGTAGCTATGGATATCTCGAAGATGAAAGAAGGAGATGTTGCGGGCTTCTGCGCTTTCAATGGGTTGTCCGGGGTACTGGCTGTGGTCATGGAGAACGGGAAAAAGCAGTGGGTGATGTCACATCAGTCTGTCAGTCTTTCGGACCGGGAAAAAAGGGTGACTGCTGTGGAAGTACTGGAGAAGGAACGCATGGATTGTGAGAAAGAGGTGGTCTATCTTCGTATGGAGGGCGATTTTGCAGATAAAAAAGATGAAGCCACTTTTTATTACAGTTATGACAAGAAAACGTGGAAACGAATAGGAGAACCTTGTAAAATGGTTTTTGATTATACCAAATTCTTTATGGGAAGCAAGTTTGCTATTTTTAATTATGCTACTAAAGATTTGGGAGGATATGTGGATATAGATTATTTTGAATACGGTAACTAAAAAGTGAATAGAATGAAACTGAAAAAATGTGTGGGGATATTCTTGTTCTCCACCTTGTGCCTGAATGTAGGAGCTATAGATCATAAAGGGATTACTTTTGACCAGCTGGCTCCCGACCGTTTCACTCTGATGGAAAACGGAGTGGTCAATGAAATATTGGTGGACGAGCAGGAGGATGCTGGTGTGATGATAGCAGTAAGGAATCTTCAGAATGACTTTAAACGGGTAAGTGGCCGGGCTGCCGGGTTATGCTATACTCCCGGCGTAAAGCGCATGATTATGGTAGGTACGTTGAAAAGCCGCTATATCAGAGAATTGGTAAAAGCGAAAAAGATAGATGCTTCGTTGCTGGAGGGCAAGAATGAGAAATACCTGATGACCGTGGTGTCTGCTCCCTTGAACGGAGTGGATGAGGCGCTCGTCATTGTGGGAAGTGACAAACGCGGAACGATTTATGGGATTTATGAGCTTTCGGAGCAGATTGGTGTTTCGCCGTGGTACGACTGGGCGGATGTGCCGGTGATGTTCCGGCAGAATCTTTCGATGACGCGTGGAAGTTATACGGCGGGAGAACCGGCGGTGAAGTATCGGGGTATCTTTTTGAATGACGAGGCTCCTTGCCTGACCGGATGGGTGAAGCACACTTATGGCACGAATTATGGTGATCATCGTTTTTATGCTCGTGTGTTCGAACTGATTTTGCGTCTGCGTGGTAACTTTATGTGGCCTGCCATGTGGGGTTGGAGTTTTTATGCGGATGATCCGGAGAACAGCAAGACCGCTCATGAGATGGGGATTATAATGGGAACCTCACACCATGAACCTATGGCACGCAATCATCAGGAATGGGTGAGAAAGCGCAGCGAATATGGGGCATGGGACTATGCTTCCAACCAGCAAGTGATTGACCGTTTTTTCCGTGAAGGTATGGAGCGTGCCGCCGGTACGGAAGATTTGATTACCATTGGTATGAGAGGTGACGGTGATACTCCGATGGGTGGAAAGGAGGGGGAAGATGACAAATATGTGCCGCGTGATGAGGAAAACATGCGCCTGATGGAGAAGATATTCCGGAACCAGCGTCGTATTATTAAGGAAGTGACGGGAAAAGTGCCGGAGAAACGTCCGCAGGTATGGGCTATTTATAAAGAGGTGCAACGCTTTTATGATATGGGACTCCGTGTGCCTGATGATGTGATTATGTTGCTGAGTGATGACAATTGGGGGGATGTGCGCCGATTGCCGGATGCAAAAGAACGGAAACGTGCCGGTGGCTGGGGGATGTATTATCATGTGGACTATGTGGGGGCCCCCCGTAATTCCAAATGGTTGAATGTAACTCCCGTACAAAATATGTGGGAGCAGCTTCAGTTGACTTACAGTTATGGGGTGGATAAGCTTTGGATATTGAATGTGGGGGATTTGAAGCCGATGGAGTATCCTATCACTCTTTTTATGAATATGGCTTGGAATCCGGAACGCTATGCGGCAGGGGATCTGTTGGAGCATACACGAGTGTTCTGTGCGCAGCAGTTCGGTGAGGAACAGGCGGATGAGGCCATGCGTATTTTGAACCTGTATTGCAAGTACAATGGACGCGTGACTCCTGAGATGCTGGATAAGGATACTTATCACTTGGCTTCGGGGGAATGGAGGCAGGTGGCTGATGAATATGTGAAGCTGGAGGCGGAAGCCTTGCGGCAGTATTTGAAACTGGATACCGCTTACAGAGATGCCTACCGACAACTGATTCTTTTTCCTGTGCAGGCGATGGCCAATCTGTATGAAATGTATTATGCACAAGCCATGAATCACAAATTATACAAGGAGAATAATCCGCAGGCGAATGAGTGGGCCGACAAAGTGGAGCAGGCATTCCGGCGTGATGCGGAATTGTGCAGGGAATACAACGAAGAAATGTCGGGAGGCAAGTGGAATGGGATGATGACGCAGAAACATATAGGCTATACTTCGTGGAATGATGATTTCCCGGCCGACCGTTTACCGGAAGTCTACCGGATAGAACAACCGGAAGGGGCTGTAGGAGGATATTTGTTTACCGGTGACAAAGGGGTGGTTTCTATGGAGGCGGAGCATTACTTTACATCATCCGTTGCACCGAAGACCGCCTGGACAGTCATACCGCACATGGGACGTACGCTGAGCGGAGTGGCTTTGATGCCTTATACACAGTCTGCGGAGGGGGCTTCGCTCTCTTATAAAATGAAAATACCGCAAAAAGTAGATACAGTAAATGTGTATGTCATTGTGAAATCCACACTGCCCTTCCTCAGACGGGAAGGTCATCGCTACACGGTAGGTTTTGAAGGAGCGGAGGAGCAGACTGTCTGTTTCAATGCGGAGTTGAACGAACATCCGGATAATGTATATCGTGTACTGTATCCCACAGTGGCCCGTCGGGTAGTGAAGACCCGGGTGAAGTTGAGCCTGCCCGACTGTGCGGACGGAACCTATACATTGGTTCTAAAACCGGTGGAGCCTGCCATCGTATTTGAAAAGATAGTGGTGGATTATGGCGGTTATGAGGATAGTTATCTGTTTATGAACGAATCTCCTTGCCGGAGAAATAAGCTGAATGAACAATGAAAAATATGAGATTGACAGTTTGTATAGGAATAATGTGCGGATGGTTGGCAGCAGGAATGTTGCATGCAGGTACACGGCCGGACCATGTTCGCCCGGTGGAAGAAGATGGTAGCCGCTTGTGGCTACCGGTGATACGTCCGGTGGAAGGCGCGGAGGTGGAAATTACTTATAAAGGAAAAGTGTCACCCACCATAGCCATTGCCATTGCTGAATTGAAAAACGCTTGGAAGGGAGATCCTGTACTTTTAGAGAAAAAGAAAACAGGGCGTGGGGATGGGTTTGCCATCACTTCTTCAGAACATCAGGTTCGTATTCTTTCATCCACCGAAACTGGATTGCTTTATGGCGCTTATAGTCTGCTGCGTATGCAGGCGGCGGGGCAGCTCACTGTACCTCTGTCGGTTACTGAACAGCCTGCGTATGACTTGCGTATTCTGAATCATTGGGATAATCCGGATGGTACGGTGGAGCGTGGTTACGCTGGCCGTTCTTTGTGGAATTGGGAGGAACTTCCCGGAACTTTGTCGCCACGTTATGAGGCATACGCCCGTGCCAATGCTTCTGTGGGTATTAATGGAACGGTACTAAATAATGTCAATGCCTCACCTCAAGTGCTGACAACTGGTAGTTTGGAGAAAGTGAAAGCATTGGCTGATGTCTTCCGGTCTTATGGCATAAAGGTCTATTTATCGGTTAATTTTGCATCTCCTATCCGGTTGGGCAAGTTGGATACGGCAGATCCGTTGGACAAGGAAGTCATTGGATGGTGGAAACAAAAAGTAAAAGAGATCTATGCGATGATCCCCGACTTTGGCGGTTTTTTGGTGAAGGCCAATTCGGAGGGGCAACCGGGACCATGTGATTTTGGACGTACTCATGCCGAGGGAGCGAATATGCTGGCGGATGCGTTGAAACCCTACGGAGGAATCGTGATGTGGAGGGCGTTTGTTTATAGTCCTACCGACAGTGACCGTGCCAAGCAGGCTTATTTGGAGTTTATGCCTTTGGATGGACAGTTTCGCGAGAATGTAATTGTACAGATAAAGAACGGACCGATTGATTTCCAGCCTCGTGAACCTTATAGTCCTTTGTTCACGGCTATGAAGCAGACTCCCATGATGGTGGAGTTTCAAATTACTCAGGAGTATTTAGGCTTTTCCAATCATCTGGCCTATTTGGCTCCTTTATGGGAGGAGTTCTTTGGCGAGGTACGTCCGGACAGGTTAAAAGCTGCGGCGGGTGTGGCAAACATCGGTACGGATGTGAATTGGTGCGGACACCATTTTGCGCAGGCCAACTGGTATGCTTTCGGGCGTTTGGCATGGAATCCGTTGTTGACTTCAGACAGGATTGCCGATGAGTGGTTGCAGCAGACATTTACTTCCCAGTCGGCATTTGTCTGCCCGGTCAAGGCGATGATGTTGCAGAGCCGGGAGGCGGTGGTAGACTATATGATGCCATTAGGACTGCATCATCAGTTTGCATGGGGCCACCACTATGGTCCCGAACCGTGGTGCAGTGTACCCGGTGCCCGTCCGGATTGGCTACCCTCTTATTATCATAGGGCGGACAAAGAGGGAATCGGTTTCGACCGTAGCAGCAAAGGGAGTAATGCCGTTTCTCAGTATCCTGATTCACTTCGTCTGATTTACAATGACAAGACAACTTGCCCTGAAGTTTATTTGCTTTGGTTCCATCATGTGCCCTGGCAGTATCGGATGAAAAGCGGACGTACGCTTTGGGGGGAGTTGTGCCGTGCATACGATAGAGGTGTACGACAGGTACGTGGTTTTCAGGAAATATGGGACAGTGTGGAACCTTTTGTAGATGCACGCCGGTTCAGGGAAGTGCAGTCGAAATTGAAAATCCAGATGCGTGACGCCGTGTGGTGGAAAGATGCCTGTCTGCTTTATTTCCAGACTTTCTCAGGGATGCCTATTCCGGCTGGCATAGAACGTCCGGTACACGAGTTGGAGGACATGAAACGCTTCCGGTTGGAAATCTCGAACTATGAATGTCCTGAGAGTGGGTTTAATAAATAAAATATGGTACTTAGCTTTAGAAGAAACATGAAATATAAGTTAGCTTTAGTGATGTCAGCTTTTTGTGCGTTTTCCGTATGGACCGAAGCAAAGGTGAAATTGCCTGCCATCCTATCGGACGGTATGGTGTTGCAACGTGAGCGGTCCGTTAAAATATGGGGAAATGCCGATAAAGGAGAGAGTGTGACCGTTGTTTTTAAAAAGAAGAAATTCAGTACGGTAGCCGGGGAAGATGGAAAGTGGTTGGTGGAACTGCCTCCCATGAAGGCAGGTGGCCCTTTTGAAATGATCGTGAATGATATTCGGTTGAAAAATATTCTAGTGGGTGATGTCTGGCTTTGTTCCGGACAGTCCAACATGGAATTGACCGTCGGACGGGTGACTGATAAATTTGCCGAGGAAATAGCAAGGGATGAGAATCCGATGATACGGTATGTGAAGATTCCTTTAGGCAATGATTTGCATGGACCTAAAGACGATTTGCCGGGAACGGACTGGATGTCGCTGACTGAAGAAACCGCTCCTTCCTTTTCTGCTTTGGCTTATTTTTTTGCCAAGGAGATGTATAGGGAAACCCAAGTACCTGTGGGCATTGTTAACTCCAGTTGGGGGGGAAGCTCCGTTGAGGCTTGGATGAGTGAGGAGGCCTTGCAGAAGTTTCCGCGTCAGTTGCACGAGCGTGATTTGTTTAATTCGGACGAGTATCGTGAGTTGTGCAACCGTTCGGGACAGATGATGAACCGTTTTTGGGATGCTGCTTTGTACAAAGGAGACCAAGGACTTCATGACGGGATATGCTGGAATCGTCCGGAACTGGATGATACGGACTGGCAGACGGTAGATACGTTTTCCAAAGAATGGGGCAGGAAGAATGGATATCCGGTGAGTGGCTCTCATTGGTTCCGTCAGAAAGTGAATGTATCAGCGGAACAAGCCGGAAAAGATGCTGTCCTGCGTTTGGGATGCATGGTGGATGCCGATTCGGTATTTGTAAACGGTACCTTCGTAGGTAACACTTTCTATCAGTATCCGCCACGTATTTATCGGGTGCCGGCTTCTTTATTGAAACCCGGTGAGAATCTGGTGACTGTCCGGCTGATTAATTACGGAGGCGCCGCCAGCTTTGTACCCGATAAGCCCTATTGTCTGGTATGGAGGACAGATACAGTCCATTTGTCTAGCCGATGGAAATATCAATTAGGTTGTGAGATGCCTGCACGCACTAACAGTGTCTCTTTTCAGAATATTCCTACCGGTATGTATAACTCCATGATTTCTCCTCTGCGTAATCTGGTCTTTACCGGTGCGTTGTGGTATCAGGGAGAAACGAATACGGGCCGTCCTAATGAATATGAGGAATTGCTGACTGCCATGATTGCCGATTGGCGTGAGAAACTGGCCGATAAAGAACTGCCTTTCTTCATTGTACAGTTGGCCAATTTCATGCAGACACATCCACACCCGGTAGAAAGTAATTGGGCGGCTTTGCGTGAAGCGCAACGGCGAGTGGCGTTGAAAGTCCCGAATGCAGCTTTGGCGGTGGCGATTGATTTGGGCGAGTGGAACGACATTCATCCATTAAACAAAAAAGAACTGGCAAGACGTATCTCCCTGTTGGTGAAAAGAAGGGTGTATGGTGATAAAAAGAGTGTGCACAGTGGGCCTATGTGTACGGGTATGACTGTCAATCATGAAGGAAAGGCTGTTCTTTCTTTCGAAGCCGGGACTGATAAATTATGGGCGGTAGATGAATTGAAGGGATTTGCGATAGCCGGTGCCGATGGGCATTTTCAGTGGGCGGAAGCAGTTGTCGTTAATGGGAATCAGGTGGCGGTATGGCATAAAGATATCCCTCATCCTGTAACGGTACGTTATGGTTGGGATGATAATCCGGTTCATGCGAATTTGAAAAATAGAACCGGACTACCGGCTTCTCCTTTTCAGATTTCATTGGAAGATAAATAATTTAACAGAGATCCGAAAGTGGCAAAGCTTTCTAATAATCTTCGATGGATTTTAAAGGAATGCTTGTTTCTGTCGGATTTTCTATGGCAAAAATACCTATTCCTCCTTTGATGTTATTGGGAAAGATGACAGGTGTTTCCAACAGGTTGCTACTGTCATGGTCGGCATATGCATTGGCGGCTCGTAAATATTGATATTCAGCCGGGGATATGGCATAATATTGTATGATAGCTTTTCCAGTTATCTTTTTAATTTTATATAGTTTATTGTCTAATAGGAAACTATACCAACTGTCTAAAGTCATGGTATATTGGTTGTTGGTAAAGTAAGCATCATTGAATACATTATAATAGTTGTTTATAGTGGGGATGAAATTAATGATAGGATCAGAGTTGTTGGGAGTGCCAGGTTTTCCGTCCATTAATGCAGTGTCATAATATCCGCTACATTCCCATTGGGTGGAGATAGCAGTGGAGTCTTGTAAAGTTTTGCGGTTAGTAAGGCGGTAAGTATATGTTTGTTTTATGTTGACCCGGTAATATTGGGAATGGTTTGTGGTGGAAGTTTGTAATTTTATTTTCCACTTTGTTGCTTGATATATCCAAAGGCTTTCCGAAGTCTCTGATAGAGAATGATTAGATTCAATGGTGTCCGCTTTGATAATTTCAATGGGCTCATATACTGTTGCTTCTGCATTCGCTTTATATTTTCCGTCTTTGGTTTCTACTTCGATACGTACTTGATCACCGGTTTTAAAACGGCTGCTTATCTGATAAAAATAATTTTGATAGTCTAACGGTGAATCATTGTTAGGACGATAGGTACATTCCGAAATTGTTTCCGATAATACATTATTGATATAAAGGTGAATAATTCCATTTTTTACTACTTGGGGTTCGTGATAGCCGGATAAAGCTAAAAAGATAGCATTGTTCGTTTTGTTTGCGTTTATCAGAGCGTTGACGATGAGCTTTTGAGATTCATCATTAGGCAATATTTCTATATCATTGGTACAGGCGGCCAATAAATGAACAAATGAAAGGAGTAAAAGTGCTTTTTTCATTATTGCTTAAAATTTATAAGTATATGAGAATGAAGGTAAGAAGGGAAGGAGAGTGACTTTTTGTATCACAGGAATCTTTTTTCCTTCCGATTGCTCATCCGTGTAATAATCTATAAATACATGATTGGGATTCAAAGAGTTATAGGCATTCATAATACTGACGTTCCAAATCCGTTCTCCATGTTTTGTCTTTTTGTGAAAGTTGAATCCTAGATTCAACTGATGACTGGCGGGCAGACGGTAGTTATTTCGAGAAGAGCTATATTCAATGGGAAAAACAACCCCGTTGCCTGTATTTCCCATATGTCCCCATCCATAGCTTCCTTCGGGGAGAATGATGGTTGCTTTCTCTTTGGGCAGGGTGGCAGTATTTCCTGAAGCGTAAATCCAAGAAGCGCTCATGTATACTTTTTTGTTGAGGCGCCTGTTTATCGTGATGTTCACGGAGTGGCGTCTGTCGTATTTATAGGGAAAACGTTTCCCTCCATTTACATTTCCTTTACTGAATATACGGTCGGCTTTAGCCAAAGTATAATTTATCCATCCGGTAGTACGTCCGGTTTTCTTTTCCAGCATGAATTCTATGCCGAAATTGCGTCCTTTGCCCATTTCTACTTTCTCTTCCCAATGAATGGAATTACCGACTAGAGTATTACCATCTTTGTATTCCAATACGTTTTTCGTCATTTTGCTATAGCCTTCTACAGAAAACTCCCATCCTTGAATACCTGTATAGTAACCCCCGATAGAAAATTGGCATGCTTGCATCGGGCGGATCTTCTGTGTGACCGGTACCCATAGATCAGTGGGGAGAGAGAGATTGGATGAAGAAAGTAAATGTACATATTGTGTCATGTGGGTATAGGCCGCCTTGAAAGTAAGGTTGGGACTGGTTTTGAAACTAACGGTAATGCGAGGTTCCAAGGAGGCATAAGTGTGCTTTTGTACTTGGAAGAGTGAGAAATGTGCGCCTATATTTGTTTTCCATTGTTCGTTCCATTTGAAATCATCTTCTACATAAAGGGAAATTTCGTGTGAGTGTGTCGCTTCATTTCCTCCGATGGTGTATGTTTTATCAGGTTGTTCTTGTTCATTCGGAGAGTGCACAAATGTATGTTGGGTTTCGGGGCGGAACGTATGGTAGAGATAGTTTCCTCCGAATTTGATGAAATGGGAGGGGGATGGATGAAAGTCGAAGTCAGATGTTAATCCCCAATCTTCTATACCGGAATAATATTGGCTGTCAAGGTGTTTGTTGGCGGACGTGAAATTGTTTTTTATATTGAATCGGAAACGGTTATAGGATAGGGTGATGTTATGGAACAGACGATTACTGACTATGTGGTTCCAACGTAATGCCCCTAATGTACTTCCCCAAGCCATGACTTGTCTCTCTCTTGTGTCTGTCTCCTTTTCTTCTTCAAAGTAATAAGAAGAAGTATTTGTAAAGCTGGCATGATCTTTGCCATGATAAAAGGAGAAAAACAGGCGGTCACGGTCACTGAACCGATGATTTAGTTTTGTGTTGATATCATATAAGTAGTAACCTCCTTTCGTATCTTTATCCATGAAAGGCTTGATAATTAAATCGGCATAACTGCGTCTGGCAGAAATAATAAATGATGTCCGGTCTTTCCATAGAGGACCCTCAAAGTGCATTCGGGAAGTCAGCAGCCCGATGGTCAGACTGCCGTGATAATTCCTCATATCTCCATCGTTAGTGCGTACATCAATGACGGAGGACAGTCTTCCTCCGTAACGGGCAGGAAAACTGCTTTTATACAAATCGACTTTCTTGACCGATTCTGGGGTAAAGATGGAGAGAATACCTAGTGTATGGTCCACATTATATAAGGGTACACCGTCTAGCAGATAAAGATTCTGATCGGGACTTCCTCCACGTACATACAGGCCACTGGTACCGGTTATACCTCCTTGTATACCGGGCAGAAGCTGGATTGATTTTAATACATCTGCCTCACTCAGTAAAGCAGGGGTATTTTTAATATGTGTCAAAGGTATATTGTTTGCTCCCATACGGCTACTTTGAAAGCCTGTTTCCATTTTATCAGAAAGGACAACGATTTCTTCCAATGTATTATCGTTTTTAAGTTGGACAGTCAGCAGCGTATCTTTACATAAATACAATGCTATTTGTTTTGAACCGTAACCTATATAGGAAAAATTCAGTTCAGTGTTTCCTTCGGGCAGTGTGATACTGAAGAATCCGAATGGATTTGTGATTGTTCCTTGTTTATTTTGCTGGTCATAGATATTGGCACCTATCAGTGTTTCTTTCGATATTTCGTCCAATACATAACCGTTTAGTGTAAAATGTTGTTTTATAGGAAGTGACGTTGTTTTTTTCAATATGATATGGTGTTTGGTAATCTCGAAACTGATGTCTTGTTTAATGAAAGCTGTTTGTAGAATAGTTGTTAATGGGGTTTCTTTCAGATCGAGAGTTATGGGATGTTTGAGTACAACTTCTTCGCCATAAATAAAAGAATACTCTGACAGTTGTTCTATTTTAGCTGTAAACTCCTTTAAACTAGCCTGTTTCAGATAAATATTAAAAGGCATATCCGGAGTTTGTGCTGATATGAATGAATGGGAAAAGACTAGTAACAGCATTAAGTAAAAAAAAGTGATACTGTGTTTCTTATAAAGTGAAGAAATCATTTGTTTTTTAGTTTTCTTGCTTTAGTTCAATAAGATTGGATTGGGGCATGTGATAAGTAAAACCTACGATGGGAGCCAACATTTCTAGAATTTCTTCCAACGTTTCGTTTTGCTTGAAACGTGCATTTAATTTATAATTACGTAACTGTTCGCTTTTTATCTGTATGGTGACATTAAAATGATGGGATAGTTGACGAGCGATTTCTCCCATAGATATGTCATTAAAAGAAAGAATACCTTCACGCCAACTTATTTCGTTCTGTGCATTTGCATTAATGTGCATAGACAATATTCCAGTCGATTTACGATAAATGGCTGTTTCATTGGGCTTTAATATCATTTGTTTACCGTTGGCATTGTTACTGACGGATACACTACCTTCCAGCAGGGTTGTTTCTACTAAAGAATCGGCGGCATAGGCATTGACATTAAAATGCGTGCCTAATACCCTGATGGTAACTCCGTTTGCTTTGACACGAAATGGTTTTTTAGGATTTTTACTGACTTCAAAATAAGCTTCTCCATTCAGCTTTACGATTCGTCCCTTGTTGAAAGTTTCCGGATAGCTCAATTGGGAATGTCGGTTTAGGGTTACTTTAGAGCCATCCGGTAATTGGATGCATTGAGTTTGTATATTGGTGGAAACAATCAGTGTACGTACCGGACGTTGGTAAAAATAAAACATCCAACCGAAACCTATAAGCAGGACGAAACCGGCAGCCACAGCAACTGTATACCGAATGGAAAGTATTTTGTGCTTGCGGTATGCCGGTTGAAGACGTTGTTGCAATATATTATAACTTTTCTCCGCCGAGAATTTTCCCTGCGGTGAATGAGTGGAAGAAGATAATAATTCCAACCATTCGTCCAGTTCTTTGTCTGATTTCGGTGAATTCATGTTATTTTATTTGCTGGACAAAGATACTACTTCTTTTGCAGACGGATAGAAATTTCAGAAATTTTTGCGTCTTTTCCGTCAGGAGTACAGATCAACCGTATGATACGTTGTACGCTTTTTATTTGTTTAGGATAAAGAATGATATCTATTTTTACTGATTTCTTTCCTTTCAAGATGACCGGATGGGCATTTTGAATGTGGAAGCTATTGTTACTTGTAGAACTGCTAATGGTCAGTTTACGGTCTGTGTCTTGTTTTTCGGCAGCTATTTTTTTTAAAGTAAGGGTTTCTTCCTCGTTCTTTGTATCATAGGTGTGTGATATGAATTGTTTTTCAAAGCCTATATACTCTTTGGGATAGTTGTCGTTGTTACTACATGCACTTATAAGCAGGGCATAAAAAAATGGTAATACTAAACGTGTATTTGTTCTCATGTCTTTTTAGTTTATTAGTTTCTATTGATAAAGACAGGAGAATCTGGAAAACTCCCTATCGTCTATTTCTAAAATAATTGTTAATTTTTTCTTTGAGTCGGGTTACAGCTTTTTGTAACTGGGCATCTACTGTTTTAGGGCTTATATTAAGTTCTTCGGCAACGGAAGCATAACTTTGTTTTTCTTCGCGGACTTTAATAAAGATTGTTCGGCAACGTTCAGGTAATTCATTCAGTGAGTTCTCATAAATGTTAAATAACTCTTCATTCATCATTTGTTCTTCAGGAGAAAGGTTGGAAGAAGATATTTCCGGCATATTTTCCAGAGGCGAGGCTTCCCTCCTTTGTTCTTTTTCCAAATAGTTCAGAGCGGCATTTCTTATTAATATATAGCTGTACTTATTAAAATCATCGGGAATAAGCTGACTTTTTCGATGATTCCAAAGCGTGGTAAAAACATCTAAAATTACTTCTTGAGCCCATTCATCCCGTTGAAGGTAATAAAAGGCGATACGAAAGAAACGGTCATAATACATATCGTATAAAGACCGGAAAGCCTGTTGGGAATCATGCTTCTGTATTTCTTTGAGTAGTTCAGTTGCCTCCATTGCCGTGTTGGGCATGTTTGTTAATGTTATAATCGGATGCAAAGCTACTAAAATGTAAATAGATGTGCTATTCATTTTAGAACTTTTAGTTTTGATTTATTGTATGAGAGGAACTGAAGCCTTCTTCTTAGTATCTGTCTTGGCAATTTTCTTCTTTCAATTTATATTCTACTTGGTTGGCAATACTGAATATACCTATTCCTCCTTTTATATTATTGGGAATAAGGGGAACTGCATAAATAAAATTTTCGGCATCAAAATCTAATGCAGAGGACATGGCATACAAATATCTATGTTCACTTTCTGAAATACTGTAAAACCGGATACTGATATATCGCTCTGCTTTCTGAGAATCTATATGTATATAGTTGATGTCTTCTTTTAAATCTATCGTCATGTTATATTCCCTGTTTTTAAAATAACAGCTTTTAAAAAGGCCAAAATAATTGTTCCATTTCTGAATAAGCTCGAATCCTTCATCTATAGCATGTCCGGGTTTGCCGTCTGTCAAGGCGGTGTCATAAATATAATTATAGTTATAAGTCGTGTCAATACTGAGAGTGTCCCTGCCGTCATGCCATTTATGAGAATAAAAAATCTGTTTTACTTCAAGACGATAGTATGTATTCTCTGCCTCTATATCGGGTTGTTTTAATTGAATGTTAAGCCGAAGATAATTGTCATATACAGGCTTGCCTCCTACCCAGCTGTTGTAATCTCTTAAACTTATATAGGTTGTATCTACATTTATAATCTGTAAGGGTGCGCTGATGCGTGTTTCCGCTTTTGCTTTATATTTACCATTTTCTGAAGAAGCCTCTATTTTCACTCTATCTCCTGTTTGGAATATGCTTTTTACTGGGTAGTAATTATCTTCCGCAGTGATTGTTTCTGACAGTTTTCCGTTGATATACAGGTGTATGATACCATCGGTGACAGGAGTGGTAGCTGTCCATCCTGTGTAATGCAGATAAATCCGGTTATCGTTATTTTCAGTTTGCATCATGGCATTTACGATCAGTTTTTTAGGTTCATCATCGGGTAAATAACCAATGGTATTGGTACATGCGCTTAAAATAACAAATACACAAAGAAATAAAAAGTATTTTTTCATTGGATTTTAAAATTTATAAGTGTATGAAAATGAAGGAATACATGGCAAGATTGTCATTTTTTTCAATATAGGCTTTCCTGTTTGTGCTTCCCTGCTGATATAGACAAAGTTGGGGTTCATGGCATTGTAGGCATTTAGGATACTGATATTCCATATCCGTTCTCCGTGCCGGGTCTGTTTATGGAAGTTGAATCCTATATTCAATTGGTGGCTTGCAGGCAATCTGTAGTTATTTCGTGAACTAGAATGATCCATATCTCCTTTGTTCAAATTATCCATAATCCAGGAAGGTGGTACATTGGTAGGTGGTAGTTCTGTATGTGTCTTCTCTGTAGGAAGTGTTGCCATGCAACCTGATGCATAAGTCCATGACATATTGAAGTCGATCCGTCGTGTCAATTGATAATTTAGAGTGAGATTCAAGGTATGTCGGCGGTCATATTGGTAAGGGAAATGTTTACCATTATTGATCCCGTCCGTACTGAATTGCCGGTCGGATTTGGATAGGGTGTAATTAATCCATCCAGTAAGGAGCCCTGCAGTTTTTTGTGCCATAAACTCCACTCCGAATGAACGTCCTTTGCCCATTTCTACTTTGTCTTCCCAGTTATGGGAAGAACCTAGAAAACTTTCTCCGTCTTTATATTCTAATACATTATACATATCTTTATAGTATCCTTCTATGGAAAATTCCCAATTCTTGATACCGGTATAGTATACTCCTACAGCATATTGAAAAGATTTCATGGGGCGGATGTGGCGTGTGACGGGCACCCAAAGGTCGGAAGGCATGGCCAGTGATGCAGTAGATAATAATTGGGTACACTGGCTCATCTGTGAAAAAGAACTTTTTAAGATGATATTTGAGGTCGCTTGGAAACTTATGGAAAGACGGGGTTGCAAAGAAAGATAAGTCTGTTTTTGTACATTAAAAAATGAAAAGTGCAATCCGGCATTTATTTTCCAATGTTCGTTCAGAATAAGATCATCTTCGGCATACAAGGAAAAGTCATGAGCATGGATATGAGAATTGTTCAAACTATAATTGTCGTTAGTTTGTGGATATCCATTGTCGGAATTGTGTTGATTTACGGTCTGCACTTCCGGAGCGAACTGATGATATATGTATTTCGCTCCAAATTTGATGTTGTGTGCCGGTAACGGATGATAATCAAAATCCGTACTAATGCTAAGATCACTGATGCCGGAGTGAAACAGATTGTTGGAACCATTGATGATTGTGGAACCATCAGGTTGTTGTATGCTGGAAGTTTCCTCTTGTCTGATATCAAAAACATAACGATTGTATGCCAGCGTAGTATTACTGAATAGTTGGGGTGTGAAAACATGATTCCAGCGTGTGTTCAGTAATATGTTTCCCCAATTGTGAGTTTGCTTGAACTTATCTTCATCTTTGTATTTATAGTAGACGTGGTCTTTTCCTTTATAGAAAGAGATGAAAAGGCGATCTTGTTCACTAAAGCGATGATTTAGCTTGGCGTTGATGTCATACAAACTATAACCGCCCCGTTCGTCCTTTGGCATAACTAGTGGGAGGAAACAGTCAATATAACTGCGTCGTGCTGAGATAATGAAGGAAGTATGATCTTTCCATATAGGTCCTTCAAATTGCAGATGTGAAGTGAGAAGACCGATAGTCAAGCTTCCATGATAGTGCTGCATGTTTCCGTCATTGGTACGGACATCGACAATAGATGAAAGACGTCCGCCGAATCGTGCCGGAAAGCTACTTTTGTATAAATCGACTTTTTTCACGGCTTCCGGAGTGAAGACCGATAACAGGCCCAGTGTATGATCTACATTATATAAAGGTACACCGTCTAATAAATAAAGATTTTGGTCCGGACCTCCTCCGCGTACATATAACCCACTGGTTCCGTTCATTCCGTTTTGTACACCGGGCAGTAGTTGGATGGATTTTAATACGTCTGCCTCACTCATCAATGCCGGTGTGTTTTTTATGTGGGGAATAGGAATACTGCTTGCTCCCATACGACTGCTTTGAATACCCGTTTCGGGTTTGTCGGACAAGATAATGACCTCGTTCAGTTGGTTGTCATTGCGGAGTTGGATGGTCAGCATAGTATCTTTCCATAGGTGCAAAGACACTTGTTTTACTGCATAGCCTATATATGAAAAGTTTAGTTTAGTGCCTCCCTCAGGCAATGTGATGCTAAAGTATCCGAAAGGATTGGTAGTAGTACCCACTCCGTTTTTCTGATCATAAATATTGGCACCTATCAATGTTTCTTTCGATATACTGTCCAATACATACCCGTTCAGGGTAAAAGATTTCTTGCTGGATTGTAGAGCGTATTTTTTTAATATAATGTGATTTTTGTTTATTTTGAAACTGATATTCTGTCCAGCAAAAGCTTTCTGTAAAATCAGGCTTAATGGAGCTTTTCTTAGACTGAGGGTTATAGGATGTTTAAGGATGATTTCCTCTCCATAAATAAAAGAGTAGCCGGAGGCTTTTTCTATTTCAAATATGAATTCTTTCAGATTCGCTTTTTTTAAGTGAATGCTGAAAGAAAGATCTGCTTTTTGGGCCTGTATGAATGTAGTGGAAATCATTAGTAACAGTATCAAGAAAATTCCCTTGATACTGTATTGATTGCAAGTTGAAGAAATCATTTAGTTTTTAGTTTTCTTTTATTATTCAATAATTTATATGCCTTTATTCAGAGTCTGTTATCCTCTTTGTAATATTTGGAGAAAGAGTTTCCAAAATTTGATTTGTGTTATGGTTGCATTCGGAACTCTTTTGTTCCGTTTTCCTGTGTTCTTCAGAATCGTTTTCGCTATTGTAAGCATAAGCTTCCATTAATGCGTAGAAGAATGGAAGAACTATGCGCGTACTTGTTTTCATATCTTTTTAGTTTATTGGTTTATATAAGTAAAGACAGGGAAACTTGAAAATCTCCCTATCGTATTTTATAAAATTATTCATTTATTTTTGGGGGATGCTTTTAAAATAGCATATGTGAATATTCGCTGAAGTATTAGTTACTCCACCCAAAGCATGTCGCTCATGATCCCGTCTGATATAAAAACGCCTTTACGGGTCAGTTTCAGCGTATCGTTTTTTATTTCCAGTGTTCCTTGTTGTAAATATGGAGTGGCCATACGTAGGCAGTATTTGTACAGTTCTTCTCCGTATTGTTTCCCGAGTTTGGGCAGTGGCATTCCCCATTGTGTACGTATGTGGGTAATGACAAAATCATTGTAACGGGTATATAGGTCAAGTTCTTCTACTTCGAATGTGGGATTTCCGCTTGAGATCCCCTCTATATATTTATCTAGTGAAGCTACATTCCATTGGCGTGAAATGCCATTATAGGAATGTGCGGAAGGACCGCAACCTAAATATTGCTTTTCTGTCCAGTAACTGGAATTGTGCCGGGAATGAAGACCTGGCAAACAGAAATTGGATATTTCATAATGCTCGTATCCGGCAGTAGTGAGCTCGTCGATTAGTGTACCGAACAGGGAAACGCTTAAGTCCTCGTCTGCTTCTTCTACTTTATGTTGTTCGCGGAGTTTCCACAGGGGAGTTCCTTCCTCATAAATAAGATGATAAGCGGAAATATGTTCCGGGTGTAAGGAAAGGGCTTGTTTTAAATCTTTTTTCCATGAGGTGAGCGTTTCGCCGGGCAGCCCATACATCAGGTCAATACTGATATTTTGGAAACCTGCCGTGCGGCAGCCTTGGAAGGCACGAATGGCTTGGTCGGCGGTATGTCGTCGTTGGAGTTGTTTTAAAGTCGTTTCCTGGAAAGTTTGAATTCCCATACTTATCCGGTTGAAAGGAAAGGTGCGTAGCATAGAGATATACTCCGATGTTAAGTCATCGGGATTAGCTTCTAAAGTAATTTCGGCATTGGGGGTTACTTTATACACCTTATAAATATGGGAGAAAATAGCTTCGAAATCCTCTTTAGCCAATTGTGAGGGAGTACCGCCACCTAGATAAATCGTTTCTATGGGTTCTCCTTTCAGATAGTTTTTCCGGTCAGTTAGTTCGTGGCACAATGCACGGATGTATGCTGTTTTCTGTTCTTTACGAGTAGTAGAGAAAAAATCACAGTAAATGCAACGCTTTTTGCAGAAGGGTATATGTAGGTAGATGCCTGCCATGATAACTTATTTTGTGGCAAAGTTACAAAAAAATAATGCTAATATAGAATATCTGTCGTAAAACATAGTTTAGTAACACTATCCTTTAAGTTGTTTTTTTTCTCTTTATTTTCTAATTTGCGCTCCACATTTTTAGGAGATATGAAACACATATCCGTTTGTTAATAATTAAACCTTAGATATCATGAAAGTATATCAGACTAACGAAATTAAAAACATTGCACTTCTTGGCAATGATGGCTCAGGTAAAACCACCCTCACAGAGTCTTTGCTCTTTGAGAGTGGTATTATAAAACGTCGTGGCAGAATTACTGCCAAAAACACGGTTAGTGATTATTTTCCGGTAGAGCAAGAATATGGTTATTCAGTGTTCTCTACCGTTTATCATGTAGAGTGGAATGGAAAAAAACTAAATATAATTGACTGTCCGGGCAGTGATGACTTCGTAGGGGCTGCCATAACCGCGCTTAATGTAACCGATACTGCTATTTTGCTACTGAATGGACAATACGGTCCCGAAGTAGGCACTCAGAACCACTTCCGTTATACAGAAAAACTAGGCAAACCAGTTATCTTTTTGGTTAATCAGCTTGATAACGAGAAATGTGACTATGACAATGTACTCGAACAGTTGCGTAGTATTTATGGCTCTAAGGTAGTTCCCGTGCAATATCCTCTTGAAACGGGACCTAATTTTCATGAACTCATTGACGTGCTGTTGATGAAGAAATATTCATGGGGACCAGAAGGAGGTGCTCCTACAATTGAAGAAATTCCTGATTCTGAGAGAGAAAAGGCATTGGAGATGCATAAAGCTTTGGTAGAGGCTGCTGCTGAAAATGATGAGACATTGATGGAAAAATTCTTTGAATCGGAATCATTGACTGAAGATGAAATGCGTGAAGGCATCCGTAAGGGATTGGCTGCACGTGGTATGTTCCCTGTTTTCTGTGTATGTGCAGGTAAAGATATGGGTGTCCGTCGTCTGATGGAATTTTTAGGTAATGTTGTTCCATTCGTATCAGATATGCCTGTAGTTCATAATACTCGTGGTGTGCCTGTGCCTCCCGATGCTAATGGACCTACTTCTCTTTATTTCTTCAAGACTGCCGTTGAACCCCATATCGGTGGTGTGCAGTATTTTAAAGTGATGAGTGGAAAGGTACACGAAGGTGATGATTTAACTAATGCTGATCGTGGCTCTAAAGAGCGTATGGCACAGCTTTTTGTTTGTGCCGGAGCTAATCGTATTCCGGTGCCGGAGCTGGTAGCCGGAGATATTGGTTGTACTGTGAAATTGAAAGATGTAAAGACTGGAAATACCTTGAACGGCAAAGACTGTGAAAACCGGTTTAATTTCATTAAATATCCTAATGCTAAATACTCGCGCGCCATCAAGCCTGTAAATGAGGCTGATGTAGAGAAGATGATGGTTATATTGAACCGTATGCGTGAGGAAGATCCTACTTGGGAGGTAGAGCAATCCAAAGAATTGAAACAGACTATTGTGCATGGACAAGGTGAGTTCCATCTCCGTACCTTGAAGTGGCGTTTGGAGAATAACGAAAAATTGCAGATTAAGTTTGAGGAGCCTAAGATTCCTTATCGTGAAACAATCACTAAAGCAGCTCGTGCCGATTATCGTCACAAGAAACAATCAGGTGGTGCAGGGCAATTTGGTGAGGTTCATCTCATTGTTGAACCTTATTATGAAGGAATGCCTGTACCCGAAACGTATAAGTTTAACGGTCAGGAATTCAAGATAAATGTGAAGGGGACTGAGGAAATACCTTTGGAATGGGGTGGTAAATTAGTCTTTATTAACAGTATTGTGGGGGGATCTATTGATGCTCGTTTTATGCCTGCTATCTTGAAAGGGATTATGAGCCGGATGGAGCAGGGTCCGTTGACTGGTTCATATGCGCGTGATGTACGAGTGATTGTTTATGATGGTAAGATGCATCCGGTAGACTCAAATGAAATCTCCTTTATGCTTGCAGGACGTAATGCATTCAGTGAGGCATTTAAGAATGCTGGGCCTAAGATTCTAGAGCCAATTTATGATGTGGAAGTTTTCGTTCCTAGCGACAAAATGGGTGATGTAATGAGTGATTTGCAAGGTCGTCGTGGTATGATTATGGGTATGAGCAGTGAAAGTGGATATGAAAAACTGGTTGCGAAAGTACCTCTGAAAGAAATGTCTTCTTATTCCACTTCTTTGAGTTCCTTGACAGGTGGGCGCGCTTCGTTTATTATGAAGTTTGCCAGCTATGAATTGGTTCCGACGGATGTACAAGAAAAATTAATGAAGGAATTTGAAGCTAAAGAAAATAAAGATGATTGATAAAGTGTAAGATTTCATACTTAGAGGAGACGTATTTCGTTAAAAATACGTCTCTTTTTATTTAAGATAACTTAAACTTTTAGGTTTGTTATTTGGTTTTGAACTTAATTTTTTATTATTTTTGCAAACCAACTGGCGTAAATTTTGTTATAATAGTCAGAATCTTAGCTTAAATGACTTTTTCGGTTAATTATAGAGAATAGCCGTTTAAATTTGGTTAATCTATTATGTAATGAGATTTAGCGCTTTTAATTTTGCTGACATGAAAAAGTCTACTATTTGGGTATTAGGTATTGTAATGGGACTATCATTTCTTAGTTTATTGTATTTGCAGGTAAGCTATATTGAAGAAATGGTGAAAATGCGCAAAGGACAATTTGATGAGTCTGTTCAGCGCAGTTTAGTCCAAGCGTGTCGAAATATTGAGTTGGTGGAAACTAAAAAGTACCTTGAGGATGATGCGATTGCTACAGAAAAAGCAGCACAGTTATCCAGGGAGCAGTCCGAAGAAAAAAAGGGGGAGGGAAGTGGTAATGTGGTAGCGCATACACATGAGTACTCCATAACTTCCGATGGATTGAACGGTTACTCTACTTTTGAATTGAAGATGAGGTTCAGTGCGAATCGTCCTTCTAATATTCCTAAAGCGATTATTTCGACTGGTAAGAATATTCCTCAGACTTCAAGAGCCTTGCAGGAAATAATTAAAGACAGATATGTGTACCAACGTGCATTGTTGGACGAAGTGGTCTATAACATTTTGTATACAGCTAGTGACAAACCCTTGAACAAAAGAATCAACTTTAAACAGTTGGACTTGTTTTTAAAGACAGAATTGCTGAATAATGGCATTGATATTCCTTACCATTTTACGGTGACAGACCGTGACGGGACGGAAGTTTACCATTGCCCTGATTATACCAAAGAGGGTAGTGAGAATACATATCCGCAGGTTTTATTTAAAAATGATCCTCCGGCTCGTATGGCAACAGTAAATATTCACTTCCCTACATTGAACAGTTACATATTCAGTTCTGTTAAATTTATGATCCCGTCACTGATCTTCACATTTGTATTGCTTGTGACGTTCATTTTTACTATCTATATCATCTTCCGTCAGAAGAAGTTGACCGAGATAAAGAATGATTTCATAAATAATATGACACATGAATTCAAGACACCTATCTCTACCATATCGTTGGCAGCTCAGATGTTGAAAGATCCGGCAGTGGGAAAATCTCCTGCTATGTTCCAGCATATATCCGGAGTGATAAATGATGAAACCAAGCGTTTGCGTTTTCAAGTGGAAAAGGTGTTGCAGATGTCTATGTTCGAAAAGCAAAAAGCGACGCTGAAGATGAAAGAGGTGAATGCAAATGATTTGATAGCCGGTGTTGTCAATACTTTCACGTTGAAGGTAGAGAAATACAATGGTAAAATCACTTCGAATTTGGATGCGGTAAATCCGGATATATTTGTAGACGAGATGCATTTTACAAATGTTATTTTTAATTTGCTGGACAATGCAGTGAAATATAAAAAACAGGAAGGCGAATTGTTGTTGAATATACGTACTTGGAATGAATCGGGTAAGCTTTATATCTCTATCCAGGATAATGGAATAGGTATTAAGAAAGAAAACCTGAAGAAGATATTCGATAAATTCTATCGTGTGCATACTGGTAACCTGCACGATGTGAAAGGCTTTGGTTTGGGACTGGCTTATGTGAAAAAAATAATTCAAGATCACAAAGGGACTATACGTGCCGAGAGTGAATTGAATGTAGGAACTAAATTTATAATTGTATTACCTTTATTAAAAAATGAATAATATGGACGAGAAATTGCGTATCTTGTTATGCGAAGATGATGAGAATCTTGGCATGCTATTGAGAGAATATTTGCAGGCAAAAGGCTACTCGGCCGAACTTTGCCCGGATGGTGAGGCTGGCTACAAGGCTTTCCTTAAGAACAAATACGACTTATGTGTATTGGATGTGATGATGCCGAAGAAAGACGGGTTTACTTTAGCACAGGAAATTCGCCAGGCTAATGCTGAAATTCCTATTATCTTCTTGACTGCTAAAACTTTGAAAGAGGATATATTGGAAGGCTTCAAGATTGGTGCGGATGATTATATTACTAAACCATTCAGTATGGAAGAGTTGACTTTCCGTATCGAGGCTATTTTGCGTCGTGTACGTGGTAAGAGAAACAAGGAAAGCAATATCTACAAGATTGGTCGTTTTACTTTTGATACTCAGAAACAAATTCTGGCTATCGATGGAAAACAGACTAAACTGACTACGAAAGAATCCGAATTATTGGGCTTGCTTTGTGCTCATGCTAATGAGATTCTGCAGCGTGATTTCGCATTGAAAACTATTTGGATTGATGATAATTATTTCAATGCACGAAGCATGGATGTGTATATTACTAAGTTGCGTAAACATTTGAAAGAAGATGATTCTATCGAGATTATCAATATCCACGGGAAGGGGTATAAACTGATTACTCCCGAAGTAGAATAAGAGGATATCTGATATTTAGTAGTAACATTTAGTTGCAAGTAGATGAAAAAATCAGCTCGTTCTCAAGAACGAGCTGATTTTTTGTGTAGAAATTATTGTTTAAAGTAGGTTGTAAAATTCATGTTATATTTCCGTCAAAAGCTTCATGTCTTTATAAATAGCTTATTGTCAGATGATTAAGGTGAAGAATTCGTAGCTGGAAAGCTTCAGCTGTAAAAAATCCGTAAGCAAGACAGGGGAGTATGATCCGTAGTCAGAAAGAGTTAGTATTATGACTGTTTATGTTTGTGTCGGTTGAAAGATTACTAATGTTACAGTTGAAAGATATATAATCTAACAGGCATTACATATATAAAGATTAGAAGAAAAGGACTTTTCTTTTCGGCAATCTGGAATAAAGTGAGTAAAGTCGATAAAATAAAAAAGTCCGGAGTTCTACCCGGACTTTTTTATTTTTGTTCTCTTATACTTTAATCAACAATGCGTTTGTTTAATACAATATAAACGATTAAACCTATAACGATAAGGGCGGCACTTCCACCTAAAACACCGTTGTCGTTAATTGCTGCACTTCCGGTGAAGAAAACACCGACTAAAATAGCGGCGCCGATGATCATCAGTATCAGACCTAAATTCTTAAGTAAGCTTTTCATGTGTGTATTTTATTAATAGATTATATTTATTCTTGTGTACAAATTAAAGCATAATTCTCTTATCATGGAAATTATTTTAGGAAAAAAAGATGAAAACCTTGAAAAACTTTAGTCTTTGATGTTGGTGAATACCTTTCTTAATACATCTTGGCTGACTTTCAGTTCTTCCAATGTTAATCCTTGTAGTGCTTCTTTCAATGTCTTGTTTGCGATGAAACGTGCTTTACCTTCTAATTCTCTGCCGGTTTTGGTCAAATGAATTAAATTGGTGCGTCGATCTCTTTTGTCGGCGATGCGTACCACCAGATGCTGGCGTTCCATATTGTCTATTAAGCGGGTCATGCTGGGTTTGTCTTTAAAAGTGGCATTACATAGTTCTTGCTGTGTGACACCATCTTTTTCCCATAGAAAAAGAAGGACTGTCCACTGTTCAGGGGTAATTTCTACACCATTTTGGCGAAAATTCCGGCTTAGTTTCCGGTTGATGGCTGCAGATACTTTGCCATTTAATATGGCAAATATTAATTGGATATCAAAACTAAATTGTTCTATCATGGAATTATTGTTTAAACAACTTTGCAAATATACAATTCTTGGCGGATATAACTTATCTTTTACAGATAAAAAATATAAAAAGGAAGATTAATTGTAAAATGAAACTATATTTTTTGAAGAAAATTGTGATAACTCTTTGTAGATTAAGATAAAATATCTACTTTTGCACTCGCATTTGAAATTTAATTTAATAATTTAATAAACGTAGTATGAATCAATACGAAACCGTTTTCATTTTAACTCCCGTTTTATCTGACGTTCAGATGAAGGAAGCGGTAGAGAAATTCAAAGGTATTCTGACTGCAGAAGGTGCAGAGATTATCAATGAGGAAAACTGGGGCTTGAAAAAGCTGGCTTACCCCATCCAAAAAAAGTCAACTGGTTTCTATCAGTTGATAGAGTTCAAAGCAGAACCGCAGGTTATTAAAAAATTGGAAATTAACTTCCGTCGTGACGAACGTGTTATCCGTTTCTTAACTTTTAAGATGGATAAATACGCTGCTGAATATGCTGCTAAGAGAAGAAATGTTAAATCAACTAAAAAGGAGGATTAATCATGGCACAGCAACAATCAGAAATCAGATATTTAACTCCGCCCTCAGTAGACGTTAAGAAGAAAAAATACTGCCGTTTCAAAAAGAGTGGTATTAAGTACATTGATTACAAAGATCCTGAATTCTTGAAGAAATTCTTGAACGAACAGGGTAAGATCCTTCCTCGCCGTATTACAGGTACTTCTCTGAAGTTCCAACGTCGTATCGCGCAGGCTGTTAAAAGAGCACGTCACTTGGCGTTACTTCCATTTGTAACTGACATGATGAAATAATAAGGAGGAATAAGTATGGAAATAATTTTGAAAGAAGACGTAGTGAACTTAGGCTACAAAAATGATATTGTAACTGTGAAGTCTGGTTACGGTCGTAACTATCTTATTCCGACTGGTAAGGCAGTGATTGCTTCACCTTCAGCTAAGAAAATGTTGGCAGAAGAGCTGAAACAACGCGCTCACAAATTGGAAAAGATTAAGAAAGATGCTGAAGCTATGGCAGAACAGTTGAAGGATGTAACCTTGACTATTGCTACTAAAGTGAGTGCCACAGGTACTATCTTCGGCTCTGTTAGCAACATTCAAATTGCTGAAGAATTGGAAAAATTGGGTCATAAGGTTGATAGAAAGATTATCGTTGTGAAAGATGCAGTGAAAGAGATTGGTTCTTACAAAGCTATCGTTAAACTTCACAAGGAAGTTTCTGTAGAAATCCCGTTCGAAGTAGTTGCTGAATAAAATCTGTAAATACTTTAAAGTATAATGATGCTGAAAAAGCCCGGTTCGTAAGAGCCGGGCTTTTTCTTTTTAATATGTTTGATTTGTTAATTCAATCGTTTCTTTTATAATTTTTTGAGGAGTGGTAAAAGGATTTTCGTCAAAAGTGTTTGGCATAGTGAGGATCAGTTGTTTGATATCATATTCTTGTATCCTAGCTACCCATACTTTATAAATATTGTTATAATTTTTATGAATATTATAAATGGTTAGGTGAGAGAAGTAGCTGGTTATATAATCTTGTTTGTATTTATAATAGTCTTTGTTGTCCTCAGTTATTTTTCTACATCCTTTTATAGGTTTGTAAAAGTTTTGAAATGAACTCTTTGTCAGGTATCTGTTGCATCAATGCTGAACTTTTCAGTACTTCTAGCACATCTTCCGAATACTCATAATCTTTTACGCAAAAGGAGAATTGGCATTGTTTTTTAAAATAGAAGCTTTAGTTGTTTGAAGTGAATCCTGTTTTACGTTAGCAATCGGAAGAAACTGATTTCATTTAAATACGCGACTTTGGCCTGATTGATACTTTTCAAATTTTCTTCTAATTCCATTTTTATCATTTGCATACTTTCTTTTATCTGCTTTTCTTGTGAGGAATTGCTTATGAAATCAGTTCGGCAAGAGTGATAAATACTCCAGTGATAACAATAGATAATTCACGGAAATAGTTTCCCAACTTCCAGTTTTGAAGTGTTTCTTTTAGATTTGTCTTTTTCATATCCTGTTTTTGTTTGTGGTTTGAGAAACAAAAGTAGATAATTTGTATTGCAAAACGATGGAATATTGGCAGAAAAGGGAGGAGTAAAGACATAAAAAAAGTCTGTTGCGCTTTCGCACGGCAGACTTTCAATTCTCTCTAGAGTTCGTACTGAATTATTCAGCTTTAGTAGAGTCACAGCAAGCAGCTGTAGAGTCACAAGCAGCTGAATCTGCTACAACTTCTTCTACAACAGCAGCTTCTTCTACTACTGCAACTGAATCAGTTGCTTCTGTGTTGTTGTTAGCAGCTTTGTTTCCGCAAGATGCGAAAGATACAGCTGCGAAGGCTACGAACAAAAATACTAATTTTTTCATTTTCTTTGCTTTTTAAATCTGTAATACTAATGTTGCTTTCTTAAAACGATGCAAAGGTATACACTTTTTCAATACGTTGTACCAAAAAGAACAACTTTTTTTCTAGTTTTTTATGTTATACAACCTATTTTGCTGATTAGTAGCATGTTTTATAACATATTTATTCTTCAGTAATGCTGTTATATAAGAATCGTTTGATGCTTTTTTTGGGAGTTTTTTCGAACTCTGTAGGATAAAGTTGTATTTTACTCACTTGTTCATAATTTCCTACCAGTTTATTCAGATTCTTCAAGTTTTCATCCATTACTGTTTTTAGGTTTTCGGGGGTATTGAGTCCCAGACTGTCCAGACTTTCATAATCAGGATATACTAAAGCTACCAGTTTCTTGTTGCGCTCTATGATTAAACTTTCTAGAACGAATGGCATATTATTTAGTTTGGATTCTATCTCTTCAGGAAAAATATTCTGTCCATTAGAACTCAGAAGCATGGTTTTACTACGGCCTCTTATATAAATGAATCCGTTAGCATCTATTGTACCTAAATCGCCTGTTTTCAACCAACCATCTTCGGTAAATACCTCACGGGTAGCTTCTTCATTCTTATAATAACCTTTCATTACGTTTTCACCACATACCTGTATTTCTCCAGTAATGTTATAGGGATCATCCGAGTCGATACGGACTTTCATGATATCCAGTATCTTTCCGGCAGAACCAGGTATAAATTCATTCCATGGAGCATAACTGATCAGTGGGGCACATTCGGTCATTCCGTAACCGATGGTGAACGGAAATTTTATTTTGTAGAAAAAATCGGTGACTTCCGGGTTCATGGCAGCTCCACCGATAATGACTTCTTTAAAACGTCCGCCTAATGCGTCAATCAGTTTTTTGCGAATTTGTGCATAAATCTGGTTGTCTAGTAAAGGTATGTTAAGCGCCCATTTCATGCTGCGTTTGTTAATGAGCGGCTGAATTACATTCTTATAAATTTTTTCTATAACCAATGGTACTGTAATAATAAGGTTGGGTCTTACCTCCTCAAAAGCTTTCATCAATATTTTGGGAGAAGGTGTCTTTCCTAATAAGGTGACATGTGTACCGACAGCAGTAGCGGTTAGAAAATCAAAAGCACATCCGTATGCATGGGCCAAGGGAAGGAAGGAAAGTACTTTTTCTCCTTTCTTTAAAAGTTCTGTACGGATACCAAAGGTAACGTTTCCTGCCAGATTATTGCCCGTAATCATTACTCCTTTACTGAATCCGGTAGTTCCTGAAGTATAATTCAGTAACATGACCTTCTCGTTGGAGAGTTCTGTGTAATTGATATTTTCCTTATAGAAGCCTTTGGGGAAGTTCTTTCTCATAGCTGCATCAATATTCTTCATGAATTTTTGGACGGTTTCACCGTCACGTTGATGCAGGCATCTGAAATCCGTTAGAGAAAATACAGCGCGTAATCCACTTAATGCCTCTTCTTCCAAATTTTCCCAAATATTATCGCTGGTAAACAGAAATGTGGATTCAGAATGATTTACAATATGATGGACATCATTTGGCTTGAAGTCTTGTAAAATAGGAACTACAATAGCTCCGTATGTAACAGTTGCCAAATAAGCGATACACCAACGGGAGGTATTCTTACCTATAATAGATATTTTATCGCCACGGCGCAGGCTGCAATATTGGAATAATAAGTGTATCTTAGCTATTTCTTCCGCTACTTGTCCGTATGTAAACGTGGTATCTTCACCATAATCTGTGTAACAGGGCAGATCCCAGTTTTCTTTGAAGCTATTCTCATATAGCTTGATAAAGTTTTCTTTTATCATTGCACAATTTTTGATGTAATGTGCAAAAATAAGCATAATTATTGGTATTCTAAAGAATTTAAGCAGAATAATATGTACCTTTGCTCGCTAATTAGATAAAAAGGTATGATTGATACGATAATTTTTCAGGATAAAACGGCTGTTTATTATACATTAGGCTGCAAATTAAACTTTTCAGAAACTTCAACCATCGGTAAAACACTGAAAGAAGCAGGTATACGTACAGCACGTAAGGGTGAGAAAGCTGATATTTGTGTTATTAATACTTGCTCTGTGACCGAGGTTGCGGATAAGAAATGCCGTCAAGCCATTCATCGTTTGGTTAAACAGCATCCGGGTGCCTATGTAGTAGTGACGGGATGCTATGCCCAGTTAAAACCTGACCAGGTGGCTAATATAGAAGGTGTGGATGTTGTTTTGGGAGCTGAACAAAAAGGAGAGTTGATGAATTATCTCGGAAATTTGGAAAAGCATCCTCAAGGTGAGGCGATTACGACAGCTGCAAAAGACATACGTAGTTTTTCACCTTCGTGTTCTAGAGGTGACCGTACTCGTTATTTTCTGAAAGTGCAGGATGGTTGCGATTATTTCTGCTCTTATTGTACAATTCCGTTTGCTCGTGGGCGTAGCCGTAACGGACGTATTGAAGAGATTGTGGAACAGGCACGGCAGGCTGCTGCTGAGGGAGGAAAAGAAATTGTTATTACTGGGGTGAATATTGGAGACTTCGGAAAGACAACCGGTGAAAGTTTCTTTGATCTGGTAAAGGCTTTAGATCAGGTGGCAGGGATTGAACGTTATCGTATCTCGTCTATTGAACCCAACTTGTTAACGGATGAAATAATAGAATATGTGTCACGTTCACGTGCATTCATGCCGCATTTTCATATTCCTTTGCAGTCGGGCAGCGATGATGTGCTGAAATTGATGAGACGTCGATATGATACCGCATTGTTTGCTTCCAAGATACGCAAAATTAGGGAGATCATGCCGAATGCGTTTATTGGCGTGGATGTAATTGTGGGAACACGTGGTGAAACAGAGGAATATTTTGAAGATGCTTATCATTTTATTGAAGGGCTTGATGTGACGCAGTTACATGTTTTCACTTATTCGGAGCGTCCCGGTACGCAGGCCTTGAAAATAGAGTATGTAGTGAGTCCTGAGGAGAAACATCGCCGTAGTCAGAGATTGTTGGTTTTATCTGATGAGAAGACAAAGGCGTTCTATACCTCTCATATAGGAAAAGAAGCTTGGGTATTAATGGAAAAATCTAAGGTTGGCACTCCTATGCATGGATTTACTGATAATTATATCCGGGTGGAGATGGACCACGATGATCAATTGGATAATCAGTTGATTCGTGTAAGAATGGGAGGCTTTAATGAAGAGGGTACAGCGTTGAAGGGTGTTTTAGTCTGAAAAGAAATGAAAAGGGTGTCTGTTGTCATATTGAATTGGAATGGGGTAGATATGCTCCGTAAGTTTATGCCTTCTGTTATAGATAATTCAGTAGGAGAGGGGATTGAAATTTGTGTGGCTGATAATGCGTCCTCTGATGGGTCGCTTGAAATGCTTCGTACTGAATTTCCTGTAGTCCGTTTGATTGAGTTGGATCGAAATTATGGCTTTGCCGAAGGATATAACCGGGCTTTGGCGCAAGTTGATGCAGAATATGTAGTTTTACTGAATAGCGATGTGGAGGTTACTTCGCATTGGTTGGAACCTTTGTTGGATTATATGGATACCCATTCCGGAACAGTTGCCTGTCAACCTAAACTGTTAAGTTGGCATAATAAGGAATATTTCGAATATGCCGGAGCGTCGGGGGGATTTATTGATCGATATGGATATCCTTTTTGCAGAGGGCGTATTTTTGATGTTGTTGAAAAGGACTGCGGACAGTATGATACGGTAACGGAGGTGATGTGGGTAACGGGGGCCGCTCTTTTTATCCGGTTGGCTGATTATCGTGAAGTTGGAGGGTTGGATGATCATTTTTTTGCTCACATGGAAGAAATTGACTTGTGTTGGCGTTTGCGCAGCCGGGGAAAAAAGCTTGTCTGTATTCCGCAAAGTGTGGTATATCACGTAGGAGGGGCTACGTTGAAAAAAGAAAATCCGAGAAAGACTTTTCTGAATTTCAGAAATAATCTGTTGATGCTTTATAAGAATTTGCCGGATAAGGAGTTAGAACATGTACTTTTTATACGTGGTATACTGGATAGAGTAGCTGCCCTTGTTTTTTATCTGAAAAAGGATAGAGCGAATGCGCGTGCTGTAATGCAGGCGAGGAGAGAATTTGAGGATATAAGATATTCTTTTGCTGCTTCTCGTATAGAAAATATAATGAAGTCTACAGATGAAATGATCCCGGAACGGACTCATTTTAGTATTCTTATGAAATATTATTTGTTGGGTAAAAAACATTTCTCTCAGTTGAAACTTTTTTAAATTGCTTCTCTTTATATTTCTTTTTATAGCATTATTCCCGTATCTTTGTTTGGTGAAATTGGATCAAAAAAGAAAAGGAGCTGTAAATGAATGTTCATGAGGTGAAATCTATTGAAACAAAGTCTATTCTGTCACGTTTGAAAAGTAAAGATAATTATTGGGGTATTGCTTATAACATGAATTTGTATAGAGGGTGCCAACATGGTTGCATTTATTGTGATACACGTAGTTGTTGCTATGGTATTGGTGATATTTCTCATATTTCTGTAAAGAAGAATGCTTTGGAATTACTGGATCATGAACTGGGAACGAAACGTGGAAAAGCGACCATTGGTACAGGCTCAATGAACGATCCTTATATGCCGTTGGAAAAACAGATGAAGCTGACTGGAGGTGCGTTGGAACTTATTGCCAAACATCGTTTTCCTGTTCATGTGATAACAAAGAGTAGTCTTGTGACTCGTGATGCCGATTTATTGCAGGATATAGGGCGCACTTATGCTGCCGTTAGTTTTACTATCACTACAGCGGATGACGAGATGGCGCGAAAACTGGAGCCTAACGCACCGACCTCTTCCGAGCGTTTTAAGGCGATGAAGATATTGTCCGATCGGGGTATATATACAGGAGTGGCATTGATGCCTGTTTTGCCTTTTATAAATGATTCTATAGAAGATATTGAGGAAATAGTGGAGAAGGCTGCCGAAGCGGGAGCGTCCTATGTGCTTCCTTTGTTTGGGGTAACTTTAAGACGGGGCTCCCGTGATTATTTTTATGATAAGGTAGAGCAGATTTTTCCAAAGATGGCCAAGCGATATAAAACTTATTTTGAAGACCGTTCTGAATGCACTTCTCCTAATGCACCCTATTTGAATGAGGTCTTTTATCGCAGAATAGAAACATTAGGAATCAGTGCTACCATGAAATTCTATCATTCTGAAGGAAGAAAACAACTTTCTTTATTTTAGTAAGTAGAGCCATGAACATTGTCTGCATATTCATTATTATTGGTTTGTGTTGTTATTTGCATGATAGTATATTTGCCTTTTAAGAGGTAGGCATACAATAGGGTAAATTTTTAATTAAATGACTGGATGTTTGTCAGATAATTTTTTTCATCGTGTATAATGTACTTCTACTCCAACATTTCTGCAATCACTTCCCATAGGCGGATTTTCTTTTGATAACCGGATGATTATTTCCTGAATAGTTGGAAATTCACTAAATAGTCTTTGCCCTATGCGTTCACAGACATGTTCTAAAAGTTTGGATGAAGCTTTCATTTCTTTTTTGACAACTGCATATATATCAGCATAACTTACGGTACCTTTCAGTTCGTCTGTTTGTGCTGCATGGGTGAAATCAGTTCTTAGTTTTAAATCAATTATAAAATTAGCTCCTACTATTGTTTCTTGTGGATCGACTCCGTGGTGAGCGAAAAACTTGGCACCTTCCAAATAAATATACATAGATGTTGCTTTCATATTTTTTCAGTTTGAAAAACAAAAGTAGAACTTTCACTTCATATCTCAAAATTAAAAATTATTGTTCTTGTTTTCTTTTTTATCTGTTTTATTGGTCTATTTTATAGTATTAACACGAAATAGAGTCGATGGCATGGGTGTTTTCATTAATTTCGCATAATATGGAAAGAAGGATTCGTAAATTAATAAGGGTAAGTGCCATTACAGTGGGAGCCTTGCTGTTTACTGCGTTTGTGGTAGTGGCTTTTGTGATTAACTATGTATTTACATCAGATAAATTAACTCCAGTAGTGTTGAATGTTGCTAATCGTTTACTGGATGCTGATTTGAAGATAGAAAGAGTCGAATTGACTTTCTTTTCTACTTTTCCTCAATTTGGGTTAAAAGTTGATGAAGGTTTTTTGGTTTCTAAGGTCTTGAACGATAGTCTTCCACAAAAAACTGATTCTTTATTGGCATTTAAAGAATGTGTGTTGACAGTAAATCCTTTGGATTATTTTTTGAAAAATAAGATTAGTGTCCATAATCTATCTTTGAAGAATGTTGCTGTTTATGCTTATCGAAATAAAACAGGTAAGGCAAATTGGGAGATTGTGAAAACTTCTTCGGATACATTGGCTGTGGAAAAAGATACTATTCCACAAAATAAATTTGATAGCGAGATAGATATCCGTCAGGTTGAATTAGAACATGTCAATTTGATTTTTGACGATCGTAATACAGAGGTTTATTCACGTATAGATGATGCTGATTTGCGCCTAAAACTGGCGTTGACAAAAGGAGCTTCTTCATTGGGAGTAGAATTTGAAAATAAAAATATTCTTTTTTGGCAGCAAGGTGAATTATTGATTAATAAAGTAGCCGTTTTCTTGCAGACTGATATTGAGGTAGACAGGTCTACGGCATTGTGGACATTGAAAAATACAGGGTTGACTATAAATGGTATCCGGATGGATGTAAACGGTGAATTAAGACGTGATACAGTTACAAAAACGGTGGGTATGAACTTGAAATATGGATTACATGCACCTTCCATGGAAACCGTTATGAATATGATTCCCGAGGCTTATGTGAAACGTGGACAAATTTCGGCAAAAGGTGAGGTTAAAGTTAATGGAACATTGGAAGGTAATTATGGAAACAAGCAGCTTCCGGCGATATCATTGAATATAAAGATAAATGATGCATCCGCCCGATATGAAGGACTTCCTTATGGTATTGATAATTTTACGGCTGATTTTGAATCGTATATTGATTTGATGCGTCGCAACCCTTCTTTTTTGAACTTGAAAATTCTTCATTTTGAGGGAGTACATACTAAGATTCTAGCAGATGCGAAAGTGGAGGATTTATTGATAGATCCATTTATAACGCTTCATACTGAATCTACTGTTGACCTGGATGCTTTAGCTAAAACCTTTCCTTTGCAGGAAAGTGTAACTATCCGCGGTAAATTAGATGCGGGTTTAAACTTAAAATGCCGTCTCTCTTCTTTGAAAAAACAGGATATTGGGCGTATCAGGTTAGGTGGAAGATTGGCTTTAAAGGATTTTGAATTAAAAGATACTGCAAAGAATTTTAATTTTTTAGGTAATGCCGATTTAAAATTCAGTGATAGTGAAACTTTGCAAGCTGAATTGGAAATCAGAGAAATACTATTGAATAGTAGGAAATTATCTTCAGAGATAGATCGGATGAAAGCGAAGGTTGTTTCAACCAATCCTCAAGATACCACAAAGATTGTTACTTTACAATGTGAATTGGAAATGAATAAATTGCGTGCGAATATAGGAGATTCGCTCAAAATATATAGTGGCAAGACTACTGGAACTGGCGAACTTGCTCCGAAGGAACAAAATCCGGCGATGCCGATGATTAATTTTTCCATGCGTACGGATTCTCTTTTCTTTAATGCTAACGAAACGAAATTAGCATTAGGCGTGGCAGGCATAAAAGTGAAATTAGAAAAGAAAAATGATTCGTTATGGACACCTCGGGGGATTATCGGTTTTGATAGGTTGTTGGTACGTGCTCCTGAATTTGGTTTACCTCTGCGAGTACGTAAGACAGCTGTAACAATAGATGGTCCGAGAATAACATTAAGAAATGCTTCTTTGAAAATAGGGCATTCAGATATGGTTGCTACCGGGGAGGTAATAGGATTATATCGTGCGATGGCTAAAAATGAAATTTTAAAAGCGCGTTTAGCAATATCTTCTGAGATGATTGATTGTAACCAATTGATTAATTCATTCTCTTTATCTGAAGATTCAGCATCTGTGGCGGTGACAGATACAGTGCCTCCAACAGAAATGAAGCTGTTTGTGTTGCCGGGTAATTTGGATTTTGAATTACAGACAGATTTGAAAAAAGTAGTGTTTGAACAGGTGGAATTTGAAGATGTGTGTGGAAAGGTGGATTTGAAAAATCGTACATTACATTTAAGGAATTTGGGAATGCGTGCATTAGACGCTGATATGAAGGCCGTTATGGTATACCGTGCGGATTCAGTCAGAGGAGGATATACAGGCTTTGACTTTAAAATTAGGGATATAAATATAGCTAAGCTGGTAGATTTTATACCTTCAATGGATACCATTGTACCTATGTTGAGATCTTTTAAAGGAAGGGTTCAGTTTGATGTGGCTGCAGAGGCACGTCTGGATTCAAATATGAATATTCGTATACCTACTTTACGTTCGGCCATGCATATAAAAGGGGACAGCTTAGTATTGATGGATGGTGAAACCTTTGCCGAAATATCAAAGATGTTGATGTTCAAAAATAAAAAGAAGAATGTATTTGATAGTATTTCGGTTAATATAGTTGTCAATGACGGTAGTGTTCTTGTTTATCCATTTCAAGTGTCTATAGATCGTTATAAAGCTGCTATAGGGGGAGAGCAAGGGTTGGATATGAATTTTAAATATCATATATCCATTTTGAAGTCACCCTTGCCCTTTAAGGCCGGAGTGAATATTTCCGGTAATCTGGATAAGATGAAAATACGCGTAGGTAAAGCTAAATATAAAGATGATGTGACTCCTGCTGCCATTCATAAAGTAGATAGTACGCGTATGGATTTGGGAAGGCGTATTGTGGAACGGTTTCACCGTATTGTAGGGGTGAGATAGAAAGAGAATTTACTTGGTTTATATAAAAAGCTCCTTCATGACTTTCGTGAAGGAGCTTTTCTTTTGTGTTGTTACATTATATAATAAACCATTATCCACATCTTGATGTGCCACAAGTCTTGCAGATCAAGCATCCTTCTTGATATACGAGAGTTTCGTTGCCGCAATTGGGACATTTTTGTCCTTCAGCACTAGTACCATCTGTTACATATTTTTTCAGTGCTCGTTCTACACCGTTTTTCCATGTGTTAATGTTTTCACTGTCAAGTTGCAGAGAATCTACCAGTTTGATAACACGATCAATAGGCATCCTCCAACGAAGTACACCCGAAATTAATTTTGCATAGTTCCAATATTCCTTGTTGAACTTTTCGGACAAACCTTCAATGGTTGTTTTATATCCACGTTTGTTTTCGAACTGGAAATCATATCGTTTGTTGCCTTCTTCATCAATGTTTTTGATGATGCGTCCGGTAGTGACTGATTTGGGCAATGAAATACCTTCTTCATCATCTTGCAGACCGGTAAAGATCTCGTATGGATGTCCATCCAACAAGCCTACAAATGCGACCCATTTTTCTTTGTTGTTTTGGAAGCGTACTACTTCCGCTTCCAGTACTTTGGGGCGCACTTCTACTACCGTAGGTGGTTTGCAAGGAGGAAGTTCTTCTTTTTTGTCTTTCTTGTCCTTTTTGGTAGAAAGTAAAACTCCAGAGCGAGAGCCATCACGATAAACGGTACATCCTTTACATCCTGAACGCCATGCCTCTACATACAAGCGGTTTACCAATGCTTCATCTACGTCATTGGGCAAATTGATAGTTACACTGATTGAATGGTCAACCCATTTTTGGATGCGTCCTTGCATTTTTACTTTCATCAGCCAGTCTACATCATTTGATGTGGCTTTATAATAAGGTGACTTTTCTACCAATTCATCAATCTCTTCTTGCGTATAACGCTTGGTGGGATCGTAACCGTTTACTGTCATCCATTCCACAAATTTATGGTGGAATACAATATATTCCTCAAATGCATCTCCTGTTTCATCTACAAAATCTACATGAGTCTGAGGATCATTCGGATTGACTTTTCTTCTACGTTTGTATACCGGCATAAATACCGGCTCTATGCCAGAAGTTGTTTGGGTCATTAGGCTGGTAGTTCCAGTGGGGGCTATGGTCAAGCAGGCAATATTACGTCGTCCGTATTTTTTCATCTCCTCATATAAATTAGGATCAGCTTCTTTTAAACGGTTGATAAACGGATTATTTTTTTCTCGTTCACTGTCATAGATAGCGAATGCTCCACGTTCTTTCGCCATGTTAACAGATGAACGATAGGCTTCCAGAGCGATTGTTTTATGTACTTGTTCAGAAAACTCTGTTGCGTCTTCTGTTCCGTAGCGTAACCCCATAGCGGCAAGCATATCCCCTTCAGCTGTGATACCGACACCTGTACGTCTGCCCTGTCCGCTCTTTTTATAAATCTTTTCCCATAAATGTTTCTCTGCTTCTTTTACTTCCTCACTTTCAGGATCGGAATCGATTTTAGCTATGATCTTCTCGATTTTTTCTAGTTCCAAGTCAATAATGTCATCCATAATGCGCTGGGCCAATGCTACATGCTTTTTGAACAAGTCGAAATCAAAGTAAGCATCCCTTGTATAAGGGTTTACTACATATGAGTATAAGTTGATAGCTAATAAACGACAAGAATCGTAGGGACACAGAGGAATTTCACCACAAGGATTGGTAGAAACTGTACGATACCCTAAGTCGGCATAACAGTCTGGCACGGATTCACGTATAATGGTGTCCCAGAATAATACACCGGGTTCAGCAGACTTCCATGCATTATGGACAATCTTTTTCCATAAAGCAGATGCGTCAATTTCTTTTGTGAAAACAGGTTGATCGGAATCTACCGGATATTGCTGTTTGTAAGGAGTGCCATTTACAGCTGCCTGCATAAATGCATCATCTAGTTTCACGGATACATTAGCACCGGTTACTTTGCCTTCGGTCATTTTGGCGTCAATAAATGCCTCCGAGTCTGGATGTTTGATGGATACGCTTAACATTAAAGCACCACGACGCCCGTCTTGTGCTACTTCACGTGTTGAATTGGAATAGCGTTCCATGAAAGGCACCAGTCCGGTTGAGGTCAGTGCTGAATTTTTAACTGGGGAACCTTTAGGTCGTATATGAGATAAATCATGTCCTACGCCACCACGACGTTTCATTAATTGTACTTGTTCTTCATCAATGCGGATTATAGCTCCGTATGAGTCGGCTGCTCCATCAATTCCAATGACAAAGCAGTTCGATAAGGAAGCCACTTGAAAATCGTTCCCGATACCTGTCATGGGACTACCTTGCGGAACAATGTACTTAAAGTGATCCAATAACTCGTAAAGCTGCTGTGCGTTTAACCCGTTCTTATATTTTGCTTCAATGCGGGCTACTTCATTTGCAATGCGCCAATGCATGTCTTCGGGAGACTTTTCGAAAATGTTCCCGAAAGAATCTTTTACTGCATATTTGTTTACCCAAACCCTTGCAGCAAGTTCATCACCTTTGAAGTATTGTAAAGATGCTTCAAAAGCTTCGTCATAGGTGTACGTTTGTTTTTCCACTTTTATTTTTAGATTTACTATAATATCAATAAGTTGTTTTAGTGTAGAAGCCGCAACTCATTATAACAAAAGTTTCGGCAAAGCTATATATGTTTTTTCAATTAACAAAATAAAAAGTAGATAAGTTTTCAACAAATTGAAAGTTATCCAAAAATATTTGTTAATTTATTGATTATCAAAAGATATATGTGTTGGTTTATTTACGGAAGTTTTCTATTTTGAAAATTTCAATGAAGGAAATAAGTGATTGACTAGTTGAAAAGACCAAATTCTTAGCATATATTATTTTGCAAAAAATGAATTATTACTCTTTTCTTTTTTTATCTTTGCAAGAAAAATATATATGGAATCGATAAATAATAGACGGACGATCCGTAAATATAAGCAGGAAGATATTTCTGCTTCTTTGTTAAATGATTTGCTTGAAAAGGCATTCCGTGCTTCTACAATGGGCAATATGCAATTATATAGTGTGATTGTGACCCGTGACAAGCAGATGAAAGAGAGATTGGCACCTGCTCATTTTAATCAACCGATGGTAACAGGTGCTCCGGTTGTACTGACTTTTTGTGCGGATTTTAACCGTTTTAGCAAATGGTGCAGAGGGCGTAAGGCGGTACCGGGTTATGACAATCCCATTTCTTTTCTGAATGCTGCTACGGATGCATTACTTGTGACTCAGAACTTTTGTACATTGGCGGAGGAAAATGGATTAGGTATTTGTTATTTGGGAACAACGATTTATAATCCTGATCAAATTATTGATATTCTTCGGTTGCCGGAATTGGTTATGCCAGTGGCTACTATTACAGTAGGATATCCGGACGAATGTCCTTCACAAGTCGATCGTCTTCCTATAGAGGGTATTTTGCATGAAGAAGTATATCATGATTATACCAAAGAAGATATTGATCGTATCTATAGATATAAAGAGTCACTTCCGGAAAATCATCAGTTTATTAAAGAAAATCATAAAGAAACATTGGCTCAGGTATTTACTGAGGTCAGATACAAGAAGTCGGATAATGAATGCATGTCTGTAACTTTGAAAGAAACCTTGAAGAAACAGGGCTTTGAAAAATGAGTTACCGGAAACTATTAACCTTAAAACTACAGAAGTGCGCAGAGGGAAATAAAGAAAATACCCTTTGCGCACCTCTGTAGTTTTATTTCTATTTTCTTTTGAGAGAAGCTTCAATTTCCTCAATATCCGCTTTAAATGTTTTATCAACCTCCACTTGGTCTTTTACTATTTTACAAGCGTGCAATACGGTTGCATGATCTTTATTACCTATTAATTGACCAATTTTGGAAGAAGAGGAGTCTGTATGTTTTTTGGCCAGATACATAGCTACCTGACGTACTTGTACCACTTCTCTTTTTCTAGTTTTGGTATGGATGGCAGATTCCTCTATCTCGTAATGGTTGCATACTTTCTGTATGATATCTTCCACTGTGACAGGCTTGCTTTCACAACAGCGTACAGCTTTTCGTACAATTCTTTCAGCCAAATCCAAATCGACATCACGCTTGAAGATAATGGATTGTGCCAGAAGTGAATTAATGATGCCCTCTAGTTCACGTACACTTTCATTTACGTTTTCAGCAATATAATTAATTACTGTTTCCGGTATATTCAAACCGTCACGACGTATTTTATTGCGTAAGATATTCTTTCTCAATTCTACATCCGGTTTTTCCAATTCGGCCACTAAGCCCCATTTAAAGCGGGTCAGGAGACGTTCTTCCATACCTTGTAGCATTACCGGTGCGCGGTCAGAAGTCAAAATAAGTTGCTTACCGTTCTGGTGCAGATGGTTAAAGATGTGGAAGAACGTGTTCTGAGTTTTGGTTACTCCTGCGAATTCTTGAATATCATCAATAATCAAAACATCTATGGTTTGATAAAAACTGATGAAATCATTGAAATGATTAGTACGCACAGAGTCGGTATATTGCACCTGAAACAGATGTGCTGATACGTACAATACTCTTTTTTCAGGATATAATTCCTTGATACGAGTACCAATAGCATTAGTCAAGTGAGTTTTACCCACGCCGGACGGTCCATACAAAAACAAAGGGTTGAATGTTTTTGCCGGATTTTTAGCTACAGTTTCCCCTACCGTACGTGAGAACTCATTACTATTTCCTTTTATGAAATTCTCAAAGTTGTAATTTGGATTCAAATGTGGGTCTAAATCCTGCGGAGCTGGTGCCTGCATTGGATTAGGTGCCTTGTTACCATCTCGTATAACTGTTTGTGTGGGTAGTGCTGAAGAGCGTTTGCTTCCCTCCATGTTTACAGTTATATGGTTGGTTTTATCGGTCAAGATACAATACATAAGCTGCGTTCCCTCCCCAATTTCTTTATATAGGGCAGCGCGCAGCAAGTCCACAAACTTTTCTTCTAAAAATTCATAGAAGAATGGGCTGGGGACGCCAATTGTCAGTGCCTTGTCCTCATATTTAAGCGGTACGATAGGCTCAAACCACGTTTTAAAGGTCGTTTCAGGTACGTTGTCTCTGATAATGTTCAGACAACGACCCCATAAAACGACGTGATCGTTTTCAATCATATGAAACATTTATTATAAAAAGCGAAACTTCTACAATGCAAATTTCGAAATGAATTTCTGAAAAAACAAATCGCTTTTTTCTTGCTTTTTATTTTTAAAGAGTAATCTATTTAGTTTCAGTAACTTATAAAAAACTCTATCTAAAGGCTTCTGAAATATTTTTGTTATTTGATAATTGGCTGATTTATAGCTGACTATCTGTCAAAATAGGCTTTTATTTATTTTAAATGAAATAAGTCTACATGGTATTTCTGCCCTATTTGCAGTCATTTACTGAAAAAAGGTAGAAAAATGGTTAAGTAGACTTATTTAGAATCTTTTTAAATTAACAAATCTGTTACTTATCTTTCTTCCCAAACAAAGAGAAATGTACATAACGTTTAGGATGCGCTTTCAAATCCTCCAATAAGGTTGCAGCATTTGCTGTTGTCGCACTCAGATTTTGGTAAAAGGTAGGATCATTGAATAGTAAGCCGATGCTGTTGTCCTTGCGATTGAGTTTTTCTGTCAGCATTTGTACATTATATAAAGTGGAATCTATTTTATTGAATGTTGATGCATAATCAATACCTTTCAAGTTGTCGCTGATAGTAATGAAATTATCAGCAATCGTGTTTAGTTTTCCAGTAAGTTGCGGAAGATCCCTTTGCATTAATATGTTTAATTGACGTGTTGTCGCATCCAGATTGGCTGTCAGTTTTTCTGCGTTGTGTAAGGTTGCACCCAATGCAGGATCAGCTAATATTTTATTTAATGAATGTAGGATAGAATCCATTTTGGGCAGCATCTGCTCTATTTGAGGAACTAGCTTTTCTTCAGCGGCTCCCATGAGTCCCGCATTCGTTTTGCCAGGCAGTGTATCCCCCGGTTGATAGTATTCTGTAGAATTAAAGTTAAGGAGTAAGTTCATCTTTACTGTTCCCAGCATTTCTGTAACCAATTCTCCTGCACTTCCTTTAGGGATACGCATTTCCTTGTCTACTTCCACTTCTACTGTGACATGTCCCGGTTTAGCATAGTTGTAATTGATATTTCTTACTGTACCTACTTTGTAACCATTGGCAAAGACGGGGCTTGATCCGGCTAATCCGTTTATATTGGTATATTCTACATAATAGTAGTTGGCAGATTGGAACATATTTATTCCTTTCAGGTAGTTGATACCAAAGATCAGCATAGCCAATGCAGCGATGCCTATTAATCCTATTTTTACCTCTTTCGTCATTTCAATTGTACCTTTTATATTATCTATTCTTTTTAAATTCTTTGATGGCTTCGTTCACGTTCATTTTCTCTCCGTTTTTGAAAGCGATAATGAAAGCGTCCTTAAATTTAGGAGTAATATTACGTTTCATGCGTAGTATTTTATTATAATCCGTACTTTCTCCGTAAGTATATTTATAAAGTCCTTTTTCGCGGTAATAGCTAACGGGTGATACACCTTTCAGTTGTTTGCTTCCTTTGGGTAATATTTTGTTTGATACCAATATTTGTATTTTAAATACAGGCTTGGCAGATGTTCGGGCTTGGTCGCCTGTGATCTTTTTTTGTGTGGCAGGCACAGGCTTTTTGGTAACTTTGTCAGGTTCCGTTGCAGTGTCTGGTTCCGCAGTTTGTATTTCTATTCTTGATTCTTTCGGTTTGTTTTCTGGTTCCGGCAATTCTTGTCCTTGTACTCTGCTGCGACCGGTGGGGGCATCATGTTCGCGCTTGTAATTGAGGAATGCTTTATAAATGCTGTTAGATAATGCCGTAGTGCCTGCATCGGATAAAAGATATTGTTCTTCATCCGGTGTTGAGATATAACCTAATTCAACCAAAACACTAGGCATGGAAGTGGCGCGTAGAACTAGAAATCCGGCTTGATGTACTCCTTTGTCTATCCGTTTGGCTGTATTCTTGAATTGTTTTTGGATAAGAGTGGCTAATTTTACACTCTTCTCCATATTTTTGTCTTGTACAAATTCAAAAATAATATAGCTTTCGGAAGAATTTGGATTGAATCCGGCATAACGTTGTTCATAATTATCCTCTATCAAAATAACCGAGTTCTCCTTTTTAGCAACTTCCAAATTTTCTTCAGTACGGTGAAGTCCTAACGTATAAGTTTCTGCTCCCCGTACAGTTCTGCTACGGGCTACAGAATTGGTATGTATAGAGATGAATAAGTCGGCCTTAGCATTATTAGCTATTTGTGCACGACGGTCTAAAGGGATAAAGACATCTGTCTTCCGGGTGTATATTACCTTTACGTCATTACAGTTATTTTGGATCAGTTGTCCTACTTTTAAAGCTACGTTCAGATTGATATTTTTTTCTTTTCCACGTCTGCCGATGGCGCCAGGATCATGTCCGCCATGACCGGGATCAATGACGACTATAAAATCCTTTCCCTTTGCCGCCAGGCAGAAACAGGGGAGGACCAGCCACAGGCTACACAACAGGAATATTATTTTAAGTCTATCGGTTTTCATATCAATCAAGTTGCAAATGTAGCGATTTTTAGTGAAAACTCGGCTTTTGTCTTTAAGTTTTGCGTTTTTTATTCGAAACTTGCCACAAAACCCGAAAAATAGACGAGTATTTGGACTAAATTCTTTTATTTTGTATCCCAAAATAAGTATTGAAAGATGGATTTGCTTAAGTTTATGAAGAATTGGACGTTACCTTTAGCTATGCTTGCAGGGGTTATCGGCTATTTTGTTTTTGCCAACTTCACTTTTCTGGAGCCGACAAAGCCATTTATGAATGGGTTGATTTCTTTTCTAACTCCTTCCTTGATTTTTGCCCAATTGTTGCTTACATTCTGTAAAATTGAACCAAAAGAGTTGGTTCCTAGAGTATGGCATGGCTGGTTGTTGGCTATTCAAGCTATTTCTTGTGGTATCATTGCGTTGTTGTTGATATTTTGTCCGATGGACGAATCTTATAAGGAGATATTCGAGGCGGCTATGGTTTGTCTTATTTGTCCTACTGCTACGGCAGCGGCAGTAATTACGGGAAAACTAGGTGGAAGTGCTTCCAGTTTGACTACTTATACATTACTTTCAAATATTTTGGCTGCAATAGCAGTTCCTTTGGTATTTCCATTGGTTGAGCCACATACGGATGTTACTTTTGGTATTGCTTTTCTTAAGATTTTAAGTAAGGTTTTCCCATTGTTGCTTGCGCCGTTTTTTATCGCTTTATTATTCCGTTATTATATCCCTCGATTCCATAAGTTTTTACTGGAATATCATACTTCAGCTTTTTATTTATGGGCGATAGCATTGACCATTGTAATGGGGCAGACTACTCGTTCTTTGGTTAACAGTACAGCTGATGTAACGGTAGAGATGTTGATTGCTTTTGCTGGTTTAGTAACTTGTTGTTTACAATTTTATTTTGGTAAAAGAATTGGTAGTGCATACAATGACCGTATAAGTGCAGGACAGGCATTGGGGCAAAAAAATACTGTACTAGCTATTTGGATGGCGGTTACGTATCTTAATCCTTTATCATCTGTCGGGCCAGGTAGTTATGTGGTGTGGCAAAACATCATCAATAGTTATCAGTTGTGGAAGAAAAGAAAAAATGAGATGAAAAATTAAGTCGCAGCTATTTACTTTGTTATACGTAATGCTTGGTATAGTAAAGTATATAGCTGCGTTCCATTAAAAATGAATTTGCCGTATATATCTCTTAAAGATTTCTTACGAAACCTGCAAAACGCTTCAATCCTTCTGCCAGTGTAGTACGTGGGCAGGCGATGTTCCAGTGCATGAATCCTTTTCCTTCAGTCCCGTACATTGCTCCTGCATTGAGCCATAATCCAGCTTCGTTAACCAATCGCTGTTCGAGTTCCTGCGAGTGTATGCCGAGTCTGTGACAGTCCATCCAAACGAGATAGGTTCCCTCCAATGCCGTGATAGGAAACTCGGGCAGATGCTCCCGACAGAACTCCTGCATATAGAGAAAATTGGCCTGTAAATATTTGATGAGTTGGTTCAGCCACTCTTCCTCTTCGTTGTAAGCTACTTGAGTAGCAATTACACCAAAAGGATTGACATCACATACTTCGTTATCGTTAATGGCCCGATCGATTTTCGCCCGACGGTCAGCATCAGCACATATAATGTTCGCAATCTGTAATCCGGCAATATTGAACGCTTTACTGGGAGATATACAGACGAATGGTGACGGAAATTTTCTGAGATGGAAGCAAACGGTGTGTAACGGTACTCTGGAAAAACCAGTTCGCAATGAATCTCATCCGAAACGACCATAACATCGTGGCGAATACAAATTTCACCAATACGTACCAATTCTTCACGTTTCCATACTCTTCCGGCAGGATTGTGAGGATTGCACAGCAGCATCACCTTCACTTTCGGATCAGCAGTCTTACACTCTAAATCTTCATAATCGATGGTGAAAGTATTACTTGCAAAGATCAACGGTGATGATACCATTTCACACCCATTGTTACAGATTGAAGAAAAGAAACAATTATAAACCGGAGTCTGCACCAACACCTTATCTCCCGGAACGGTCAAAGCCTTGATGACTGCCGAGATGGCCGGGACTACGCCTGATGTGTAAATTATCCATGTGCAGTCAATCGTCCAACTGTGACGGCGTGCGAACCAATCTGTAACAGCCTCGTAATAACTGTTGGGCACACGGGTATAACCGAAGATACCGTGTTCCACCCGTCGGCGTAAAGCATTGACGATAGCGGGGGCTGTACGGAAATCCATGTCAGCCACCCACATCGGCAATACATTTTCGCTTTCTGAGCTATCCCATTCTTTTTCTTGAAGTCTTCTATTTTAAGTATTCTTTGAAAAATTCCTCCAGCTTATCGAATGGAATAATGTCTGTCCGGTCATATAAATCCGTATGTACGGCACCGGGAATAATCATCAGTTCTTTATTGTCGCCTTTCAGCTTCTTGAAAGTATCCTCACTAAAATAGCGGGAGTGAGCTTTTTCTCCATGAATGAGCAACACGGCACTGCGGATTTCATCGGCATACGCAAGGATAGGTGCGTTGAGAAATGCAAGATTGGAGGTTTTGTTCCAGCCCAAACCGGAGTTGATGGAACGGGGATAATAACCTCGTTCGGTCTTGTAATAATCGTAATAATCCTTTATGAACTGTGGCGCATCACCGGTAGGCTCCGGGTTCATCACGGTGCGGGGATAAGTGTCGGTACGGTAGTCTTCCGTGCGCTGGGTGTTAAACTCCTGACGTATTTTGTAGCGTGCATCCGCATTGTCTGCGGCATCGAAATAACCGTTTGCTGTACAGCGACTGATGTCGTACATAGTGGAAGCTACCGTTGCCTTGATACGTGTGTCGTTGGCAGCCGCATTGATAGCAAAACCACCCCAACCACAAATGCCAATGATGCCGATTCGTTCGGCATCCACATCCGGACGTGTCGCAAGGTAATCCACCGCCGCCGAGAAGTCTTCGGTGTTGATGTCCGGTGAAGCCACGCTGCGAGGCTGTCCACCGCTTTCACCAGTAAACGAAGGATCGAAAGCAACCGTCAGGAATCCTCGTTCGGCAAGTGTCTGGGCATACAGTCCCGACGACTGTTCCTTTACAGCTCCAAACGGACCGCTGACAGCAATGGCCGGCAGTTTACCTCCGAAAATCGTTTTCGGTGCATACAGGTCGGCGGCGAGCGTGATGCCGTAACGATTTATGAAAGTCACTTTGCTATGGTTCACCTTGTCGCTCTTCGGGAACGTCTTGTCCCATTCCTGTGTCAGATTTAACTGTTCCATATTTTTGTGAGTGTTTTGTGCCGGGCTTTCCGTCAGGCCGAAGAGGCAGAGGAAAGCAGCCATTAAAATAGTTGTACGTTTCATAACCGATGTAATTTAAATTTTTATTGTTTTCTTTATCATAGTGCAAAATTACAGCGGATTACAGGAAAAGCCGGTAGATGGATTACTGATTGTATAACCTCAATTACAGACATTTTTTTACATGTGTCTCATCCAACGTTCTCGCTTCAAGCGGACCAGGAAAATCAGCCCCCTGAAACACAGCTTGATGCACATGGCAACCCATACACTTTTCAGACCTAATGACGGGGCGAGCAAGGCGGCTAATGACAGACGCACCGCCCGGATATTGAAGAAATTCATCAAGCACGGGACAAGCGTATCCGCTGCTCCGACAAAGACACCGTAAGTGATAATCGAGGCTGCAAACATCGGCTCAGCGAACGCTTCGATGCGCAGTGCCATTATGCCCAATTCCCGAATCTCCCCGACGGGGGCATCTAACCGATAATTTGGGGGGCGAACAGATACATGAGTACACCTATAACCCCATAACGGTCATACCATATAAATATGGTAATGCGGGCGAAACTTCGGACCAGTTTCCGGCGATCGGCACCGATACTCTGCCCAACCAGTGTCGTGCAGCATCGGCAATCCCATACTGGGCATATGCAGAGGCTTTCGGCTGTAATGGCAAATGAATTGGCTGCGATGGCGAAGACGCCCAACGGAGTCACGATAACTGTTGTCATGATTTGCGTACCACAAATGACGATATGCTCTAAACCGGATCGGATTGTGTTATGGCAGTTGTTCCTATAACAAATAAACTTGCAATCATGATGACTGATATACGTTTCATTATCACTTGATTTTATTAAGTTTTGAATTTCAGAATCTTGATGCAAAGATAAATACATGACTGAAAATACAGTGTAGATAAATTACAGATGTTATAACCCTAATGACATGATTTCCGGAAAGAATAGTATAAATCTGTAGCCAAGGTTGATACAATGTCTCAACCTGTTATTCTAGAAAATGATAAGTATAGAGTTTGAAATCTTAAATTGATGTTAAACAGGAAATTAGGCAAGGATTACAGCTACGTAATACCCCGGAATCGAGCGAGTGACTACACTATCAGCATCAGTTATGTTATTTTTATCAATAGTAACCGGAGCGTATTTGCAACAGGTGAGAAACTGAATACTGCAAGAAATTATCATGTTGCCTCTTTGGTTGAAATAGTGCTATGAAATAGAGATTTTAACCCATCGAAAATGGCAGGAAGAGCAATAGTGCCATGCACCTCGTCGGGAAATTTTTTATAAATGACATGCAAATGCTTGTTTTTCATTTCAGGGATGATCTTATTTTTTAAGCTGTCGGCCAATGAAAACTGAATAAGTTTGATTGCAGGACGTTGGCGGGTGGCGAAAGCAACATACAAATGTTTGCCGGAGAAGTCTTTTTGATAAACATTCTTTGCAGCTTGTTGTAGAAAAACTCCTCGGTCCCACCATAAGCTTGGATCTATTGCTATATACGAGTCAAAAGACTCGGGGTGATTTGACAGTGTCTGTAGGGTAAATAAACCTGCGTATGAATGTCCGACAAGAAAGTTTGTACCGTTGGCAGGAACTTTATTTTCCACTTCCAGACGTAGTTCCTCTATCAGAAAGCGATAGAACTGTTCAGCTCCACCACCTGCCGGCTTATCATAGGGACAAATAGTACCATCCCGGCGGGCGGCTGAGCAGGTAGGAGTGAAATCTCTGGTCCGGTCTGTGTTTAAGACAGCAACAACGATGCAAGGAGGTAAATTTGAGGTTTTAGAAGAAGAGAAGAAACGCGTAAAGCCAACCACGGAATGAAAGAAGGAATCTCCATCCAATAGATAAAGAACCGGATAAGCCTTTCCTTTTTCACCTGCTTTGGTCTCAGGTACATAAATCCAATATTTTCTTTCTTCATTCAGTATTTCAGAAAACAATGTATGACGCGTTCCGATATAAATGGAATCTTGTTTTTGTGCGGAGAGCGGGAATATCCATCCTATTTGTATAAACAGTATTATATAAAGTTTCTTCATTTATTCGTTTTTTGGGGTTGCAAAGTTCGATGAAAATGTGGAAATGGACAATCCCTATTTTTAGGTATTTCAGAATATCTCCGATGGAAATTCCCTCTATGTTTTATGATTTTGTGGAGGTGGCACCGGATGCATCGGAAGGAATTGATTGAACCGGATTTTTAAGTAACTTCTTAGGGGAATTCATTAAAATATCCTATCACTTCTAACATTTCCCGATTAATTTTGTATTTTTACAGACATACAAAGATTAACTGTAACAAGATATGATTATTTCTGTCGTCTTAGTATCTATGATGGTGGTTTTCGTAACAGTTTATCATTTTGTTACAAAGCCGAAAAAGCAGCAAGAAAAGATTTATTCGGCGATGACCACCGATGAGCTTATCAGGTTCGTGCAGTCCATGCACTGTGAACTAGTGAAGAGAATTGATGCTGATGCCATTATCATCGGTTTTCAAGGAGGTTATTTTCATTTATTAAGAGAAAAAACAGGTCAGAATATTCAGTTATATTATAAAGATTTCTATGCATGTAGCTATGAACAGTCTAAAAAAATAGTTTTTGACATTAACAACATTAACTGCCGATACACAGCTTGGACTTGCTATTTGCGTAAAAGTCATGAGGACGGAGAAAGTGAGACACCTTTTACGGCTTGTCTGTCTGCCTGTCTGTTCTTGTCGGGCAGTGAAACTCAGTTAAAACAACATTTGCGGGTATTGCTTGAGTCATCTTTTATGATAGCCCGTAGTTTTAAAGAGTTGGCAGAACAATCTGCTTCAATACAAGACGTGTTGGTGAAAAAAGAATTCGAAAATCGTTTAGCTTTGTTAAGACGAAAATTGGAGATTGGACATGGTAAGCTGTTGGAACCTGTCGATGTTTCCCGGCAAGATATGGATCAGATAGAGGATATTCTTTCTCTTTTTGGTACAGTGAAACAGGAAGATATAAAGGGAATGACACTGATTTGCAATGAGCGGATAGAGAGGCGTACCGAATTATTGTCTATTCTTTCTCTTCGGTTGAAAGATGCTGTGATGGATGAAAAAGGACAGGCGGGAAAAGATGCTCTGATCTGTATCACACTTGCTGAAGGGCAGTTGGTGATTGCGTTGGAGAAAGCTGAAGGCAGTAATGAACGATCTCTTTATTATAAGTTGTCGGCTATGCGAACGGACAGAGTGGATGCTTTTTTCGATGAAACCCAAAAAGGCAGAGTATTCAGTAGTATGATTGAGGTTAGATTGACAACGGATCATGATGATTATTGGGAGTTGAAATATATGTTGGACGATGCTAAAGAAAAAGCGGAAAACAAACAGTTTGACGAACTGACGGAGGAACAACAGGCGTTGCTGGCTTATACCGAGCCTACCTTGCAGACTACTATTTATTGGGGGAAGAAATTTTTCAGGCAGCAATGTTATCTTCAGGCGTTGGGGTGTTATCTTTCTATTTTTCGGTATTATCAAGTCCACTGGACGGAATTGCCGGAGCGTGGCAAGGAAGAATATTATGTGATTTGTTATCATATCGGTTTTGTTTATCTCACATTAGGGCATTTTGAAAAGGCTTATTATTATTTGACTAATGCTAAAAGAAATTCATCCATTCATGCGATTCGTGATTTTACCAACTGTCTCGTCGAAATGAAGGATACAGGAGCTCTTGAGTATATTTATTCTATGGTGAGTTTGGTTGGCAGTCAGATAAAGACGTATGGTGATGAAAAGAATACCTTGTTTCCACTTTATCATTTTCTTCGGCGCAGGGCAGCACAAGTATTAGTAAACTTGAAATATTATTCGCAAGCTAGGGAACTGCTCTATCAAATGCTGGGAGAGGAGGAGAATCGTGAGTTTGCGGAACGGGAATTGCAGTATCTTGAGAGTATGGGTGCAAGTGATGATGCGAAGCGGAACGAGTGAGAAGAATGTGAGGAGGTTGAATGAAAGTTTCATGGAATTTCATAATGGGATGTTGCTAGGAGTAAAGCAGAAATGTGGAAAATGTTCTGTAACATGGGCTGCTCTTCATTGAACTCTGTGAAGTTACATTTTGTTTGTATTGATGATAAAGTGTAATCCCTATACCGTCCTTCTGAGCTTTTGATCTGATGGTATCTTGTCAAGTATCCTTGGATGAGTAAAGGTTGTTTATCTTTCTCATCTCTGAAAGAAAAGGTATAGGAGTAGAGTTGTCCGATGCAGCATATTATGCTAATTGATTGTCATTAGTTTACATCAAAAGATAGAAGCCTCTAAAATTTACTTGTTTTTCGCAACAAATTGATGATTTAACGATTTTTTTCATCCTCTTTCTCCAAACAGAGAGAAAAAAGGCAAAACCGTCTTTTCGGCTCCCGACTTTTTGTTGGATCTTCGATCAGAGGGTGAGTACAAGGGTCGGCCAGTCAGCCAGTTGTTTCCGGTTTCTCCTTCGGGACATCCTTGGGTTTCCAGGCTACGATGAAGCTAACAGTTGTGGATTTGATCTAATAACTTTTTGCAAACCAATCGGTGAGTATCTTTTGCATTCGCATCGAGAGCTTGGTTACGGGAAGGTCTGTCTTTTCGGTAAAGAGCTTAAAGCTGCGGTATTGCATAGAAACACCGCTCTGCAGTGCCAACACCTCGTATTTGATTCTCTTGAAGGACCCTAGGCGGTCGCCCCTATGAAGAGAGTTTTATACTTGATTTTTTTTAACCCGATACTCTTGTATGCCGTTGATGTGATTAGTGTTTCCTCTATAGCTCTGCCGTATAAAATAAGCATTCCCTATAGAATTAGGTAAAGTCGCTCTATAATTGAAGAGAGCGACTTTACTTACGATTTAATACTAACCTTCCTGATATATCCAGTAATCATTATCCTTTCTATTATCTTTGAAATATTGAATACGGTCAACGATGTCAATGCCTTCTTTGTTTTGTGGAATGATAAATCTGGCACGCTCTTTATTGTCCTTCAAAGAGTATGATACAAAAGCATTGTTTTCACATCTCAACAGCCCTTTTCTGTAAGAGAGCGCACGGATATCATATCGTTCTACAGAATTTGCTACTGCTTGTCCTTCAATGAGTGCTTGAAGCATACATTGGTAGGCATTAGATGATTCACGCTTTTCAGAGTGCAATGCCACAAGAGCGTATGGTTGTTCATCATACATAGTATATTTGCCATAACGCTCGGGGCGGAAGCATGGATACGCGATATAATAATATCGCCAATCGTATTGACTTTTAGTTTTGCATTCTGTTAGATACGCATCAATTTTTTCTTGTAAGTAAATGTCGTCTATTTCTATATCAATCTCAAGCAGAGAACGTAATGATTTTTTTGTCTTATTAAAATCTGGATTTTTGCCTGTCGGATGAAATAATGCATACCAAGCCTTATTGCCAATTTCATCCTGATTCCCAGAACCAAGTTGAATGCACCAATTATTTATCCTTTGGCTATAATCATACGTTGCTAACATTGCACAGTCAATAATATCGCGAGAGCATCTATCAAAGACATGGATGAATCGCTGATAAAGATGAGTATTCTCATACCCAACAACATCTGTACGACCTTGAAGCAGATAGTGATCCTCCAACTGAAAAAGACCAGCAGAATGCTCGGGATGTTCTTTGGTAAACTGGAGCTTTTGACGCTCCTCTTCCATCTGAATTACATTGAAATTCAGTCTCACGTCATTATCAATCATTATACTATCTGCAATTTCCCCAGAAAGAATAATATTTTCTACCTGACGAAGATTTGCGGGCATACGGTTTCCTGCATCACCATTAGGGGTATCGACAACTTCGTTTCTGGAATTTTTGAGCAGATTCACTACCACACGCAAGCGTCGACGGAAATCCATTTCTTTTATCTTATCATAGTTCATTAAATAGATAAGAAAGGAGTAGAGCATTATTAACCAATAGGTAGTATTTTTACGCAACGCGGCTCCGGTCAATACCCCTTTGAAAATATTGAGATCTGTAATTTGTTGAGATACGACAACTTTTTCGTGTTCATGATAATCTTTTGACAGGTAAGAGTTGAAAAAAATATCAATTGGGTTAAGTATTAATGAATTAGAACGTCGCTCTTTGTTTTGAATATTGACCATGCAATCAAAGGCTTGTTCAAAAAACACTACATTTTTTGGTTGATTCTTATAAAGCCTTTCCAGTAAACTGAAATCATCTTCTAAATCAAATTCTGATGAAGAGCGATCTGACTTATAGACAAGAATAAGGGAAATCATATGGAAAAAGTTTAGAAAACCGCTATCGACGAGATTATACTCATCCCTATAAATCCAAAGTAAATCGGTCCATTCGCGGTCTATCTTAAGGCCAATGCGTTTAGCAGTAGCTTCATCGTCATTTTCAGAACGCATAACCTTTAAGAGTTCTGCCTTAAAATGTTCAAAGTCAGTGAGTGGTTTTCCACGGGAGTTCATCTTGATGTAAATGTCATCGGTTAACTTCATCTCCTCAATATCGCGGAAATAGAAATTAATTTTATCCAATTTGTTCCATAAGTCATTAATATCGGCAAAACGCTTTTGGATTTCATCAAGCATTGTGAGCATTCCTCTAACCGTAGGATCGTTGCTCCATTCCATTGGAAACCATCCCTCATTTTTAATTTCATCACTAAGATGTGTTTTCCATGTAGGTTCGTAGTTAACGAGCTTTATAAGAAAATCTCTCGCGCTATAACGTGTGTTGTATGAAAACCTCGCAAGTCGCTTATCGTTGATGCCCTCTTTTTTATCTGCATACCAATGAAGTAGCCAAAGAGTAGTTAGTCGTTGCTGTCCATCAAGAGGAATCAGCTGACCATTCTGAATATTACCATAAATGAAATCGAGGGTTAAACCATTGTTTATTAATCCAGCATGTATTGCTGATAGAAAACGTTCACGAGTCTTTACTGCATGTGCATCAGATCGGCCTTGTGCATAAGCACGTTGAATCCGTGGTATAGTGATTCCACTTATTCCGTAAGGATTGTTTTCAGAAATCAGATTCTTCAGTGTCGTAGTTTCCATTTGTCAAGTTGGGTATAGTGGTATCGTTATTATCCTGTTTATAGTAAGGTGAAATTTTCTCATTAAGGGCCTCGGCATAATCTCTTCGGTCTGTCTCTCCCCAAAAGAAAAGCGATGGACCCTCTTGAGTATAGTACTTGAAGAATACGTGTTTTGTACAAATTGGAATGTATCTTCCTTCTTTATCATAATTAATGACACGGTGTCTTTTTACGCTCAAAAGCGGCGATTTTTAGAAAGTATAACATAAAGGTGATTACGCTCTCTTAATCAATGTATTAATGGGAGAATGTTCTGTTCTCGTATTGAATAACGACGCTGCAAAAAGCATACTTGGGCGAGAGTATCGTTACTTAATCGTTACCTCCCGAAAGGTGGGAAAAGGCAGGTCTCAACAGGCTATTTTTCAATATCTTGCGTTGTTTTTCATATCCTCTGATAACTCAATAAATAGTAACTTTGTAACAGTAAAAAATTGAGTTTATGAGGAGTACATTCAAAGTTTTGTTCTACACCAAGAACCAGTCCATTAAAAATGGCCGTGTTCCTGTCATGGGCCGTATCACCGTCAACGGTACGACGGCGAGTTTCAGTTGCAAGCGCGACGTTCCCCTTGCCCTTTGGGACGCCAAGGGGAACTGCGCCAGGGGCAAATCCGACGAGGCACGGCGGCTGAACCAAGACCTAGACAATATCAAGGCCCAGATCGGAAAACATTACCAGTACCTTTCAGACCATGACTCGCTTCTGACAGCCAAGAGAGTCTATGACCGCTATAACGGCTTCGGGGACGAGGTACATTCGCTGATGGAGATTTTTGACAGCCAGATAGAGGATTACAGGCGGCAGATCGGCAAGACCAAGGCGGAAAGCACCTATCGGGGGCTGGTGAATGACCGCAAATGCCTGCTTCATTATCTGAAGGACAAGTTGGGGGTGGAAGACGTTCCGCTGGCATCGTTGGACTTAGACTTCATCAAGGGCTTCTATAACTGGATGTTATCCGTGCGGGGACTTTCCAAATCCACTGCCTTCGAGCGTATCAATACGATGAAATGGCTGATGTACAAGGCCGTGGATGACGGATGGCTCAGGAAGCATCCGTTCAAGAAGTTCGAGTGCCGTCCGGAATACAAGAAACGCCCTTTCCTCTCGGAGGAGGACTTGCTGCGTCTGCTCCGTGTCAAGCTGAGTTACAAGCGGCAGCGGGCTTTCCGGGACATGTTCGTTTTCATGTGTTTCAGCGGTCTGGCCCATGCCGATTTGAAGGAGCTGACTTACAAGAACATCCATACTGATTCCGACGGAGGTACCTGGTTGACGGGCAACCGTGTGAAGACGAAAGTGCCTTACGTGGTCAAGCTGCTCCCGATAGCCGTGGAACTTATCGAACGGTACCGGGACGTGAGGGAGGGCAAGGACACCCCGGACAAGGTGTTCCCGGCCGGAAACCGCAAGACGATGGAGGACAGCCTGAAGCGTATCGGTGAGAAAGCGGGCTGCAGCGTCCGGCTCAGCCCGCATGTCGGCCGCCACACCTATGCCACCCTGACCCTTACCAAGGGTATGCCGCTGGAGACCCTGCAGCGGGTGCTGGGGCATAAGAACATCCTTTCCACGCAGGTTTATGCCGAGCTTATCAATCCCAAAGTCGGTGAGGATACCGACAAGGTCCGCGAGAAAATCGGCGACATGTACTGTCTTGACTGTTAAAACGGGAAGGCGGGGGTGTCCGAACGGATTGTTCGACACCCCTGCCTTTGTCATGTTCCGGGCCGTCTATCTGGCGTACCTCCTGTAGTTCCGGTAGTTCTTCCGCAATGTCTCGTACAGGACACTTTCAGGATACAGTATTTTCCCCCCGATGGTGGTATAGGGTATGCCCCCTTCATCACGCAGTGTCTGCAGGGTCCTTTTTGAGATATGCAGCAGTTCGCACACCTCTTCCCCTTGCAGGTAATGCTCGTCCGCGATGGTGGGACGTATCCTTGCCGTCGCCGCTTCCACCGATCTGCCGATCTTTTTCATCCATCCGGCCAGTTCCTTGAACTCTTCCGAATCTTTTGTGATGATTTCCGCCATTATTTTCTTCTTTTCTTAATGAGACCTTCTTCCAGTATTTGCCGGATATCCGCTTCCTTGTAAAAGCATTTCCCTCCGATGTTCGAATAAGGGATCAGCCCCCTGTCCCGGTGGTTCTGCAGGCATCTTTTGGATATGCCAAGTGCCATGCAGACTTCCTGGGCGTCCAACCACTTCTCCGGTGATGCCGGAGACACTTTCCTCTGGAAATCGCCCAGCTGCACGGAAAGCATGCTGAGCTGTCTTTTCAGTTCCAGATACGCGCTTGTTTCAATAATCGTAATTTCCATAAAATTATATTTATAAATTCATAACATTCACAAAATAAAATGTTTCCGTATTCTCTCACGGCCTCTTCCATGCCGGGCGGCAAGGAAGGGGGGGCGGCGGTCACGACTCCCCTTCGTCCTTTATTTTTTTGCGTAAAAGTCAAATCCGGCTGTCCCACCGGCCTATAATCCCGAATTTATTTCCTATCTTTATCCCGAAAATACGAATTCATTCAGGGCCGGGGTAATCCTCCGTTCCTGCTGATATATAGACATAACGTTCGCGGAACGCCCTCAAGACGAAATCTGGTACATTTCAAAAGAATAAGGGACTTCTGCGTAAGGCTATGCTATGCGTTGTCATAGCGTGGCTTGCGCAACTCTTATTCTTGGTTTACCAGAGCCACGTCTTGAAGTTGCGTAAGGCCACGCTCTTTTTATGGCCTTCTCCGGAACCATTGTGTAATAAAAAAAAAGAACATTCATATGGCGACGGTTCAGATCCTGGCTTTCATCACCCTTGACGGCTACCTTGCCCGCAGGACTACATTTCCCGATTTGTGGGAACACCCCGATAAATATGGCATCACCCGTATCCGGGAGGGTGCCTTGTCCCGCCTTGACCCTGATGTTTCCTTCATATCCCTTACGGAATGGAAACACGGGCACTCCGGCGTATATCTTGCGGAAGCGGCTTTGGAGACGCTTCCTTTTACGGACAGCCTTCTCCGCTTTGGCATGGCCGACGAGCTGGTCTTGTATGTCCTGCCCCGCTTCCAGGGGGAAGGCTCCCATCTGTTCGAGGGAGGTCCCGGGTTTTCCTTATGGGAGCTGGCCGGGACACGGAGTTTCGACAGGGATGTCTGCCGCCTGCATTACAGACGGGTCGCTGGCGGGTAACGGCTGTCTCTCCACCGGGGTGTCCCTGAATGTCATCTCTATCCTGTAATTCTCGTCCATCTTAAGGGATGCCTCATAGGGCCTTCCCTTCCTGCTGACAAAAGGCAGGAAATCTGTCTTCTTTCCTTCCAGCAGGCAGAGCATCTCCTCGTCGGTCAGCTCCCTTGCGTTGAATGTCCTGAAAAGCAGGAACGCGCAGTCCGGGTCGCCGCACCGGGCCACCTTCCGGTGAAGGGTCAGTGTCTCCATGCCGCATTTGGGACAGCGGTGGCGGGACGGTTCGGGATGCTCGAACCGGACCTCCGAGAGTTCCTCCACGATCTGCCGCGCGTATTCTTCAACCTTTTGTATGAACACGTCCGCGTCCAGTTCTCCCCGCTCGATCTCCTGCAGGTCCTTTTCCCACCGGGCGGTCATTTCCGGATCGGCGATCAGCTTGTCCCTGACAGCCTCATACACCTCCAGCCCTTTCGGGGTGGGCAGCAGGCCGCATCCCTGTCTTTCGACATACCGGCGCGCGATGAGCAGTTCGATGACACCGGCCCTTGTGGAGGAGGTACCGAGTCCGCACCGTTCCATTTCAGACAGCAGCGAGGCTTCCGTAAAGAGCGGCTTGGGAGAGGTTTCCCCGCTTCGGACGGATATGTCCGTTACCGGCAGCACCTCGTCCTGCTCCCAGGAGGGGAACACGGTGTCTTCCTCTTTCCCGGTCTCGCTATAAACGCTTTTCCATCCGGCGTGCACCGTCCGGCGGTATCCGCTCTCGAACAGGGTTCCCCCGCATTCGATGCAGACGTCCGCCTCCTCCCCCGTGCAGTCATCCGAGAAGGCTTCCAGCATCCTGCCTGCGACCATCCGGTAGAGGTTCTGCTCATCAAGCGGCAGTTTGTCGGGTATGTTTTCCGTTATGATAATGGCATGGTGTCCGGTCACCTTGCCGTCATCGGCTACACGGGTGGATAGCACCCTGCCTTCCAGAGCTTCCGCATGACGAGCGAAACACGGGTCGTCTTTCAGAAGGGAGAGCAGTGCCGGCATCCTCTCCAGCATGTCCTCCCGGATATGGCGGCAGGAGGTGCGCGGGTATGAGATGTATCCTCCCTCATACAGCCTCTGCAGGACCGATGCCGTCTGTCCTGCCGTCAGCCCCATCCGGAGGTTCGCCTCCTTCTGCAAGGAGGCCAGGTCATACAAAAGGGGCGGTTCCTCCACCGTTTCCTTTCTCTCCGCCTGTATTACTGTCGCCACATGCGATGCCGCGATCCGGTTCCGGGCGGCGACGGCCTCCTGCTGCTGCATGTATTTTTCCGGGCAGGTGAAAACAAGCTCTTTACCGTCCTTGAGGACCGACAGCTCCAGCCGGTAATAAGGTACGGCGTTGAAATCCCTGTTCTCCAGGTAACGGCGCGAGATAAGGGCGAGCACCGGTGTCTGTACCCGTCCGAGCGAGTGGTTCTTTCTCTTTGCCGCCATGCCGAGCGCGAGGCTCGTGTTGTACCCGATGATCCGGTCGGCTTCCCTCCGTGCCCTGCCTGCCAGGTACAGACCTTCATAGAGACTGTCCGGTCTAAGGTCAAGGAACGCCTCGCGGATCGCATCGTCCGTCAGTGAGGAAAGCCACAGGCGTTCCGTTTTCCCCTTGAAGCCCAGATAGTCATAAAGGTTGCGGGCGACCAGTTGCCCTTCGCGGGAGGTGTCCGTGGCCGTAACCGCCCCGTCCGCTTCCCGCAGCAGCCTGCCGATAATTTCCAGCTGCCTGACGGCTACGAGATCATCCCGGAAACCATCCTCCGTCCTTGTCTGGCGGACGGCGAGTCCGGAGGGGACTGCAAGGGGAAGCATCTCCCTTGTAAAAGGTCTTTCCGGACAGGAAAATGGGGAAACCGGAGCCAGCAGGTGGCCGAACGTTCATGTGACGGCGTAGCCGTTTCCGGTGAGGTACCCGTCTTCCATTTTGTCCGCGCCCAATACACGGGCCAGTCTTTTAGCCACGAGGGGCTTTTCACAAATCACGACTTTCATTTTCTTACATTTTTATTGTCAGGTTATTATCTGTTGTTGATGGACTATCCTATTTTCGGCCCTTTCTTCGATTTCCCGGCTCCTTTGGCGGGTTTCTCTCCGCTCCGGGCTTTCCTGGTCTTCCCGATTTTCTCGGAAAGCTGCGGCGTATTCTCCATGCTTTCCGTGGGTGAAGGGACAGTCCGGGCGGGAGGAAGCCCCGTGGGGGCCATGTCATACCCTTTGGAGGTCATCTCCAGCCTCACGTGGTCCATCGGCTTGAGGTACAGGGTGGCTTTCCCGTCGGAGGTGAACTCGTAAAGGACCGTCTCCCTTCCGGCGAGGATGCTCTCATAGTTCTGGTAGCAGAGGCTTTCCTGCGGAACACCGTTCTGTCGGAGCATCCCGCAGATCTCGTCGGGGCACAGGTTCCCGAACTTCCTGTCATGCGGCGAGGCGAATATATACTCGTAGGTGGACAGCAGCAGGCTCTCCTGGAGCAGGCTCGGGCAGCGGTCATAGGTGGTCATCCGGTATATTTTCCTGGATATGTCCTTCAGCTGTCGGGAAAGGTCTCGGGGCTTGGAGGAGAGCGGTATGCTTCCCAGGCGGATGAGCGAGCGGTTGATGTCGCTGATGACGCTCCTTTCCCACCTTGCGAGCAGGTCCGCGCGGTTCTGCCGGAAATTCTCACGGAGAATCCCCGGAATTCCTTTGGTGTTGAAGAACAGGCTGACGCGTTTCCATAAGGAGGGTTTCCTCAGGTTGGTGGCGCTCCAACGGATGACATTGAAACGGTAGCCTTCCATGAATTGCCGGAGCGGGTTCCGGTATGAGAAAATATCCCTTATGGTCTTCTGCAGCGCCTTGCGGTCGATGGTACGTCTTCCGGCATCGAGCAGTTCTTCGGGGGTGAATGATTCTGTTGTTTCCATTTCGGTTTATAATTGGGGTTTCACTTTTCGGGAGGCCGTACCCTTTTGTTTGCGGGCCGCCCCCTTTTTCTTCTCGCCGGTAGCCGGGGGGAACGTCTTCTTTTCCGGGCTTTCCGCCATGCGGCGTATCCTTTCCGCATACTTGTCCGCTTTCTGCTCCCGGGAGGGCATCTCCCTGCGGATTCCTTCCCTTTTCAGGAGGAATTCCGCGATGGTCCTGGACTTTTCCCGAAGGTCGTGTATCCTCTCCTCATAGGGGAAATCCCGGTATAGATCCCTTTTTCCCGCGAGCGTGCGGAGCTCTTTCTCGATACCGGCGAACTCTTTCCCGTAACGGAACGGCCCGTCCATATACAGGTGGGCGTATCCCTTCCGGGCGATATCCTGCAGGGTCATGATCTCACGGTTGCCTGCGGAGAGTGTCAGGGAGTTGGCCTTTACGAAACGCTCCAGGTTCTCCGCCGTGGGCGACATGTCGAAAGATACCGTCGGAAGATAGCCGGCAAGGAGTTCCAGCGGGGGCTGCGAGGCGGGGAAATCCCGCCCGTTGTTCCGAGACATTTCCAGCAGCTTCCGGGAGGCCGTTTCGATCCGGTAGATGGAAAGCGTTTTCAGCCCTTCCCATGCGGTGGAATAGAAACGGTCCGCCATGTCCTGCAGCATCCCGCGCATACGCTCCGGACCCTGCAGGCCGTCGTTGAATACCCTGACACCCCGTTCCGTCTTCACGAAAGTAAGGCGGAACAGGGCTTTCTTACCTTCCGAGGTTCTTTCCATGGCGGTCTCATAGGCCTCGTAGTTCCGGCAGCCGGACGAACGCTCCATCTCTTTGAGGGCGGTACGGTCTATCTCCCTCCCGTGCGCCCTCAGGTAGACGGCCCGTCTGAGCGGGACCGGGTTCCCTCCGGATATCCCGTCGTATCTGGGGATGAGCTTCCATACTTTCCCGGGGTGTTCCTCCTGGAGCTCCTCCCTTGTCGGGAGCATTTTTTCCGGCACTCCTTCCAGGGCCAGCAGCAGGTTGTCCGGGACCGTCCCGTTTCCCTCCCTTATGGCTTTGTCGGCGGCATGCCCGATGAATTCCATGAAGGGATCCGTGCCCTGCGGCCTGTGTCGGACCACCATGAAGGAGTTTATCCGGTTGTCCGGACACAGTTCCAGATAGAGGTTTCCGTGTTTTTCCTCCCGGGGGCGTTTCCAAGACCTTTTCAGCCGTTCCAGCCATGCCATGTTATATCCGTCTTTTAGGGGTTCCATTTGCTTTCTTCCGTCTGTTTATTGTCTTTTTACCGGCAAGCGGTTCAGATGCGGGCTTAAGTCCTTTTCCCTGTATGGGAGACACGTGTTCCCGAACTTTGTATTCCGTTCTGAGGATTCTCTCCGCCATGTTCATGGAAGCCTGTCCAAGTGCCCGGTACATCACAATGTCGTTCCTTTCCAGGCAGGCCTGCCGACGTTCATACAGGCTGCGGAATCCGGCCCGGTGGACGGATACCTTCTCCAGCTGTCCGGGATCCGACAGCCCCCTGGCACGGATTCCGGTCAGGGCGGCGATCTCGTTCGCCTCGTCCGTGGCATTGAGGCCGAAGGTCTTGACAAACCGCCTGAACGCCTCACCGTCCGCGTGCATGGGACAGCCGGCTGACGGATGGAGGCCGGCTACAAGGGAGTCCGGCTGGTAACGCGCCTTTTGGGGGACGAACTCACGCCGGCCCTGCGGGGTGAACATAAAGGCGCACCTTTTGGCCGCGTCCGATATGCCTTTATCGGATGTGCTGAAATGGTATACCTCCAGTTTTTCCAGCCCGTGGAGCTCGGGGGAAAAATACCGGTCCGCGTGGTACCGCAGGTAACCCTCCAGGCATTGCAGCCCCCGGCCCGAGTCGTCGAACAGGAGCACGCCCTTGTCCGTGCGGACGGCGGAGAGGGTGCGCTCGGGCAGGGCATTCTCCCTTTTTTCGTGGTAGGCATGGTACGCTTCCAGTATTTTTCTGTTATCCGGGCTATCCAACAACTGTTCCGTCTTTTCCAGTATGGCCCACATCCCTTCCGGCAGGCCGCCTCCTGTAGTTTCATGGATGAACGTGAGGCTGCGCAGGTCAATCGAGGGCAGGTCGCGGATGTTGCCTTCTCGGATATAGTCGTCCAGCAGTTCCGGAAGGCCGTCGTCCGTCCGTTCCGCCCCTGCAAGGCAGTATACGGACTCGTTGGGTACATACGCCCCGCCCAGGGCCAGCTCCGCCTGCCGGAGCAGATAATCGCCGCATTCATGGTCACTGTGGCATACGGCATAGTCCGCCAGCCTGCCTTTTCTGTCCACATTGAAAAGGACGAGCGGTCCGCTCTGTTTCAAATCGGTTTCTTTTTCCATATCGTGATATTTTAAATTTCTTTATATCCCGACAGGTTATGATATTTTCCTGCCGGTGGATTTACGGGGAGTCTTTCGCTTCTCCGGTATTTTTTCTTGCGGACTGACAGGATGCGGGATACCGTCCTTTACCCGGTAGGTCCTGATAGGGAACGGTTCACCGGATACCAGCAGTTTGTTCCGTGTAAAGTCCGCCATGCAGTACAGCAGGTGCCGGGAGGCGGGGCGGTCATTCTCCGGCAGGTACAGGGCGTTCCCTTTGGCCAGTATCCCGAGTTGCACCTTGTCCAGCACCCTGTTTCCCACAAGAAGGGAGGTGTCGGGGGCATTGAGGTATTTCTCCAACGAGCGGTGGCCCCTTACGTCGAAGTCCCGGTGAAGGATATCCTCCGCCGCTTTTTTTATTTTGAGGGAAAGTTCCTTGAAGGCTTGCACGTCGAACAGGCCGGCGGATTTGACCTGGGTCACCTTTTCAAGCTGCTCGGCCAGGGGCAGCAGCTCCCGGTAATAGGTGAACGGTTTGTCATGGATGTTCATATAACCGTGTTCCCTGATGGAGAGCAGGCGGTAGATATCCTCGTTCTCCGGCTTTCGGGATAGTTCGAGCCCCATATACCCCCTCACTTGGGAGAACAGCCCGGAATACCCCTCGGATGTCGGACTCATGGGGACGTAGAGTTTCGGTTCGAGGCGGTTGATGAATTCTGCCGGGAGGAGGCCGGAGGAAACGTACCCGCCCTTTCTGTCCCCGCCCGGTAAAAATCCCCTGCGGCAGCTGCTGTTGATATGGAAGGCCAGCTCCTTCCGGAAACCGGAATACTCATAAATTTCCAGGGGGCCGTCATAGGCATGGGGATTGAAGAAATGGTCGGCGGTATACTGGAGATAGCTTTCAAGGCCTTCCTTTCCGGTATTGCTGTCGGAAAACAGCAGATAACCGGACTCCCGCCGCACCACTTTCAAAGGTGTTGTCTTGTTTTTCTTTTCCATACTGTCTTTCTTGATTTTACAATTTTACATTTTATGACGGGGGCCCGTCTTCTTTTTTGTACTTCTCAGAGAAACGGAGGACCTCTTTTCCGTATCCTGTTTGAATCCGATGGTTTCACGGTCTCCGGGCGGGCGGCTGCCAAAGACGATGCGCCCGGTATTCCTATCCACCCATGCATATGCGTGAGCGGGGTCGGTCCGGATTTCACGGGGCAGGTACAACCCAAGGCCGGCTTTAAGAATGCCCCGCTGGGAAACGGACAGCCTGACTCCCTCCACGCTGACCTCGGGGACGGGATCATCCAGTATCCTTCCTGCCGAGCGGTGTCCGCGGACATCGTAGGCGGAGTCCAGCAGTCTTTGCAGCTGCTGCCTGGTCTCACGGGTCTCATCCCTTTCGTGAGGAGCTGCTTCCGATATGTGCCGGAGCGTTTCCAGACACCTGTCGTAACGTTCCAAGGCTTCCAGAGTGTCGGCGATATTTCCGTTACGATGGCTGACCGAGCAACCGGCATTGTGGCAGAAACTGCGGAAATCCTCCGCTGTCGGTCTCATCCCGTTCCGGTAACAGACATCCAGCCGGAAATCCTCCGGCTTTCGCATGTAGGGATATGCCGCAAGGGAGATTTTCTCCGAATTGACCGGAGAGAGATCAGAAAGTACACCTTCCGCCTCATAGACGCATACCGGTCCCAGGTCGAATGACGGATCGAAATAGCTGTCTGCCATTCCTTGAAGGAATTCCCGAAGGCTCCTCCTGCCTTCTTCCGTATGGGTGAAGAAGAGGAATCCCCGGGATGTCTCTACAGCCGTATAGGTCAGGGAAGGGATATTGTTCCGTTTTTCCGGTTTTTCCTCGGGGCTGACCCTTCAGGGCAAGCACCTCATGATGCCTTCGGGACAGCACCTTGATATTTCCGGCTGTCTCATGGATGCCTCGTCCAGTTTGATGACAATGTAAAAGTCCGTCTCGTTCCGGCCTGTCTCGCAAAGGGCGGTGACGGTTCCCTTGTACGGGTAGCTTTCAGGGGATTCAGGATCATCCCCGACAATCCGCATTCCGATTCTGACTTGCTCTTTTCTGATCATGGCTATATTTTAGGTTTGTTCTTTTGGACCTTTCCGGGCTTGTTCTCCTTTTGCCGGTCGGAAGTACCGTACCCCCGTACCCGAAAATCCGTTCTCAGGATATGATCCGACTTTTCCCGCATCTCCTCCAGTATTTTTTCCATGCTGTCCCCTGTGGAAAGGCCGTTCACGCAATCATCCATCCTCCTGACGAATTCCTTGAACTGGAAATGGTAGGCGAAAGCCGGATCGAGAATGATGGTCCTGTCGAAATGCTTCTGCAAGGTGAGCAGCCGGAAGATATCCCTATTGTTCCCTTCCGGCCGGTAGCCGGAGAAGTCCTCCAGGCGGTATTCCGTATCGGAAGGAGCCATGTCCGTGGCGAACTCCAAAACCCATCCTTTCTTTTCCGACGCTCCGATACCGGCGTATGCGTCGAAAAGGTCGAACGTGTATCTGTTTGTTCCCGACTCTTTCCGGCAGGAGATGTCGGTGAGTCCGTATAACCTGTCGGAAGGTGAATCCACGCGGTATTGCCTGATGGGACCGGAAGGCGCATGCATCGAAAAATAGTTATCCAGCAGGAACTTATAGAAGTTTTCAGTCCCTTTCCTTCCGATGTCGCTGCCGCTGAACACCAGTACACCTTTGGGAGTCTCGATGACGCGCAGGGGCAGCTTGTACCCGGGGATGTATTTGTACCTTGCGGCCAGTTCGTCCTGCCGCCGGCGGAACTCCACGAGCCGGTCAATCTGCCCGGCATCGAGGCGAAGAATGCCGCCCGGCTCCACCGACAGCCCTTCGGAGCGTATGAAGACCATGTCGCGCAGGTTGACACTTACCACCGGCTTCAGCCTGTTCTTTTTGATATGGGGCAGCAGCATGCCGGTGATATACTCTTTGACGGGGGTATCCCGATAAAAGGGAGGAAGGTCGGACATGCGGGGGAAGCGGTAGACCTCCATACGGGTGTCAGGGATGAAGGCCGATATCCGGGCGGTCTCCACCCCGACATGCAGGAGGCTGAGAAACTGGTAGGTCATGCCCTTCTGATCCGGATTGACAGGATAAAGCTGGTAGGAGGAGTCGGCATGGGGCTTTTCCCTGCCCGTCTCGTAACAGACCAGGAGGCCGCCTGTGCCGTCCTCCTGGGACAGCTCTTCCAGCCGTTTTATGTTTTCATTTACGGATGTCATGGCCGGTTACATTTTGGGGATTATGGATTGTCTGGTCCGTCCGGCCGGTTTCCCGGCTGTCTCCTTAAGGCCGGCCGTCTGTTCCTGCCCCTGTTTTTTCTCCGGCTTGAGGGTACTGCGTTCCCACAGGAATTCCGTGCCGCGCTCGGCCGCGCTCATCTGGATGGAGGTCCGGTACACCTTCCCGTTCGAGGACTTGAACTCGATGGGTACCTCTTTTCCTGCGGCGTAATCGGCATATTCCTTGTCGCTCAGCACATAGTCCTTGATCTTGCGCGGGCAGCGTGCCTGGTCTGCCGGGAGGAAGAACATCTCGTTGGTCACCGGATCCTTGGACAGGTAGCAGGGCTTTATTTCCTTGGTGCGGTAGTCCGTGACCAGATTGACAATCCGGCCCGCGTTGCCGGTACGGTTCAACGCCTCCAGCACGTCCTCCTCCAGTTTATATCCCCGGTATTCCTGCCCGATTTTCGGTGCCTGACGGATGAAGTGCAGGTCGAACTTGACCGCCCCGTTCTCGTCGCGGAAGAGCGAGAGCTTGGCATCCCCCTTCTGGCGTCCCAGCTCGGTGTTCATGGAGATGTCATAGGCTATGCCGGACTGTCTGCCCTGCAGCAGTTTTTCCATGTCGCCCGTCTGTCTGAGCACCTCCGGGGTAAGCCCGTAACGCTCGGCCTGCTCCCAGTTGATCTCCCGCTCGTTGAAGAAATGGTTGTTGTAGATGCGGTTGTTCTTGGAAAGCTCGCGGCGGACGGCCTCGTTCTCGGGGCGTTGGGCCTCCTCGATTTTCCTGGCTGCCTGTTCCACCGGGGTATTTTCCTCCATCCGGTAAAGGGAGAAACGTGTGGGGTTGTTGTACTGGTAGAGGAAGTTCTTCCCGAAGTTGGTGAAGAAATTCCCGAAGCGGTCCACGCGGACGAACTGCCCCTTGTTTTGTTCGCTGGCCTCGAGCGTCTCCAGCTCACCGTTTGCCGCGATGCCCTTGATGCCTTTCGCCTTCTGTTCCTTCTTGTCGTAAGCCATCAGGTAACCCTGTTCCTGAGTGGCGTTTTCGCTGCCTTGAGCAGCGGGATTTACTTCTTGCATGACTGTTAAATTTAAAGGTGAATGAATCATTTCGGGAGGTAAAATTAGTATCTTCGCCATTAAATAAATTGATTATGAGAAAGTTGTCATTAATAGTCATGTTTTGTCACCTTTTGTCACTTTCCGCCTGCCTGGAGGATGGAGGAAGAGGGGCGGAAGGTGGCGGGGAAATGTTAAACGGACGTATCCGGGGACCGGGGAAATGAACGGAGGAATGAGGGCTGCGGCAGACGGTCGTCATCCTGTCGGATTATCCGGTCCTGTTCCCTCTTGACGGCAGGCGTACCCGCTACCGGGTGTCCTCCGGGTTCGGAAGCAGGATGCATCCCCTTAAGGGACGGAGAATATTCCACAAGGGGGTGGATCTGGCGGCCCCGTATGGCGAGCCGGTATATTCGGCAGGAAACGGCCGGGTAATCTCCGCCGGCTACAGCCCGGGTTACGGCTGGTTCGTCCGCATCCGCCATAAAGGTGGATACTCCACCCTATATGCGCACATGAGCCGGATCCTTGTAAGGAAAGGCGAAACGGTACGTATCGGACAGCGCATCGGAAAGGTCGGAAGCACGGGGACGTCCACCGGCAACCACCTGCATTTCGAACTGCAAAAAAACGGCCGGCTGCTGGACCCGGTGGAATGGTTCGGCGGGCGGTTCTAATTTCTTACTGTTTATCAATCATACGACGAGTCATGAACATTGAAGAAGCGAAAAGGATTCCGCTGGAGGATTACCTCCGGCGGATGGGATTCTCCCCCGTAAAGGAACAGGGGGACAGTTTGTGGTACCGCTCGCCTTTCCGGCAGGAGCGTACACCCTCATTCAAGGTCAGCCTTTCCAGAAACCTGTGAATCGACTTCGGCGAGGGGACGGGAGGCAGCATCATCGACCTGGCGCAAAGGCTGTACGGGACGCGCGACATATCCTCCGTATTGAAGGGCATAGAGGGACACTTTCCCGTGTCCACGCCCGCTACGGCACCCCGGAGGGCAGCCGCCACGCCTCCAGCATTCGAGGAGCTGTGCGTCTCGCCGCTCCGTAATACGGTGCTGCTGGACTACCTGGCAAAGAGGGGGATTCCTTCCGGCATCGCCGCGAGGGAGTGCGTGGAGGTGCATTACCGCATGCGCAGCAAATGGTATTTCGGGATCGGGTTCGGAAACCGGAAAGGTGGCCTGGAGATACGCAACCCTTATTTCAAGGGTTCGACCTCCCCAAAGGACATCACGCATCTGAGGCATGGGATGCAGGGGGACGGAAAGACGACGGTTCTGGTGTTTGAGGGTTTCATGGACTATCTTTCGTACCTTGCGCTCAAACAGGGAAAGCCGGTGCCGGACTGCGTGATACTCAATTCGGTCGGCAACCTGCCCGGGGCGTTGGACGTGCTGAAAGGTTACGGGCATGTCTGCTGTTTCCTGGACAATGATGATGCGGGCCGGAAAACCACGGAGGAGATCAGGCAGCAGTGCGGGAGCGTGACGGACAAGGCGGCGCACTACCTGCCACACAAGGATCTGAACGAGTTTCTGCAGCACCGCCTGAAAAAGGCGGTGGAAACGCGTGCGGAACAGAAACAGGGAAGCGGGTGAAAAATAAGACGGTAGGGCGCTCCCGTATATGGGGTGCGATAAAGCGAAAAGAGGCTTTCCCTCCCCGGGGATATGTCCCGGAAGTCGGATAGAGGGCTTCCCGGGGTATCCCGGTGATGGGATGGCCTCTTTTATTCAAAGGCGTGAAAGCAAGTAGTAAAAAACTTGTTTTTTTAGAATGATATCCCGCTCATAAACCGCAAATTAAAAAAGGATGAATGCCGGGCATTCCTTAAAAATACAGGTTGAGCATCAAATACACATATGCTTTCTTATGCATGGGGTCGGAATCCCTCAGTTCAAACTGGATTTTGTCCTCACGGGCAAGCCATCCGATGGCGCTGGCCAGTTCCAGATCGTCAAATCCCGTGCATTTTTTCAATTCTTCCAGTTCCCATTTGCGTTGGTTGTCCTGATTCATCAAGCGCCAAAGTTTACCTGCATTTTCTCCTATAATGTGTTTATCCATATTCCTGTGTAATTAATAATTGTAAACTGTTTTAGCCGTAAAATGCATTTTAGTATCTCAAAGATATAAATATGTTTCAAATTGAAATGAGATAAAATTAAAAAAATGGTTTATCATCATCGTCCATTAAATATAATTAACCTTCTACGGAATGGCTTGCTCGTATCCATTTATCGGGTGGATACAGATGTGCCTTGTCAGAACCGTTTTTCGGAACCTTTTGACAGAGAAAACAAAAACAACCGTCCGTAAAACTCGCATATGTAATCTGAGGAAGGCCTTGTTCGCACAAGGATTATCGGAGAGATGTGGATAACCATATCTATGGGTAGAGCATTTGAAGATGGGGCTTGCCAGAGGTGGGGAGTGCGGGCTGTCTGCCGGGAGGGTGATACGGAACCAGACTGCGTAATGATCAACTCTGTCAGCAACCAGCCCATGGTGTCGGACATGCTGAACGGTTACGGGCATGTCTACTGTTTTCTGGACAACGGTGACGTGGGTCGGAAAACGATGGAGGAGATCAGGAGACAGTGCGAGGGCTTAACGAACAAGGCGGCGCACTACCTGCCTCACAAGGATCTGGACAAATTCCTACAGCACCGCATGAAGAAGGCGGTGGAAACATGCACGGAGCTGAAATAGGGAAGCGGGTGAAAAATAAGAAGGTAATCATAAGGTCCGGAATATAATTTGATGAAAAGCTTTTGCCTGTCTTACAAAAATAACTTCCTTTTAAGAAAAGCGGCTAAAAACGATCAAGCAATATCAAACTTTTCTGTTATAAATCATCTTTTCATATTTTTCTTTAAATGAGAAATCGTAAATCAATTAATATCACTACCTTTGTGGACTTTTTCGCTGACGCGTTTTAAATAATCTGTCCATTAAGTATAGTAGTATGAGTTTTTTTATAGTTTCAATTATAGATCCGGATTTGGAGGATATCTTGGGTCAGATTGTAGGTGAGGATTTCTCCTTATCCAGAGATCGCGCCCAGCTATTGATTACTAAGGAAGTAATGCGGCACTTAAAAAGATTCCATGATGATACCAAGATCGTAATAGAACGCAACTATGTAGATAAGGTTTATAGGGATAGCTATTATACTTATTACGCCTCCAAACGTACTTCTTACGGAAGAGATGCCATTAAGTTATCTTTTTTCAGCGATGTGGCAGACCAGATAAGAATTGATACGTTCAAGAAAACAGACAAAGTAACTTTTTTGGAAGAAAGTTACCGTGGGTTTATAGTGTTACGTCCGACTCCTCCCTACATTGTCGGAAGAAGTGCAATAGCTCCCAATTTATTAAAATCCAATTCTTTTAAAACATGTTTGGCTTATATGCCTTCTACAGCGGTTGGTTTAAAAGTTTGTGCACAGGCGTTTCCCTTCTCGTCACAGGATACCGAGACGATCAGTTGCGCGGAAACGATGATTTGGGCACTGATGGAATACTATGGCAATAAATATGCGGAATATTCACCAGTGCTGCCATCACAGATTTTAAATATATTGAAACAGAATATAGTGGAGAGACAATTGCCTTCCTCCGGTTTGTCGGTAGACAGCATGTCATATTTGCTTAAAGAATGTGGATTTGGTCCTAAGCTGTATTCACGTAAGGAATTTGCCTCAGATTTCAATATGCTGCTGAGTTGTTATGTTGAAAGTGGGATTCCTGTTATTATCGCTTTGGATAATGCCGAAGCCGTAAAAAATAAAAAGATTGAACGGTTGATTGGACATGCTGTATTGTGCATTGGACATGAGGATATAACTGAGGATACGGTGAGGACTATTACGAGTGAGGATTTTCCTCTGAAGAATGGCAAGGGAGTACTTAAAATAAAGGATTGGGATACTATCTCCAAGAAATTTATTTTTATCGATGACAATTTCCCTGTCTATCAGGCGGACAGTCTGGATATGCCAACAAAAAGATATTTGGATATTCCAGAAAGTGAATATACAGATGCTGAAGCCAAAAAGAAAGCTGATAAAGAATGGGCTGCTTGTAAAATCTCTCATTTTATTGTCCCTCTTTATAAAAAGATTTATCTAGAGGCGTATGTTGCAAAAAAATTCGTCAAAGAATTGCTTTCTTCCGAATACTTTGAATATGCAGATAACAGAGAGATTCATATAAGAACTTTTTTATGTTCAGCGCGTTCATATCGTAAATATGTAATGTTAAGTGATATGCCTGACAAACTAAAAAGTCTTATTATGGAGAAAAGTTTTCCAAAATTTGTATGGATTACTGAAGTGACAAGCCACTGGACTGCTTTTGGCAGGACAAACGGAGTGGTTATCTTGGATGCGACAGAAGCTAATACACTGGACTATCGTCCTTTGATATTTGCGATATGTAATGGTTTTATCGTGCAATATGACAAGAATACGAAATCAATCGCTTCTTGTCAAATAACCGGTTGTGATTTTTCTGTATTTGATAAAAATCTTAAAAAACTATCATAAATATGCCAAAAACAATTGACTTGAACAAGTATGCAGTGTTTGAAACACCCCAACTTGAAGTAAAAAAAGTGTATGATACTATAGAAGATTATAAGGCTGTTGAAAAATTTAACAAATCAATGGTTGAGGTTCATCGTGATTATTTCACAAAGGAGAAACGCTCATGCATATCTGCCAAAAAATTGGTTCTGACTGAATAACATGATATCATATAGGATAGGAAAAAGTATTTAGTGATACACTAAATGCCTTCCTTTTTGAGATTCCAGCCATATTGTTTTATGCGGGATGTTTTGGTGTTCTAGCTAACCGCTGGATCGGGTCAATTTGTATGTTTTTTGTGATTTTTTTATAGCACAAAGAATAAACAGGAATTCACCTTATATGAAAAGGTTGGAAGGAGCAGGCGGATGGGAGAAAATCTCCCACCCGCCTGCTTTGCTTTATCAGGGTATCCGCCCGCATTAATAGTTCCTTATCAGCAGCTCGTTGACCGGTTTCCGTTTCTCGGCGATGGAGCAGACCGAGCGAAAGATGCTCAGCCGCTGGATATGGAAGCCGTCGTATAAATCATCGAAGAAGGTATTGGTCGGATCCTTCTCGCACGGATCCGAGTTGGAGAGCATTCATTTGCTGCCGGCATCCCCCAGATCCCTGCAAAACTCAGCCAGGCGGATCTGGTCGTTGTCGTCGAAGTCGTCCGGCATGTAGGAGGTACAGCCGCCCGACTCGTTGACAGGCTTGTAGGGAGGATCGAAATAGAAGAAGGTTTTCTCTCCGGCATACTTCGCTGTCTGGTGGTAGTCGCCCTCCAGGATGGTCACGCCCTGGAGCAGGCCGTGGTTGACACGTATGAGTTCCTCTTCCAGTATTTTCGCTCGGTTGCCCGCACCAAACGTCACGGAGAGCTTGCCGCTTCGGTTTACCGAATAGATGCCGTTGTAGCAGGTGCGCATGAAGAAGATGAACAGCGCCGCACGGGTGACATCGTCCGGGCCGCCCTCGTTGAAGAATGCGCGTTTCTCCATGAAGTACGCCCTTCTGTCCGCGTGCTCCGTTAGGGCATGGTATTCTCTCTGGATACCCTCCAGCTTTTTGATCAGCTCCTCGGGGGAATTCTGGATGACACGGTACACGTTCACCAGACTCTCGTTGGAGTCGTTGATTACGCAGCGGATACCGGGATGGGCCTGTCTTAGTCAGAAGAACAGTGCGCCGCCGCCCACGAAAGGTTCCACATACGTTTCCATCTTTTCGAAATCTGCCGGCAGGGATTCGATGAGCACCGGCAGCAGTCTTCTCTTTCCGCCCACCCACGGGAAACAGGGTTTTCCCTGAAGGGCGATGTTTTTCTTTTTCTCGGTCATAAAACTAAAATTAAACGGTTATTGAATGGCGGATTGCCGGAGGGCAATCCTGTTTTTATATCAGTCTGTTATTCCCCGTCCGTCTCCAGCAAGTGGCTCAGGTTCGGATCGTTTTCTATGCGCAGGAGCTCGCGCCGGATGATGTCGCCCACCTCTTCCTTGATACGGTAGTAGTTACGCTCTATTTCCTCCTGCATATGGTCCCGGCCGTCCTCTCCCGTGAAGTCCGTGATGACGGGTATCGGTCTGTACGCCCTCGTCTCGGCCTCCACCCCGGCATTGTCCACCATGATCCGGGCGTGGAATATTTTCTGCCTGATGGTCTCTCCGAAATTGTCCGATACGCTTCCCACGAACATCCCCTGTGAGAGGTTGGATATCTTGGAGGCGGGTATCAGGGAGTCCAGCTGGGTGCTGATGTTGGTGGAAGTGTCCTCTTTCGTCATATTGACGGACTTGCGCTGCTGGAGCACCTTGCCGAAGCGTTCCGAGAGGTTCTTCGCGGTTTCTCCCACGACCTGTCCGGAAAAGATGTTGCCGATGGTGTTCTGGATCACGCGCGCCTCCTTTTCACCGTAGTCGCGTACCAGCTGGCTGAAGTCCTGCGCTCCCAAACAGACCGCCACCTTGTTGCTCCGCGCCGTGGCGATCAGCGTGTCGAGCCCCCGGAAATAGATGGTCGGCACCTCGTCCACCAGGATGGAGCTCTTCAGCTTTCCCTTCCGGTTGACCAGCTTGACGATGCGGGCGTTGTAAAGTCCCAGGGCCGCCGAATAGATGTTCTGCCGGTCGGGGTTGTTGCCCACGCACAGTACCTTGGGCTGCTCAGGGTTGTTGATGTCCAGCGTGAAGTCGTCCCCGCTCATGATCCAATAGAGCGAGGGGCTGATCATGCGCGAGAGCGGTATCTTCGCGCTCGCTATCTGGCCCTGGAGCTGCTCCATCGCCCCGCCTTTCCAGGCGTCCATGAAGGGTGAGAGGTAGTTCTCAAGCTCACGGTACGAGGTCAGGATGGTGAACACGTCCGAGTAGGGCTTGTTCAGCAGCTCGATGGCATGGGGGAAGGTGCAGTATTTCCCTCCATCGAAAATCTTGAGGTACCATATGATGGCGGCCAGCAGGATGATCGGGGATTCCACGAAAAAGTCGCCCTGTTTCTGTATCCAGGTCTTGTTCAGGTTCAATAAGATCACGTATGCCGACTCGTAGGCGTCCGCGATGTCCGACATGAAGGCCGGGTTGATCGGGTTGCAGCGGTGGCTGCGGCGCGGGTCGTCGAAGTTGATCACGTAGAACCGGACGTCGCCCGCGTACTTGTCCCTGTTTTGGAGCAGGTGGTTGTAGACGATGGTGCTCAGGTCCGGATATTTGAAATCATAACAATAGAGCGCGTAGCCCTTCGCTATCTGCTGCTTGATGAACTGGTTGATGACGCAGTACGATTTCCCGCTGCCCGGCGTGCCCAGCACGAGGGTTGCCCGGAACGGGTTCACCACGTTTATTCAGCCGTCATGCCATTTCCTGTTGTAATGGAAACGGGTCGGAAGGTTCACCGAATACTCGTTCGTCATCAGCCTTGTCTCCTGCATGAAGGACTCGTTCTCCTCGTTGAACACGTCATCCATCAGCCGGCTTCCCAGAAGGCGGCCGGCCCACATGCCTGCGGTCAGGAGGCAGATGTAACCCGCGGTGACGGCGGAGACGTACAGCAGCGTGACAAGCCGGATGTCCCACGGGGAAGTGAGCAGCAGCTCGCTTGAGAAGTAAAACAACAGCCCGAAAATGAGGACGCAGCCGATGCGCCGTCGGGACATCTCCATCTGTCTGCGTCCCCTGGCCCCCATCGAGGAGAAGAGGAGGAACATCAGGCAGAAGGACTTGGTCACCAGCGAATGGGTGAACAGCCCCGTGTCCCGTTGCAGGTTCAGAAGGATCCTGTCCGCCATGCCGTTGGTACATCCCAGACGGTGGAAAAACGGATAGCAGAAATAATAGACGTTCATCACGAGGAACAGGATGCTGACCGCCCGCATGAAGTCGGTGGTCTTGCCGAGTCCCCTGGCATCTTCTTGTGACATGTTTTACTTGTTTTACAGGTGATACTTTGCTTATGTCTTATCTTTTGGAAACCCTTTTAGCCGATATGCGGGCCGCGGCGTTTCCGTTTCTTTTTTCTCTTTCCGTAGGGGCCTTCCACGGTTTCCTCGCCCGGATAAGGACGGGATTCCGTCGTGAGGATATCCAGCAGCCCTTCCGCAAGTCCGGTTTCCCCTCTTGCCCTTTCCTCTTTCAAGGAGGCATCCCCATGGGGGATTGTCATGGGAAGCGGCGTGCCGTACAGCCTGTTCAGGACGGAGGCGGAGAACTCCCTGCCAAGGGCCGAGCCCTTGAATACCGTTCTTGATCCGTGGTCGATGTAGGTCACCCCGTAAATCACGCCTTGTTCGTTTTCCCAGAGTATGGGGACGACGCCTTTTTCGGCCAGGAGCCGGAGGAATCCCTGCCGGGTGTCCTGACGCAGGGCTTCCCGGATGGCCTCCTTTGTGCTTTCCTGTACGGGATGTGCCTTCATCCACGTCTTGCTCCGGGCGCATTTCCTTTTCAGGGCCTCGTAACCGACGCTCCTGCCGATGTAGCTGGACTTGATGCCCACGCCACAGCGTCTGCCCTTCTCATCGAGTGCCGCATAGACCAGCCCGTGGCATGTCCTTCCGTCGACACTCTTGCGTACTTCTTCCACCGTCACGTTGAAGAGTCCGAGCAGGGCCTTGAATTCCCTGAATGAGCGGAAACGGTAATCCTGCAGGGCCGGTCTGACCACGTTTGCGATCTGGTGTTTCAGATCGCCTTTGCGGTATTCCACCGCTGTCATGGCACCGGAGACCTCGCGTTCCTCTTTCGTTGACGGGACCAGTCTGTATTTCTGTTCCAGCTCCCGGCAAATTTTCATGGAACGTTCCCATTCCTTGTAATCCCTGATCTTCCTGCCCTGCTCGTCTACGCGCAGGGAGACGATATGGATATGTGGACGCGCGTTGTCCTCGTGCCGGAAAATGATGTAGGGTTGGTCGCCGTAGCCCAGCTTCTCCATGTATTCCCGTCCGATGGTCTCCAGTTGTTCGTCGGAAAGCCTGTCGTCGGGATGGGGGTTGAGCGAGAGGTGGATCACCGGCTTTTCCGTCCGCCGGTTCATGGCAAGGTAAGGCTCAAAGCTGCGCATGCACTCGGGGATGCCGGCCGTGCCGTCGGGACGTTCCATGATGCGGTTCCATCCCAGCGTCTGGGCCTTGCCCTTTTCCACTTTCTCCTGGTTGTAATAGAGCGCTCCGTAGACGGACATGCCGGATGTTATCTTTGCAACCATCGCTCGAACTCCTTGGTAAGACGGATGATCTCCTTGTTCAGCGAGATATACTCCACGGTCAGCTGTTCCAGCTTGTAAAGCAGGGCGAGGGCTTTCTTCTCGGTCAGCTCCCCGCTGTGGATAGCCTTGACCGTCTGGTTGTAGTTCACCCCTACACGGCGGTAGTCGCTCTGAAGGTTTGTCAGCCGGATATAGAAATCCGTAGCCGCCTTATCGATTTTCACGACCTTGATCGGTTTGTTGAAAATGGCCGAGAGGATGAACTGCGACCTGGTCTTCGCGCCGGAATTCGCGTAGAGCCTCTCGAACTCGATGTTCTGCCTTTCGTCCAGACGGAACCCGTAATAATAGGAATGGAGCTCGGATGCGTCTTTCGGCTTACGCCCGCCTCTTCAGGGCTGGGAAGAGGACACATCCTGCGGTCTCTGTGTCTGCTTGATTCTTGCCATAGGTTCTTCTGTTTCTTTACGGTTATTTTTTCGGGAGCAAAATAAGTGAGAATTCCGCTATGCGCCAAACGGCGCGGGGTGACTATCCCTGACAGGAGATGACTTTTACTGACAGGGGTGTTTCCCACCGGTTCAACGCCGGTCGAGCCCGCAGTTCACGATGTTTTTCTCGTAGGTTTCCCGGAGTTTGGGAAGCAGGACGGAGAGGTTCTTTTTCCTGCGGGCGAGGTCGGCACGGAGGTCGTATGGCTTGGGCAGGGTGACATTGAAAAGGGTTTCGAATGCCGCGACCAAGGCGGCGAAGGACTGGCGGTTTCCTTTCCCGTCCGTTACCAGACCGGAATAGTCCAGAGAGGCGACCAGTTCCATCAGGTTTGCCAGGGAGCCTTTCCAGTGGAGGGCGGGACGGTTCCTTGTCTTTTCATCGGCAGATGACGGCGCGGCATGGAGCCCGGGATGCTCCGCCATGAAATGTAGCAGGTCCGTCTCCATCCTGACCAGGGCGGCGGCTTTTGTCAGGTAGATGTCCGTCAGGCCCTCAAGAACGGGAAATGCCCTGTGCCGGTAGGTTTCCAGCTCCAGTTCCAGACGGCGCAGCCGCCTTAGCTTCACGATGACGGGCTGCCCGCCGTCGGTTATCGATTGCAGGTGGTTCATGAATTCTGTATAGGCGGACGACAATTCCGCTTCTGTAAGCTCTTTCTTTTCCCGGACGGCTTTCGCAAAGCAGCCGAGAAGACGGTCTGTCATTGATGTTTCCATAAGGTTGCAATTTAAGTTTTATGTTCAATGACAAGGGAAACGAATGCCGTACCAGCGGACGGATTTTATCAGGGGAATATTATAAAAGGCAGGCAATCAATGTAGTGGAAGACGGATTAGGATTGAGGGTGTAAATGAAAAGTGTACACCCGCCTTACAAAATTGTAAGGGAAGTGTACACTTTCTGTAAGCCCCTTTGACCGCCGGCCCTCAGCCGGGGAATGTCATTTGGGAAACCGCTCCTGGAGGAACGAACTGATTTCGTCCGTATTTCGCAGCTCTCTCAGCGGGGAGGCCCGCCTCGCGCTTTCGTTCAGGTATTGGATGAACACTCTGCCTGTGGACGGATTGGGAAGGGATATAAGAGCAAAAGGTTTGCTTTGGCACAATAGATGAAAACGGGTATCCGGAACCAGCCTGCGATAGTGGATGTTCTGTCCGGTTTTCCGGCAAAATTCCCTCGTTATCGGCTCCAGCAGCCTCATCTCGATAATCCGGGGAATACTGTTCGTAACAGGAGGCTTGTACATGGCCTGTGCAAGACCGGTCTGCCACATTCGCTTCCGGCGTTCAAAATCGCAGGTTTCAAGTCTGATCCTGCTACATAAGGGTTGGATATTCATAGCTTATGAGTAATTTGTTTTCAAACAATTTATAATCAATAGACATTATATCGAATAGGGTTTTAGGGTACTGATAACCAATAGCCCTATTCTTTATTCTGTATAAACTCTAATCTTCTTTTATGGTTTACGGCAAACATAAGCGCAAGACTTTGGAAAAACAAAACAAAAGGAGTTTAATTTCCGGAAGGATCGGACTGCAAAGCTGCTTTATAATCTTCAAATTAAAACAAAAAAATCAAATGGAAAGACATGGATATTAGCCTGCAATTTCTTTCTTCAAAATAGAACATTCATTTTTCAGACTATTAATGGAAAACCGATCTCTTCTAATTGTTTCAGTCGTTCAGTGGACATGTTCCCTTTCCGATAATCCCGTCTTTGGACAGTGCACCAGCGTCCCAATGTTCCTTCACGACATCCTGGCCAACGTCCCTGTTGACTGTAAAACAAGCGTAACCGTTCTAAATTGCTTTGCCATACCTGTTCTACTGACCAGACAAATCCGATTTGGTCTAACAGCACCTGACGATCGGGGGAGATTTTTCCTTGCTTGCGCATTTTCCGTTGGGTGCAACACCACCCTCCCAAGTTTCCTTCTGCCGATTTCGGAAAGCGTCGATGCCTGTTAACGAACAGTTTTAATGCTTCATAATTTTTCATCCATTCTTCATGCAGGTCCTGGTTCCAGATGAAACCGATTCCATCCAAAAAACGAATACGTTCTTTGCTCAGACATCCTTTTTTGCGTCTTTCCCGCTGGGTATAGCTCCATGTGGCAAGTGTTCCGTCTTCACGCCTGGGCCAACGGCCGTGCATATCAAAGAAGTTTTTTAAAGCGTGGAACTCCTTCATCCATTTGGAATCAAGTTGGTTCCACTCGAAGCCGATCGATTCCAATAGACGGTAACGTTCTTCCTGCAATCTGCCCCGTTTATAAGCCATGCGTTGTGTATTGCACCACAGGCCGAGTTTTCCTTCCGTAACCGACGGCCAGTCATTTTCTTCCCTGTGAAACTCCACCAGTCGTTCGTACATGATCTGCCAAGGCTCCAGCTCTGCCAGTATCTCTTCTATGCGAAGCCTTATGTCCGAAAGGAATCCGGTTGTCAGGAAGGAAGTCGCCCCCTCAAAACCTTTCGGGAAGGGAACATGGGAAAGACGTTCCCAATGGGGAGCCATCAGGTCGTAGACTGATTTTCCGGACAGGTTATTTACAAAATCCAGAACAATCGGCTTTTTCCCGGATCCGGCCTCCAGACACCGTCCCAGTTGTTGCAGGGTGACAATATACGATTCCGTCGGTCTGAGGAACAAGACGGCATCCACGCCCTCCACATGCAGTCCCTCAATCAACATGTTGACCGAGAACAGAACGTGCAGCTGCTCCGACTCTTTCCGGAAAGCTTCCAGTATCAGGTTGTTCTGCCGTCCGTTGTTGGCATGATGGATTTCAAACGGAACAATGGTACGTCCCGCCCGTGTTAGCCACCCGCATACTTCGGGAACCATTTCTCTCAGATCGCTGAGATCGCGGCAAAATACCAGCAACTTACGTACATTTGCTGGCAGGAATCTTCGGATGACCTCCGATGCCCCTAAAGCCTCTTTAAAGTCCACACGTGCCAGATCAATTTTCTTCTGTACCCCTTCTTTTCGCTTTTTTGAGCAGTCACTGCGATCTAGTTTCTTTTGTAACCGGTTCAGCTCGTTGTCCAGACCATAAGCGCTTTGCACCAAGACCGGAACCGGCAGTATGTGGTAATACCAAGCCTGTGGCAAAGTAAGCTCATAAAACAAGTTTCCCTCGAAATAGAGATCCACCGTATCGATCATCCCTTCCGGACGGACTGGTGTTGCCGACGTTCCTAACACATGGGCCTGCGGATTATTTTCAATCACCTCCCGCAAGGCGCCTCCCCAGATCTCGGCACCAAAGTGATGGAACTCGTCGATTAAAATATGGTCCGTCTTTATCACCACTTGATTCTCCCGGCGATAAATCAGTGACTGAAATGTCCGGTAACATACATGGGGGGCGTGAAATCCGACCGCCTTTCGAATCTCATTCAGGATTGTGATATTCGGCGCAAGAACCAATATTCTCTCTTCCGCATGATCCGCAATATAACGTGCCAACAGGTAAGACTTTCCTGTTCCGGTCGCCTGTACAACCGCTCCAATGCGGTGTTGTCCGAATCCTTTTATGACAGCCCTGTATGCCGCCTCGTTATGGGGGTAAAGCTCCACATGCTTTCCGGACGAGAGGCTCTCAATATAACTTTCATCCGAAACTGTCAGCCCGTGCAATTCAAAAGACAACGCTTCCGGCAGGAATCCTCCGTGCGCCACGATTCGGAAATAAGGATTCCCATATCGTTTGCCCAATAAAGCAAGTTCCGTATAATATCGTTCCGCATCCGACCGGGTCAGGGGCAGTCCGTTCCAGACCTCTTTTACGATGGCATGCACCACCCCCGGTCTGAAACCAATCCATAATACCCCGTCCGATTCTGTCACATGGAAATTAAGGAGGCGATAGCGTGTTGCTAATGAAGGACACATATTCCCTTTATCTGACTGTATCTCCTTTAAAAGAAAATCTCTGGATTGCACTTCCATCAGGATGAAACTGATTATGGCATGTCAGGAACGGCTTTGGGCTTCGACAGTATCGTTTAACTGAACTTTAACAGTATCTCCACCTACAACCAATGTTTTTCTCTGTCAACAGATAATACCGTATTTCCGTAACTTCTCGTACAAGGTTGTCCGGCTCATGTTCAACAACTTGGCGGTTTTGGAACGGTTGTTCCCAGTTTGTTCGAGCGTTTAGAGCAACAGCAGCCTCTCTTTTTCCTCCTCCGTGAGGCTGGGTACCTCTTCCTGCTTTAACGTCAGGTCCAGATTCAGGGAGGTCGCGGTGATCCAGTCGCCGTCTGTCAGCAGCAGGGCGCTGCGGAGAGCGTTCCTCAGCTCGCGGATGTTGCCCGGCCAGGGGTACCGTCTCAGGGCCGCCTCCGCCAGCCGGTCGAAACCCTGTACCCGTTTGTGGTGCTCTTTCATGAGGTGGCCCAGCAGGAAACGGGCCAGCGGGAGGATATCCTCCGGGCATTCCGAAAGGAGCGGGACACGGATGGTGAACTCGTTCAGCCGGTGGAACAGGTCCTCACGGAAACGTCCCCCGGCGATGGCCTCCTCCAGGTTCTCGTTGGTGGCGGCGATCAGGCGGATGTCAAAGCCGCGCTCCCGGGTCGAGCCCACCGGCCTGTAGCATTTCTCTTGTAGGGCGCGAAGAAGGAGCATCTGGCTCTTGTAGGACAGGTTACCTATCTCGTCAAGGAACAGCGTGCCCCCGTCGGCCTCCTGCAGCAGACCGACCTTGTCGCTCTCCGCGCCCGTGAACGCCCCCTTACGGTGGCCGAACAGCTCGGAGGCAGCCAGATCTTCCGGAAGGGATCCGCAGTCCAGCGTGATGTACGGTCGGTTCCTTCTGCGGCTCTGTTCGTGCAGCTCGAGAGCGATATGTTCCTTGCCCGTACCGGATGCGCCACGGATCAGGACGGAGATGTCGGAGGGCGCCACCAGGCTGATCCGGCGGTACATCTCACGCGCCTTGTCGCTCTCTCCCCGGTAGAACTCCGTGCCGTCGTGACGGGGACGGCTGAACTCCTTGCGGATGGCTTCCAGCAGCTTGTCCGGCTGGATGGGCTTGCAGAGATAGTTGACCGCTCCCAGGCGCATGGCTTCCACGGCGTTCTCCACCTGACCGTAGTTGGTCATGATCAGAAACGGGGTGGCAATGTGGCGGTCGTGCATCCACCTGAGCAGGTCCGTGCTGTTGCCGTCGGGCAGGCGGAGATCGGCTAGCACGAGGTCGTATTCCCTGTCCGAGAGGCTCTTCCGGGCGGCGGAGAGGGTTGTGACACGCTCGCTTCCCATCTCCTGTTTCCTCAGCCAGTTGCCGATGCTGCGGGCGTATATCACGTCATCTTCTATGATCAGTATCGTTTTCATTCCGTAATGTCTTGTATTTGTTCCGCGAAGGTGGCCAGCCGGTCGGCGGCTTCCGCTATGTCGCGTATCTGTTCCAGCTCCTTTTCCGTCCACCCTTCCGGTTCCGAGGTCGTGATCCGCCGCAGTTCCTCCAGCGGGTAGTCCAGCCGGACGGATTCCCAGAGGGGCAGGTTCTTGTGCAGCACCTCCCGGACGGTCCGGCGGTCGCCGCTTTCCAGCGCCTGATGTAGGACGTGCAGGTCTTTCCGGCTTTCCCTCGCGAACTCGTCCAGCATCTCCCGGCGGTTCTCCTCACCGGAGAGGATCAGGGAGAAGTCCGGTTTCCATGCCCTGTTCCCCGGGGTACCGATAATCCGCGCCACACCTTCCGAGAGGCTCTCTATCGTGAACGGCTTGCGGATGCGTCCCGCGAAACCGCGTGCGAGGTATTCCTCCTCCTTGTTCACATGTGCCGTCAGGGCGACCACCGGAATGGTCCTGGCCTGCGGGATGTTGGAAGAACGGAGCAGTTCCAGAACGGAGAAGCCGTCCATCTCCGGCATCTGGATGTCCGTCAGCAGCACGTCATAGGCATTTTCCCGCAGACGGGCGATAAGTTCGCGGCTGTCCGTGCAGCAGTCGCATGAGGCGTGGCACCGGCGCAGCATCTCCTTCGTTATGCCGAGCTGCCTGATATCGTCATCCAGCAGGAGGACACGCGTGTTTTCCAGGCGGAGGCTACCGGAGGGCCGCCGGTTCTCCATCAGGGAGTTGCCGTCGGCGGGAGGCAGGGGAACCAGCACGGTGAAACGACTTCCCCTGCCTGGCGTGCTCTCCACATCGATTTTTCCTCCCATCTCCGATACGAGCCGAGAAGTGATGGCGAGACCGAGCCCGAAGCCGGACGCGTGCCGGCCGTTTTCCAGCCGTTCGAACGGATCGAATATCCGGGAAGCGTCCTTCACATCCATACCTATGCCCGTGTCTTGTACGAGAAGGCGGAGCTCGCCTTTCCGATATTCCGCCTCCAGGCGGACGCTTCCTTCTTCCGTGAACTTGATGGCGTTCGAGAGCAGGTTGTTCACCACCTGTTGGAGGAACCCCTTCTCGCCTCCGACCACCACGTCCAGTCCGGAGAAGCCGGTGGAGAAGCCGAGATGTTTCTTCTTGGCGGCCGGGGCGTGGCTGTCGGCTGTCTCCCCGAGCAGGGTGCCCAGGTGAAAGATGGAGGGATGATGTTGCAACTGGCCGCTGTCGAGCAGGTAGAACTCCATGAGCGTGTCGACCAGCGAGAGCATGTATTCCGAGGCGTGCCGGATGTTGTCCACGTATCTCATCCTGCCCTGTTCGCCGCTCTCCTTGGGGAGCAGCTCGGCCGAGCCGCTTATCGTGGCAAGGGGCGAGCGAAGGTCGTGGGCGATGGAGAGCATCATGTCTTTCCTGGACTGGAGGAGCTCCTGTTTCTCCGTATTGGAGGACTCCAGCCTGCGCTGATACCGGTACTTGCGTTTCAGGTCACGATGGACGAGGCCGTACAGCAGGAGAGCCAGCAAGGAAACGGATATGGCAACAATTGACAGTGTATGAAATGACCGGTCGTGCTCCGCCACGAACTGCCGGTAACGGTTCTCTATACGCAGGTTCGCTTCCGTTTCAAGTTCTTTGAGAATGCTATGCAGCCTTTGGTTTTGCTTGATGCTTTTATCATATAATTCATCCATTTGGAACAGCAACTTTTCTCTTTCGTCTCTCTGGCGCTTCGTCACCTCCCTGTTCAGTGAACGGAGTATCCCGGTCGCCGATGTTTTCTGTCGTTTCCGATCGGAGATTTCCTTCTGTTTTTTTCGTTGTTCCAAATAGGCGGATTGTTTCTCTTTCCGTCCTAACAGTCGGGACCAGAAACTCGTAGGCCCGGAACTTTTCCGTACCGTATCCTTTGGGGCGGACTCAGAGAGAGATTCTGTCGTCTTTTGCACATGAGAGACAATAACGGGTATTTTACGGTTAACGATTTCCCCCACTTCCTGTAAACGGATGAACGTCCGCATGACAGTATCAAGCAATTGTTCTTTTTGTTCCAGCAGGATACAAAGCGAATCCACGCGTGATAGTCCTTTTGTGGAATGAATATATGGTTTCAACCCTTGCAGATGCTGGCAGGCCTCTTTGCTCTTTCTCTGATAGGTACTGAGGTCTGCCTCCTTCCACACGCCGACAGTCTCACCCAATGCGGACAGTTCCAACAATGCGGCGTAGATTTGTTCGGCCAAATGACGGGTATGGATCAGTTCACGCTCGTCCTGTCGCAGACGGTTTCTCTCCATCTGTTCCTTGCGGAAGGAATAAACAGTGAACGCCAAAAGGGTGATCAAAGTAATATATCCTACAAATATCTTAAATCTTAACCACATGACTTTTTTGTTCGGTAAAATGGAGGCCTGTCTGTGACCACCATCCCACATTTATGTTTTTCGTTATTTGTTGTTGGCAACTGCATATCTTTATACCATCCTCATTCTCCATTATTTATGACAGGACTTTACGCTAGGGAAAATTATGGATGCTCTCTCTTTTCCACATATTCCAAACCGTTTCCGGTATTGACCGGTTCCGTAGTGCGTCTGACTGTCACCATGCAGTCGCAATATGCCGCGATACGATGCCGGTGGGTGATAAAAAGGAGGGTATGCCCCTGCAGATAAACGGAGAGGTTACGGATAAGCCGGCTTTCCGTTTCGTCATCCAGAGAGGAGCTCAACTCGTCAAATAAATAGACACTTCCCTTGCGTAGCAGGGCCCGGGCGATGGCTATACGTTGTGCCTGACCTTCGCTGAGCCCGCCTCCCTGCTCGCTACAGAATGTGTCCAGGCCTTCCGCCAAGCCGAACACGAACTCTGCGGCGGCCACTTCCAGGACTTCACACAGTTCGGATTCTGTCGCTTCGGGATTACCCAGCAGGAGGTTTTCCCGGATAGTGCCGCTCCACAGGCTGTTTCCTTGGGGAACGTATATCAGGTTACAAAGTGTGGCGGAGGAAAGCTCCATTTCTAACCCTGTCCCGTTATATAACAGGATATGCCCTTCCGTAGGACGTAGCAATGAGAGAATCAGCCGGAAAATTGTTGTTTTCCCGGCACCGGTTTCCCCCAGGATGGCAGTACTGGATCCGGGTCTGAAATCATGACTGAACCACCTTAATATATACCGAGAAGCTCCCGGATAATGAAAGGAAACGTTTCGGAAACGGATACCTAACTTTCCGGGCAACGAAAACGAAGCCGGAGCCGTTGCCATCGAGTCCGTTTCCAGTTCCTTCAGACGGTCTATGGAAGTTGTGGTATGGATAAGAGAAGGCAACTGCCGTCCCATCTCCATGAGGGGACGCTGGATCTGTCCCACCAGTTGCAGGAAGGCGGTCATCATGCCGAACGTGACCGTTCCCGTATAAATACCGTGCACTCCCCAGAGGAAAGCGATGGAGTATCCACCGGAAAAGGCAAGTTGGACCATTACGCGGGATGCGGTGGAAAACCGGTTACGTCGCATGGTTTTACTGTACAATTCATCTTGAATATCCCCCATCTGTCTTTCCATCCAGGACCTCTTCTCGAATGCCTGCAGCAGGAACAGGTGCTGGAAGCATTCCTGCAAGAAAGATTGCACACGGCTGTCTCCTTGCCGGATGGCAAGGGTCAAGCGGCGGACATTTCTTGCCGGGAGCTTGCCTAAAAGCAGGCATGCCGGCAAGACCGTGATAAGCAACCAGACCAGCCGGATATCCAAAGATGAAAGGAAGGCCAAAGCCATGGCTAGCTGCATGAGCGTCGCGGCAAAAGAGGGCAGGGATTGTCCCAGCATGTTGGCGACCACTCGCACGTCCTCTGTCAGACGGCTTTGTATGTCGCCCGAATGGTAACGCAGGCGGCTTTCATAATCCATGCCGGCAAGACGGGAAAACATCCGGCTGCGCAGATAGTTCTGCAGCCGGATGTTGTTTCTTACGGACAGGTAGCTTTTCCCGTTTGAGAGGATGAGCTGGAAAACCACGCAGCCGGCCAGCTGCCAGATGTATCGCTGAAAGTCAAGAGTGGAAACCCCGGAGGCGATATCTACCAGCGTCTTGCATACATAAATGAAGTAAAAGGATACGCCCGTGTAAAGCAACTGCAGCAGGCTGTACAGGAAAAGGCTTGCCCTCGTTTCTTTGGAAGCCGTCCACAACCAACGAGCGTATAGGCAAAATGACTTCATTTGTTCTATTTATGCGTCAAAACGGTTTTAATACTTCCCCAGAAGTCCACCAACCCTCCACGCAGGAGCATCCATGGGGCAAAAGAAAAAACTTCCCTCTGCCAGCGGACCCGGCAATAAAATCCGTACAACTTGCCTCCATAATAATTTTTAGGACGCAGGCTAAGGTCAAAAAAGTAGTGACCGAAATTTCCGGTTTCCAGTATCAGATTCATTGCACGACGCATTTCTTTTTTATCGGTAAAAAAGAAATCAGGAAACTCGTTTCCTGATAATCCCAGATAGTCTACAGCGATACCTCCGAATAATCGCCAGAATTTTTCCATATGCAAAAAACGGATTTCCCGTGACAGACGTTCCTTGTCGATGTCTGCCGAACGGGCAGACAGGAAAAGAGCCCAGTCGCACACTTGTCGCAGACCGACACCACCGTGGATGAAATGACCAACCATGTGAAAAAAAAGAAACAAGGCGTCGAAATTCACCGGGGGAAGCGACACATCCGTTCCCTTCAGTTTCTCAAAACAGTAGCCATCCTCGTGCAGATAAGTACGTGTCAACCGTTGGAAGCGTTTATTGGTCAGGGGATCGGAAAAAGTACCCGCAAGGCGGTGTATCTCAATGATCACCCCGTTCCGATGAAAGTGGCGATGTTTGGAACTTTCGTTTTCCTCACCGGTAGGCTTTCCGTATTTTTTGAGCACCTGACAGGCATGATCGTACTGTTCCGGTCCGACATAAAGGTCGATATCCCCACACTGCCGCTGTTCGGGGCAGACATAATATTGTGCCATACCTTGTCCCTTCAGCAGAACGGGACGGATGCCGGCACAAGCCAGTTTTTCCCAAATTTCCTGTAAGACATGATTGAGCAGGATATGTCCCTGACGGATGTGCAGCAATTCCTGTTGCAACGAACGGTGGATTGGAAACGGTGGACGCAAGGCGGGGGGGAGCTTGCCGATACCGTCGGCAAGGACACCCAGAACGGTCTGCTTCCGTCCCTGTTCCAACAGGCTTTGCCAATCCACCGGGCTACCGAACAAACAGAGTTCAACATCCTTGTCCCACAAACCGGCCCGGAGCAGAGAAAAGAAGCGACGCTCGTCATCGGCCGTCATTCTGTCACGCCCGCCTTTTGCCATGCCTCACAAATATTAACGGCATCAGCCGATGCCCGGTCGTGGTCTATCCCGTAACGTTCCGCCAGTAGGCCGGCCAGAAGTTCCGGGGAAAAGTCCCGGTCCTCCACCGCTTGCCACAGGTAGGCGGCCGATTCATTCAGTGTTACCAGTTTATTGAAATTGATTTGCTCCAGGCTGTCAGCCGTCACTACATGCTCCCCGCACATCCGGCGGAGCACAAATCCTTTCTTTATACGCATATTCAAGATGCTTTTATTATAATGTCTTTTACTTTTTCTACGGCACGGAGTAGCCCCAGCAGATAGCGGCGCACAGGTAGCAACCGCCACCACAGGAAGGACAGGAAACGGAAGCAGGGACTGTCACAACTCAACGTCCGTTTCCGACCGACTATCCTGATAGCCTTGGCCACAACCTTATCCGCCGTGCAATGCTCCGTTCCTTTGAGGTTCCCGTCACCCATCAGAATCAAGCCGTCCTCTTCCTTCCTTACCAGACGATGGATGACATAGTCTTTTTGTGCGATCCGACACAAGAGGATATCTCCTGTTCGGATACCATGAGCCGGACCGAGCACGATGCTGTCCCGTCCACCCTGGATGAATGGGCGCATACTGGAACCTCTAGCTTTTATTTCCACAGTCCGGCCTTCCATGACGAGATGATGTATTTCTTCTGCCAACAGTATGGCAGGCTTTTCTTTTTTTATCATTATATAGCCTTTACCGTTTGAGCGCAAAGCCGTGCGGCAGCCTTGTCTGGTAGACATTCCAAATGATAGCTGCCACATCGTCCGATAATCCGCTCTATCGAGTTATGTACCCCGTCCGCCATCTTCCTCTCCCATGGTATGCACGAGCAAGAAGGAAGCAAGGATGCGTAGGCCTCGATTGGGGTCATCGCCCTGATTCGATTAAGCGGGGCCTGGGAGAGACGTACTACGCCCCCCAGCTCCGCACGACATTTCTTGTAACAAGCCGTCTTGCCGCTCCACGGCGAACCATAAACAAATACACTTCCGTTATCCTCCACACGAAGGATGGGAGAGTCATCGTTCAACAGGCTGGAACCTTTCACATGTTCCAGCCAGAGACGGGCATGGGTGCTCTTTCCGGTACCACTGCGCCCCAGAAACAAATAGCCTTTGCCTTCAAATTCCACGGTGGCGGCATGGACAAGCAGCGTCCCCTTACTGGCGGTATTCAACGCATAGAGTAGCATCAGGCTGCTATTCAGGGCAAAAGCGATCTGTCCAGACGTGTCTTGAGCACAGATATGCAGCTCTCCTTCCCTATAGGATGGGGATACGGACAGCAGGCAGTCCGGCTCCCGTTGTGTCATGGAAAAGCCAAAGGTCTGGTTTGCATCATTTCGGTAAAGCCAGAGATAAGGCTGGATGTCTCCTCTATAGATCAGTTGCCCCGGCGTTTTACCCCGTAGATGCGTGACATCCTTCTCCACACGCAGGGTGAATATCGGTTCCGTACATCCTTCCGCCATCCCCTTGAACGGGAGGTAGGGGGACAGGAGCTCGTCTATAGGAAAACTAGCCGGTATTTCCAGCCTGAACGGGTGTCCGGCCACGGTATAGGTGTAAAATAATCTCATGTATTTCTTCGTTCAATAAAAGACAATCCGGAAATCTCGGTGATCGAGGTCCCCGGATTGTCGGGATAAAGTCTATTCTATCCGGTCGGTCATAAACAAGGTATCAATCGGTTTATTAAAACAGAATCAATCCCAATGGGCCTCCCGGATATTTTTTGAAGAATTTTTCTACAATTTTCCAGTCTCTTAAAAGGGATATCCGCAGAATTATTCCTGCGGGAGTACCGCTTTGAAAGGAAAGACACTACTATCATCTTCCGTGTTCGCCACATACTTATACGGTGCGCCGTATTCAAATTCCGAAGCCCGTGCGACTTCCTCGATAGTAGAGTTCATAGTAGACATGACCAATTGGAGGTCACTGACCACCTCGCAATCCTCCCTGTTCCCATTTTCCTCATCGATTCCGAAGAAAGGCTTCGATGAGTCACCTGTCCCATAGCAGGCCTTGAACGTCGGTTTTGTCACATCTACCGCATTATTCATGTTTTTCTTGATACGATAAACTATCGCGGCAGCCTCCATCCGGTTGGCGTAACAGGCATAGATGTCTCCATAGCTTTCACCCGCAATGGCTCCACCGTAGGATCCTTCCACTTTTCCGCTTGCGGCGCAGGCCACGATCGTGCCGTTATTCGCTCCGGCGATACCTCCAACGTAGCGGGGATCCAACTGATTGTCGCTGCCAGTATCTCCGCTCACCGTCACATTTGCCGTACAGGCCACTATCTGACCGGAGTTGTTTGTGCCGACAATACCGCCTATGCGGATTTCCGACCGTACCGAGTGTGCCAAAAGACTGGTGCCGTCCTTCACATGGCAGTTTTCGATGATACCTTCCGTGTTGCCGACAATGCCCCCCACGAACATGTGTCCGGTAATCGTTCCACCTACCACCGTACAATTGTTCACGGCATCGTTACGTCCGTAACTGCGCCCTACAATGCCTCCTACGTTTTCTCCTCCGCTGAGAGACGGGTTCATCACGCGGCAGTTCCGAATAGACGCGTCGGTATAATTGAACTTGTCCTCGTAGTTCAATCGACCGACGATGGTACCCAGATAACCATCATCGTCCACATTACCCAGATCTCCTTGATAAGAGGAAGTAACGGAAGGCGAATCGAACGAGAGGTTCTCCACGGAGCCACCCGCTCCCATAACCGCAACGAAACCGGTAAACTGCGCGTCACCCGTACTTTTGAAATTGGTGATGGTTTTACCGTTGCCAATGATACGACCGGTAAACGGATGTTCGTTCGTTCCGAGCTGCGGCCATGTGCGGATATCATTTTCAAAATCAATATCCGTTGTGATATAGCACCCCAGGTCATATTGGCCGCTGGACACCAGTTCCGCCCATTCATAAAGACAATCCAGGCTGGTCACGGTAAAGAGGCCATCAGAAGTGACCGTGCCACATTCCTCTCCATCAAAAGTTGCCTCCGTTATGGTGATAGTATTCACTACATTCCTAGAGAAATCAACAGGGCCGGCTTTTCGTATTGCAGCCGTTTTGCCTTCTTCATTTACCAACGTCAGTGTAAAGCCTTCAGTCATATTCGTGGGAGCCAATACGAAGTAATAACTTTTGCCCTTTATACAAGTCTGTCCCTGTCTGGCTTGATCCAGATAGATTGTCTCTGATGCGTTTTCATTGTCTATAACTCTAGCCACAACCTCATCTTCGTAGGTTGCGGGAATGGTCACATCTCCTGCCAGCAATTCACCATTGTTGCCATTCAGGCGCATGGAAGAGATGTCGTCCCCCTCGTATTCCGGAGAAATTATCACACGTAAATATGCGGCGGCATTATAAAATCCCAGATCTTGTGCGTCATCGTTCGCTGAGCGTGCCACAGCCAAATTCATACCGGAGGCATAGCTTCCAGGTTCGGCATACTGATGTGTGTAAAGGGTAGTTGTAAAGATAAACGTATTCTCGTCAAATTGGGCTTTACTGTTGTAGGGATACAAGGCACAATACCAGTCGGGCGATGGTTGCGTGACTTTTCCTTTGAAATTCGTCACTACACCACCGTCTTTCGTAATGAAAGGATTGTTCACGTTCGCCCCGTCAATCAGGCTGATCCGGTCATTGGCTACCCAATATGTTTTCAAGCCTTCGCGTACTAGTGTCCGCGTTGTCGTGCCGGGACTCATTTCTCCGTTCGACGCGCTGAAGGTCAGTTCAACCGGACCGAACGGCTTTTTTTCATTCTGTATGATTTGATCTGTGCAGGAGGTGGCCCCGATTAACAGGGCCACACTCCATAATAAAAAGGGTTTCATAAAAATACACTTAATAATTCTCACCATAAAAACCGTCTCCTTCTTCTGGGATGTGTCCATCGTCACCATCTCCCATATCCCCCAAAGAAGGTCTCAATAGCGGACCTTCGCTAAGGAGTTCCATAACTTCATACTTGGGAGACTCATAAGTCTCCACTTTGTTGATTTTTTCTTTCATAACTCTGAAATTTAAATGTTTATAAATCGATTTATAACTTATATAGAAGCAGCCTTTTATTCCACCACCGTAAAGTTGACAGACTGCTCATAGCCGGTCACACCATATTTGGCATTCACGTCATAAGTGCGTATCTCCATGCGCTCAGGGAAGATACCGTACCTGTTAACCAGTATGTCACGTATTTTTTCAGCACGATGACGGGCCAAACGGTTGTCTGTCTTTCCCGTATTGCCCACTATCGCAATTTTCGCATCCTTATAACGCATCATATAACGTGCGATACGGAAGACATTCACCATTTGCAGTTCCTCGTTGAAGTCGTTCTTGTCCGGGATGAATACCACGGAAGGTATCAGCAGGCTACCAACTGTCATACGTTCCTTTGCCACCTCTATCGTGTCACCGGGAACAATCTGTTCCTGACGTATCAATGTTACGGCGTTGTTCAAGGCTGCAAGCTGCTCTTTCGGGACAAGACGCACCACCTTGTAGCCCTGCCGCCCGATGCGATAGCTCAGACCGATGGAGCCGTTAAGGATACCGGAGAACTTGTCACCTTTACCCAGCTCACCGTCAAAACTGGAACCGGTCAGTGCACATCCCACCGTCAGATGTGCGCCCAGTCGGTCGGTGATGTTGTAGTTGCCGGTTACGCCCAACCGGAAAGCAACTTTCACGTTGTCTTCCATCCCATGGTACTTGGCAGTGCGGAGCATGCCCACGCCCACATATCCCTGTGAGGTCCACCGACGGTTCAAGCGGTTGTTGGACGTGAAGATATTATAGAGGTCGAACAAGAAGTCCGCGTTCAACTCATAATACTTCATATCCTGCTTGTAGCCGTTCTTCGTGTCCACGCCTTTACAGTTCCAATATTCCTGTACCGGGTCGAAATTGTCCACCCAGCTGTCGTGGTAGGCGTAGATACCGGTCGCACCGGCATTCCATCCCTTCAGCCGGGAACCGCCAAAATTCAGGCGCACGCCGAAATCCGGATGCAGCCATTTGCCCACTGTCAGGCTGAATCCCGGCTTCAACCGCTTACCGAAGGAGAGGCTCGCATCATCCTCGCCCATCAACATTCGTCCGGCAAAGTCCGCCTCAATATAGAAATTATCCCAAAAGGAGGAGATGTAACGGGTTTTGTAATTCACTTCTATCGTATCCATTTGCACGGTCCGGTTCACTTCCTTTTGAGGAGCCTGGGCTTGTGCCGTAAGCAGGCATCCCCATACCATCGCTATTGATGCTACTATCTTTTTCATATCAGTTCTTGTTTTAATTGTCGATTATTCTCATGACCACAGCCCGGTTCCAACGGTAGTCCTCGCTATATACCTGTTCGGTATCGCCCTTAGCCTTGATGACCAGCCGGGAGGCATCAACGCCGCATTCTTTTGTCAAGTAGTCACGCACGGCATCCACCCTGCGCTTGCTCAGTTTCATATTGTAAGCTGGATAAGCCGTCTCCTTGTCGGCAAATCCGGTCAGTTCCAGCCGGGCTTCCGGATGGCGTTTCAGATAACGTGCCATACGGTCGATGTTCAATTTCTGGTCATCCTCGATATTGTACTTGTCAATGAGGAAGCGCACGGCAAAGGCGGTCACGACCTCTTCGGCGGCGGGTTGGACCACTTCCACCTTCGTGGGAGGCTGGATGTAGCGTACTGACTCATAGGTCACGGGGTGTACCTTGGCATAACGGGCAAATTTCCGCCCGCCGAACTTGTAGGAGACACCGATGTTCAGCCCTGCGTAGCCTTCGATGGTGCGGTTCCGGTTATTAGGTTGCCCGCCAATATGGTTATCAAAGCTCTCATCCACAATATTTCCTTGGACTTCTGCAAAAACATCCCAGTTCTTATGCACGTTCATGTTCAGCATGATGCCCGCATTGAAAGCGAATGAGTTCGATGCCGATACCCCTCGTGAGGCGAACCCGTGTGCGAAGCCGGGACCGGCGGACAATATCAGTCCGACAGGCTTCTTTTCTTTCGTAAACCAGCGGACGGCATCCGTCATCAGGTTGACGGACCAGTCCATATAAGCGAATTTGCTGTGATACCAAGTATGACCGTTCTTCTCCGTCAGGTACGGTTTCATTCCTTCGGGTATGACGCTATGGTCATATAACGGGTCGTGAATATTGTATATTCCTCCAGTAAAATGATGCCCGGACAATTTACCAACCCCCATCTGTATGCGGAATCCCCATACGGGAGTGAACCATTTACCGATATTAAATCGTAAGGAGAATTGTGCGCGGTCAATGAATTTGTCATAGTCTCGGTTCCCCTCCGCCGCCAAGGAATTGACTCCTCCGGACAGACTGATGAACCAGTTGCCTGTTCCACTACCGGCTACGACCAGGTCGGTCGTGTCGCCGAGTTCTTCCAAAAAGTCAGAGCGCAGTTCCGTATGGATTGTGTCTGGCTTCAAAACTTCCTGCGCCGCTACACCTAAAGGCAGCGTGCCAAGAAGCATTCCGATCAAAAACACTTTTTTGTTCATAAATTGATAGATTATAAAATTATTCTATTCTTCTACAGCTTCGATTTAACCATATGCATTTATATTGTCTCTGTTAACAGCAATATAGCGGGCACAGTAACAAAGGCGCAAACTCATCACAGACAAGTCTCCCGTACCAGATGCAACTCTTTGATAGAAGCCTTTTCTCCATTGCATTGAAAAAGTATTGAGGGAAAGTCATTCCTTCCAGAAATCCTTAAAACTTATTGGATCAGCATTGGGCTCAAACTCTATTTCACAGGAGTTGCCTTGACATGCAAAAACATCATAGATGCTTTTTCCCTCCGCATTTTCTATTTTGATTCCTTCTTTCAAGATATGACTGGGAGATATTATGCCGGAATATTTTTCCACATAAATGGACAGTGACTGGCCTGTATCATCCCGCTCCATGCATATGACATTATCAGCTAATGACCTTAAACATTTTGCCAGTCCTGCATTCTTGTCACACAATATAATCAGGTCAATACTTTTCTTTTGGCAATAGTTCTTGATTGCGCTTAAGAACAAATCATTCCCTTTCAATAGGGGAAAGCTATAATCTATTTTTTGCAAGTCATCAATGATAATCCGCTTTATCTTTTTGTCTGCATTCTTATCAAAACAAATATTCAGTTGTTCGTTCAAGTAGTACAATAACTCATCCGTTGATATGCAGCCCATATTGATATTGAAGGAATGCATCTTGGAATAGCATTTTTCACATTCTGACAATCTGCAATGGCGCAAACAATTTGCTGTGCATGAACATTCCTTAATATCATTAGTATAAGCTATGTACGTGCCTTTTTCTTTTCCATTATTTGTGTCATCTAAACAAGGGACAGGTCTGTTTTCTATGGAATTCCATGCCGGACATACCAAATGCAGCCTAAGATTGTCAATCAGTCTGTCAAAAGTTAAGAACAATGTATGGATACCTTGTTTTGCTGCACAGAAACAGCTTCCTGCCGCCAAATAGAACTTAAAGGAGTTTGGAGAACCGAGTATTGCAATTATTTCTCCGGATGTAGTCCCATTTTTATAGCCAAAAAGTTCTTGCAAGGCTTCTTTCACCGTGGTTGTTTTCTTTTCAGTATAACCAAAATAAAGGTTTCGAAGTACATCCATGGCCGAATTTTCAGACCTTTTATACTCTTCATATTCTTTCAGCTTCCCTTTGTTCTTGACATCATCAAAAACATTTGCATTTACATGACGTAAATAATGGTTTTCTAAAATGCCCTGTTGGGTCAGAATCTTGGCTTGCGGCAAATACCGTTTTTGTTGCAGCAGAAGATGGGAACTCGGATACACCTCTATTCCGTAATCTCTCTTCTTGTATTCATGCCACCCGTATGCGCACATTTGGAACACGCTCTTGCTAATACGGAGAGCATGGGATGTATAATTTTCCTTATTGTTCTCTATACGCCCAAGTTCAATCAGGATGTCTGCACTTATCTTTAATTTTTCATCCAAGTCATCAATTACGATAATAGTGACAAGCGCGCTCTTTCTCAGTATATGTTCAAAAGGCGTCAACTCAAAACTTTTCAGATCGCTATCGCTGATTTTTGTCAATCCGTCTATGACAATGCAGGAAGAGGGCATCGATTTGTTCTTGGTGTTCTCTTCTGCCCCTTTTTGTATATGTGAAAGGATTTTGCTGAATGTGTGAGAAGGAGTTGTCACGTATTTATATTCCATTTCATTTCTGGAATCTTTATTTTCATTTTCTATAGGAATATGTCCATTGAATCGAACATCAAAAAAGTCATTCCTAAAATCGAAGTTTCCATCAGACGAAAATACATTTGAGATTTTCTGATAATCAGAAATCTTATCATATCTACGGGTAAATAGTATATTTGCCTGCGAATCTATGGACTGGGCTGTTCTGAAATGCAATGAATTAGTCCGGATGTTGTAAAATACAATGCCTTCGGATATATATGAATCTATCTTGCTTTTCAAATTTTCAGGAAATGGCGGCGGAGCACTGGAGTGCGATGCTCCCGCACGAATTTTGCCCGTGTCAAATATCGCATCGGCAAACCGACTGCCTGTCCAGTCATTGCTTAAGCTGCTTGTCCTGACCATCTTGTCAATACACTTGGAGATAATGAAGTCCAAAAGCATGTCGTTCATCTGGTCTGTGTTCTTGTCCAATGAATAGAATGCGGGAACTTGCGGCTTAAATTCCAGATTGTTCAATGATTTGGCGATACCATGCATCATTTGCATCGCAAACAAGGTTTTGTCTGTGCCCCGGTCACCTTTCAAGACAATGATAATGCCTTTCTCGGAAGATGAAATATCTTCTTTCGGATTTATCAATGGCAATTGGAGACCGCCAAGCAGCATTTTGTCCAATCCTTGTATTCCTGTCGAAATTTTTCCGACGGTGTTTATTCCTTGTCCCATAATACATTAAATATATGATTATACAGTTCTTTGTATCCCCCGAGTTCAAATATGGGGGTCAGACCATAATTTGTAAAAAATGCATCTTTGATTTCCATTATCTGGACATAACTTTTATAATCCTCTGCCTGGGTCTCTTTCAAATAGTTCTTTGTGGAGGCATGAAGGAAATAGATCTTGTCCTCGTTACCAATCGAACTGGCATAATGCACCATCCTTTGCGGGTTGATGTCACTCAATGAAATTCCTACAAATATGCAGGTGAAATGGCATAGAAAATGCAATTGGGTAGCGGTTTGCCAAGAATAGACATTGCGTACATTGTCATAATACTCTTCCATCGAAAGGACGATTTCGTTCCCGTCGCTCAAAAACGGTTCGTTGAAAGGGGGCAGGTAACCATGTATATGGTATATTGACAGGATATTGTCTGCCTGTTGAGAATTGTTAAAGCTGCCATATACTTCCTCAATCCTGACTCCGTTTTTCCATCGTTTGTTCTCCATTAACATATCTTGTTCCTTATCAGAAAAAAATTTGTCTTTATTCTCATACAGGACTTCGACGGCCATGGTAAGGAATTTATCATAATTGTAAGTTACAACAGCCACGAGAGGCTCGTACAGTAAAATGAACCGGGCAAGCTGGTATAAAGAATTCAAGGAAGGAGCATCTTCTTTTAATTCTTTTCCATGACCATAATACTCTAAAAAGATTTCAGTCATCTTGTCCTTATCGCAATACCGGTACAGTTGATGGCGAATCGTATGGATATAATTTTTACCCAAAATAGATTTGATGATGGAAGCTCGCACCAAGGACGTAAACTCTCCTTCAACGGTAGTGTGCAATGTTTCCCAAAGGGATTGCTCTTCTTCAGTTCTTAGGCCGATTCTTAGAGAGGAACATAGCAGGCTTTCCAGACGTTCCCTCTCTTTAGTCGTATATCTTTTCTCGGCAGACAATATGGATAAAGCGTCTTTGAGCATCATGTTTAGCAGCCCGTTCCAACTGATGTCAATGCTGCTGTCACCCCCTAAATTGATTCCGGCACCTACAAACAGGACAATCTTTTTTTTGTCCTTTATATCCTGTCTTAAGGCTTCGATATTCGCCTGATAAGTATCGTGTTCGAATATCAGATGTTTGGATTTATCTATCTGTCGCTCCATATCCATTCAAAACGTTCTACGTCTGATTCTACAAGAAGAGCTCCAGACTGTACCTCAATGAATGTTAAGTCGGAGATAGCCCTGACTGCATGTTTAATACCTTTCTTGATCGTAACCGTATCGCCTCTACCGACTATTGACCGGATACCGTCAAGTACCAGTTCCCCCTCGCCATCGATGAACGTCCAGACTTTATCGCAATGGCGGTGTACCTGATAGCTTATACACTTACCGGATTTGATTTTCAATTGCTTGGTAAGGGATTTATAACCGTCGGGGAACTCCTCTGTATCGACCACTTTATATTCGCCCCAGCGACGCTCCTCGAACATCGGCCGACGTTGCAGGCGGTCGGCGTAAGTCTTGATGTTTTCGCTCTTACTCTTGTCCGAGATCAGGATTCCGTCATTCGATGCCACGATAACCAGATTCCGTGCACCGATGCACATGACTGGCAGTTCGAGTTCGTTAATGACGTGCGTATTCTCGGATTCATCATCCATAACGACATTGCCGATAGTATGTTCCGATAGTTCATCAGTCAGCGTGTTCCATGTGCCGAGGTCTTTCCACTCTCCGGTAAAAGGCACGACGGCTACCGACTGCGCCTTTTCGGCGACCTCGTAGTCGAAACTGATTTTCGGAAACTCTCCATAACGGGAACGGATTTCCGCAAACGTGTCGGCTTTGATGTATCGGGCGATGATATCTATCATATACCCCAACCGGAAAGCAAACACACCCCCATTCCAGAAAGCACCCTCCGAAATAAGTTTCTCGGCAGTCATCATATCCGGTTTTTCCGTGAAGCGTGATATTTGAAATGCTCCTTTGTTCTGTACATTATTGGCTGGCACTATATATCCGTATTTTGTTGACGGATATGTGGATTTAATACCCATCAATACCAGTTCGGCTACATTGTTTTTCACTGCATCCGCTATCCTGCGAATCGTTTCAAAATAACCTACTTCAGTATAAGGGTCGCAAGGCATGACGATTATAATCTCATCGATGGAACATTTTCGTTCGTAAGCCAAATACGAGCTTGCAAGAGCGATAGCCGGGAATGTATCGCGACGCTCCGGTTCCGTAACTACAGGAATTTCTTCCCCAAGCTGGTTGATGATGACGTCCCGCTGCGACTGGCTTGTTGCCACGGTAATCGAATCACAGATGCCGGTTTCCCGTAATTGCCGTACCACCCGCTGCACCATCGACTCTTTCGAGCCATCGGGTGCAGTCAACAGTTTGATGAATTGTTTTGACCGTGTATTATTGGAAAGCGGCCACAGGCGTTTACCCGAACCGCCGGATAACAGTATGATTTGCATATAAACCTTTGAAAACTATTTATGTACATTTAGTTATTTATCGTTCCGCCCTAATAGGATTGTTCAGGAAATCTTCGTAAGAAAGGCGTATGCCTTCCTCCAGTTCCGTCTTGTAAGTCCATCCGAGCGAAGCCGCTTTCGATACATCCAAAAGTTTACGGGGCGTACCGTTGGGCTTTGTGGTATCCCACTTGATTGCGCCCTCGTAGCCTATGACTTTCGCCACCAGTTCTGTCAGCGCTTTTATGGTCAGTTCCTTTCCTGTTCCGGCATTGACAGTCTCGTTGCCGCTGTAATTGTTCATCAGGTACACGCATAGGTTGGCGAGGTCGTCCACATAAAGGAACTCACGGAGCGGACTTCCATCACCCCAGCAGGTTACTTCTTTCAAGCCGGCTATCTTTGCCTCGTGGAAGCGGCGGATAAGCGCCGGTAACACGTGGCTGTGCTCGGGGTGGTAGTTGTCATTCGGCCCATAGAGATTGGTGGGCATCACACTGATATAGTCCGTGCCGTACTGACGGTTGAGAAACTCGCAGTATTTCAATCCGGAGATTTTCGCCAATGCGTATGCCTCGTTGGTCTTTTCCAGTTCGGAGGTAAGCAGGCAACTTTCAAGCATCGGCTGGGGCGCCATACGCGGGTATATGCACGATGAACCGAGAAACTCCAGCTTCCTGCAACCATTGCGCCATGCCGAGTGGATGACATTCATTTCCAGTATCATGTTCTCGTACATGAAGTCCGCCAATGCCGATTGGTTGGCAATGATACCGCCCACCTTTGCTGCGGCGAGGAATACATATTCGGGCTTTTCTTCGGCAAAGAAGCGTTCCACGGTTTCCTGACGAGTCAGGTCCAGCTCTTTATGTGTGCGTGTGATGATATTCGTATATCCCTGCCGTTGCAGTTCACGGACAATGGCCGAACCGACCATGCCCCGGTGACCGGCCACATATATTTTAGCGTTCTTTTTCATTATAACTCCATTATTATTTCACAATTCCTTTTTCCAGATATTCGGCAAGGTTGGTACGTACCTGTTGAGATGCTCGCTCAACAGCTACTTTCGCCATATCTGCATCTACCATGATTTTCACAAGTTGTTCAAATGATGTTTTCTTCGGATTCCAGCCCAATTCCCGCTTCGCTTTTGACGGATCACCCCACAAGTTCACCACATCGGTTGGACGGTAGAAATCGGGCGACACTTCGACAAGCACCTTGCCGGTCTTACAGTCAATACCTTTTTCGTTTTCACCTTCACCCTCAAAGCGCAGTTTGATGCCAACATGACGGAAAGCCTGTTGACAGAATTCACGCACAGAATGTTGCTCGCCAGTAGCGATCACAAAGTCTTCCGGCTTGTCGTTTTGGAGGATCAGCCACATGCACTCCACATAATCCTTAGCATAGCCCCAGTCACGAAGTGATGACAGGTTGCCGAGATATAGCTTGTCCTGCTTACCTTGGGCGATACGAGCAGCGGCAAGAGTTATCTTACGAGTTACAAACGTCTCGCCACGGCGTTCCGATTCGTGATTGAACAGGATCCCCGAACAACAAAACATGTTGTACGCCTCACGATATTCCTTGGTGATCCAATACCCATACAGTTTTGCCACAGCATAAGGAGAGTAAGGATGGAACGGGGTATTCTCGTTCTGTGGAACTTCTTCCACTTTCCCGTAAAGTTCGGAAGTAGATGCCTGATAGATGCGGCAAGTATCAACCAAGTCACACTGGCGCACGGCTTCCAGAATACGTAATACACCGGTTGCGTCAACATCTGCAGTAAATTCCGGGGAGTCAAATGATACCTGTACATGGCTCTGGGCGGCAAGGTTGTATATTTCGTTTGGCTTTACTTTTTTCACCACCTGCAAAATGCTCATTGAGTCACTGAGATCTGCATAATGGAGGTGGAAATGAGGATGTCCTTCCAAATGGGCAATGCGTTCACGGAAATCTACCGATGAACGACGGATGGTGCCGTGCACGTCATAGTCTTTTCCTAAGAGAAACTCGGCCAAGAACGAACCGTCCTGTCCTGTAATACCTGTAATTAATGCAATTTTATTCATTGATTTATTGTGAAAATATAAATATTAAAGCCATATCCTCCCAACAAGCTGTACTTACCTTCAAGAACCACTCTAACATCATTTGGATGTATCCCAAAAGTTCTACAACCTTGCTAATCTCCTAACCGACATTTCCGTCTCACAGCCATGTGAACATATTCAGCTAAAGGCTTGGAATTCTTACCCTATAGTTCAACTATGTCAAGAGGAAACCAAAAAGGAATGTCCCATCAGAAATCCCGTAACTTCAACGACATGCGTGTCACCTAAAGACTACATAGAAAAAATCATATTAAAATCATGACAAAAACATTCTTGTATGGACTGTTTATATTTTAAGTAAAGATAATTATCTGTAGATTTTTATAACCACTTCACATCATTTCAACTTGAACTTTACGATTTCAGCCACCTTATACACATACCGCAAACTGTCCAGTAGAGCGTTTGAGTGCACATGGTTCTCACGATAAGCCCTTACATGGTCTGCCATGATTCTCTTATGACTAGCCCAACCAGATGTGGAAGCACCGCCGATACGCATAGTTACACAATCCTTCGGTATGTATTTGATAGAAATCTTACCAACATATATCAGCCGCAATAGATTCTCAAAATCAGCCGCCACCTTATAGGATGTTCTGAACAGCCCAAAGCGTTCATACGTTTCTTTCCGGCAATAGAACGATGGATGGGCGGGCATGAATCCAAGTAGCATTTTCCAGCGGCGAAATCCAGCGGACGAATAATAGCGGATACTTTTATCCAAATCCTTGCCATCCACATAGTGAATGTCGCCATACACGGCATCCACATGGTTTTCTTTCAATTCGCCTGCCAATATTTCTACAATGTCCGATGATGTGTAGAAGTCATCCGAATTCAGTATGCCGATAATATCTCCTGTCGCCATCCTGATACCCTTGTTCATTGCATCATATATGCCCTTGTCCGGTTCACTAACATATCGTAACCTGCCGTGGTAGCGTGGCTCATATTCTCGAACCAGCTCCATTGTATTGTCTGTACTTCCTCCATCTACGATAATATGCTCTATATCCAGATAAGTTTGCCTAAGCACGCTTTCCAATGTGTCACGAAGAGTTGCACCGCTGTTCCATGTGACAGTGATTACTGAAACTTTCATTTGAATTTATAGGATGATATTGTATTTATCTTTTAGGAAACGCTTAATTTTTTCCTTATTGTTTCCGCACTCTTTCTTTATCTCATAAACCTTGGCATCCACCAGCGTACGATACCACCAGCCTTGTAGGAAAGTCCAGATGAAACCGACTTTACCGTCAAGGCAAGCCCCTTTCAGGAAATAACGGTAACAGAAATAGGCGAAGGAACGCCAAAACAAAGGTTGACGGACATATTTGTGCTTCTTCATTCGCTTAGCCTGCGCCTGTCGACTTATGTTCTTGTTCTCATCCATCTCGGCCGTACCTGTCAAGTCCAGTTCGATGTCCAGCAAGTCCACCGCCTCGCGTATAGCATAGTTCACGTGTTTGTGGCAGAACCAAGACAAGTCATTCAAATTATGGTCGCAGAAATCATGTTCAAATTCTACGGCACACCCTTCGGTCAACTGGATATGTTCGTCCATCAACCTTTGCTCACACATTCCCTTTCCGTATCGGAATACCCGCAACAACTTTACAGGATAAATACCCCGTTTCATCCATTTGCCCATAAATATGTGTCGGCGGTTGAAGATAATACCACTTACTTCTTCTGGTAGGGATGGCAACTTCTCATTCAACTCTTTCACCAATTCTGGCTGTAGATATTCATCCGCGTCTAAACGTAGTACCCATTTTGTGGAAAATGAAAGATTCTCTAAAGCCCAATTGAATTGTTCAGCCTGGTTTCCTGGCCATTCATGCTCCACTACTTCTGCACCAAACTCCTTGGCAATTTCCACTGTCCTATCCGAAGAAAAGCAATCTACGATATATACCTTCGATGCAAATTTTTTCACGTTCTCCAAGCACCTACGGATGTGGATTTCCTCATTGTAGGTGAGGATGATAACAGTAATGTCTGACATTTATTTATTGATTATTCTTCTCTTTATAAATGTAGCAGGGTTGCCTGCCACTATATCGTATTCATCAACATTTCTCGCTACTACTGCTCCTGCTCCAACTACAGCATATCTTCCGATCTTTATTCCAGGCAATAGCAAAGATTTCGCCCCGATGAACACATTATTACCGATAACCATTTTGCCAATCATCAAGGGCATGTTTTCCAACGACAAATCATGTGTCCCGTTACATAGGTAGCTGTACTGTGATATGGTAACTCGTTCTTCCAATATTACAGGACCTAAATTATAGACTTCAGAATGCGGTCCAAGGCAAGACTTATGACCTAATGTAAGCAACCACGGAGCAAAAATTTTGCTTGATGGGAACACGAACGGTTGTCCGCTTATTTTAGCACCAAATAACTTTAGAAGCAATAACCGCCATTGGTTGAAAAAGTGCTTTGGAGTCGTCCTGTAAAATAATGTCCAGGTTATACGCCAAAGGTGTAAATAAATGACCTCTCTCAAATTCCACGATGTGGTATAGGCATCTTTCTGGGATGCAGTTTTGTACCAAAGTTTGTCATCCATGATTATCTGCTAACAAGATTTCAAAATTCCGAATATATTGCTCAGTAATACTCTCTACAGAAAATTCTTGCGCCCTTCGGTAAGCGGCCTCTCCCAATTCATATCGTAGTTTTGGGTTGTCTATCAACTTCTTTATTTGTTCTGTTAGCTGTTCCACTGCATTGTCTGCATGGTGATTAAATACCAACCCGTTTTTTCCGTCTTCGATGAAATCCGTGAAACACGCTAATCCTGACACTATAACAGGACGTCCTGCTCCCATGGCTTCCAATGGCGACACCCCGAAAGTTTCCCCTTGGTCAGCAATGGAAGGATAACAATATATATCACATTTTGACAACTCTTCGTTCAATGCTTGCGGGTCACTTATACCTCCAGGAAAAGAAATTTCCACGTCTGGACATAACCTCTTCAGTATATTTACGTATTCTATACCACTTCCGCCTTTTCCTGTTTCGTATGGTCCGATTAAAATTAAATGGATTTTATTGTCTTGGGAGAGATTTTGAGCCGCACAACATAACAAATCGAGACCTTTCTCCTTATGTATTCTTCCATGGTAGGTAATTATCACGGAATCAGAATCAATTCTTTTTCTTGAATACTTGAAATATTTAAGATTCAAAGGATTACAAACTATAACTATTTTAGGATTAGACCCAATTTCTTTTTCCAAAGCCTCCTTTACCGCATTCGACACACACGAAAATTGGTTCACTGCCTTGTAGAAATGGAACTGTCCTTTGGGCATTCGTGCCACATTATAAACAGTTTTCTTGTATTTCCATCCTACCAACGGACTTAGGATTGGTGCCCAAAATGTATTCTGAACCAATATATCGCAGGAACTTAATTTGAATAGCGATTTGAGTGTAAAAACAAAATCCTTTAATATGTCTCCATAGACTGATTTTGTGCGTTTGTAACCTCTTATTTTTATAATTTGTATAGAGCCGTTGAGATTGTAACACGAATCTTTCTTCGAGTAGAATATCACTTCATGTCCTTTAGCACTCATACATATGCCTACATAATACCATAGTCTTTCTACAGCTCCTAAGGCATTAGGTGGTAATGGTCCGAACGGACTTGTTATTATTCCTATTTTCATTTATGCCGTCTCCTTCTTTATGGAAGGAACGGCAATATTGAATATTACCCCCCCCCCCTTTTTTTTAACTTGTATTAACATTCTTTTCTTTATCTCTTTTGCAGGATTGCCGCCAACGACAGTCCAATGTTCAACATTCTTATAAACCGAGGCTGTTGCCCCGACAACCGCCCCTTGCCCTATGGTAACTCCCATACCCACAAAGGCTCTCGCTCCAATCCATGCTTGGTCTTCTATCACAATAGGGGCGGTAATCAACGGATTCAACGGCTTGCTTATGTCATGGCTAGCTGTACACAAGTAAGCCCCCTGTGAGACGGTAGTGTTCGCCCCGATTTTTATAGGAGCAACATTGTAACAGTCTACCTCCGAGGCTAAACAGCTGTATTCATCCATCTCCAAGTTAGAAGGGTAATATACCCTAGCTGAGGAATACACTATGGCTGTAGAATGGATTTTTGCCCCAAACAACCGCAACAAAAAACGCTTCCATCCACTTCCCATGCTTCGTGGCAATGGACGGGCAAACAAGCCCCACATCACACTCCACAGTAAACGTACCAACTGGTGCTTCCTGCTTAGTGCATTGTGATATTTCGACAAATCAACCTTTGTTTCACTCATACACAAATTCAGGTTTCTCTCCTCCATGCAATATCCACTCATATAGTCGCTTCATCTTCTTACCAAGTACTTCTACGGAGTAGTTTTCGTACATTAGTCGTTTGCCGTTCACGCCCATACGCATTCTCTTCTCATTCGGAAGGGCAGCGGCCTCCAACAGCGTTTGGTTAATACTTTCTTGTCCGTTATCTATCCACCATCCGCAATGATGTTCTTCCAATTCCTGCCATGGCATCCCTCTCGAAGCTATAACCGGTACACCTCTCACCAACGCTTCCGTCACGATATTCCCGAAGTTCTCAAAGTCACTAGGCACTACGAGAAGTGACAGTCCTGTTATCGCATCATCTTTCTCTTTTCCTGTCAGAAATCCGGTAAATTCTACTACATTCTCTATTTTAAGCCGCTTCACTTCTGCTTCCAAGAATGTCTGATATGCTTTATCGCCACCACCTATTATCACCAAACGACACTCTTTTACTCTCTTTAGTTCATTGAAAGCGTAAATTAACCGTTCCACCCGTTTGCGTGGGTGTAGCCGTCCAAGATAGCCAACATTGAATATTGGCTTTTTCGGAATCTCACGGTCTATCACACCATTAATATCTATTGGATTGGGAAGCACTGCCACCGGATTTTTGAAGCCTAAAGCACGATAATACTCCATTTCCTCCTTGCAGGTGGCCTGTACGCAAGCCGCTTCGGCGAACACCTTTTTTTGGTAAAGTTTCATCATCACTTTTTTAAGCAAAGCATGATGTGCCAATGCCTGTGGATAAAGCATTCCACGAGGAGAAACCACATATGGTTTCTCCACTTTTCGTGCATATCGGGAAATGGCAAGGCCATGATGCATCCATGTTCCGTGGATATGGTAGATGTCAACGTCCACTGCCTTTTTCAAACATTCATGAATATTATCCACGTATGCGAACGTCCCATACTTGCCGGAGTGGGTAAACCGGACGTTCAGGTCGGGAGCAATCAGCTTGCCATCTGAAGGTATCTGCTCGCACAAGGCCACAGTCTTTACTCCAGCCTTTTCAAGTCCTTTTAGTGTCAGGCTCATGCTCAACGCCGGACCACCGGCATTCACATTGAGCGAGCCGGAATGAAGTGTTGTTAGCAAAATATTGTGCATAATAAAGTTATTTTACAAAGCCGTACTCTCGTTCGAAATATTTATAATTTTCCAATGATTTTATATATTTCGCAGGATTTCCTGCATATAATCCAGGCGTATTATACTGCTTATTTAACAGCGAACATGCTCCTAATACTGAATAATCTGGCAGTATAGCACCTTTTAAAATAGTACATCGGGCACCGACAAAAGCATAATTTCCAATTCTAATGGGAGAAGTATCTTGCCTATTGTTTTTCAAATCTATACTATGCGTCATAAAAGCCGTTTCGAATCCTGCAATGGTACAGTAATCCCCTATGTATATTCCACCATTACAATCAAAATAATGTCGACTGGTTATGGACGTATTTTTACCTATTGAAAGTATACATTGTCTATTGTCAATATGAGAAAAATGTGAATACTTACGTACTTTTACATGAGTTACAGAAAAACCTGTAATCCAATTTCTTGATCCTATTTTTGAATTTTCATCTAAATAAAGGATGTCGATACTTTTTACCAAATTGAAATGTCCAATTTTTGCGTTCTTTTTAAGAATGACCTTCTTTGCCAAAACTATAGAATATCCTATCTTAACATTTTCATCTAAATCAAAATTCAATAGTATCCTTAAAAAGAATTTTCTAATTTTCCATGGGAATAAAAATAGAATAAGTTGTATAAACATAGACAAAGTATTAAGTGTATTATTTAAATAAATATGAATATGTATAACCAATAGATAACCACAGGTAATAAAAAAGAAATATTCCACTTGATAAAGTGTATCCCTCTGCATTGAGGTGTAATCCTATGAAAACAAGAGAAGATACCAACAAGATGGATTCGTTAAATGCATCTTTAACTAACATCACCACATATCGTATGTACATTGTAACGAATAGTATAAAAGAGACAATACCCGTACTAGATAAAATAAACAACCAACCGTTACCTGGCTCAACCATTCCCTCATTACCTCTTTCGCTCAAAGTTCCTACGACAGTAGCGAAACCACATCCTATAAATGGATTTTGCAAAAATTCTTCCATTCTTGCTTTCCAAGAAAAAGAGCGAGCTGTAATTAATCCACCCCGACTTTCTGAAATTGCAATTTTAGCTTGTACAGCTTCCGTGTAACTCCACCATAAAGGACTTGTTATTGCTAAAATAACTATAACACAGATGATTATCTTGAAAAACATCGCCATGTCATTGCGATAATAAAGGTAGAGACAAACAATTCCTGAAATAATCATAGACAATATTGCAGATCGTGATCCTGCCAATATACAGGATAATAAAGATATACAAATACCGACAATATAAAACATCTTATCTCGGAGTCCTTTATCCTGTTTGGTTATAAGGAATTTATATGTTAAATATATAGTAGATAACCCTGCTATAGGCCCCATTTGCATTGAGTGCAAAGTCATTCCACCATATAAGTGCCCACGTGTTGTTATCATGGCAGAAGGATAAATACAATATATCAGAAAGGATACAACTGTAACAAACACCAATCCCACAGATACATAATGAAAACAATTCCGTCTTAACGAATAAAGCCATTCACTGGTAAACAGAGGACCGACACTTCCGACTATAAGCAAAAAACCTGTAAATCTTAATCCTATATTATATTTTGCGTCAATGCTATTCCCTATAATAGATAAGAAGCAAAAGAATATAAATAGCAGAGTTGAATAATTAACCCTATGATATCCACTTATTATAATGTAAAATGCACAGATACCCCAAATAGAATAGTATATTGGAGCCGACGTCGTTGGTACAAACTTTATGATCCTAAGTATTGTGAATAAAGTTATAAATATTGCCAACGGTTGAGTTGAAGTTGTAGGATTAAAAGAGAACATATTTTCAGATACACTTTACTCTTTGTTAATACGTTTGAAAAAGTATGTACAAGCAATTATGGTAACAAAATTCATGCATAATGCGGAAAGTCCCATACTGAAAGCCCCTGTCATTTTAAATACTTCAACAAATGTATATATACCTATAAGAATACAAATGTCACGAAATATTGTTATTGCATACATTAACCAATTTCTATTTCTTGACATAAACTCGGAAGAAAATACATTATATATACTATTAAAAACAGTCGTATAGCAACATACAGCTAAAACTGAACTCAGACCATAAAATGTTTCTCCATAAAATTGCGTTATGCAATTGGATGATAAAACCACCAGAGTTGAAGGTATAAATGTAGATAAAGCATATATACCCATCATTGAATATAGAAGTCTGTTATGTTGCTCTTTATTTTGATCCGAACTTAAATGGCTGAGAACAACATTTCTAAGTGTTATAGGAATAAATAAAATGACAGCAGCCCATTGTGATGCAGCAGAATATAAGCCCACTTCTCCGTAATTCGTCAATTTCAATAGAAGTATGGAACCAAGCCAGTGAGTGATTGACAGGGACATCTCTTGAAGTGCAATAGGAAACGATTGCCGTAGAATGGATTTTAACGGAGCTTTCCCATTCCTGTTTAAAACAGCAAGTTGTTTTCTTAAAATATAGTGATTTAATGCACAATTGAAAATTTGTGATAAGAGTAATGCCCCAAGAGCACCATTAAATCCCCATATATATGTCAGACATATACTTAATATGAAATTACATATACCTGATAATATATTGATATAAGCCGTCTCTTTAAACAACTTAAAGCCTGCAAGTATCCCTATCTGTGAACTTGTTAAAGCATTGAATATAATTATTATAGAAAGACATTGTAATCCTATAGTCAATGATACATCTTCAAGATATATTGCTATATGCGAACTAAATATAAATACAAATAAGGCTATTAGCGTACTGAATGCCAACGTTATCTTCAAGATATTGTTTATCAATGAGTATAAAAGACTTTCATCGTTTTGTCTGTATTTTGCCACATATATAGTGGATGTATACCCCAAGCCCATTGTAGAAAATATCGCTATCAGTAACAATGTATTCCTCAAAAGTCCATATTCTCCAAAAATCTCTTTCCCCAAAAGACTGGCAATGATAATACCACCCAGCACTGTAAGCCCTTTTCCAAGTGCATTACCTAAAATAGTCCAAAAGGAATCATGAAATAGTTTGCTATGTATCAACTCTTTAACAGTCATACCTTTACATGTCTTAATTTACAAAATTCATTCCAACTATTTGGAAATATAATTGCTTTTAAATAAGGATTCATGTATATAATTCGAGCTATATAGTAAGATATTATTGTTGTAATGACTTGGCTGATGATCACAATTCCCCAATTCGTTCCCCATAACGGATAAATAATTATAAAAAGAATTTTTAGCAAAAATGGATGGATTATATATATGGGAAAAGAATACTCCCCGAGTTTCTTCAACAGACAACTATTTGATAAAATATTGCGAATTTGATATACAATGAAAAAGAACAAGAAAGGCATAGTTAATAGCAATCCCCATCTAACTTTATCATCAATAGGTACCTCTCCATCATGTTGTAATATAAAGCAAATAGTAGTTCCAAAAACAAATAGTATAGGTATGATAATATATAAGATACTATTTTTCCAATTCTTTATTATCCACAAACCAACAACGCCCATAAAAAAGGCTCCTAAAGCATATGTTATAGCAAAAGGAGAATAATTTTTAAGCAAATATATGACACTTTTGTCGAATGGTGCTCTGAACCCAAAAATGAAATATATAAAGAAAAATATACTTCCACAAAGAATTATCAAGTATTTTAATATTTCCGATGTATCATTGTCATAATATATATCCTTTAGAATTATCATAGAAAACATTACCGGTAAGAACCAAAGAAATTGTAATCCTGTAAAATAGTCAATATTATATCCATTACCAGTCAGGATGGTAAGTAAGAAATCATTCCAATGTTTATCCGTTTCAATCATTTGAGATGATACGTTTTCAGGTATAACCCCTAATATGTTTCCTACATAGTTTAATAAAGAAAGAAACAGAAAAAGTATTATAAATGGATAATATAGTCTTATAACATAATCTCTTATCCTTATAAAAGATATTTTCTTATGTGGATAAAGAAAAGGCAACATAAAGAATGCCTGAATATGGAACAGATATAAATATACCATTCCAATCCGACTTTCAGAAGAAAAGAATGAATTATGCCCCAATATAATCAAAAATATAAGCAATCCCTTGATTGCTGTAGACTCTTCACGACTTATTAAACTTTCATTTTGCATTTTTTTATTTAACATGTATTGTATTCACCCCTTCACAAGCTATTTGATTTATTTTTTTAACATCTACCTAAGTCTTTTTCGACATAGTCTAAACTGACATCATAACAATTGTCAATGGGATGATTTGAAATGTAAATGTATCAGGTTGTTATTTCTTTGTTTCTGAAGAATACGAATGTTTATCTCTTGAAAGGTTTCAATTTCAATTCATACATGCGGCCTATTGCCTCAAGAGTGTCATCATATTTGATTTGCACTCTGTCAATTTCCGCTTCATAAGCCGTTGGTAGATTTGATACAGCCCTTAATTCATTAATTATCGTATAAATGACATTCATTACTGCTTCGATCTTATTTTTTGACACATAACTTTCATCCAGCGGATAAGGGTATGAGAGTAAAGACTCTTGAAGTTTTCTTATCACGTTATCTACATAAAAACAAGTATCTAAAAGTTTTAAATCCTTAAGTTCCTGTCTATTATCTTTCTTTTGAATTTCTGTGTATGTTGTAGAAACTAAATAGGTGACTTCATAGTTGAATTTTGCAGCTAAGCTTTCCGCTTCTAATTTTTGTGCTATGCGTGATTGATCTTTTAAAGGACAAATAAGCGGCTTGATACGATTGCGATATATGTAAACAATACCTTTTGAGATAAATAAAAAAATTAAAAAGAAAAGAGAGATAATAGGAACAAAAAGGATCATATTAGAAACCTCTTTTTCTATATATCCTGCTACACAAGTAGAAATGACACCAGAAAAAATAGGTACTGTAATTTCATCTATCAATTGAGACCTGTCATCCTTTTGTCTTTGTTGAATTTTTGATAATTCACGATAAATATGGTAGCGTATATTTGAGTAATCTGTTCTCATTTCTCACATAATCTATGATTTCCAGACAAAGTATTGTACAAATCTCTAATAGTCGCATTATCGACCATTGCCCCATGAATTATATCCAAATGTTTCATGAGAGATCCTATCAAGAAACGATAGCATGGCAGATGTCTGACATTATAAAGTTTAACGTATGCATGATTCATTTCCATGCACTGTTGATGTAGGGCTGGTGTCGAATGAATAATATCTATCGTATTCGTTACTATTCTCTCTATAACTACCGGAATTTTTAATGAATGTTTACGCTTTCTATAAGGTCGCATAGCAGTTTTTATTTCAGCTTTTGAAACTTTTGGCAGATTCTCTTCTTCGTTAAGCTTTTCTTGAAGATAGATAATGCCGTTTTTGTATGCACTTTTCTTGGGGTCTTTTCCGTAAAAATGCCCTATCAAAGTAATTGCATAAATCAATCCTCTATTTTTACAATAGTCTATGCGCTTGTCGTTGTAGCTTTCTTTATAATGGATTTTATTATAGCGAGTTATTCTAATTCTATTCAATAAATACATAATGTAGTACTACATATTTGATTCAATCTCTTCTAAAAACATCCCTCGTATAAACTTTTTCCTCCACATCGTCCAAGCAAACGTCATAGCGATTGGCAATGATGGCATGGCTTTGCATTTTAAACGCAGTAAGGTCATTCACCACTTTACTGCCGAAGAAAGTGCTTCCGCTTTCTAATGTGGGTTCATAAATGATTATTTCTGCACCTTTCGCCTTGATACGTTTCATCACTCCTTGAATGGAGGACTGACGGAAATTGTCGCTGTTTGATTTCATGGTTAAGCGATAAACTCCAATAACACATTTTTTTTCTTCATTGGGATTGAAATTACCACGATTGTAGTAGTCATAATAACCTGCCTTATTCAGCACCCGATCTGCAATGAAGTCTTTGCGAGTACGGTTGCTTTCAACGATTGCTTGTATCAAGTTTTCGGGCACGTCCGCATAGTTAGCAAGCAGTTGCTTCGTATCCTTGGGTAGACAATAGCCGCCATACCCGAACGATGGATTATTATAATGCGTGCCGATACGAGGGTCGAGGCTCACGCCGTTGATAATGGCTTGCGTGTCCAATCCTTTCATTTCGGCATAGGTGTCCAATTCGTTGAAGTAGCTCACACGCAGAGCTAAATAGGTGTTGGCAAAAAGTTTCACCGCCTCAGCTTCCGTTAAACCCATGAAAAGCGTGTTAACGTTTTCTTTTACTGCTCCTTCCTGCAACAAGGCAGCAAACGTATGGGCGACTCTGTCCAAACGAGCATCACGTTCCGGTCTTCCCACAATGATACGGCTGGGGTAGAGGTTATCGTATAAAGCCTTGCTTTCACGCAGGAACTCTGGTGAGAAAATCACGTTCTCAGTATTGAGTTTTTTACGTACACTTTCAGTGTAGCCTACAGGAATAGTACTCTTGATGACCATGATAGCGTTAGGATTAACATTCTTCACCAATCCAATCACTTCCTCTACATGGCTCGTGTCAAAATAGTTTTTCACTGGATCATAATTGGTAGGTGTAGCTATTACCACGAAGTCGGCATCCCGATAGGCAGCGACACCATCAAGAGTAGCTGTCAGGTTCAGCGTTTTTTCCACCAAATACTTTTCGATATAATCATCCTGTATAGGTGACACTCGACAGTTTATCTTCTCCACTCTTTCGGGAATGACATCAACGGCAGTCACTTCATGGTGCTGCGCCAAGAGTGTGGCAATGCTCATCCCAACGTAGCCTGTCCCAGCTACAGCAATCTTATACGTTTTCATTTTGTTATTCAAAATAATACTTTGATATTTTTTTATTACAATTCATTATATCATACTTTGTATCCTGATCTATAACAATTTAATATCAGTCGTATAAACAAATTTTTAATAAGCTATTATCAAAAAAATAGTTATCCTTAAAATCAATTAGATAGTTTGCTATCATCACTATAATTCTTAATAATAGGTAATAATAATAATGCCTCACAGAATAGAGGAGTAGCTTTACATTCAAATTCTTCACTTGTAGCAGTTTTGATTTCCGGATCTTGTCCTAATGCGGAAACAGGTACAACCTTAACATCCTTAAATGTTTTCTGCAAATAGAGTAAAGTCGCTTCTACTTGCTGTGCGATTCGTTTTTCAGATATAGCAGCTTCGCTTTCCTCTTCTTGTCCCTTGGCGACTTCCTTTATTGCCTCTTCTGCCAATTGAGACATATTTTTGATGGCATTTAAAGCTACAGCAAATTTATTATCACCTTTTTCATTCGGAAATTCCCATGTTGTCATATATTTACCAGCTCCATCAGTTCCAACTTGTTCCAGGAACTTGTTTTTTACAAGCTTATCTATCCACTGTCGCAAGAACATGCCTTCGCCGATATATAAATCAGCTTTAGGAATGACAAGCATAAATGTACGGTCGATTAATTCTTCCTTATTTCCATGCATCTGCTTGAGTTTAGAAATGAAATCTATCAAGAGAGCATGGCTGTCCATGCATCCTCTTCCAGACTCGGCATGGTTGTCTTTCTGTTCCTTTATTTTTTTCCACTCATCAGTAGAACTTTCATTGGTGAGGGTCATCAAATGACGCCATGCAACCAAATCAAATAGGAAGATTATATTGTTAGCATTAGCTAAAGGGGATTCTATTTCTTCAAAGTTAGTTTCCTTTTGAAGCATTTCTTCAAATTTTTCACCAGCAATATCATTAATGACTAGATATGAAACTTTAGACGGTTCTGCTGCCTGAAACAATTTTAATTGTAAAGACGTTCGGCTTCCTGTTTCAGTTGCTCCGGACCATTTACCATCGTCATAATGTTGCTCATAATAATCAAGCAACATTTTACTTAATGGAGAGCATGGTTCAAATATCATTTTTAATTTGGCTGCTGCTCGTTTTACTTGTACAATGGTTGCTTGTAGTAATGTTGTCTTACTTGAAGCCGTTCCTCCTACTAACAAAAGACTTTCAGTTGGTTCTTCTTTAGGTAACCAGCCACATATTTCTGCTTCGACCTCTACTTCATCTTTTATGAGTGAAATTTTTTTCTGATTATGAAACCTTCTAGTATATGCCGCTCCGGATGGAATTGTAGCTGGAGCCCCCGCACATACAAAATCAGTCATATAAAGAATAACATCTTTCAAACCATCTACATGTTGAAGCAAATTGTCCAATTTGGCTTTATTGGTATTACTACCAAGACAAAGTGTATCGGCAAGCTCATCAATATTTTTTTGTGCTTCTTCTGTGTTTTGTTCTACGAAATCGCAATATGATTGGAATTGATTTTTGAGTTTTGATATGAAATATGAAGACTTTAACAATAAGGCTAATGTCTTCCAATCTCGGAAAATAGAATAGTTACCAAAAGAAAATTTCTCAATAACCAAATCGTAAACAGCACCTTCTGTGTCTCCAAAATAAACTTCCAAAATGGCAATAAGCTTTGAAAGGCTTTCAGTCGCATTTTTCTCCTTATCATACAGGGCTATTTTTTGGCAATATTCCATGATGGTCGGCAATCTTCGTCTTAACTGTTCTAAAATTATGTTTCCTCTGTGATTTTCTTCACAGTCTGTATCGTTTAGTTTATTGATTATATAAATTGCCGGTACTTCAATGGTAAGAAGTCTGTCTATCTTGGGTTGTTCAAAAGTCAGATCTATCAGTCCTCCATTCAAATGAGGGGGTTCAAAGATACGTAGGAACTTTTCCCCCGTGTATTTTCTTTCTTCAAATGCTGACAGCCGAGGAACGTCCCTCACAACATCGTCGATTTTCTCCATATTAAGTTCTCCTATGAACTTTGATACTTTCTCAGCTATGGGAGAATTTATAGACCCATCAGATTGCATATTTTCTTGATCAACGGAATAACACGTGTCTTTAGAGTAATAGTTTATTTCACGAGAATTATGTCTTCTCAATGAATTTTCTATCATGAAGATTGTTTGCCTGTACAATTCCAATTGATGATTCATTATGGAACATGTGTTTGGAGTGAATTTCAGTCTATAGCTGGTTGAATACTGAAGACTCATTTCGCGTCCACAACAAGGACATATAATGGAACCATGTTGTTGATCCAATGTGTTCCAAAAATCTTCTTTAGTGTTTCGATATTGTATCATATTTTAAATTTAAGTTGTTTGTTTTTTTTATGTTAAACTTTAAAAATATACTTGGTCGCAAATACTGTAAATTTTCTCTACTTGAAATATATTTTTTCCCGACTGGAACAACATATTTTACTTTCCTTAAGTTACATATCAGCTACTTCCGATAATTCCTGTTCCAACTGGCATGATATCTACAGAATTAAGGTGCGAAAGCTCTCGAGTGTTGGACATAAAGACATGTCAAATCGTTCGAGTAGCGATATAATGTTATGATAGTCAAACGATAGACTACATCTAATCCGTTGTTAAGATTGAGATATTACTTTTCTATAACTATAAATTTAGAACCATGTTGCCACGGTAATAGCTTGAAAAGTCGTAGAGACATTTGAAGCGACCAACTTGACGTGGCATATGTTAGTAGATACCCCCGTGATGGCAAGATTCCTTGCGACACCTATACTAACTCAAAAAGGGGTGTTTCAAAATAAACTGCTTAGAATTTGTATAGATATTATTCAAAAATGTTAATTGTGAATCATTATAACTTCGATTCGAAAAAGCCTTGCTATCCGAACTTTGATGTGGTCAAGGAGTATTGTGGCCTTGAATCTGTTGTCTAATCTGTTTTCAATTATCACAAATTGGTTTTGAATACTTGTTCGTGACCGATTTGTGGTAATTTTTGTTTGTATATGGCTTCCTTCAAGATCATAAAGCGATGGACATCACTTCCTAGCAGATCGTAGAAGCCGTTTTTCATCAACCATTCGGCTTTCTTCCTTATCCTCGCACCGTATGCACCACTCAATGAAAAGAGATTGAGCTGGAATTTCACGTTTAGCCCTTTTAGTTGGCAGTACTCTGATTCTCCCATATAAACATACCGTTCCGGATGGGCAAGGACAAGATGATAACCTTTAGCCTTGATGCGAAACAGGATGTTGCTTAATCCTATTGGTGGGCTAAAGTAGGAAGTTTCCACCAGTAGATGGTCACCGTTCTCACCTAAGGGAAGCAGGTCTTTCTTTTCTAACCGTTCCTCAAAAAGGTTGTCGAGCATGTTTTCAGCCGCAAGATGCAGAATTATCGGACCGATGTAAAGGGCTTGCAGTTCTATGAAACGTTCCCTGAGAAGAGCAGTGGTGTTAGGTATATCTTCCATGATGTGGGGAGTGAGCCAAACTTCTCGAATACCTAACCTCTCGTATTCTGCAAGGATTTGCAGGGCTTCTTCCACCGTTTGTACCCCATCATCTACACCGGGCAGGATATGACTGTGCCAATCAGTGCGTCCTTGCAAGATACCACTTTCCTGCAATAAGTATCTTTTTTTGAATGGCCACATCGTCTTACCTTTTATCTGAATCATACGGATAACCGCAACCATAGCCATAATGGTAACCATAGCGATAACCGTACTTGTAACTCCTGTTGTTCACTTCCGTACCATTGAGCACCAGTGCCATATTTTTGAATTTCTTTTCCTTGTAAAAAATTTCCAGTTCGTTCAGCATGGAACGTTCTAGCAAACCGGTACGAACAACAAACAGCATTCGATCCGCTTGCGACTCTATGATTTGTGTGTCAGCCACTAATTCTACCGGTGGACAGTCTATCAGAATGTAATCAAATTCTTTGCGGAAACTGTTCATCAGTGTGACGAATCGTTCCTTTTCAAGCAATTCTGTCGGGTTGGGAGGGATAGTTCCTACCGGCAGAATGAACAGGTTTGCATAATCCGGAACCGGCTGGATGATTTCATCCAATTGTTCCAACCGTTCTCCTAAATAATCACTCAGACCTGTTTTCGGTGAACCGACATAGGCTGACGCACTTCCATGCCGCAAGTCTCCGTCAATAACCAATATTCGTTTTCCTTTAATGGACAGACTGGCAGCAAGATTCATTGTCAGGAAAGTCTTTCCACTACCGGGATTGAACGAACTCACCACCAATATCTGCGAGTGTTTTTCCTCACCAGACATGAACTCCACGTTAGTTCGCAGGACACGGAAGGCCTCGTTAATCAGGTCACGCTTGCCTTCCTTGACAACCACAGAGTTCTTTTCTTTCACTTTTTTTGTTAGAATTGCTCGGCGGGACTTCTGTCCACACAAAGGGATCTCTCCGGCAAAAGGTAGGGAGAGGTTTTCCAGATCTTTTCGACCCCGAATCTTCGTGTTCATGTTCTCGCGCATGAAAATAATCACAGCAGGGATCAATAATCCGAGAGCAAAAGCCACCAGCAAGATATTACGGCGTACCGGTGCCGTAGGTACCATACTGCCCATGGGAGGGGTGATGATGCGGGTGTTGTAGGCTGTAAACGCTTGGGACAATTCATTTTCTTCTCGTTTTTGCAATAAAAAGAGATAAAGCGCCTCCTTCACTTTTTGCTGACGTTCTACCGAAAGAAGATATTTGGCTTGTGTCGGGTTGGCCGCTATGCGGTCAGTTGTCTGCTGCTCGTTGCGTTGCAAGTTCCGAATCCGGGTATTTAACGTCACTTCCAAATTGTCGATGGATGAAATGATAGCCCCCCGGATAGTTGCCAATGACTGGTCTAGATCCATGACCAAAGGATTTTGCTCGCTACTGTTTGCTACTAGATTATTCCGTTGTAACTGAAGCGTATTGTATTCGGAAATTTGTTTTTCAATTCCGACATTTTCTAAGCCAGAATTGGCAGGAAGTAACTGGTTTTGCTCAGCCGTAGTGGCCAGATAATTACGGATATATCTTACCATGGAAAGTTGAGTGCTCAACGCAAGGATTTGCGAACTGGTCTGGCTGCTTTGCGCCATATACAGGTTGGAAGCCGCCTGTACGTCAGGTAGAAGATGCTCGCTTTTGTAAGAGGATATATTTTCGTCCACATTACCCAGTTCACCTTCTATTACTGCCAATCGATCACTGATGAAAAGACTAGTGCTAACAGCAACCTGATTTTTGTCCTTCACCCAGTTTTCATTATAAACGGCTATCACCGTATTTAGAATATCTTCCGCACGGGCCGGGGACACGTCCCTATAGCTTAAGCTCAATACCGTTGACTCCTCGTCGTTCAAAGCAACGGAAAGGCGGGAAGAGCAGGTTCCGACCGCTCCATACAACCCGGAACGGACTACATGCACTTTATACTCCGTTCCACGAACATAACCGGACGTTGCTTCTAAGGTAACCTTTCCAAGTGGAGTATTTAACGTGCCGGGAAATTTTCCTGTAACAGGCTTGACCTCCTTAAGCAACTCACCTTTCAGTACAAAATCAGAAAGTTGCACACGTCCGTCTTTGTAGACGTTTACCGTGAATCCGGCAAAATCATTCTCCTGAATCCCGGCAATGTTCGCTTGAAAAGGCAGTGTCATTCCATAAAGTAACCGGTCATGAAAACGTCCTGGAGCATAATAGCTCATGTCCAAATGGAGACGTTTCACCACTTCCGTCATGACGGAAGGAGACTGCAAAGCGACCAGTTCATTGTTGACGTTCGTCGCCGAACGAAACAAACCGAAATTATCAAAGCCTTCAATATCGGATGAGATAGACCGTCCCCGGTATTCCCGTTTGACCAAAAGTTCCGCTGTACGAGTATAAACCGGAGGTGTTTTTAGCAAATAATAATAGCCGATTCCGAATGCTACGAGCAAGGAAAGGACAAACCATTGCCATTTGGCGGCACAGAGATAGAACAGATCTTGTATGCGTAGGAAATCATCAGCCTGTCCCGGTTTTGTATTGTTTTGTATTGCCATGAGCTATTTTGTTAAACGAAATTATTAATTATTTTACAATAAGAACCGCAATACTGGTCAACAATGAAGCGAGAGAGATCCAGAAAGAGGTACTTCGCACATTATTCCCGTTCACAGTGGATTGGCGGGCTTTTGTACTGTTCGGTTCCACATACACCACATCGTTCTGTTGCAGGTGATAGGCGGGAGATGTATAAATATGTTCCCCGGAAGTCAGATTAACTCCATACACTCGTTGTGTGTTACCCTCCTGGCGTAATACAAGCACTTTTTCCCGGTTCCCGTAAATGGTTAGGTCTCCAGCCATGCTCAGTGCGTCGAGAATCGTCAACCGGTCGCGGTCGATGTTGAACCGCCCGGGAGCGTTTACTTCCCCCATGACGGAAAAACAAAGATTCATAAACTCTACAGTTACAACTGGATCTTTCACTAAATTTTTGGAAACCAACTCATCCTTTATATAGGAGGCAATTTCAACACGTTTCATTCCTGCCACATGAATTTTTCCGAGTACGGGAAAATCAATGTTTCCTTGATCATCCACAGTATATCCAGAAACACCTTGATTATAACCGACAGAGCCTCGTAAAGAAGATTGTCCCAATTGTCTGGTTACGTAAGGAAGATTGAAAAGGTCTGTCAGTTGCGGATCACGACTGTTCACTATGATGGAAATCTTGTCTTCCGGACGGACCCTAATTTCCAAGGAATCTGCAATTACCACCTCACTTTCCCCTGGATGAAGATCCTGAAAATAAACGATATTTTTAGATGTTGAGCAGGAACTCAATAAACAAGCCACTGAAAGGAGCAAGAAGATGAATTTTAATAATATTTTCATGTAAATATTTTTAACTTAAATTTAATAATTTCTTTTTCGTATGCAAGCGGATAGCGTAATTAATACATAATTGCATTGACGTCCATAAAACGATATCCGTAATGAGTAACCAAACCGTTTCGATCTTTTCTGCCAGTATCCAATTAAATCCAATAAAAAACAAGGATACACATAAGATGGTCACCATGACGGTACGAACACGTATTCCGGTACGAAGCAGTTTATGATGAAAATGGTTCTGATCTGGCAGGAACGGGTTCTTCTTTTCACGTAAACGGTGTACGACCACACGGACCACATCAAACAGAGGCACTATCAAAGTGGAAAAAGCCAGAATCATGTCCGTATTCATTCTTTCTCCATTTTTCGTATCTGCCATACTCAGGTGAATGACCAGCAAACTGATAATATAACCTAAAGTCAAGCTTCCCGCATCCCCCATGAAGAGCTTATGCCCCCGTTGTGCATTACCGAAAACATTATAAAACCAAAATGGTATCAACACACCAAATGTCGTAAATGCGAGTAAAGAATAAATGTATTCTTCTCGTACGGCACAAACCGTACCCAATACAACTAACGAAATGCAGCATAATCCGGAGGCCAGACCATCGATACCATCTATCAAATTTATCGCATTAGTAATGTATACTACAACAAACAGGGTAAGAGGAATCCCCAGAAAGATTGGGATCTCATAAATCCCGAACAATCCTCCGAGAGAATTGATCCATTCTCCCGGACAGACAAGCAACAAGCCGCTTAGAATTTGCACCAAAAATTTATGGCGATAGCTTAAACTGATTAAATCATCCGTTATACCAACCAAATAAAGCATCATGCTCCCCACGGCAAAAAAAAGAAACTCGCAAAGGACTTGATTTGCATCTAGATTTTCAAGCGGAAAACCTAAATGATAGCGTATTCCCATGATTAAACAGAGGGAAATCAATATGACTGGAAAAAAAGACAAGCCTCCCAAACGCGGAACAGGTAGAGTATGTACCTTCCGCTTGTCCGGCTCATCAAACAAACGCTTCTTGTAAGATATTAACAAGATTTTAGGGATGACAATCATTCCAAGAGTTACAGCGACCATCCATCCCCCCAATATGAAATAGAGAAAATAGTTCATATGTAAAAATGTTCAGTATTTCAAATCATGTTTTATGGTATTTTTGCTAAAAAACATTTTGGTATATAGGAAGTAACCACTGCACAGACACCTTCTATGACAACAACCAGACGGCTGTTTTTCCGTATACGGCAAATATACCCTTCTGCACCTTTGAATTTCCCGTCAATCACCTTTACATGTTCCCCACAATGAAATTTAGGTTCATCCGCACCAAAATATTCCATACCTTGCTCCCCGGACGAGGAAACCAGCATAAAAATATTCATTTCACGTTCAGGAATGGCAAGAGGCCTCTTTCTCCCGTCCTTGTTTCTTGTATACAAAATCACTTTGTCTTTGAATCGCTCCTGTACATTCACAGCCTCTAATATTGTGGATTGAAAAAACATTAGTGAATTGATAACAGGTTTACGGATAGTTTTTTTTATTCCATTCCGAACAATCAACACCTCTTCACAAGGTATATAGGATTTTATTTGTTCTTTTTCCAAGGATTCCTCTATTTCAAAAACTTTGTTATAAAATACTTTTAGAGCGAACCAATGTTTGGCGTTACATGTTAGGGAGTTCAATGAGTGTTATGTTTATTTTAGTTAAAAAAAGGACATACTTCCCATTCCTGCACTTTTACCTTAGATTTTAAGATAAAGAAGTACAGCAATCAAGGTTATCCGCATATTTTCAATATGAAAATTCGGATCTCGGACCATTCCTGACTACAGTAAATGGAAGACCGTAACCCTGTATTTTTTACGTTTCTACGTAAGAGATGGAGATGCTGTTCTTTTGCTTGATAAACAGACTAATAAACCGAACAAAAAAATGTTTTTTGCTCGGTTTAATCGGTTTGTAACTCGAATATATACTTAAGCAAACAATAGGAATAAGATCCTTTCATTTTACAAATGAATCAGGATGTTATTTAGAATCATATTAAATTATCTCATAATATATTGATAATCAATTAGATATATACCGGGGGGGGTAAAATTAAGATTTAAATTGTTCTTATTGCTTTTCCATTTTACTTATAATGCTTATATTTGCACTGTATTTCTATGTTTCTTACGTAGAAACCATAAAATTCAATTTCTTCAAAATTCGATTATTAGCATTGTCTATTATCGTGTTATCCAAAGAATCCAGATAGATAAGGGTTGTCCTCTCAGAGGTGTGCCCCATCCCTGCGCTGATGACCGAAAGTGGTACGTTATGGTTACGTGCTGCGGTAGCCCAGCTGTGGCGGGCAAGGTATGAGGAAAGAGGTAACTTTTCACCAATCTGTTTTCCCAGCAGTTTCAACTTTTGATTATGGTAATTCAGCCCGTTCTGATATTGCCGATAAGCTAGTTCTGGATCTTCAGAAGTAATGATAGGGAAAACATAAGGGCTTTCCCATGTATCTGACATATAGCGTTCCAATATCATTTTCATACAGGGTTCTATACGCAATGCCAAGAGTTGTCCGGTTTTGTGACGGCAGTAAGTAATCATCCCACCTGTTACATCAGTCTTTTTCAAGTAAGCCATATCAACAAATGCCATGCCACGGGTAGAATAACTGAAAATAAACATGTCCCGTGAAAGAGCTAGTGCAGATGAGCCGGACAGATCGAGCTGTTGCAGTTTCAAGATGGTATCCTCCTTTATGGCACGTTTCGCTGTCTTTGCGATACCAGTGTATACTTCACTGAAAGGAAAAGTCTGTACAACAAGTCTTTCCTTCACAGCCTTATTATAAGCAGCTCGTAAAATTCTCATGTAGAACGAGCTGCTGTTCTTTTTCACCCTCCTTTTTCCCAGCCATTTTTCATATAGGCAAAGCAATTCGGAATTCAGCATGGAAAGGGGGATGTCAATATCATCCAAAAAAGAGGAGAAGCTGTTCAGGGTACGCTGATAATTATGCGCAGTACCGAATTGACCTGCATCTAAAAGAAGGGAAACTTCTCTTTTCAGATATCCCAACATACCTGTTTCTAATTTCCCTGAATGAAATTTTCCAATCACTTCAGATAGTGTATATTCCCTTCCACTACCATCCAGTTCACGTATAATATCCCTCACCATTTCCAAATCTCTTTCTATCTGTCTTTTGTAAGCTGAAACCGTATTTTCATTACCAGTAACGACAATCGGTTCACGTTCTTTTTCATTCCACCAATGAGGAAATATCCGCATACCGGTGGTTATCTGCCTGTTCTCCTGTCTATGACAGAGTTGGTAGCAGATGGTGCCTGCTTTACCTTTTACCTTTGAGGGACGAAATTTTACTTTTATTGTTGCCATATTTTTTCGTTTAAAAATTAATAACCAGTCTCATAATACAAACTATGATCTATTAATGTTGTGGATAAAGTGGATAAATAGCTTTGTTTTTACAATTACATCGAAATCCCCTAAATGAGAAAATTGGGCATTTTCTCGTATAATATGGTTAAGAAAAACTTCATACCCTTACAAATCATCATATTCAATATATTATGAACTGTCCGACTCTGGAGGTAAAGGCGAGGGCGGTTTGGCGGCGAATACGCCGTTAAACCGCCCGGTTTTCGTTTAACGAAAAGACAACTTGCTGTCCGCAGGAGCGGACCACGTTTATCCAATAATTATTGTGTATCAGCCCATTGTAAGGCTATTTCCCTGTGGTTTGCGGAGCATTTCCATCAGGTATTTGTCGGCTGCTCTCCCCATAAAAGGATGGATATCTCTCCATAACCATGTGACTTACGCCCATAATTCGGGGATGAGGAGGTGCATCTACGGAAAATCAGCTCTTTCCATACCTTATTCTCCATTAACGAATTACTACTTCTACACTTCTGCAAATGGAGAATGGGCATATAGCTGTGTATGACTGATGTTTTTTCTTCATTATCTCCATTAACGGATTGCTACTTATACACTTCTGCAAATGGAGAATGGGCATGCAGCCGTGTACGTCTTATTGTTTTTCTTCATTGTCTCCATTAATGGATTGTTACTTATACACTTCTGCAAATGGAGAATGGGCATGTAACCGTGTACGACTTATTGGTTTCTTATCATTGTCTCCATTAACGGATTGATACTTTTACACTTCTACAAATGGAGAATGGGCGTGTAACCGTGTACGACTTATTGGTTTCTTTTCATTGTCTCCATTGATGGATTGCTACTTCTACACTTCTACAAATGGAGAACGGGCGTGTAACCGTGTACGACTTATTGGTTTCTTTTCATTGTCTCCATTGATGGATTGCTACTTCTACACTTCTACAAATGGAGAACGGGCATGTAACCGTGTACGACTTATAGTTTCTTTTCATTGTCTCCATTAATGGATTGCTACTTCTACACTTCTGCAAATGGAGAACGGGCATGTAACCGTGTACGACTTATTGGTTTCTTTTCATTGTCTCCATTAATGGATTGCTACTTCTACACTTCTACAAATGGAGAACGGGCATGTAACCGTGTACGGACTTATTGGTTTCTTTTCATCGTCTCCATTAACAGATTGCTACTTCTACACTTCTGCAAATGGAGAATGACATGTAGCCGTATATACCTGATTGTTTTTCTGTATTATCTCCATTAACGGGTTACTACTTATACACTTCTGCAGACCGATAATTTAAGAATCCATATCAGGACGGATGCGCGCTTCTACACCTGCCCATAAGGATTAAAAAGGACCGGTGGACAAGGGAACGGAATCCCGCCGCTTCTCCACGCCGCTACGGCAGCGGGCCTCTGACGTCACCTCCGCATAGGAATAACCGTTCGAACGCAGCGTCATGTGTATCATGACAATAACCGACTTTGGATGACTATAAGTGACAGGTGGTTCCGTCCTGTACTCTTCTTCCTTTATTTTGTATTCCGATACAATACCAGTTGTGTAATTTAATAATTTAAGATTTTAAGATATGGATTCAGAAAAGGAAAAGAACCGGCTTTCCGATATCGTTCTCGAGAGGGTCGGACTCACGGGGAACCTTCTGTCAGATCCCGTTTCCCCATCCCCGGAACCGGCGATGAGAGTATCGGGGCATGGAAGGCCGGTGGGGGCAGGGAAAGTGACAGACCCGGAAGAATACAAGAGGAGGTTTCTGGTTCCCGCTCCCAAGGCCTCGGAATGGAAGACCGCATACATTGACGGAAAACTGCACCGCCGGATCGCCATGCTGGTCAGGGCCGCCGGTTGTGGCAGCATCTCCGGCTTTATCATCCGGCTGCTGGAGCTCCATATGGAGGAACACAGGGAGGATATCGCCGCCCTGCTCGGTGAGGTCTACCGTCCCTGGGATGAGGACGGGCAGCCGGGAGGAACGGCCCGCCGATAAAACGTTGTCATCAAGAAGGTATATCATGACAGGAAAGAACGTAAAAGACCGGATGGGTCCCGGCGGGATGGACGCGGACCGCATCCGTGAGATCATGGGGGAAGCGCCAGCCTGTCCCCGGAAGGGACGTGGAACGTCCGGTAACGACATTATGCGTCCCACAAGGAAAAGCGTCCCCATGCAGCCGTCCGTCTACGGAAAGGAATACCTGCATGGCATTGCGGGCGTGCAGCGTCGGTCACTGCATATTCCCGCCGCCCTGCACCGGAAACTGTCCATCCTGGCGGGAGCCTCGAGAAACGGGAAGGTCACGCTGGAGGGGTTCATCAACCACCTTGTCTCGCGGCATCTGGAAGAATACAGGGAAACGGTGGACATGATTCTGGAGGAGTCCCTGCCCGGCCGGCCATAAAGGCCCGTTCCCCATGACAGGGGATCTCCCCCGGTGGGAGCATCGTTTTTTTGTTTCTGAAACAATAGTGTTTAACATTTAATGGAAAAAGAAGTATGATGAAAAAAGAAAAAGAGTTGTTGGTTGCCATCGCCAGCCAGAAGGGTGGCGTGGGAAAATCCGTCTTTACGGTACTGCTGGCCAGTGTCCTGCATTACCGCAAAGGTATGCGTGTGGCGGTTGTGGACTGTGACTCCCCGCAGCACAGCATCGCCCTGATGCGTGAGAGGGACATGGAGGGTGTCATGAAAAATGACGACCTGAAAGTGAACCTGTACCGGCAGTACGAGAGAATCCGGAAGCCTGCCTATCCGGTCATCAAAAGCGACCCGGAAAAGGCAATGGAAGACCTGCGGCGTTATATGGACGAAAAAGGGGAGACTTTCGATATCGTGCTCTTCGACCTTCCCGGAACGCTCCGCAGCGAGGGGGTGGTCCATACCGTCTCCGCGATGGACTATATCTTTGTCCCGCTCAAGGCGGACAACATCGTCATGCAGAGTTCCCTGCAGTTTGCCAAGGTGCTGGAGGAGGAGCTGATCGCCAAGGGGAACTGCAACCTGAAAGGGATCCGGCTGTTCTGGAACATGGTGGACAGGCGGGGACGGAAGGACTTGTATGATGCCTGGAACCGGGTCATCCACAGGATGGGGTTGCGGCTGCTGTCCTCACACATCCCGAACACCCTCCGCTACAACAGGGAGGCAGATACTGTCTGCAAGGGTGTCTTCCGCTCCACGCTGTTCCCGCCCGATCCCCGTCAGGAGAAAGGCTCCGGCCTTCCTGAACTGGTGGAGGAGATATGCCCCGCCATCGGTCTGGAGGAATCGGACACCGACCGGTAGCGGACGATAGGATACAGACACCTTAAATAAGGACTTTTAGCCTAAGATAAAGTAAGCTAATAGCATGATAATAAGGCTCTTATAATTACGACTTCTCCTATAAAAGCATTATCTTAGTAGTGTAAAAATAAAGGAGTTAACAAGTTATGAACGAGCAAGTTAGAAGCATTTTAGCACAAGAGACAACGAAGACAAGCAAGATCCGGCAACTGTTCCTTTTAGGGGTTCCCCGTGCGGAAATCGCCAGGATGGTGACCAACGGCAATTACGGTTTTGTAGTGAATGCCCTGCGCCGGATGAGGGAACGTGAGGACGGTTCGAATATCCATCCGGCGACAGCCGCGTTGGACTATACTTTCAACCGCAAGTTCGGTATCGAGATCGAGGCTTACAACTGCTCCCGTGAACGGCTCGCACGCGAGCTCAGGGAGGCCGGTATCGAGGTTACGGTGGAAAGCTACAACCATACCACCCGTCCGCATTGGAAACTCGTGACGGACAGCAGTATAAACGGCAACGACACCTTCGAGCTGGTCAGTCCGATCCTGGTCGGCGAAGCAGGGTTGCGGGAGCTGGAGAAGGTCTGCTGGGTGCTTGACCTGTGTGACGTGAAGGTGAACGGGAGCTGCGGGCTTCACGTGCATATCGATGCCGCCGGTTTCAGCATGGCGACCTGGCGTAACCTGGCCCTGAGTTACAAACATCTGGAACCGGTCATCGACAGGTTCATGCCGGCATCCCGCAGGGATAACTACTATTGCAAGGGATTGGGTCATGTATCTGATGAGATGATACGCTCGGCCAGGACGGTGGACGAGTTGAAAGGAAGGATCGGCAACCGTTACCATAAGGTGAATCTCGAGGCCTATTCACGGCACAAGACGGTCGAGTTCCGCCAGCATTCGGGAACGACCAACTTCACAAAAATGCGTAACTGGGTGCTGTTTCTCCACAAATTGGTTACCTTTGCCACAAGGGGACAGGTACCCGCGGGCACCGCGCTCCGGGACATCCCCTTTCTTGACGATGAACAGAAGCTATATTATAAATTAAGGACTAAAAAATTATCGGCATGAACAAGCATATGTATATTTTGGCGGATGGCGGCAGGATTGCCGCCTCCGACCCTTCCGAGTTTGTACGCGTCCTGCGTGAGGGCAGCTGGTTTGACAGCGAGTGCACCGACGGGGAGTACATGGTAAATTTCTCCGGGCGGTACAGGGAACTGCACGGGGTGACGGTGAGGACCGACACGCCGGAGCACTTCATGGACGACCTGAAAAAGTACGGTTACATCACGGGTTGAGAAGCCCGCTCCTTTATTATTGCGATCCCCGCCGGCACACTTCAAAGGCCGGCGGGGATTTTTCTTTTTTCACGGTATCGGATATCCGCCGTATCCCGTTTCCCAAAGGGGGGCTGGCTTCACGCCTCCCTTCGGGAAAGCCTTTTTTTTCTTTTCACCGCCCCTTCCGCCATGACAAAAACTGACTATCCATGACAATCCATGACAGGGTATTTGAGGTCATTCCGCTTGTTATTTCCTTTGTGACATGAAACGGCAGGAAAGCTTGCCGGCAATAACTATAAAAAAGAAATGCATATGAAAAAAGAACCTTTGTTTATCGCATTTGCCAGCCAGAAAGGAGGAGTCGGCAAGACCGCCTTCACCGTGCTCACGGCCGGTATTCTGCGTTACCAGCGGGGATACAACGTTGCCGTGGTGGATTGTGACCCGCCCCAGCACAGTATCGGTCTGATGCGGGACCGTGACCTGGAATGCGTCAAGGAAAACGATTCCCTGAAAATGGCCCTTTACCGCCAGTACAAGCAGAAACCGCAAAAGGCCTATCCGATCATCAAAAGCGAGCCGGAGAACGCGGTGGAGAACTTTTACCGTTATATGAGAGAACAGGAGACAGAGTTCGATATCGTGCTGTTCGATCTGCCCTGCGCATTCCGCTATATGGGGATGATCCGTACCCTGGCCTTGATGCACCACATTTTCATTCCGCTAAAAGCGGACGATGCCGTGATGCAGAGCACACTGCAGTTTGCCTCTGTAATCCGGAAGGAACTGGTTTCCCATGAGGACTATCCCCTGAAAGGAATCCATCTTTTCTGGAACATGATCGACAAGCGGGAGGACAAAGGGACCTTCGAGGCGTGGAACAAAACCATATGTGACTCAAAACTGCACCTGATGACAACCTGCGTCCCGGAGACCAAACGTTACAATCGGGAAGCAAGCAACATGCGAGGCGGCATTTTCCGTTCCACCTTGTTGTTACCCGACAACCGACAGGTAAAAGGTTCGGGACTCATGGAGCTGGTGGATGAGATATGCGGTATCATCGGTCTTGCGGAAAAACAAGGGGAATCCCCCATGACAAACCTTATGTAGACCGGTATGGAGTACGCATTCATTCTTCTGTTCCTGTATGCCTCCTATCTGAGCATAGAAAAGTACGTCCACACGGGCAGCGTCCTTAAATGGAGGGGAGGACAGCGTCCTGCCTCCGGTCTCCCGGTGAAGGAAGAACCGGCGGAGCCACGGGAGGAAACGTCCGAGGAAGCTGTCATCGGCAGGAGCCGGTACCGGTTATGGCAATCCCCGCCTATGGACGAGGAATACGCGATGAGCGAAAAGCGGACGGATACGACCATGAAAGGGAGAAAGGCACCCGTGCCCGAATTCCCCGCCCCTTTCGGAAGACCGGAGGAGGGTGAGGTGCCGGAACGCTACGAGATCACCGGTTATGTGGAACGTCCCGATCCGCACCGCGCCAGAGGCGTGACCTTCGACGACATGGACCTGCTCTCCAGGTTCATGACCACGGACCGCCTTTCGGAACCGGAACAGTCCCATGCCCGCCAGACACTGGAACGGCTGGAGGGGACCGACATGGAACGTATCCTGCAGGCCGGCATCCTGGGCAGTGACGAGACATTGAAACGGTACATGAAACTGTACGTGGACAGTGACAGGGAGCCGCCCCTGCTGGCGGGAAAAGACAGGGAAAGCATAATCAGGGATTTCGATATCATGGATTTCATACCCCGATAACCAACAATATAGTGTATATGGCGAAGTATCATGATTCAAGCTGATCCGCTTTGCGGACATTCCGTTCCGAAGAGAGAGCAACATGAGTGACGAATGAATTAAAGAAGGAGGTAACGATGTACGGTTATTATGATTCCGGCTGATGCCGGCAGTAAACATGCGGTTGCAAGAACGGTCCGCGGATATCCGGGTCCGCAGCCCGTTAAAAGAAAAATTTGACATAATAGAATACAGGCATGAAAGAATATCATGACTCGGGATGATCCTTACGGACATCCCGTCCCGAAGAGAGAGCGACACGAGTAGCAAACAATTAAAGAAGGAGGTAACGATGTACGGTTATCATGATTCCGGCTGATGCCGGCAGTAAACATGCGGTTACAAGAACGGTCCGCGGGCATCCGGGTCCGCAGACCGCTAAAAAAGAAAATCCGACATAATAATATATATAGGTATGAAAGTGTATCATGACTCGGGATGATACTTGCGGACATCCCGTCCCGAAGAGAGAGCGACACGAGTAGCAAACAATTAACAAAGGAGGTAACGATGTACGGTTATTATGATTCCGGTTGATGCCGGCAGTAAACATGTGGTTGCAAGGACAAGCCGCGGGCATCCGGCCCGCGGCTTGTCAAAAAAGAAAGTCTGACAAACATTTATTATAATAATTGGTATAAGAATAATGAGACATTCAAGAACCCATTCATTTTTACGATTCTCCCCTATGGGCAAAGTGACGGACGTATTGGTATCCCTTATCGGGCGCGTACCTGCCAGAACAGCCTTCCTGCTGGCATGACTGGCCACATGAGCAGCCCCCACGTTCGCCGCCGGTGACGGGTCCGCCGGGCTGGTACAGGCCACGCAGATGGTGAACAGCTATTTTGATCCCGCCGTGAAACTGATTTATGCGGCCGGCGCGCTCTGTGGCCTTATCGGGGCCATCCGCGTGTATTCCAAGTTCTCGTCGGGCGATCCAGATACGGGCAAGACCGCCGGAAGCTGGTTCGGGGCCTGCGTGTTCCTGATCGTGGCGGCCACGGTGCTGAGGTCGTTCTTCCTGTAACCCCCATGCCATATGGAATACAAGCTGAACAAGGGCGTCGGGCAGGACGTGGAGTTCTGCGGCCTGAAGGCGCAGTACCTCTACCTCTTTGCCGGCGGCCTGCTCGCCGTCTTCCTCGTGTTCGTCATCCTCTACATGGCGGGCGTGAACCGTCTGTTCTGCATCGCCCTCTGTGTCATGTCGGCCACGGGAATCACCCTCGGCGTGTTCCGCCTGAACAGGAAATACGGCCCCCACGGGCTGATGAAGCTGGCGGCGGCAGGTTACCGTCCCTACTACATCATCAACAGAAAACGTATCACCTCACTTTTTAAACGAAGAAAATATGCGAAACATACTCAAAGCGTCCACCCTGGAAAGTAAGTTTCCCCTTCTCGCCGTCGAGGACGGGTGCATCCTCTCCAAGGACGCGGACGTGACCGTCGGCTTCAAGGTCCGCCTGCCGGAGGTCTTCACCCTCACCTCCGACGATTACGAGGCCATGCACGGCGCATGAGGGAAGGCCATCAGGGTATTGCCCTGCCATACCATCGTCCACCGTCAGGACTGGTTCCTTGAGGAGGGCTACAGGGCACGCACCGACAGGGAGGAGCTGGGATTCCTTGACCGCAGCTTCGAGCTCCATTTCAACGAGCGGCCCTTCCTGAACCACTTCTCGTACCTGTTCATCACCCGTACCACGAAGGAGCGCATGCGGCAGCAGAGCAACTTCTCCGTCCTCTGCAGGGGGCATATCCTCCCCAGGGAGGTCCGCGACAAGGACGGCGTCCTCCGTTTCCTGGAAGCCGTGGAGCAGTTCGAGCGCATCATCCGCGACTCCGGGCTGGTCCGTCTGGAACGGCTCACGACGGAGGAGATCACCGGAAAGGGAAAGGAGGCCGGCCTGGTGGAGAAATACTTCTCCCTCTCACAGGAGGACACCACCACGCTGGAGGACATCCGGCTCGGGGGCGCGGAAATGCGCGTCGGCGACAAACGGCTCTCGGTGCATACGCTTTCCGAGGCGGATGACTTGCCCGCCGCGGTGCGGACGGACGGGCGGTTCGAAAAGTATTCCACCGACCGCAGCGACTGCCGCCTCTCCTTTGCCGCCCCCGTGGGGCTGATGCTGCCCCATAACCATATCTGCAACCTGTACGTGTTCATAGATGATCCGGCAGAGACCCTCCGGAATTTTGAGAAAGCGGCCAGGAATATGCGCTCCCTCTCGCGCTACAGCCGCGCCAACGAGATCAACCGGCAGTGGACGGAGGAGTACCTGAACGAGGCGCATTCCTTCGGGCTGGTCCCCGTGCGTTGCCATTGCAACGTCATGGCCTGGTCGGAGGACAGGGAGAGGCTGAGGAACATCCGGAACGACACCGGCTCGGCCCTTGCACAGATGGGCTGCAAGCCCCGGCACAATACCGTGGACGCGCCGACCCTTTACTGGGCGGGCATCCCCGGCGGGGAGGGCGATTTTCCCGCCGAGGAGTCTTTCCATACGTTCATCGAACAGGCGGCCTGCCTCTTCATCGGGGAGACGAACTACGCCTCCTCCCTCTCTCCCTTCGGCATCAAGATGGCGGACCGGCTCAGTGGCAGGCCCATCCATCTGGACATCTCGGACGAGCCGATGAAGCGGGGCACCACGACCAACCGCAACAAATTCATCCTGGGGCCTTCGGGCAGCGGCAAGTCCTTCTTCACCAACCATCTCGTGCGCAACTATTACGAGCAGGGCGCGCACATCCTGCTAGTGGACACGGGAAACAGCTACAAGGGGCTGTGCCGGCTCATCCATGAGCGCACCCGCGGGGAGGACGGGATCTACATAACGTATGAGGAGGACCGCCCGATCACCTTCAATCCCTTCTACAGCGAGGACCGGCAGTTCGACGTGGAAAAGAGGGAGAGCATCAAGACGCTGATCCTGACGCTCTGGAAGCGGGAGGACGAGCTGCCGAAACGCTCCGAGGAGGTAGCCCTTTCCGGCGCGGTGAACGCCTATATCCGCAGGATTACGGAAAACCCGGAGCTCCGGCCGGACTTCAACGGGTTCTACGAGTTCGTCCGCGACGACTACCGCCGGATGATGGAGAAAAAGAGGGTGCGCGAGAAGGACTTTGACATCGACGGGTTCCTGAACGTGCTGGAGCCGTTCTACAAGGGAGGGGACTATGACTTCCTTCTGAACTCGGACAAGGAGATCGACCTGACCCACAAGCGGTTCATCGTATTCGAGCTGGACAACATATCATCGAACAAGGTGCTGCTTCCGGTGGTGACGCTCATCATCATGGAGACGTTCATCTCCAAGATGCGCCGCTTAAAAGGTATCCGCAAGGTCATCCTGCTGGAAGAGGCCTGGAAATCACTGATGTCCCCCAATATGGCCGCCTACATTTTGTACCTTTTCAAGACGGTCAGAAAGTATTTCGGGGAGGCGGTGGTAGTCACGCAGGAGGTGGACGACATCATCTCGTCCCCGATCGTGAAGGAGGCCATCATCAACAACTCGGACTGCAAGATCCTGCTGGACCAGAGGAAGTACCTCAATAAGTTCGAACGGATACAGACCCTTTTAGGACTGACCGACAAGGAATGCTCGCAGATCCTCTCCATCAACCGCGCCAACGATCCCTCACGCCGGTACAAGGAGGTCTGGATCGGACTGGGAGGCGTGCAGTCGGCCGTCTATGCCACGGAGACCTCCACGGCCGAGTACCTTACCTACACGACGGAGGAGAGCGAGAAGCTGGAAGTGGAACGGATGGCGGCAAAGACCGGCAGCATGGAACAGGCCATACGGATACTGGCCGCCGAAAAGAACAGCGGCAAGAGATAATCTTTGTAAAACATTTAAAAGAACGATTCAATGAGACGAAAAATTTTCAGCGCATTGTGCGCCTTTTTACTTACCGTACCGTCCATGCACGCGCAATGGGTGGTGACCGACCCGGGCAACCTGGCGCAGGGCATCGTGAACAGCGTCAACGAGATGGTGGAGACCTCCGAGACGGCGCAGAACGCCATGTCCACCTTCAAGGAGGCCTCGAAAATCTATGAGCAAAGCCGGAAATACTACGACATGCTCAAGAGCGTGAACTCGCTGGTGAGCGGGAGCCTGAAGGTCAAGGAGTCGGTGCTGATGCTCTCGGAAATCTCGGAGAGCTACGTGACGAACTACGGGAAGATGCTCACCGACGAGAACTACACGCGGCGGGAGCTGGAGGCCATCGCCTTCGGCTACAACAACATCATGAAGAAAAGCAGCACGTCCGTGGCCGAGCTGAAGAACATCATCAACCCCACCGGCATGTCCATGACCGACAAGGAACGGCTGGACCTCATAGAAAGGGTGTACCGTGAGATGAGGCATTACAGGACGCTGGTGAACTACTATACCCGAAAGAACCTGCGCGTCTCCTACCTGCGGGCCAGGGAGAAGGGCGAGACCGAGCAGGTCCTGAAACTTTACGGGGAGAACGAACGCTATTGGTAAACCTTTAAAAAGATACAGACTATATGGTATTACTATCCCTATCTTTCGACAGCCTGCACGGTATCCTGCGCCGGCTGTATGACGAGATGACCGAACTCTGCCAGCCGATGATGACGCTGGCCACGGCCATCGCCGCCCTGGGCGCGCTCTTCTACATAGCCTACCGCGTGTGGCAGTCCCTCTCGCGTGCCGAACCGGTGGACGTGTTCGGCATGCTGCGCCCCTTCTGCCTGGGAATCTGCATCCTGTTCTTCGACGTGATCGTGCTGGGAAGCCTGAACGGTATCCTGAGCCCTGTCGTGCAGGGAACGGGTGCCATGCTCCACGACCAGACCTTCGACGTGAGGAAGTTCCAGGAGGAAAAGGACAGGCTGCTCTCCGAGATGCCGCTGAAGGTGGCCGTGACCGGGGAGTTCAACCCCACGGACGAGGAGCTGGAGAAGGAGATCGCCGACATGGGCTGGAGCGAGGAGGACTACACGGTGATGCAGCGGATGTCCCACACCTGTTACTCCTTCTCCCTGCAAAGCATCGTGCAGACCATCATGCGCAAGGTGATGGAGTTCCTTTTCCGCGCCGCCTCGCTGGTGGTGGACACGATACGCACCTTCTTTCTTATCGTCCTCTCCGTGCTGGGGCCTATAGCCTTCGCGATCTCGGTCTTCGACGGTTTCCAGGGCACGCTCGTGCAGTGGCTGGCACGGTATATCAGCGTATACCTCTGGCTGCCCATCTCCGACCTGCTGGGGGTGATGCTCGCCAGGATACAGACGCTGGTGCTGCAAAGCGAGATGGAAATGATCCGGGATCCCCTGAGCGTCTTCTCCCCGGACGGATCGACGGCCATCTATCTGGTGTTCATGCTCATCGGGCTGGTGGGATACTTCTGTGTCCCTACCGTGGCGAACTGGGTGGTACAGGCCGGCGGCATGGGGGCGTACAACCGGAACATGAACAACACGGCAAGCAAGGCCGCCAACGTGGGCGGGGCCGTAGCCGGGGCATCCACGGGCAACGTGGCCGGAGTGCTGCTGAAGAAGTAAGGACGAACCGGGTAATAACATTCATTCATTTCAAGACATGGAATTCAAGAGCTTAAAAAACATCGAGTCCTCGTTCAGGCAGATCCGCCTGTTCAGTATCGTCTTCCTCGCCTCCTGCACCCTCCTGACCGGTTTTTCCGTCTGGAAATCCTACCGGTTCGCCGAGGCGCAGCGGGAGAAGATCTACGTGCTGGACGAGGGGAAGTCGCTCATCATGGCCCTCTCGCAGGACGCCGCGCGCAACCGCCCGGTGGAAGCGAGGGAGCACGTGCGCCGCCTGCACGAGCTATTCTTCACGCTGGCCCCCGACAAGGCGGCCATCGAGTCGAACATAAACCGGGCGATGTACCTGGCCGACAAGAGCCTGTACGGGTATTACCGGGACTGGAACGAGAAAGGGTTCTACAACCGGCTCATCAGCGGGAACGTCAACCAGACGGTGGTGGTGGACAGCATGAGCTGCGATTTCGACAGCTATCCCTACCGCGTCACCACCTATGCCCGGCAGATGATCATCCGGGGGAGCAACATCACCGAACGCTCCCTGGTGACACGCTGCCGCCTGCAGAGCACGGTCCGCTCGGACAACAACCCGCAGGGCTTCCTTGCGGAGCATTTCGAGATTCTGGAAAACAGGGACCTGCGTACCGTGGAAAGGTAACGCCTCCCTATAGTAATCAACCTTTTTGACAACATCAGAAGAATATGGATATAAAATCAACAGCGGGGGAAAGGCTGAAGACATACCTGGAGGGCCTTTCCGAGAAACAGAGACGGGGCATCCTCGTGGCGATGCTGGCCTTCACCTGCGTCGCATCGGGTATCGTCCTGCTGCGCGCCGCCGGCCGGCTGACACCGGCAAGGGAGCGCATGGAGCTTCCCTTCGGGGAAGGCAGCCTTGCGGATACCCTGCGCAGGCTGCCCGATCCCCTGAAAGGACAAGTAACAAGTATTTACCGGACCATTAAACAACCCCAGCAGAATGGAAAACAGGAAGAGTAACATGGAAGAAGAGCACGTGCCCGCCGGGGAAGCTCCGGAAGGCACACGGCCGGCGGAAGCCGGGGATATCCCCTCCAAAGGAACAAAACCGGAAAAGCGGCTTAGCGAGGAGGAAATCCTGCGCCGCAGGAAATACGTCGTCATACCGGCCTTCGTGCTGGTATTCCTGGCGGTCCTCTACTGAATATTCGCCCCTTCCGGTGACAACGGGGAAACGGTGGCGGGTGGTTCCGGATTCAACGTGAACGTGCCGGAACCCACGACGGTCCAACTGGAAGGGAATAAAACGGACGTTTATGAAAGACAGCAGGCCCGTCGTGAGAAAGACAGACGGATGCAGTCGCTCTCCGACCTTGCCGGAAGGTTGTTGGAGGGTAAGGGACAGACGGACAGCCTATCCGGCCCGGACGGAAGCATACGGCAGTCGGCGGACACCTACGAAAGGATCACGGAGCAGCTGGAAAGTTTCTACGAGACACCGCAGGAAACGGCCGGCGGCCTGGAACAGAAGGTGGACGAGCTGAACCGCCGGTTGGAAGAGGCGGAGGCGGAAAACAGGCGCGCGGAATCCCGCGAGCGGATGATGGAACAGTCCTACCGGATGGCCGCCAGGTACTTGAACCCCAAACCGGAAGCCACGCCCGGCGAGACGGAGGAGGAAGAAAAGCCGGAGCCTGTCCCCGTCAGCCGGGCGGAGAGCGGAACGACCTCCTCCCTGGAGCAGCCGCTGACGGACTCCGCGTTTGTCGCCTCACTGGCCGTGGAGAGGAACTACGGTTTCAACACGGCGGTGGGCAGCAGCTACCGGATGGGGATGAACACCATCCCGGCCTGCATCTCCGAGAGCCAGACCCTCGAGCAGGGAGGACGGGTGAAGTTGCGCCTGCTCGAGCCCCTGCAGGCCGGAAGTATCACCGTGCCGGCCAACAGCCTGGTGACCGGCACGGCAGACATCCGGGGGGAACGCCTGGACATCCTGGTAAACAGCATCGAATATGCCGGGAATATCATCCCGGTGGAACTGGCCACATATGACATTGACGGGCAGCGGGGCATCTTCGTGCCGGGATCGGAAAGCCGGACAGCCGCCAAGGAAGTATTGGGGGACGTGAGCCAGAGCATGGGCGGTAGCATCTCCTTCGCCGGTTCCGCCGGGCAGCAGGTGGCGATGGACCTCACGCGGGGTGTCCTGCAAGGCGGGACACGGTTCATCTCGCAGCGGGTCAAAGCGGTCAAGGTAAAGCTGAAGGCCGGGTACAAGGTGCTGCTGGTCACAAAAAAGCAATAATGACGTTTAACTGTAATCTTTTTTAAAAGCAATCATTCAAGATGAGAACATTCATTCTTTTAATCATGGCTGCGCTGGCGGGAGTGACCTGCCGGGCGCAGGAGCCCAAGCCGGAGGGCGGGGTCAGGATCCTGACCGCCGGCCAGCACATCACGCCCTACAGGATCGGCGTGCCGTTCAGCAAGACGGTGCATATCCTTTTCCCCTCGGAGGTCCGCTATGTCGACCTGGGTAGCACGGACATCATCGCGGGCAAGGCGGACGGCGTGGAGAACGTGGTGCGCGTAAAGGCGGCCGTCCGGGATTTCCCCGGCGAGACGAACTTCTCGGTCATCACGGGCGACGGATCGTTCTATTCGTTCCTCGTCTCCTACGAGGAGGAGCCGGAAGCGTTGAACATCAACATGGACCGTTGGATTGCACCGGAAGGTTCCGGCTGCGGGAGTGCCGTCCGTGTGACCGAGCTCGGCGAGGAGGACCCTTCGGTCATCGCCAGCCTGATGTACACCGTACACCGCCTGGACCGCAGGGACCTAAAGCATATCGGCTGCCGCCAGTTCGGGATGCAGGCCCTGCTCAAGGGCGTCTATGTGCATAAGGACCTGCTGTTCCTCCACATCTCATTGGCCAACTCCTCGCATGTGCCCTTCGACATTGACTTCGTGCGCTTCAAGGTGGTGGACAAGAAAGTGGCCAAGCGAACGGCACAGCAGGAGACCTACATCGAGCCGGTGCGTGCGCTCAACGAGCTGAGGCGCATAGAGGGCAAGGGGGAAGGACGCATCGTCTATGCTTTCCACAAGGTGGTCATCCCCGATGACAAGCTCATCGAGGTGGAGATTTACGAGAAAGGCGGCGGACGCCACCTGCGGTTCCATATCGAGAATAGTGACCTGGTGGATGCCAGACTGGTGGACGAACTGATAAAGGAGTAATTCTATGGGGAAATATCTGTTTATAATAATATGCGCCTTCCTGTCCTCTTTGGCGGGCAAGGTTTCCGCCCAACGCTACCTGCCCGGGCAGACGGGGCTTGAACTGAGGCTGGGCGGCGTGGATGACTTCGGAAGGAACGTAAGGCACCTGAGGGGGAATTTCCAGGTCGGACTGGCCCTGAGCCGTTACAACCGCAACCGCTCGCGCTGGGTATTCGGGGCGGATTATGTGAAGAAGCATTACGCCTATAAGAAAATAGCGGTTCCCAAGGAGCAGTTCACCGCGGAGGCGGGCTGTCTCTTCCCGTTCCTCTCGGACAGGGGCAGGAACGTGTTCCTCTCCGCCGGCCTGTCCGCGCTGGCCGGTTATGAGAGGGTAAACCGGAACGGCAGGCTCCTTTATGACGGGGCGACCCTGCTGCACAAGGGTGCCTTCATCTACGGCTTCACCCCGGCATTCGAGATGGAGGCGTACCTGACCGACCGCTGGGCTTTTCTTTTCAATGTCCGGCAGCGTGTCTTCTTCGGATCGTCCGTAGGGCATTTCCATACGGTAGTGGCCGTCGGACTGAAATATATCATCGATTAATCTTTTAAGAACTGGAAACAATGAAATTAGGAACATTCATCATGGGATGCGCGCTGGCTCTGCTGGCGTGCACCCTTGCCGGCTGCGATGACCATCTGGAGGTGCGGCAGGCATATGACTTCTCGCTCTCTTCCTGGTACCTGCAAGAGGGTATTGAACCGGATGAGACGGTGGAGATCCGTCTGACGCTTAACCGCGAAGGGGATTACCGGGAGGCCCGTTACCGCGTCGGATACATACAGCTGGAAGGTGACGGCGAGGTGTTCGCCGCGGACGGAACCAGGCTGGTGAACCGCGAGCTGACGGAACTCTCCGGCATCGCGGGGCTGGACACGACGGACATCCTCCGTCAGGTATTCACCCTCTTTTACCGGAACACGGGAGAAGACAATCCCGGGATCCGCTTCGTGGCGGTGGACAACTTCGGCGTGGAACGGACACTGGACATCCCGTTCTCCATCGAGGATAAAGATATAACCAACATCGTTAAAAATAAGGAACCATATGTTGATTAGGAGAGTTTGGCAAATGCCCAACAGTCGTACATTCAGTATCAAGCCTATTCGGGAACTCATTCAAAAATACGCGAACGGCTATACCATAGATCCGTTTGCGGCCGGGAACAGGCTTGCGAACGTAATGAATGATATTGATCCCCAGTATGATACTGATTTTCATATGGATGCCACGGATTTCCTGAATTTATTTAAACCAGATAGTGTGGATACGGTTCTATATGATCCTCCTTATTCTCCACGGCAAGTTGCGGAATGTTATAAAGCGTTAGGGATCACGGTCAATATGCAAACCACCCAGGCTTCATACTGAAGCAGGCAGAAAGAGGCCATCGGCCGAATTGTAAAAAAAGGAGGCATTGTAATCACCTGCGGATGGAACTCTGGTGGAATAGGCAAGAAATACGGTTTTGAAATCATAGAGATTCTATTGGTCGCCCACGGCGGGTGGCATAATGATACGATCGTGACAGTGGAAAAAAAAGTATTATAGAATATGACGGAACAGGAAAAATACGGCATGGAGCGGCTTGCCGAGTATCTGGACATGCGGATACGGAACGAGGAAAAAAGCATAAAGGAGAAACGGGATAAACTGGACCGGGATTACCTTTATCATTTTGCGTGGAACGGGGAGGAGCTGTTCAAGTCCCATTTCATGGTAAAGCAATACGGGGAACTCCGGCAGGTAATCAGGGTGGCGGAAGCTCCCGGGGAGGTGCATGGATATATACAGCATAAACGGGAGGAATGCCTGAAGGAGCTGGTCAGCGGGAGTATCCGCAGGCGTAGCACGGACGATATTTTCAATCTGGCACATACCTACCGGCTGGAATGTATGCAGGGACTGGTCAAGGATTATGCTGGCTTCGAACGGCTTCTGTCCATGAAGGCTCCCCAGAAGGAGATAAAAACGAAGAAGGCCCCTGAAAGAAAGAGGCCGGACGGATTAAAGATGTAACGTATATGAGGCAGGAAAACTGGAGCGTCCGCAAACTACGGAAATTGCTGGACAACAAGATCGCAGCCGTCGAGAATGTCATGCGCGAGGGGTTGGAGTCCGCCTCTACGGACTACTGCCGTTTCTTTGAGTGGAAAGCCGCGTACCTGTACAAGGGGGAGCTACTGCGCGGGCATTACCGCCTGTTACGTAATAAAGTCAGCAGGACGGATGACGTAGAGGATCTGAAGAGGTATTTCGGGGATATCGCCATGTACCACAGGGAAAGGCTGGCGGGCGGAACGCCGGCGGGAAGCGGCACCCACCCGATGGCGGACACCTGCCGTGCGCTGTCGCTGGAATGCTCGCGGCAGGTGCTGAAAGATTGCATGGAGTTCTCGCGTATCCTTTCCCTCGAACAGCCGGAAGAGGACGTGAAAAAGGAAAACAGACAACCCGTAAAACATAGGACGAACGGATTAAAACGATAAGGTATGGAAAGACAGAACCCAGGCATGGTCCGGTTTATGGACCGGCTGAATGAGAAAATGGAACTCCTGGACGAAAAGATCCAGAACAAGGCGGCAAAAGCCGGTGAGGATTACCTCTCCTTTTTCGAGTCACACGCGGAAGAGGCGTACAAGGAGTATTACCTGTACAAATGTTTCAGGGACTTGAGACAGAAGGCAAGGGAATCGGGCAGTCCGGAAAAAGTGTTGGAGTATCTGAAAAAGAGGCAGAATGTCTGCCTGGACACATTGCTCAGGCAGGACATCGCCGCCCGCAGTACAAGCCCGATGGCGAACATGGCGCACACGCTGCGGCTCGAATGCGTCCAGCAGCTCGTGGAGGATTACGGGCATTTCATCCGGATGCTTACCGACACGCTACGGCAGCAGGAGACGCGGCGGGATACCCGGACACTCAGGGAAAAGGGAAACCGGAGGGGGCCAAAACTATAGCCTTCCCGTCCCCGGATGAGTACGGGAATAAAGAAAAATAAAGTTAAGTCATGGATAATAAGAGTTATATCATTATGAAAGATCAGGATGGACGCTTTACTTTGTGAAATAAAAACAACTGGATATGAGGATTGTGGAGCATAGCGTAAAACGTTGGGAGTCTTACCCGGGAGCAGACACGGAAACCTGCCTGTGGGAAGCCTGCGTGGAGCACGAAGGCGAATATTACGAGGTGCAGGTGGAAGCAAGGGAGGTCGGCGGTGACAAGATGTATTATATGGGGTATATCAAGAACACCCGGTGTATAAAAGCGTATTTCAGTGACGGCTGGCTGGCCTTCGGCTTTTCCAATATACGTGGCACGTGCAAGTATATCCTGAAGTCAATGCGGAAAGTGATCCGGGGGGACTACAGCTCCATCAGGGGAGCGGGCCATTCGGTAGACATGCCTTGATAAATGAAACGGGGCCGGGACGGAGATTTCAAGGGCTGTTCTCCCAAATAACGGGGAACAGCCCTTTTTTTGTTGCCGCCAGCGGCGAAAGGTTAAAAGAGAGACAGGCTGCTGAAGAGGCAGTGAATGAACAGACGGCCCTTCTCGGTCCACACCGTATGCATGGCCGTACCGGTTTCCCCGCAGCGGCTCTGCCAGCTGTGCGTATGGGTCCGTGTGTATCCTTCCTTCTGATAACGTGCGGTAAGCAGCCAGGTTCCGCCAAGGCGGAACTGGATACCGAGAGCCTTCAGCCTCCGGTTCAGCTCCCTGCCGCTCATGCCCAACTCCTTGGCGATCTGCGTGACCGTGTAAGTGCTTGGAGAGTGGAGCACCTCGTCGAAATAACGTACTTTCGGGGCCTGCAGGCTCAATTTAAGGGCGTTCAGCGCGTTTTCCTTTTCCAGTCCGGATATGTACCGGTCACGCTCTTTCAGCTTGGCCTCCGCCAGTTGCAGGGTCCGCGAGAGCAGTTCCGCGTCCGTTTCCCCCTCTTTTTCCAGCAGGTAGCCGCCCTCCTTGAGCGTGCGGGGGACCAGCTCGTCGAAGATCCAGCTTTCGAACCTCTCGGCCGAGGGCAGGCGGCTACAGGCCATCAGGCGGTACAGGTTCCCCTCGTCGATGAACTTCACTTTCTGCCGGCCGCCTGCCGTCAGGAGGTCGTGGACGCATACCCCCTTCGGCCTGCAATGCCGGTTGACGGCATCCTTGGGATTGGCGTATCCCAATGCCGAGGCCACGTCCCTGGCGCAAAACCAGACCCTGCCTCCGGCTTCCACGGTCCGGACCTTGCCGAACTCGGGATGTTCTGTTATGACTAACGTGCGCATGTCGTTTACTGTTTATAGGTTGATTCTATCGCTTTGAATATCTCATGGATTACCTGGGGGACGATGGCGTTCCCGTATCCCTTGACGGACTGCTGCCGCCAGGAAGAAAAGGTAATACCGTCCAGCTCGTGGGGAACCCCATCATCTCGGCCACAAACAGGGGATTGAGTTGGAAACTCCTCCCAGTTTGGGCAAAGAAATCGGGAAGGCCTCCCTGCCGCGGGTTCTTCCCCTTCCTTCCAATGTGCTCCAAGGTCGGGAGCAGCCCGTGGAAGTCAAGGAAGTCCGTCAGGCCGTTGGGATTCTTCTCCCCGTCTTCCGTCTCGTGCATGGAGGTGCGCCCCTGACGTTTCCAACGTTCCACCCGTTGCCGGTGGCGTATCTCCGTCGCTGTCGGGGTGGGCAGCAGCATCTCGCGGATGATCTCCGGCAGGCCCTTCTGTTGGCTTCCGGGTCCCCTTACCTTGAAGTCCGAGGCTATCGGCGTGGGCAACAAACCAGACACGGTCCCTTCTGTGCGGGGCACCGACGGCACAAGCCGGAATAAGCAGCGGCTGGACGGTATATCCTTCACGCTCAAGATCACGGCAGATGGTCTCGACGACGTATTCCTCCCGCTTACGGTATACAGGCTGATCCTCTCCGAACAGAGAGGGCTGACATCCCACGTGAGCCGCCTTGCCGGGCTGTACCACCTGGAGGATGCCACCAACGTTCTCACCAACAATCCAACCGGGCCGGATCTCGTGAATGGCACGGAGCATGTGAGGCCAGAGGTAACGGCTGTCCTCCGCACCCTTTCGCCGGCCGGCAACGGAGAAGGGCTGGCATGGAAAACCTCCCGTGAGGATGTCGATCCGTCCCCTTCATCCCCGAAAATCCGTAGTTGTAATATCCGTATAACTTTCTGCATGGCTGAACCAGTAATTTAAAATTCGGTTACAAAACTCATCTATCTCACAGTGGAAGGCGTTGCGCCATCCCATTCATTCGGCGGCGAGATCTGCCGCACCAAACCCGCTGAACAGCGAGGCATGTACCAACTGTCTCATATTGAATCCTATTAATCGGTTAATGAATCCGTTACATTCCCGGTCTCTTTTTTCACCGGAACGGTTATCGCCATTCCGTCGATCTTGCGGTAGATCTTTCCCATCTCCAGCATGTTCTTCAACCGCAGGATGTCCGTGATCTCGTAGACGGTTATGCCGTTCTGCACGCTGAAACGGATATACCCCCTCTGACGTTGTGCCTCCACTTCCTCACGGGTCATCTGGAGAAGCTCGCAGATCTCCTCCAGCGTGAAGGTCAGCCGCACTTCCTTGACGGTATGCGCGTAGGTCAGGATACTCAGCATCTGCAGGCATTTGCGGTGTGCCTTGACAAGAGCGGCGAACTTGTTCCGCTCGATCATAATGTACTTACTTTGATTTTCCATTTGTCTTGCTATTTTTAATTGTTATCGGTTCCTGTTCTTCGAAGGCTTCCGGCAGGGCGGTCGTGCCGTATTCCTCCCGGAGGAACTTGTACACGTCGAATGCCCAGAAGTACACCTTGCCGCTGATCTTGAAGGACGGCAGCTTTCCCGACATGCGCCAGCGTATCAGTGTCCGGTCGCAGACTTTCAGCTGGAGACGCATGTCGCGGCTGTCCAGCATCTGCTTGCCGTTGAAGTTACTGAGTGCTTCCAGCTCCATTTCCAGACGGGCGATGAGCTTGTTCTGACGCTCGAAGCAGCCTTCGATCATCTGCCTGAGCTCCATGATTTCATTCTTGCCTTCTTCCATTTGTCGGTTGTTTTTAGTCCGATACTGTTTTTGTCTTTCTTCGCCTGCAAAGTTTGGAAAAATCGGAAGGTGAACATAGGGCTGACGGATACCGCCAGCCCCATATTTTGTCAGCAAACCATTATGTATCAATGATGTATTTTTTAATCTTTTTTGAAGGAATAAAAGCTAATCACCGGAAATAAGCTGTTCGGAGAGAGGATGAACACAGTAAAAAGAGGGGGCTTACAGATGAAATAAAAAAGGAAACCAAGCCCGAAACAGGACCTGATCTCCCTTAAAAATCTTTCGTAAAAACTTGCTAAGGTCAAGTAAATTAACTACTTTTGTAGTTGAAGAGTTATTTGAGGTTATGCAGAAAAACGCAAGCGAGCGATGGATTTTCGTCACCTAATCGTTACCTGCCTATTTTCTATGCTCCGCTTATCTTTTGAAACTCAAAAAATTAAAGAGAACTACGCTATTTTAACATCAAAAACGGAGTTGCTAAGAGCCGCGTTTTGAGATACATCTAGCAGTGCCATATTTGCTAATCCATGCGAGTAGCTATTCTCCTTAACGACATCTTCCTTAGACGTGAATATGATAATTACTTCCTTCTGAATCTCATTAAAGCGTTCACGCACATTCCCTGGATCCTTATCGCTATGAAGTTGTTCAATCAATATCTCCATTTTCTCTATAAGTTCATTATTTACCTCAAAAATAGAACTTTCAGAAGATTTCAAAAGTGCAATATGACTTTCTAGCCATGTAAGAATATCTTTATTCTTTTTAAGGCTTTCGGCATTTTGAGCGTGGATATGCTCCAAACTCCATATAGAATCTTTATGTTTGTCAAATGGGAACCTTCGTTTACCATCGTCCATCAGACGTTCTGTTTCCACATTAAACAAAGTCAATACCTTTTGTAGTTTGTCTTTCCTTGTATCGTATGATAAGCTAAGTAACTCTTCTTTATCTTTAATGCTTATTGATTCTGAAATCATTTTGTCGAGCTCGCTAAGAAATATATCCTTAGCAAGAGGAGTGTTGCCATCATTTTGCCATACGGTATAAATTTTCCTTAGTGGAACTCCTATAGTAATCAGATAACCAATTTTATGGTAAAAGTCATGGTTCGTATACCATTCGCGGAGCGTAAGAAACACATGATAGATGCGACTCCATATCTCAAGAAGCGGATTTTCTGTGGTGGTTTCCGATAGAGACTTTATTTGTCGATCAAAGTAAAAGAATGTACGATACTTTTCACGATCATTCCCTGATTTGTCTACCATCAGATCAAGGATAAGATCTATACGAGTTGGCATTTGATCTCCATCAATATTGGACAAAAAGCCCCAAAATGATGGATTTTGTAGTTCTTGCTCAATCATGTCCCACTGGAGTGAGATTTCCTCCTGTCGTCCTGACATCTTGTCTCGCACACTGTCTTTAAGAAACAAGGCTTTGACAAGTTCCGAGCTTGTCAGTGGAATTTTTCCAATGTTTAGACGCTCAAATAGCTCAATACCATTCTCAGCAGAATCCACTTCGTACCAAATGACGTTTACTGATGATATGAAATATTCATTGAGTTTGGTCAGGTAAGCTGCCATTTCTCGACGCTCACCCTGTGTCTTTTCTGTAAAATATTGCTCTATATATTCGTATGCAGATGCGATAAAATAATAATCTATATTCAGCTCTCTAAGCGAAAGATCAATATTACCAAGAAAGTTTGCTGATTCTTTACGAGTTTCATACTCTAACTTAAAGCTAGGTTCATATAGATCTCCCAGTTTTGCTTCCATATACTTGCAGATGAGGTATATGGTTGTAAGACGTTGCTGCCCGTCAATGAGCTCGAACCTCTCATTGCTTTTCTTTACAACAATTGGTTGTAAGCAATATGGCTTTCCCGCACTTTCATAAATGTCATCGAGAAGGAGTTTTATTTCCTCCGAGGTCCATCTATAACCCCGTTGATAATCGGGGAGGTAGAAAAGGCCCTTGATCTTCCCTACATTTTTTGTATCAAGAATAATGTTTGACATATTGTAGTATCTTAATATAATTTTTTATACAATGTAATATCGTATGCTGACTGATTTTCGATAGTTTGTATTTAAAAGGTGGAAACTTTACAAAATTACTTGTTTTTTCGCTAAGAACCGATGTTTTAATGTTTTTTATCGTTTCTCTTCGAACAGAGGGAGAAAGGGTAAAAACTGCCTTCTAGGGCTTCGATAGATCTTGTTCACAAAGATAGGGTATGTCGGAGTTCGTTTTGCCCAAAAGGGTAGTAAAATCGAGGATAGATTCACAGGTATTTTCTGGTTCCCATGCGAGTGTTATGTGTCCTATTCGGAGTTGTATTTTGTTCGATCTTTACACTCGGTTACTCTACGTTTTGCAGCCAAAAGAAAAATGATTGAAGTTATTTCATCATAGTGCAGCCATCTCTTCTCCCTTATTTTGACTTTACTTTATTGAACGTATATAGGAATACGGGGATAAAGTAAAGTTGGTTTTCATTTGAATAGTAAACTAATCTTGAATATATGTTGTAAGGTAATTTTTGTAGAATAGACATTTAATTCGTTTGGAAAAATGTCGTGTAATGGGGATGATTCGTTTGAAAAAGTGTAGAGCCTTTATACTGCTGTGTCTTCTAGTCTTGCGATTTTGTCTGCAATCTATCATTAAATAGATAAAAAGTAATATTTTTGCATATTATATGATAAGTTGATTATGACAAAGAATACAATGGGGATTAAGTTGTCTCGAAAATTGGAGCAGAAGATGTCGGTTGTGGGAGAGCAGATAAAACTGGCTCGATAGCGGAGGAATTTGAGTGTGGCTCAGGTGGCGGAACGGGCACTTGTTCCCCGTTGACTGTGTTCCGAATAGAGAAAGGCGCACCGATGGTAGCAATCGGAATATACTTGCGAGTGCTGTATGTTCTGCAGCTTGATGATGATATTCTGTGGCTGGTCAAAGAAGATAAATTGGGAAAAGCTTTGCAGAATTTGAGTTTGAAGACAAGGGAACGTGCTTCGAAGAAAGAGTAAGCGATGAAGACGCTATATGTATATGCCGATTTTGATTGGATCGAAGAAACAGAACTCGTTGGTGAGTTAGGCTATGAATCTCTTCGTAGCTCGGATTGCTATTGTTTTACTCTCAATGATGGATGTTTTGAAAAAAAAACGGAGATTTGTTTCTGAGCGATGATCTGAATAATTATCCGGGACAGCAATATACGCAACCGGAGAAAGATATATTTGGATGTTTCTCGGATGCTTTGCCGGGTCATTGGGGGGCGAACGTTGTTGCTGCGACGTGAGCAGATTGTAGCGATGGAGGAGAAGCGACCGGTACGAAGACTGTTTCCTTTCGACTATTTGATAGGTATCGATGGCTTTTCCCGAATGGGGGCTTTCTATTGTAGAAATGATTTTCCGTTCGGTACGAAGCTCGGCTAAATCAAGGAATGCGGTTTTTCTTCCATAAGAGAGCCTTTGGGAACTATTTCGTAGGAATAGGCTTTCTCAAAGGCTTGGTGTCCGGCATCTGTCATAAGTCCTCGGTCTTCAAGATTGATACAACGTTCTTTGTTTAACTCAGTCCAATGACTTCCTTTGCGATGAGGTGAAAGCCGCTGTGCAAGGCATCCGTCTGGCAATTTCTTTAGAGTTGAATCAATCCACCCGAAGCACAATGCTTCTTCAACAACTTCAATGTATGGAATACATTCGTATGTGGGCTGTTTAGAGCGTGAAGTTACAACCCAACACGATTTCACCCGATTATGGTTGACCTTCAGCCATTCTCTCAACTCGATGCGGTCTGTGAAGTCTAGTAGATTGATAATTTCCATATTTGCCTCCAACTGATATGTTATTAATCCAACTGTTTTCTATAAACTGAGTCCAATGTATTTCCTTCTTTATCTTTCCATACCAACCAGCCGTTGTTGCTGCTACCAATACAGAAATCTGCGGCAGTACTGGGACTTGAAAAAGTTTTATCTGATGTCAAAACCAATATTCCGTTCTCAGTAGAAGTGTAATCTTGAAGCATCTTTTCTCGTTTTTCTTTCCAGTTGAAAGACGGAACCATTGTTTTGGCAACAGTACTTCCTTTTAGGACTGTGAATCCATCGGAACTGTAGAAACCTTTTGCATTGCATCCTCTACCTTTGGTGTAGAATAGATGTTCTTCTTTGGGTTGTGATACTTCAAAAATATTGCAACCGATAAATGATGCCAAAAACTTCACATCTTCGAAAAATTCATTCATTGAGTCCTGTTGATGCTCCGGTAGGTTAGGGGCTTTAGGAATTTGTTTATTATCGCTTAAAACAAAAGCGTTTGCTTTCTTGGCTTCGGCTATAGCTTTATGTTCTAGGTATTGCACATCAACTTTAGTCATATCGGCGTCTTTCGATACAAATATGAGTGCTTTTTGCCAAAACGATTTTTTGCTATCGTGGTCTTTTACACGTTCTTTAAAGTTCTCCGTTTCACCTATATACGCCTGCGGCTTGGTTGATTCATCTTCCCCCAGCAATATATAGAATGCAGGTTTTTGTAACTTCTCTTGTGTATTCAAATAAGAGAGATTAGAACGTGGTACGACAAACATTTGGCAAATTTTGTTGCTAATGAATGCGTATTGAGTTCCTTTTGGGTCTCCATCAATGAGATATGTTGTTACTGTCTTTCCCATAAATATGTCTAAATTCAATTACTTTGAGGTATAACTCATTTAAGAACTGACTTTTCTTAATGCAAATATACACTATTATCGAATATAATTCCCTATATTTGTCTAATAAAATCATATCAAGTAATGAAACTGAATAGAATAAAGACTGTTTTATCCGAAAAAGGTATTTCTCAAACGTGGTTAGCTAAACAGCTAGATAAGAGTTTCAGTATGGTCAATGCCTATGCCTGTAATCGGATTCAGCCTAATTTGGAAACCTTGCAACGGATTGCGGAGATATTACAAGTTGATTTGAAGGATTTGATAACCGATAAAAAAGAAAGGTTACAATAAATTATTTAATACGGTTAGGAGGTTCTGGTTCCTTTTGTAACCTGTTGCAGATGTGCCTATGAACTTCTGATAATATATATTATTAAGAATATGACTCCTGAAGAAAAAGCAAGAATAAAGATAGACCAGTGGTTTGCCGATGCTGGTTGGAAAGTAGTCAACAGGGAGGATTATGAACCTACTTGTACGGCTGTAGCCATAAGAGAAGGTTTATTGAAAGGAAATCTTGAGGCAGATTATTTCCTTTTCATTAATGGAAAAGCAGTAGGGGTACTTGAAGCTAAGCGTGAAGAAACAGACGCTTTTGCCTCCAAAGTATGCGAGCAAGCAGCCTTATACGCAAGAAGTGTTCCGAATATCTATCAGGCATATCAAAAGCCATTGCCTTTTATCTTCACTTCGAATGGTAAGGAACTATATTGCTGTGATTTTCGTGAACAAGATTCTTGTTTCAGGCAGGTCATGAATATCCCTACACCACATGAATTGGTAAAGAGGCTGGGAATTGAAGATGCATTTGCCGGACTCCCTACATTGAAAAAGAAAGGGCTGCGTGATTGCCAATATGAGGCAGTGACAGAACTTGAAAAGAGTTTCCGTGCCGGGCAAAATCGGGCGTTGATGGTTCTTGCCACCGGTGTGGGTAAAACATATACTGCTTGTCTTGCTGCCTACCGGATGCTTTCTTATACACCAATGCGTAGAGTGTTGTTTCTTGTAGACCGAAATAATCTTGGAAAACAAGCAGAAGGAGAATTTGGGACCTTCCGTCTGACAGAGAACGGGGAGGCTTTCAATACTATCTTTACGGTCAATCGCCTTCGCTCGTCTTCTATTCCTTCTGATAGCAATGTCGTTATTTCTACAATACAACGTCTATTCTCATTCTTGAAAGGAGAAACTATTGAGGATAATGATGATGACGAGAATGAACCTATAGAGGAAGTAACCTTGCCTCCTAATCCCAACTTACCGCACGACTACTTTGATATGATTATCATAGACGAGTGCCATCGCTCCATTTATGGGAACTGGCGCAAGGTGCTGGAGTATTTCGATACGGCAAGATTGGTTGGTCTGACCGCAACTCCTATCCCTGAAACAATGGCATTCTTCAATAATAACTGCATTGTTAACTACACATTGGAAAAGAGTATTGTTGATGGCGTGAATGTGGATTGTCGGGTATATAGAATAAAAACGCAAGTCACAGAAACGGGTGGGGCTATATTAGAGGGTGAGAAATTTAAAGAAGAAACAAGATATACAGGTGAGGTTAAGATTGTAAGTAGTAAGGAAACCAAAATCTATACAAATAAAGAACTTAATCGGAGTATTATCAATCCGGCACAGATAAAGTTAGTCCTTTCGACCTATCGGGATGTGGTTTATACGGAATTGTTTAATGACCCGCAACGTGAACCAAATATGGACTTTTTGCCCAAAACATTGATTTTTGCTCTCAATGAAGCTCATGCTACAAATATCGTACAAATAGCTAAAGAGGTGTTTGGACGGACTGATGACCGCTTTGTTCAGAAAATTACCTATTCGGCAGGCGACAGTAACGAACTGATACGCCAATTCCGTAACGACAAGGATTTCCGTATTGCTGTCACCTGTACGTTGGTTGCCACCGGAACAGATGTAAAGCCGCTGGAAGTGGTGATGTTCATGCGTGATGTGGAGTCATTGCCTTTGTATATTCAGATGAAAGGGCGTGGAGTACGTACTATTGGTGATGAGCAACTTCGCAATGTTACCCCGAACGCATTCAGCAAGGATTGTTTTTATTTGGTTGATGCGGTAGGCGTGACGGAACATGCGCAAACAGTGGCACCTATAGATGATGCTCCTACAACAAAGACGATTACTCTAAAGGAGCTATTAGAACGTATTAGTCATGGCTATATTCCTGACGAGTATCTCAAACGGCTTGCTGCAACGCTTGCCCGAATATACAACAAGGCGGATGATCCGCAACGGAAAGAGTTTGTCCGTTTGTCTCATGATGACATGAAGGAACTTTCTGCCAGAATATACGATGCACTGGAGAAAGGCATTCTTCCACCGTTTGTAATCACTGATGAGCCTAACAATGAACGTAAGGGGCTAGTCGCTCCGCTTGCCAATCATGCAGATGCTCGGAAATACCTTCTTATACTTGCAGCCGGATTCGTCAATACATTGATGCCGGGTGAAGATACGCTTATCTCCAAAGGGTTCTCCATTGAGGAAGCAAAAAATACGACAGAGGCTTTTGAAGATTTTTGTAAAAAGTACTATGACGAAATAGAGGCACTGCGCATCATTTACAACAATGAGGGAGAGCCTATAACCTATTCGATGCTAAAGGATTTGGAGAACAGACTTAAAATGGCAAACAATCATTTTACATCCAAACAACTCTGGAACTCTTATGCCATAGTTAACCCTAAAGTGGTAAGGCGTTCCATTACCAAAGAAGAAAGCGATGCATTGACCAATATCATACAACTTGTGCGCTTTGCTTTCCACCAAATCGAACGATTGGATAGCGTAGTTACTACCTCTAAACAGTTTTTCAATCTTTGGTTAGGGCAAAACCAGCGTGAAATAACTGACAAACAGCGAGAGGTTATCAGTCGTATTGTGGATTACATCGCTTCTAACGGAGCTTGTACTATCAGAGATATTCGTGAAGATGATGCTACCCATGCAGCCCAAATGATTAGAGCGTTTGGCAATATGCAGAAGGCGGACGAGGCACTTCATTCACTTTACACATTTGTAGTTTTAAGAAAAGCAGCATAAAGAAATGGTAACAAATAATACAACAGAGCAATCGCTCACCAAAAAAGTATGGAATCTGGCAACCACTCTTGCCGGACAAGGAATTGGATTTACTGATTATATTACCCAACTGACCTATCTTTTATTCTTGAAGATGGATGCCGAAAATGTAGAAATGTTTGGAGAAGAGTCGGCTATTCCAACTGGTTATCAGTGGGCAGATTTGATAGTACTTGATGGCTTGGATTTGGTAAAACAATATGAAGAGACCCTTAAATTGCTTAGTGAGCAGGATAATCTGATAGGTACGATTTATACGAAGGCGCAAAACAAGATAGACAAGCCTGTTTATCTGAAAAAGGTCATCACCATGATTGATGAGGAGCAATGGCTCATTATGGACGGTGATGTGAAAGGAGCTATCTACGAAAGCATTCTTGAAAAGAACGGACAAGACAAGAAAAGCGGGGCAGGACAGTATTTTACTCCTCGTCCACTTATTCAGGCAATGGTAGATTGTATCAATCCGCAAATGGGGGAAACGGTTTGTGACCCGGCTTGTGGAACGGGTGGATTCTTGCTTACAGCTTACGATTATATGAAAGGTCAGTCAGCAAGTAAAGAAAAACGTGATTTCTTGCGTGACAAAGCTTTGCATGGTGTGGATAATACGCCTTTAGTGGTGACGCTTGCTTCCATGAATCTTTATTTGCATGGTATTGGTACAGACCGTAGTCCGATTGTTTGTGAGGATTCTTTGGAAAAAGAACCGTCAACTCTTGTAGATGTGATTCTTGCCAATCCTCCTTTTGGAACTCGTCCGGCTGGATCGGTGGATATTAACCGCCCGGATTTTTATGTAGAGACCAAGAATAACCAGTTAAATTTCCTCCAGCACATGATGCTTATGCTCAAAACGGGAGGACGTGCAGCAGTTGTACTTCCTGATAATGTTCTCTTTGAGGCTGGAGCAGGTGAGACTATTCGTAAACGCTTATTGCAGGATTTTAATTTGCATACTATCTTGCGTTTACCTACAGGTATTTTCTATGCCCAAGGCGTAAAAGCCAACGTGTTGTTTTTCAGCAAAGGACAACCGACCAAGGAAATATGGTTTTACGACTACCGTACAGATATAAAGCATACGCTTGCCACCAATAAACTGGAACGGCATCATTTGGATGATTTTGTTTCTTGCTATAATAATCGAGTAGAGACATACGATGCAGAAAATAATCCGCAAGGTCGTTGGCGTAAATACCCTGTAGATGAAATTCTTGCCAGAGACAAAACAAGTCTTGACATTACTTGGATAAAGCAAGGTGGTGAGGTGGACAACCGTTCATTGGCAGAGCTGATGGCTGATATAAAGGATAAAAGCCAAACGATAAGTGCTGCTGTGGTTGAACTTGAAAAGCTACTTGCGAATATTGAAGAAAATTGAGTTATGGGAAAAGAGATTTTCACAAATGATAAATATATAAACGACCTGTTCTTGAAGGTTGTTAACCTTGTCACGCAGGCAAGGGAACGTGTGGCAACAGCCGTCAATATAGCTGAGGTTTATACTAAGTTCCATATCGGACAATATATAGTAGAATATGAGCAAAAGGGGGAAACAAGAGCCGAATATGGAAAGGCGGTGCTGAAAGAACTCTCCAAACGTCTGACTGATAGGTTGGGAGATGGATGGTCATATTCAACGCTTAAGAATATACGGCAGTTTTATATTGTTTTTTCTAAAGGGCTAACCAGTGGTTGTCCAAAGCCGAGTCAAAAGGCTAACCAGTGGTTAGCCGATTATCCGAAGTCAGAGGAATGTATCTCTGAGCCGACATTCGCTCTCTCATGGTCTCATTATCTTATACTGATGAGGGTGGAAAATCCGGATGCCCGCAGTTTCTATGAAATAGAATGTACTCAACAACAATGGTCTAAAAGACAACTCAGCCGTCAAGTAGGAAGCTGTCTTTATGAGAGATTGGCTTTGAGCCGTAACAAAGATGAAGTAATGCGGTTGGCTAAGGAAGGACAATCTATTGAGAAACCATCAGACATTATCAAGAATCCCATCACATTAGAGTTTCTTGGTCTAAAACCCGATGCAGTTTATTCAGAGTCTAAATTAGAGAATGCCATTATCAACAAGATGCAGCAATTCCTATTAGAACTTGCAAAGGATTTCTATTTGAAGCAAGGCAGAAAAGGTTCACATTTGATGAGCAGCATTTCTTTGTTGACTTGGTGTTTTACAATCGTTTGCTACAATGCTATGTGCTTATAGATTTGAAGATAGACAAACTAACTCACCAAGACCTTGGGCAGATGCAGATGTATGTCAACTATTACGACCGCTATGTCAAACAAGACTTTGAAAAGCCGACAATTGGTATTCTACTGTGTAAGGAGAAGAACGATGCACTAGTGGAACTTACCTTGCCTAAGGATGCTAACATCTATGCTTCTGCTTATCAACTCTATCTCCCCAACAAGGCTTTATTGCAAGCTAAGGTGAAGGAATGGATTGAAGAGTTTGAAGAAAATGAGGAATTAAAGAGACTGGAAGAACATGAATAGTAATTGTGCAGCCAAAACTGCACAATTACAAACAGAAATATAACGATGGATACAAAAGCGTTACGTCAAAAGATACTCGACCTTGCGATACATGGAAAACTTGTACCCCAAGATCCCAACGATGAACCAGCATCAGTTCTGCTCGAACGAATCAAGGCTGAAAAAGAACGACTGATAAAAGAAGGCAAAATCAAACGGAGTAAGAAGTCTGCAAAGTCTTCCGATACGCCCCATTATGAGAATGTGCCGTTTGAGGTGCCGAATTCGTGGGT